>Ga0182021_10001397_pt1 | contig 27517 bp, 20 predicted proteins | sample 612E3MmetaG_FD_120493 | JGI IMG/M metagenome (GOLD analysis project Ga0182021, IMG submission 120493) | Permafrost microbial communities from Stordalen Mire, Sweden - 612E3M metaG (Illumina Assembly) | ecosystem: Environmental > Terrestrial > Soil > Wetlands > Permafrost | place: Sweden...
AGAGCTTTGCGCTCGTCCTCAGTAAGCGTTACGATATATTTCTTCATTGCCATTACCCCAAGTTGGATATGAAGATAATATATCTTATACTTTATGACAATTCAATATTGACGCGACACTAGATTAGCAGCATTAGCCACTGTGATATGCAGGACGCCAAAAGTCCGGCAGCACCCATATAGTCTAAGCATAGGGTCTCACCGGCTTTTCCGGCATCGGATGGTTCTTTTTGAGGGTAGCTCCTTTAAATACGATATTTGAGAAAAGAGATGACGAGAATTCACCTATCAGTCAGTCTGATGACTGACAGCTTCTCCTCTGAGGGAAGCAGGATCTAACCAATTGTTGCTCATTTATGCCATGCGGAGGAAAGACGGTCCCTGCAAATATGATTCAATCACGGCATTTATCAGAGCCTTCTCTACTCGCGAATATCTGTCAAAGACTTTAGTCTCAAATGATATTTCACGAAATTGCGGTTTCTTGAGTCTGAGTTCGCCAACTTGCGTCTTCAGAGATCTCTCTTTGCAGCCATTTCTATGAGCCTTTCTGGAATCAACTCGTGGATATGGTTCTGCTTTTATTTGCTCCTTCGCTTCAAGTTGCATTACGAGATTCAAGAACCAGGTCAAGAGCTTATTTAGTCCATCTTCTTGATCGTTAAGGTAATCTTCCAAGAATTCTATTGGTATCATGGTCCTGCGTCCTCCTTTTCCCAATAAAGAACAGGATACATGGCCTATAATCTTTATCATTATCATTTTACAGAAAATTCGCTACACTGCCTGGAAAGTGGGGTGAGATATTCAATGATCATGTGATCGCATCTGCTGTTCTCGATAGGATCCTACACCACTGCATTACCATCAACATCAAAGGCGATAGCTGCAGGCTCAAAGAACGCAGAAAACAAGGTCTGATACCCCAGAATCACTGAGAGAGTTGGTTTGAGATTTAACTGAAAAAGAGGCATGTATTTATAGGTTTGAGCACTTTTATTCCGTCATAATTGGGCATTTCTAGACCGCCATTGACAGCAGCTATTATTAAAAATTGTTACCGATATTTACGAAAAGGAAATTCAGAAATTATAAGTCTAAAGTGCGGAATGTGGGGTATATCACCACAACGACTCAAGACGGCTCCAAGAGCCGAATGATGACTCATCCAAGTAGCACTTTGAGCCTGCATGGAACCGCTTAGTTATACTTGCCGGACCATTCCGCCTCTTCCTATCCCTTCGCTTACTTCCAGAACCCCCATCGGCACTTAACCGAGGCCTCTTCCTGGCTTGGATGGTGCTGGGGCCCGATTTCTGCTGATCGAATGAGTTGCACGGACCCGTCCTTTTCTTTCACCAACATCAAGACCCAGACAGCATTCATATTATCCATAAACCAGAACTTTGACCCATATATCATGTCGACTACAGCAACATAGGTTCCTGGCCCCAATCCAGCAAAATCAAGCTCCAAACCTATTTCAGCGCAATCACCCGGATGAATTTCATTTGGAAGCTCCGAGCGATATTCGCGGACCGGCTGTATCAGATTTTTCTCAAATAGCTTAGCCCCCAGAAGCACTCTATCCGTCGTTTTTTCTTTCTTCCAGGAATATGAACCCGTATTGCGGATTCGTGCAAGAAGCCTTATACGCTCGTTTTCGTTGCTGCCTACCGGCTCCAAGGACTCGATATGAGATTTATACTCCGCCTTGAATGGGTTGGGAATAAGAATTTGGATCGCTTCAGGATCTGGCTTATCTTTGAACATGGCTGCATATTTGCAGGGGGATCGTCTACATGCTGGGGGGAGCCTTCCCTCATAAAGCATGCTACGCACATCTTGGATTGCCTTACTGTTCCAGATCTGCTCGCAGCTTTGCTTTCGTAGATTTCCAATAGTCTCATCAGACAGACAACAATATCGGACTTTACCGTCTAAATCGACAACCATCCAGCTCCAAGGGTTTTCGCAGAGTGGAATGCGGTGGTCCTCCTTTATAACTGGTCGCGTAATGGGAACCGATATTGTGTCTCCTGCTTTTCTTTCAACCGAACAAGGCTCAACACTTATCCCTCCAAAATCTTTGATTTCATCAAAATAAACAGGGACCCCAAGTTCACCAGCTCGAACCTTCACGCGATTTATTACCTGGGCCACAATGTTGTTTGGAATATTTTCGAGACATTGTTCATGATATTTAAAAACCCAATCTCCGCGCGTTGTCTCCCATTCACGGTCTGAATTAAGCTTGCCGAAAGATACTCCATCAACACCAAGATCGTGCGCCAGCTTAACAACCTCCTCTGCCTCAGAAAGGTTCATCCCCATTAAGGTCATATTGATCCATATTTTCGCTGTCTCACGATTTTGGCGATCTCTTTCATCAACAAAATTGCGAATATTCTCAACTACTTGGTTAAAATTTGCTCCCCTGATTTTATAATAAGTTTCCTTGTTAGCTGCATCCAAAGATACACTCAGATGCAAACTAAGTGGCGATGCTAACAATGCCTGGGTTTTCTTTTCATCCAGCAAGGTTCCGTTGGTAATAAGAGCCATGCCTGCATGATTCGTGAAGCTATGATCTCCTGAACTCAATATTTCTAGACAATTCATAAGAGCAGGACTGACAAGTGGTTCCCCTTGACCACTAATTTCAACGGTATCAGCCTTACGGAGATAAGATTCTAATTTTTTGATGACTACTATATCCATGTCAATGTTTTCCAATCTAGATACGTTAGCATTATGGAAGGGGCAAATAACACATTTAAGGTTGCAAGCTGTAGTTATTATCAAAGTTATCTTTCTTGGACTAATGCTAACCTGGGTTCTTCCAGCCAGAAAATCCGCTCTATTGTAGAATACATTTTTACAAGAGGTGATTATACTATCAAATCGTCCATCTATATCCACATCAAGGGAATTGTCCTTCCAGGGTTATTAAGATTGTTGTAGACAATGCTATTGAATTCCATGAGCATTTACCAAGCGTCTGAGAAACCTCTCATTTCCATATCTAGTCAAATTGGCATTTTGTGGAAACGGGATTGCTTCCGAGAGCGACCTCCATATCGGCAAATCACTGCCCTTTAGTTCAAATACCATCGCGCCATATCCGATATGCCAATTATAGTCAAGAACCCAAGGGTCTGTACTAATCGATGAAGCTACTATTGCGATTATTAGTTTCAATCTTTTGGTGCTTGACTATAAATCAGTAATTGCAATAGGCTATAAGTGTCGCATAAATCATAGTCGCAAAGATAGCAGTCAACCTGCCTATTATGTCGAGATTTTTGCCCAAGCGCAAGCTTCGGCCTTCAGGCCGAAGTAGCTGAATAGGATAGTAGATTCAGAACATCGAAATGCTAAGCTATTTGCTGCCGGATGTCCTGCCACTCAATGGCGCCCATACGTACTTCAGCGTTATAAATGCAATTTCATGGATCAGAGGATCTCCTTTAATCTTTTCTCAACCCGCTCAGAAATTTTTACCCAGGAATATTTTTCGTCTACGAGCGCCCTTGCATTTGTCCTGAGGCGATCTCGCAGCTTCTCATCGCTTAGGAGTTCTGAGATCTTCTCGGATATGAGGTCAGCAGGACAGACAATGGCATGGACATAATTCTCAAGGTCTAACCCCCGTGCTCCAATGGGAGAGGTTATAACCGGGATTCCTGCACTCATATAATCAAGCATCTTGATATTTGTTCCAGACCCGGAGAACATAGGATTTATGGCTATATCTGCTAATTTATATAGCTCGTATTTCTCTTCCTCATCAACAACTCCAAAAGCCATGACGTTCTTTGGAAGATCGCCACAATCCTTCAGATAATAATTCTTGACGCTGCCAACAATCATGAATATATGGTTCGGGAATCTTCGTCCGAGGACATCGATAATGAATCTTAAAGCCTCCAGGTTGGGTGGATGCCAACTTCCAACAAAGAGGATTACAGGACTTCCTCCAAGCCCAACCAGATCTTTCTGTTTGATGCGATCATAATCTGTTACAAGACCGATCCTAGATGCATCCACTCCATTGGGCACCACCAACACCTTATTGGGATCCTCGCCATAAAGATTCACCAGATCTTTCTTATCCTCCTCTGATGTAGTTAAGACCAAATCTGAATCTTGACAGGCAGCACGTTCCGTTATTTGTATTTTCTTGCAAAGATCAAAATTATTTATATAGTTTTTCTTTAGTAAATATTCAACGTTATGAGAATCATAAATAACGATCTTTCCTGGACCTATGTGCTTGTGAAGGCTATATAGATAGGGATGAGAAAATACGACAATATCAGATTCATCAATCAGCTCTCTTACCATCTTAACATAATCGTCCGATAGTTCCACTAGATCAATCATGCAAACATCGAAAAGGTTGAGCCCCAGCGCTCTTTCCTTCTTTCTTTGCGACTCGGCATGTTCTTTGCTCTGGGGCACAGAGATCTGCTTCAGCCCATTGTTCAATATAAGATCTTGAGAGTATCTAGAGACTTCAACAATTGAGCATATGGTTATGTCGAACCTTCTAGCCAATTGAGAATAAAGATTGAATATTCTGTGCTGCCCACCTCCTCTGGGCGGATAAGATGAAAATGTGGATAACACTAAAATCTTCGTTCGAGCTGGCATGTCTCCATGTCCTGCTAACCCATTTACAACGTTAGCCCAAGTTATATCTTTAACCTTTTGGCAGGCCATATGACCCATATTGTGAGCTTCCAGTGGGTTTTCCACTAGGTAATTTATTTTTTGGGCAATTATTTGTGGATTTGGTTGGACGATATAACCTGTCTCAGAGTCAGTTACAAACTCCAAAGGTCCTCCACTATCAACCGCCGTAATAACAGGCTTTTTGCTCATCATGGCCTCAATTGTAATTAGCCCGTAATCTTCATCATAGGGCATGAATAAGACTACGAGGGCTTTCGCGTATAGATCTTTAAGCTGACCCTCTTTTACAAACCCTAGGAATTCAATCCGTTCATCGTTGCCCGCCAGCACTCTCAACCTGGCCTCGGCTGGCCCCGTGCCGGCAATCTTGAGCTTAACTGGATAGGGAACATATTTCATTGCCTTTATCATGAGATCTATGCGCTTGGGTTGATCCAGCCGGCTAATCGTGAACAGATATTCATAATCCACGCACTTCAAGCCGTCAATCCAGGATGGAGGATACAGGGTTTTAACTTGAACTTTTTTCGGGAAGTAATCCTCCCTCAATTTAACATTATCAGAGATCGAATAGTAGCGCTTAATTCTTCCAGGCGCAAGAGCATATGCATCGAAGAAATGGATGATTGCCCTGATGAACGGTCCTGGAAACTTGAAGGTATCTCGATCATAAGTTGACTCCTCTTTCTTGAGAAGAGCTAGCCTATTGAATACCTCCTCTACGATTTCATCTGATGAATTTTCTTCTTGAATCAGCTCCAGGATTTCGCTGACACCTCCTTTTCTTAGATGTTCAGGAATTATCAGCGGTTCATTAAAAAAGTGATATGCATCAAACAGGCCTCTCAGATGATGCACCATATAAACAACGTGATTCCTATGTTTTGACATCCAGGAAGGGTATTTGGTGGATACGACCATATCAAAGTGAGACAGATCGAGCCGATGAAAGTCTCGATACGATTCGATCAAATCCCAGAATCCGTGCTCCCTAGTGGGCAATTTTATCAATTCAGCCTGATGCGAACCCGAACTATTGAAGGATTCCACTAATTTCCAAATCAGTCCTTCAGTGCCACCGTAAACGTAAGGGACGGGGCTCGGGCCAACAACTGCGATCTTCATATCTTGCATCCTTCGGAACGTTCTTAGGCCTAGGATCACTTCTTACCTATAACAACATAATCCTGGGGCCCATAGAGGGAATTATTTAACTTTTCAATGTTTCTGTTGTATATATCGATGAGGCGGCAGAATCTATCATCCATCCCTTCTTCGATACCCATTTTCATCAGCCTCTTATCTTCTGGAACAGGGGCCAGGAATTCGGCCTGTACCTCCTTGAACCCTGCTGACTCAAGGATAAACTCCAAGGTATCCGGATGTAACGGCCTTTTGTGGCTCAGATCTATATAGAAGCTAACTAGAGAGAACAGAGATAATGGGTTGACTGTTTCTGCTACGATAAAATTGCCATGCATCAGTTTCTTATTGCTCAGGTTCAAGAGCTTCACCAAATATTCGGGTTCGAGGTGTTCGACTACCTGATCAAGGAATATGCCGTCGAGGCTTTGATCCTCGATCCCCTCCAGATAAGTTATGGCATCTATTTTTTCTACGTTCAAGTCTCTTGACCTGCAATAGGCCACCATGTCTTCATCTATGTCCACGCCCCGGGCCCCAATGCCTTTCTCCTTAAGAAGCTCCAAGAATTCTCCTCTGCCACACCCGATATCAAGGACGTTCTTGCACAATTCGAAGAACCGGACGAATTCGGTTTGTCTCGTTTTGATATCTTCTCGAGAGCCACGGAACCGCTCCTCAAAGACGAAGTAGTTTACATGGTCAGAGGGCTCCGATTTTAGACGGCTTTCGTTCCTGGCCGCCACCACGCTCCTGACCTTTTCCCCTACAACCCCCTCCATTTCAGTCTTGGTTCTCTCCATCTCCATCATAGTTTCGAGGAGCGTCTCTCTCCTCCACTGATCTAGGGTCTTTTCCAGTCGTACTTCGATGGTCTTATCCAACCCATCGAACCTTCTCTTGCTCTCGTTGAGGAGCCTGACCGTACTGGCATTGAACTCGATCTGCCTGAATATAACGGGATCGACGTATCGCCTGACCTCTCCGTGCACCAATTCCCTCATCTTAACAAGGGGCTTTCCGATGACAGGCCTATGGGAGCTTATGAAATAGCTGCTGTTCTGGATCTGCCAGTTGGCATTTATATAATTAAAATCCCTCTCCATCTCGCTTGGAGCGCCAACATCCGCCTTGGTCTCTGAACAAATGGCGTTACTCTTGCGACTTTGGATGTCCTCTCTAATTCTCTCCATGATTTTCGCAACGTCAATTTCCTGGTCGTCCTTATTAGCTTCCAAGCGGTGGCACCTCTTTATGTTATGTCAACTCCCTGACCCTGAAGGGTAGGGCTTGCGACTACGCAAAAAGTCGTGTCGCGTCTGGCGGGCTGACATTACCGCCCTGAGACTCAAAGATATACCTTAAGTCTCGTGTTCTGCTCTATATTCATGGCACCCACTCGATCAGCATGGGTTTCGTAACCACAACGTCCCATAAAATAGCAATATATGTCTTATTCATGGTTGGTTTGGGTTGATTCCAGCCATATCCTTTGAACAGCTACGCCTAGGCTTCGCATATCGCCATTTTTGATTATCTCATCTGGAACATAGGTCCTATTCACCTCGATCTCCACTTTAATGCGCGGGTCTCTTTTCTGATCATTTAGCGATAATCTTAATACGGTCCACTGGGATGATTTCAACTCTGCCTCAGCTTTTGTATTACCCGCCGATACCCTCAGTTTCAGCCCTTCACATCCAGTCATCGCTCTAACGCATAACTGCCCGGCTCCTTTGCCTCCCTTAAGATAGGCAGTTGCTAACTTGCCAGTCCACCGGATCCTGGGTGGCCAGTTTTCCACTGCATACCAGCCTGGCCCGAGCACGTCCCAATCATTCTCACCCATTATGATCTCTTCGTCGAGCATGTCCACCTCTGGGGGCTCTAGCGCTGGAAAGTAGTCGTTGCATTGAACTGGAAGAGATGAGGCGCCTGAGAAATTCTTTCTGAGCTTGTACATCCCGGAGTTCCTATATCCTTCCAGGGACTCATAGGCGTATCTAACCAACTCCTCTACTTCACCAGGACCGAAATTAGGCGTATTCAATATATATTTATTTCGATTATAATCATCAACGTCTTCTTTCAGCCATCCCGATTCCTTAGCTATGCGATAAAATTCGCTCCCAGGGTAGGGCATGGCGATCGCAAAACCGTAATAATCGGGATCGATCTTCTTGGCAAAGTTTATGGTATCCTGAACGGTAGCCCTGTTCTCGCCTGGGTTGCCCACCATGAAGGACGCATACGTCTTGATCCCGGCCTTCCTGGTGAGCCTGAAGGCCCTCACCAGCTCCTCCAGCCTCAGGTTCTTCTTGATGATATCTAAGACAGTCTGATTTCCGCTTTCCACTCCATAGAAGATCATCCAGAACCCCGCCTTTTTAGCAAGCTTCAAGAGATCCAAATCAACCAAACGTTCGTTAGCCCTGAAGGGAGATTTGAATACGATCTTCTCGCTCAACTTCATTTCGATGAGTCCAATACAGATTGCCTCAAACCATTCCCGGTCGATATTGAAGGTATCATCTTGGAAGAATACCTCTCTCACCTTGAAGTTCTCTCTAAGCCATTTTACCTCGGATAGGATCGACTCAGGACTCCTGAGTCTGATCCTCTTCTCCCAGACCGGGTTGCTGCAGAAGATGCACTGGAAGGGACAACCCCTGGATGCCATCATCTGGATGCTGGGCCGCCCCCCAACAGGATACGCTCCAGGATATCTGCGTATAGGGTTTAAGAGATGAAGTGCAGGGAAGGGAAGTTGGTCCAGATCCGCAATCGGCTCTCTGGGTTCGTTCGTCCTTATTTCGTCGTCCTCTCTGAAGCAAACACCTTTTACTGTATCCAGTCCTCGGTCCTCCTCAATGGCTTTTGCCAGCTCGAGAAAGGTCATTTCCCCTTCTCCAAAAACAACCGCGTCTATAGCTTCACATCTTTTCAGGATCTCTCCTTTCAGAGCCGACGGGTGGGGTCCTCCCACGACAATCTTGAGATCGTTCAGCTTCTTTAGCTGCTCCGCAGTCTCGAAGGCTGCCCTTGACTGGAGAGTATTCATGGTTATGCCAATGATCTTTGGCCTATACTCCGAAACCACACCTTGAATATCAGAAAAAGATAAGTTATCCGTATCCGCATCAACAACCTTAACATCGTATCCTGCTTTAAGGAGCATCGAAGATATGTACAGAATCCCCATCGGCGGGAAAACCGTAAGCTTCTGCCCGAGATACATGGTATTCGGATTAATAAATAGTATCTTAGTCATTTTAAATGCTCTGAACTTATAGTATTTTGATATTGTATACGGCAACGCCCAATTCCCTTGGATCGTCATTCATTCCACAATCCTTTGGAACGAAGGTCCTGTCCACCTCTATTTTAAGTTCTGTTATCCCTTTCTTAACTCTTTCTGGAATCTTGAAAGAATATGCATTGAACTCTCCGTCGGCTAGATAAAACTCAGATACCTTCTCTTTTCCGAGGAAAAGGCTAACTTGAACTGGTTTTATGCTTGTATCAGGGTTCGATGTGCTCAGCTCAATTTGGATCTTCTCGGGATCCTCCGGAACGTTAATGAATAGGCTGGCTGCTTTCTCAGTCCATCTGAAACTATCAGCCTCAGCATTATGAAATCCACGGTTAATAAACGACTCCGAAGATTTCCCTAGATTAATCTCTGATGGCACATCGATGAAGTTTAAGTAGGGTTTATCCTTGTATTTAAATCCTGTAAACTCCTTATCCTTGAACGCCAAGCACCAGAGTTGATCGGAAAACATGTCTCTTAAAATACGCAGGTTAAAGATACTAGATAATGGTGAGTCCTGAAGATACTGAAAATCTCCCCAAATTACTGGGTGCAGTGAGCTTCTTTTGAGGATGCGCCTCAGGCTGTCCTGTGAATGGTATCTTACGTGCAGGAACTCATAGTCTGGGTTCACCAATCGTGAGTAGAAGTCCAATCTATTATATGATAATTTTTTTATAATTTTTGATAATTCTATTATATTTTTTGTCGGGGATGAATGTATGATCACCCTTCCATCTGGCGCCAGCAACCTTGAGCACTCAATCATCAATCTCTCAAGAGTTTCATCATCTATATGTTCTATTACATCGGCGATCACGATCGAGTTGAAAGTAGAACTTTTGAATGGCACACTTCTTCCGTCGAACTCGAATAGATGGATCTGAACATTCTCATTGAGGCTTCTCTCGGCACTCAGCTTAAGAGCGTCCTTTGAGACGTCAATCCCGAATACATTTGCGCCTAGCCGTGCACACCTTACGGCAATCTCCCCGGGACCACATCCCAAATCCAATATTGTGCTACCCATTTTTGGCCTGGCAAGACTCACGATTCTATTCAATCTGAAACTAGTGTAATCATACAACGATGATTGATAATATTCTTTCGTGTAGAATTTTGCGTAATTATTAGTTTCCTTATTATTATCATTATTATCTCCCTCGAGCTTATCTTTTATGTTGAAAAAATTATTATACCAGATAAAATAGTAACCGCAATTGCAAAACAAGTCCTTCCCTGACCATCTCATATCTCCTCCGCAGCTGGGGCAAGATAGAATTCTTGAAGGATCAAACATCCACTGTAATCCTACATCATCCATCTATAAAAGTCCGCATGTTGGGTTGGGCCCCTTTAAAGAGTTTAAGCAATTGTGCAAAATAACCATTGCAAAGTGATTTCCTTCAAAAGGGTTGAAATTCTCGAGGTGTTGGTCTTTTTTTCATGCCAGATCTGGAAGGTCTCCAGGGTTGCTCAAATCCATCGGCATCAGATCACCTCAGCAAACTTGTGCTTGAGATGGCAGAGGCTCGCAAAGTTTAATTGGAGCACAAAGACGGTAAAAAACGCCGGATAAATGACGCTCGGAGATTTTGGGACTACAAGGCTTAATTTGTAATCTTTAAGCATAGTAATAATCCTGGCTATAAGGTTTAGCACTGGGATCCGTTGCACACTTTCGGGAAGATTGTTATCGAATATAAGGTTGGCTTGCAAGAATCCGTCTGCAATATAGGGCTGCAAATATGAATTGAACCTCTCTGAAACCGAAATTTGGGATTAATGGGCCGCTTGTGTTGTCATTTATTGAATTGCCCCTCTGGAGGTCAATAAATTTCCACAGGCCCCGTGCAAGATCAGTTTGACCTTCTGCGATTGCGGAGGTCGTTGCATCCCCTGCAAATAAGTAATGAAGAGAAAAATACAAGATATACATCTCAAATGCCGCAATTCTTAAAGGCTCAGAGCTTCTCAGGAATCAGTATGGAATGCGATGAAAGAGCCACATTAGGAGAGGAAGGATGAACTCGTTTCTCAGACTTGCACTTCAAGTCGCAATTCATTTGTATTACATTTTGTACAGCGAATTCAGTTATTTAGCTTCTGAGATGCGATATGTACCGGGCGTTAAATTCCCAAAGGACTCGATAATTTACTGGAGATGCCGCTATGTAAGTCCTGAAGGGATCCATGTAGGACACAATACCATTATCTCCAATGATGCTTTCCTTGACGGTCGCCGAGGGATTTTCATCGGGAACAATGTGGCGATTGGAGCAGAAGTCAGGATTTACACCATGAGGCATGACTTGGCAGGTCCCACCTTCACAGAAGTAAAGGGAAACCCAGTGTACATCAAGGACTGGGCCTATATAGCCAATAGAGTAACGATATTCGATGGAGTGACTGTCGGGGAGGGGGCAGTCGTGGCGACTGGTGCAGTAGTGACCAAAGATGTGGATCCCTGGACTGTTGTGGGGGGAGTCCCGGCTAGGTTCATCAAGACCAGGCCTGTGGTTGATTATATTCTTGACACAAGCAGGCATGCGAAGCTATACTGAATCATAATTCAAGTTCGAGAAACAAAATCTATCAATTAACCCCAATTGAATCCAAGTATGACCTGATCATCTCAATAAAGGCTGGTCGGCCTGCAACGCAAAAAAAGTTGTGCCAAAGACATGGCAATTGTAAGAAAATCCAGAAATGGCCAAGAGAACGCCTTAGCAGAACAGCCGAAAAGGAGAAAAGGATCGCTCAAGCCGTTTAGGATTGAGTGAGCGAGAACGAAAAGTCGTCGATCCTGGGTTCACTTGTAATGGAGGACGCTGTGTTCAGGGTAGGAGATGGCACAGATCCCACATTGGTCCAATCGAAGTTATCATAGTAGTTGGAGCTGGAGGCCTCGATGCCGTTGACCCAGTTGATCTCCCAGGGGTTGGCTACGCTGGTGGACAGGGTGTTAAGAGCTGCAGAAGATTTGGATAGCGTTGTGAATTCAGTGGTGCTGAAGTAGGAGCCAGCATCGTCATTTGATTTGCCGGTAAACGCAGGTCCATCTGTCGTAGCTTGGAGAATCGCGGTTGTCCTAGTGCCTGAACTAAGGGCTGTCTGAGTCAATGTTTCGGAGGAATCAAATGGAAGCACGCCTGACGCTCTCGCGGTCCATAGATGGGCGCCAGAAGCCACTCCGGGGTAAGTTCCGCCCAATGTTCCACTGGCCTGGAGCAGGTTAAGCTCATTTGGCCTTGTTACTGCCTTGTATGAGCCGCCATTGATGAATGATTCCGAGGTCACCTGACGGCTTGATGCAGTCTGTGCCCGTTGGCGCGCGACAGTAGCCTCAGTGCTAAGAGTGGTCGTGGCGCTCGGTGTTGCAGCACTGCTAATAGCAGATATCAACTGATAAGTCGTAGCCTCATCCTGGTCTCCGCAGCCAGGCGACGATTCCTGCGCCCAGGTGATAAGCTTGTCATTCATGTTAACGTTATTGATCGCGGTCAGGGCATTGGCATTGTCAAGGGTCTTGATTGCGACGGAAGATGCGTCCCATCCAGCGCTGTTGGCATTGGCATTTGTAATGGCTATTGTGGTATTAGCCCTGCCTACTTGATAATCGGGTGACAATCCCACCCCAATTGTAGAAGTCGCTGAGGCCGTTCCAGCATCACCGGCCGACGCAGAAGTGGTGATAGACCTTTCGGCAGTTATTGAACTCTCATCTGCACCACCTATAAGTACAGTATCGGTCGATGCGGTCGTGTCTCCTCTTATGTCTACACTGCCTGTCACCGACCCGGTCGCCTTAAAGAGATCGTTGGTGGTCGAGCCTTGTTTCTGGGCCGCAGAGAACCCGGCAACTCCATTTGCTATGGCGTAGCCGCTGGTCTTGCCATTCATGGCTAAATCGCACTCAATGGTGGCATCTCCTGAATCCGAGACACTATTTGGAGTCAGTGCTGCCGACGACGAAATTGCTGCGTATGCCGTAGCCTCGCCAAATTTTGATGCCTTTTGAAGGCCCGTTTGCACGTGTCCACCCATCTCTACGCTGAGGCCATGAAGATTACCATTATCTAATTTGGTCCTGGCAATCGTCGTGGTGGGTATAGACCAGTCGGAAAGGGCTGTACCCGTAGCCCCATCTGCTATTGACGCAGTTGCCTCAAGCATTGCAGCGATCGCTGCAGCTCCATCGACTAATGTTAACCCGTTAGCCCCCCCTACGGATCCCGATCCTGAAGCCACATTGTTATTAGAACCTCCCCAAACATCAAGAGCACTAGCTAGTGCCACCTGTGAACCGAGAAGCAACATTATCAATAATCTTGCTACATTGCACATGATCTTTCCTCCTTTATATCATGTAACTATCTCATGGAACATTTTGACTCTTCTTTTAGAATAAGGGACAGTCTAGGTATTTACTATCATATGAATCAGAAATATGAATCACAAATATGAATCAAAAATCTTCTCGATTGGCAGATTCATTTAGGTTCATGGTGACCTAAATGGACCCATTACTTATTAATACCTTGCTGGGTCAAAACCACACCGATGGGGCTTTCTGCAGTTGGGTCTTTATGCGTAGTCATGGGTCTCCTGCTGCTGATAGGATGTTCAGACTCCGTGCAAGTAACGGGTGGGGACTCCGTTAAGGTAACAGGGGAGGGTGAACATGGGGTTACTAACCAGGCACCAACCCTTCGGGAGGGACCCTACATTATCAACGCTCGGTCACCTACAGGAGGATACCGAGACCCGTCTAAATATCAGAGCCCGCCCGTCAATTTCCCGTCTCCAAACGGACCTGTAACTCCATCGCCAACGACCACAACCTCCTCAGGAGCGTCCCTATTCGGGGTGCCTGGAAGTGAGTTCTATATGATCATGAACGGAAGCGTAACGGGAGAGGGATACCATTCCAATAGGGATGCTGTAGATAATGGAAAAGGGCTTACCGTCAAGGAGTCCTCGAGTGCCATCTATGGGAATCTAAGCCTGGCGAGCGAATTCATCATTTCAAGCCAGGCCGACTCTAGTATCAACTCCACAAGCGTCTTATCAAGGCGGACACTATCTTTTGATGGAAAAGACTATGAAGAGCTGGAACGCTGCTTCAACAATGGTGATTACATCCAGAACAGACTCGTATCAGGGGCGGTGAGAAAGGACGAGGTATTGGCAGCGAGCCTGGAGAACACAACAAATTCGGCCACCACCGGTTTTTATCGGAGGGATACCGGTTATAAGATGGATTCCAGGTTCTCAGGCACCTACAGCTCCACCGCCAGGTTCCAAAACACGAGCGAGATCTCTGATTACTATGCGGGCAGACTACAGATAACAAGAATTATTCATGGCAGGGAAAACTATACCTTTACATGTCCAGCAGACTCACCACTCTGTTTAGGTGAGTGGCTCCCTCAAATGATGTGATGGTAGTCTAGTGGTTTGGAGCATAGCCATCTGCCAAGTCTGAGTGGGTTCTACGCTTCAATATCGTTGCAATCGCAGCGTGGTGCTTTGATGTGACTTCCTCTCCGCCCTAAAGGGCGGAACTTCCTACTTCACGGAGTCGGCTTGCTGTTGCCCTTATGGACAAAGTAGAGGTCGATTCTCTGTAGGCTATCCCCCTCAATCCGAGGGTTAAGACGTTCAGGGCGGCATTGAAATCTCTGTCCAGGGTTAAGCCACAGAAAGGACATCTGTGGACTCTCTCGGATAGGTCTTTCTGGACAATCTGTCCACAACCCGAACATCGTTGTGATGTGTTTCTTGGATCGACTAATACAACACGTTTCCCAGCTCTTTCAGCCTTGGATTGTGTATATTGAACTAGCTTACCCCAAGAAACATCTGAAATATGCTTTGCTAGACAATGATTCTTGACCATTCCGGCGATATTGAGATCTTCGAATATGACCACATCCCCGAATCGACAAGCTTTCTTGAAACCTGATGACAGAACTCATCTCTGAGGTTGGCGATTCTTTTCCCGATCTTGGAAAGAGCGATCTGAGCTTTCTTGCGATTCTGAGAGTCTTTCTTGCGTCGATGTAATGTCTTCTCAGCAGCCCGATTCTTCTTCTCAGCCTGAACGTAATATTTCGGGTAATCGAAAACAAGACCTTCCGAAGTTACGGCTGCATGGGATATACCAAGGTCTACGCCCATCGCTGTTTCAGGTTCCAGCTTAACAGGATCTTCCCGTTCAGTCGTGAGTATTGCATACCAACAACCAGTACCGTCTCTCTTGAGAGTACAGGTCTTAATCTTTCCTTCGATTTCTCTATGTTTGAAGATCCTGATAGATCCGATCTTGGAAAGGATTAACCTCGAACCTTCAATCTTGCAGCCAATACCAGCATCAGGATAGGTGAAAGAATTGTGAGGATTTCGAAAAACCTCTCCAAATTGGAGTATGCTTATATATCGCCTATAAAGGCGTGCCGAAAATAGTAGGTTAATCGAAATCCTCTTGTATCTGTCTTTACCCTTGAAACCTTGGATAGCCTTTCTCCTTAGCACCTTCTTTGACTCTTCGGTAAAAATTGTTGAAAGCCTTGTCCAAGCGTTTCAGTGGATCGTTGAGAACGTGGGCGAATACGGGACTCAGCTGACATACTCCGAGGGCTAAAGCACCTGGGGTTCTGATGTTAGCAGGATACATGCCAGAGCACCTTTAGGGCTATCAGTGGTCCCTTCAACCAAATCTCTTTCTTTGGTTGATCGATCTATGCGCGGACGCTTTGCAATATTGAATCCTGCATTGCTGTCTGCATGATCAACGTGTCCACAATGAGGACACTTGAAACGCTTTTTGTTCCTGTCTCCGATGTGTCCACAGATACTACATTCCTGAGATGTGTAGTGTGGATCGACATAAGCGACTTCTATTCCAAGCAGCTTAGCCTTGTATTCTATCATGGATTGGAGTTGATAGAAAGACCAACTGTGTTTGGAATAGCGGAACGATTTTGCTGTTTTGCTACCTCTGATTCCGGTTAGATCTTCAAGCTTGATTCCGTTGCCAGATTCCTTGGCTGTGTCTACGATCTTCCGAGAAACTTTGTGGTTAGTGTCTCTGACTATTCGGCTTTCTCTGTCTTGGACCTGCTTGACCTTACCATATTTGCCTTTCATCTGAAGGTCTTTACGCATATTCTTGTATTTCTGATGAACGTGCAAAGCAGATTTGCCAAGCTTCAGAACCTTGCCAGTCTCAGGATCAGAGACTACCGCTATATGTCCTGTTGTTTTTCGGTCTACTCCGATCCAGTTTGAAGCTTTGCTCGGTTCTGGTTCAGGAATTGAGACCGACACATAGGCATACTCTTTACCGACTTCGATCTGATTGACCTTTTCAAATGAATCTGGGAAGTCGTATTTCAGAGAAAGCTTGAGACATGGTGCAAAGATGGTTCTAGTATCCCGATCTACCTTGATTCCCTGGTTAGGGATAGCCAACTTGACACTCTTAACACGTTCTACTTTCTTATTCCGACTATACTTTCTGAGAATCTGGTTAGCAATCATTGATTTCAAGCCAATGTGCTTAACATCTTTGGAGCTAATGCTATATGTTAGGATGGCAAAATTGGCAACTTTCTTAGCCTTTCTTAGCTCATCCGAGAAGTCCCTACCATGCTTGATTTTGTAGGTTAAGATCATGTTTTCTTTTGCTCTTCGATGTATCGCTTGATCGTATCTTCCGAAATAAGTCCGCAAGACTCTACATAATAGCTTCTTGTCCACAATGTAGGCAACCGTGTTCTCAGAGACTTGAATTGCTGTCTCAATTCGTGAGAAGTATAGCCTTTCAATTGCTGAACTATCCAATGAGGACTCGCTACAGGCGATGCTTTGACAAACAGGTGGACATGATCCGGCATAACCTGCATTTCAATTATAGAGACATCGATTTTGTTAGCCTTTTCCAAGATAAGCTCTTTCAATCTTGCTTCAACGTCTCCGACTAACACCTTTCTCCGATACTTCGGACACCATATAAGGTGATAGCCTATATTATAGACCACATTAACTCTTAGTCCATCTATCTGTTACCATGCCAATGCGTTATATGCTTAGCACATAGTTAAGGTTGTTGTTCTGTAGGTACGGATTCATCCCAGGGCTAAAGCACCTGGGCTTTCTCCTGCTTTCCTCGTAAGGGCTACGTTTTCGGTTGGACACAACTTGTTTGCTCATATCGACATAGGAAACGTTGGGTATGGTCGTCTTCCCAAGCTTCTTTCTTAGCCGCCAGAGCTTCGTTGTAGAGGTGTCTACAAGTTTCCAAGATGACACCTAATACAGCCTCTTGATGCTGATTGGGGTATAACCTGAACTTGTAGGCTGATCTCATCTCGATTTTTGTTCCTCAATATATTTCTTAATTGTCTCGGCTGTTACTGTTCCTGCTGTACCAACGTAATACGCATTGGTCCACTTAATATGGGTTTCATTGTGCCAATAATTGTACATTCTGGCACTGATCCCCTTGAACCAGTTAATTAACAAAGAAGGAGCGTGTTGCGGCGGCGAAGAAATGGAGAGATGGATGTGGTCTGGCATGATTTCCAAGCTAAGTATCTCCACGCCTTTCTTTTCGGCTATGATATGCAGGATATCTGACAAGTGGGTAGCGACCTCTCCGGTAAGTATAGGATGTCTATACTTGGGTGTCCAAACCAAGTGATAGTTTATGTCATACTTACTATGCCTCGTGGATAGCACGCCCTTTATTGCTTTTGGTCTTCGAAGCTATATATAGTTGTTGAACCTTACGGGCTAACTCCGGCCTGAAGACGGAGCTTGCGCCCTGAGTTCTTCTGTCAGACTTTCTGTTTTAGCGGAATGTCCGCATGAACACCCCTGTTCAATTCATATATCGGGACGAACGACCGTATTTGACTTAATGCGGAAAAAATTGAGTCTGTGTTCCTTATAGAAAAAATACGCAAAGGGTTCCGCTCTCATCCCTGTCCGATTGTGGGGGACGTCTCGCTTCACCCTCTGCAATTCCGCAAATCAAAAGTTAAAGGGTACGTTTGTAGTATCCATCCGTCCTGCTCCATGCAACGTTCGGGTCCACGATTGTGCTTACTTTTGCAGGCTGAATTATAATCTCAGTTCCTTTTGGGCTCGAAACGTTCAACCTGCCCACGATGTTGTGGGTCTCAGCACTTGGCGGGTTTTCGCCGGCCGCGATGTAAGAGAAGTGGAACAGGTTCTGATAAGATGGCGTCCCTCCAATGAAAAAGGCACTGTTGGTCATAGCGGCATCCGATGATGACATATTGCCCTTGCCTATGGGCCCTATGATGCTTCCAGCAAAGGCAATCTTACCTTTGGATGCTTCAGCGTATGTGTCGAGGCTCACATTGCCTGTCGATGTTTTCACTAATCCCTGGAGGGTATAGTTGGTCTTCATCAGGATCTTGCCAAAGGATAGGGCGTTGGCATTGGGCTGATAGGTATGAGCTCCGGATCCGAGATTACTCAAGCTTCCGTACTGGATGACCATGCCGCTGCCTAATCCCCTGGCCACAGATCCCCACACCGAATTATTAACCCACGTCTCAGAGTAGGTCCTCTGAGCCTCGGAAGACTGCGTGACACTAGCGTACGTAGCAGGTCCTCCCAATACTGCCAGGCCTCCAGGATCTTTTGTGACTTGCGACTGAAGTATAGCAGATACATCTGCTGCATCGCCCTGGCCGTTGGCCTCCACATATCCAGTCAGGCTCCCGGTTGTAGAAGATGCCGCGTTCTCATTGGACAGAAACTGTTTCGTTACGGTGCTGCTCGGATCCCAGGCACCGCCCTGAGCCACGCCTGAGGAAAACGCCCTTGCTCTGGCCTCGTTGACGACGGAAAGATAGGAGGTTATCTCGCTCGTGCTTGAGGAACTCAGCGCCCCGCTGATATCCTGAGTGGCACGCGAATCGGTGTGCAATCCGTTACTTGCACCACCGGTACTCGCCAAGGCACCCGTGGTTGTTCCGTCCATCTTCAGGCCGCTCTTGCCTTGGACCTGGCCCCATACCTCGGAGGTAGTGGTAGTGCCTGTCTTTTGGACATCGTAGCTGGCGCTCCCTTCTGCAGTGGCGCCTGCAGTACCTGCCCCGCTAAGGTAGCCTTCCGTCATTATGTCAGCCGACCCGAATATGTCGTGGCTGGCATTACCAGTGGATATCCCGGTAGCCGAAGCCCCAACGAAAGCTGTGGCAGATGTCGATCCTGGGCCGCTGAGGGACGCGTTGGAACTTACATCTCCGTTGTAAGAAGCAGATAGCGTGTATCCGTCCAGTGTTAGTTTCATACTCTGACCTCCGATCTTGCTGTCGGAGAAACTACCCGCCCCAAACAATGAAGAGGTCGACGTTATGCCTAGAGTTATGGACGGGTCTGCCCCACACCCTGAAACCGCGCTGATACCTGTGGCGCCCCCTTCTCCGTTTCCCGCGACGTTCCAGCCGCCGGTCACCGATGCAGTGCCATGGACAGGACCTGCCAGCATGGCGAGTATTAGCAATAAGTAAAGTCTATGTTTCATTCATTCCACCGTTTGTTATGATTTAGACGATAGCTCTAAATGAACTTAGATTGGCTGCAATGCAAAAAAGGTTGCGGCACAAGGCGTATCCTTGGCGAGAAATGAGAACTCATTTCTGAAAGAAACAGCCTTGAAAAGCCTGCGTAGAGCGCGAAAAAAAAGGAAAGGATATCAATCAAGCCGCTTAAGCCTGAGTGAACCGGAAGTTGATATCCTCTGTTCTCGGATCTGTCCCAAGAGCGTAATTGGTGGTCATGGTAGATGAGAAGATGCCCGTGCTGGTCACGCCAAAGCCATTGGTGTATATGTTGGCGCTCGGATCCAAGCCTTGGAGCCACTTAATATCGGAGCTCGCGCCCACGTTGGTCTGGAAGGTCGTGGGGATTCCCGGGTTGATCGTAGATGTGGTTGTGTATCCCGTTGTGCTGAAATAGGAGCCTGCGTCGTCAAGGATATTGCCAGTGAACTGAGGTCCAACAACGGCATTGCTCGTAACAGTTCCCTTCGTCAATTGCGCATCAGTCCTAACAGCTCCATTTGTCGCAGTCTGTGTCAATGTTAGCGAAGAACCGATGGATATAGGCACTGAAGGGGCACCTGATGGATTCACCAGATGCGCGCCGGAAGCTATTCCATCAAAGGCTCCTCCCAGGGCACCCGTGGCCTGCAACAGATTGAACTCATTCGATCTGGATGCCGCATTCCAGGTGCCGCCACGAATGAACGCTTCAGCGGTGACCTTATTGGTGGAGGTAGAGACCACGCGCTGGACCTTTGCGCTTGAGGCAACTGTCGACGTAGCACTTCCTGGGTTAGCTGTTGCTGAAATCCCTGCTTGATCTACCACTGCGTTGTCACGAGTCAATAAGAGGGAACTTGTGTCCTCGTTCCAGGTGGTCATCGTGATAGCGATTGGGGCTGTTACAGATGTCAGGGCATTGGCATTATCAGCAGTTTTCGATGACGAGGATGTACCATCCCATGCTGAGCTGGTTGCCTGTCCATTTGGCACGGCAATGGTGGTGTTGGCATTTCCGAACTGGTTCACGCCGTTAAAGTCAGTCTGTACATGCGAATTGGACGTTGCAGTTGCCGTCAATGTTCCGGCATTTGACGTTGTTTTGATCTCTGCAGCTGCTGCCATATTGCTCCGGTCCGCGCCACCAACAACTGCTGCATCTGTCGCTGCATTTGTATCTCCCCTTATGTCTACCTTTCCTATAGCTGATCCCGTTACTTTATCAAGATCATTGCTAGTGGTACCAACCTTCTGGGATGACGAGTAAGCAGCAGTACCATCAGCTATGGCATAGCCGCTGGACTTGCCGTTCATAGTGAGGGTGCTTCGAATTAGTGCTTGTCCAGAATCCGACCCAACATTGGGTGTTGCAGATGCTAATATCACTGCGAGGGCGTTGCCTGCACCATAAACGGATGTCTTTTGTATTCCCGCCTGGACATGGCCGCCAAACACAATGCTCAAATCGTGGGTTTCGCCAGCGGCAAGCGTTCTTGTTCTGGTTATCGTTGTTAATGGTTCAGACCAATCGGAGTAAGCGAGTCCTGTTCCAACTCCTACGATTGCAGCATTTGCTTCCAGGTCTGCCGATAAGACACCACCGGGTGTATCCGTAAAGGTTAGGCCTTGTAATCCGGTAATGACGCCACTATTTGATTTTACCGCATTATTAGATCCGCTCCATACATCGAGAGCACTTGCCGAGGCTACAAGAGCAATAAAACTCAGCACAACTAGAAACTTTCCTGTGACGCTAATAATTTTTCCTCCTTATTTGTTTTGAACCTCCCATTCTTTCTATACCTTATAAATGTTTTGGTGGAGCCTCCACGTACTGCTTTTTCCGTTATATCATTTTAATTATTTAAACAACTGGCTCTTGTATTACTGTAGTAGCATCCTTATTCCATTAAAGGTCCTTTTATGGGCAGAAATCATCCACAGAACTTCCATTATGGTGCTATGCTATGAGTAATATCATGAATAGTTGATCTTTGTCTTTTAAAAAATCTAACTTCATTTTATTAGCTATCCTTGAGGATTCCTATTTAACTCTGATATGGGTCAGTATCTGATTAGCTGAAAGCTCAAACCAAAACCTGCATTTGTGTACAAATCGCTTTAGTTGGGAGTTTGAGCCGAGAATAGTGATTTTCAGTTTGAACGTGTACGCGAACAGATTTTGAGTTTATAATATGTAGCGCATAAAAGGAGATAACCGAAAACTCATTCCATTGCTCCAAAATGGATTATGGCTTATTAGGGGATACTATTTTTTTCCCTTGAAATGAGCCATCCCAACTATCGCCGTAAAGATGTTGCCAATTATCGCCACAATCGGTATAGGTACAATCGTTGTTGTAATATACCCATTTTCCACTGAACTCATTATCACTGGAAAAGGCTGCCGAGAAATATCCTGCTTCGTCACTTGATGGTTCGGACCAAGAACCAGTCCAGGCATTAGTAGGATCGACAATGCCATCGATCGTGCCTGGACCCTGTGGGGTGTTGTATGTCCCATAAACGTGATTGCCTAGCTGAGTCAGTTCCAAATGATCGGTGCCTAGGCCGCATATTTTCCAAGAGCCACTGACGTTGAGTAACGATGGTGTGGTGATATTGCTCGTTATATCAGCTAAGCTATCAATAATACCAAAATCCAACATTATTGCCAGGGCCAGTAATACTATATAGATAATATTTATCTTTATCATTCTTTCCCTCAGCGATTAGGTAAAATGCCAGAATGCTGTAATTCTGGTTAGCCCAATATCTAGATGGTCCTTTTCTTGTCTAAATACCTTCCCCACATGAATGCTCGCCACTCCTGCGAGATAAATAATACCAAACACAAACCGTTCAAAGGAGCTGAGATTATCGGGTACCTCAGCCCCTTAACCTCGGCAAGGCAGCATCCGTTTCGTTGATGCCTACTGTCCTATGACTCTTATGAGCCAGTTAACTGGAGTTGTCTGGTTGTTTCTCGTGGTCAACACACCCGAGTAAAGCTGGCCAGTCAGCTTATCGAAGAAATAGGACTTGCCTGTTGCATTCTCCAGCTCGGCAGCAAGGCCAAGGGATCTATAACCGTAGAAACAAACAAAGAAGTTTCCGTCTAAGGGCAAATCTGGAACTTCTATATTTGCCATTCTGATTCCGATGCTACTGGTGAAGTAAGGAAGTTGTGCGTCCGCGAAATGATATAGCAACCTTAAGTTCGAGTCGCGGATCTCAATGGCGAAGGGTAATGGATTCGGCAACTGCTTGAGGCTCGCATTCCAGCCGTCAGTGGCCATTATCAGTATGCTCTCCAGCTTCCATCCTGGCTTTGGCGCAGTGAATTCCACAGTCTGTGCGGAACCATAGGTTGGGGAAACAGCAAAAGTAATATTCATTTCAGAGAGTGGCGTCCCACTATCTTGCTTCAATCCGGTAATATTCCCCTGCGATTCCGGTGCAGCCATGGCTTTTGCTGGCGGATTTGCAGCAGGGGCAGTCAAACCTAAACCTGGACCGGATTGTTTAATCTCATTTAGGCCTAATTTAGCTGGCGGATTTGCAGCCAAACTATCCAAGCATAGAGTGACACAACATAATAAAGCCATTATTAAGAGCATTATCTTCAAATGATCACCTGAGATGGGGATTTGAGCTTACCTATATAAATGTGACATCCTCTCCGGACTGAAGGTCGCAGCTTCCTACTTCAAGCATCTTTTGATCCGCTCCAGCTACAATCCAGAGAGAATAGACCTAGGTCGCGTGTTGGATTATGAATATTAAAGGAGTATAGGCGATCATGCCAATCATAAGTTGTAGAATAATCAGAAGACGCTATTGCAACTGTCACATCGAATTTCCCTCCAATGAGTTGTAATCGCTTTGCCTTAAAATCGACATAACCTCTGCCACAAACCGCTCTCGTATCGTACCCCTTGAATTCTGTAGTTGTGCCATAACAATAGGTATCCTGATTGTAGAACACTATTCCGAACACAGGATGAGATACCTCTTCATGTGATTCGTAGAAGATCCGGATGGTAATGGGATCACCAAACGCAAAATTGCTATTTTCATTACCATTTTTGTCTATGAACTTCACGCCCGTGATCTCTATCTTATTATTTCCCCATCGCGACTTTTTCTCTTGAGCAGGTTCGTTCTCGGAGATGTCCTTATCATTCGGTTTGTTTTTCTCGATTTTATAGATATACCTATCAATGACTTCATTAGTATCTCCGAAATCAGTTCGTTGTCCACTTTCTAACATAAGGGTTTTGTCGCAGAACCTTCGCACAGAATTCAAGTCATGGGAGACGAAAAGTATCGTCACGCCTTCTTTTCGATATCGATTGAAGACTTCAAAACATTTCTGCTGGAAATCCATGTCGCCGACAGCCAGGACCTCGTCTACCAGGAGTACATCTGGATCAGTCTGGATCGCGGTGGAGAAGGCCAAACGAACCTGCATTCCAGAAGAGAGGTTCTTAAGTTTGGTGTCCTCGAACTTCTCCAGACCAGCGAATTCTATGACCTCGTCAATGCCTCTCTTTATCTCTTTCCTGGAAAGTCCCATGACTGTGCCGTAAACACCTATGTTCTCTCTTACTGTAAGTTCTGGCTGAAAGCCCACGCCTAACTCCAGGAATGGTGTCATCTTACCCTTTACTTTGACCGTTCCCCTGCTAGGTCGGAGTATGTTCGCAACGATCTTAAGTAATGTGCTTTTGCCTGACCCATTATCCCCTATTATGCCGACGCATTCGCCTTTCTCCACCTCGAAACTGACGTCATTTAGTACTGTGAATGTCTCATATTGCTTGGGCTTCATCAGGCCGACCAGATTCTCGAAGAGCGTCGTCCTCCGCTCATGAGGAATCTGAAATGTTTTCCAGAGGTGCTCTACCTGCACGGCCATCAGATCGCCTCAGCGAACCTGGGCTCAAGACGGTCGAAGATGAAATAGCCAATCAGAAGCACCACCAACGAGGACATCGCCAGGTAAACAACGCTCATCGGCTCAGGAGCTATACGATACAGAGTGCAGTCCCTGAGAATCGCTATGACCCTTGCCATTGGGTTAAGCATCACTATCCAACGCACGTTTTCTGGAAATATGGTTATCGGATATAAGATTGGCGTTGCAAAGAACCCTGCCTGTAATACGACCGCCCATATGAACTGTACGTCTCTGAAATATACATTGAGTGCCGATAGGGAGAGAGATATGCCCAGGATCATCGCGAACTCAAACATGAATATGATTGGGAAGTATGCTATGGTCCATCCCGGCAGGACCCTGAAGATCATCATGAAGATTATGAACACCACGAACTCCAGCATGGTCATCATTAGCGCAGTAATGCAGGTTGATATCACGAGAATATCCCTTGGAAAATAGACCTTCTGCACCAGGCTCGGCTTCCCCATGATGCTCGAGATACCCATGGATGTGCCTCTGCTCAGGAAGTTCCATAGTATGATCCCGATAAGCAGGAATAGCTGGTAGTGCTCCACCTGGACGCGCATGAGGTTGCTGAAGACAAAGTAAAGGACCAGAAGCATTAGCATGGGCTCCAGGAGCGACCAGAAGAAGCCAAGCGCAGAGCTTTTGTAGCGCAGCTTGAAGTCGCTCCAGGCCAGTCGGAGTATCAGATCTCTATAGCTCCACAGCTCATGAAGATGACTTGAGGTCAGCAATGAGTACTCCTACTTCATTATTACCCGGAATTAATCTGCGAATTCTCTCCAGAAATACTTGAGTGTCGAACTCCTTGGCGCGCGTTATGCATGCATCTCTGTATCTACCCGGATCCCTGGTAATTTCCTTTATAGCTCTCACCAGCTCATCTTTGTCCGCTAGCACAAGCAGTCCTGTCTTGCCGTGAACCACTGTCTCCTTGAACCCGCCTTCATTTACCGCCACCACAGGCTTTCCGCTGGCCATGGCTTCCAAGGGCGTTAACCCGAAGTCCTCATCCAGGGCTGTGCATATTAAACCTTTGCAATGAGCGTAGAGTCCGATGATCTCTTCGTCAGAAACCTCATTTCGAATTTCTACATTTTGTGGCATTTTCTTGATCAGTTCGTTGTAATACTTGGACGCATGATCACCTTCAGAGTAACTTCCCACGATTACCAGTCTCTCCTCAGGAAGCTCCCGGAACATGTCAAACTGAAGCTCTATTCTCTTCTCTGGATATATGCGGTTCACAGACAGCCAGAAGTCACCATACTCCTCGAACTTGAACCTGCTTGTATCTACAGGAGGGTAAATTATAGAAGACTGCCTGCCGTAGTACTCCTGGATCCTCCACTGGACGTTTGAACTGATAGCAACTATGCGATCCAAGTTCTTCACAGATCTCTGGTCAAACCACCCGTGAGTTTTGATCCATGAAACGGCAAGCTGTTTTACCAACCGGTTTGGCTGCCGGGAGATTATCTCATCTTTCAGATCATAAAAAGCCCTAGTTGGGGAATAGCAGTACCATAGATTCGGCTTGTGCTTTCTGGCGGCATAGTGAGACCAGTTCCCTGTAAATATGAAAAAATCGTACTTCTTTGTAAAATCGCATCTTGCAAATATGAGAGATGCCGAAATCTGCTTAATGGGGGGATTCTTAATAGTATTGCCGATGCTTATCACATTGACATCTGTATACCCCAATCTGCGGATCGATTCCGCATCCACATCAGTTGTTATCACATCTGCATTGAGCGCACGAGCAAGCTCGAGGGCGACCCGCTCGCCTCCTCCGATCGCGCCTATGTAATCTAGGAAAATAGCAATCGTGACTACTCCCCCGAATGAATTCGGGGGCTTCTAGCCGTTAATCTGATCGGCACAGACTGTAATCCCAGTCTGAGAATATTCTTCGAAGCATTAAGATCCCTGTCCATTACTAGACCACATTTAGGGCAGTTATGGACTCTTTCAGAGAGATCTTTAGGCACAATTGTACCACAACATGAACACATCTGAGATGTATAGGCGGGATTTACCAAGACCATTTTACGACCAGCGTTTGCAGCTTTGTACATAACATAAGTCCTGAATCGTCTCCAACTTGCATCCAACGTGCTTTTAGCCATCCAAGGTTTGTCTTCAATCAGGTTCTTGATATCCATGTCTTCCATGCAGATGATACCATAACTGTTGACTATCCGATGACTGAGTTGTTGAGCAAAGTTGTCTCGAAGATTGCCAAGCCTTTCATAGATATGGCTGACCTTCTTAGCAGCCTTCTTGCGTTCCGGTGATCTATGAGGTAACTTGTCTTTTTTGCTTTGTGACTTGGATAATAGTTCTTCACATTCCACTAGATATCTCTGGTTCTCCACGAAAGTTCCGTCAGAGAATACAGCGAAGTTAGATATGCCTACATCGATTCCCACAGCGTTGTCCAAGTGAGGTAATCTCTTTAGGAACGTCATCTATCAAAGAAAGATACATACCATTTCCTTGTAGCTGATCTTCTGATAGTAAGTCTCTTAATAATGCCTTCGATGGGTCGATGCAGCCATACTTTGATGTTACCTATTTTTGACAGCCATAGAGAATTGCCATCTAGCTTGAAGCCTGTTTCAAAGTAAGTCAGGCTATCATACCAATTTCTGCCTTTGAATCTAGGATATCCAGGTTCCTCTCCATGTCGAAGCCTTCTGAAGAATGCCTGTAATGCAAGGTCTACACGCATAGATACATCTTGCAAAACATGAGAATGGACCTCGGAGAGTTCTGGTTTTTCTTGTTTCCAGATAGCAATATATCT
>Ga0182021_10001398_pt1 | contig 27507 bp, 19 predicted proteins | sample 612E3MmetaG_FD_120493 | JGI IMG/M metagenome (GOLD analysis project Ga0182021, IMG submission 120493) | Permafrost microbial communities from Stordalen Mire, Sweden - 612E3M metaG (Illumina Assembly) | ecosystem: Environmental > Terrestrial > Soil > Wetlands > Permafrost | place: Sweden...
CAATCATTGCATTAATGATCATCTATGTTTTTTCGAATATTATTTATTTCACTTCTGGTTGGACGGGTATTGCACTTCTCCTTTTGTTGGTCTTTTCTTTCCTCACCACTACTTTACTTTATCAAAGTTCAACACGCGTAGGTTTGTTCCTTAGCCTGACTACGTTATTGGTGTGGGCAATTTTGAGATTTGCCAATGTTATAAAAGGAATTGGACTGGCCTCTACAATTAATTCACTTGGTTTGGATTTGGTGATTATTCTTTTAGCCGGTTTTAGTATCAACCTTGTAATGGGTTCGTTAAAATCTCATTACCTCAATATATTCAGGGTAAATAAAGCCTTGAAGAACGATCAAAAAATGCTTCAAGATCAGATGCAAGAGCAAACAACTATACTTGAAAGACGTGTCACTCAATTAAGAACCGCTGCAGAAATTACAAAATCTACTTCTTCCATCACTAATCCTCAATTATTAATTCGGCAAGTAACCGATTCAATTAAAGAACGGTTTAATTTGTATTATGTTGGTGTTTTTCTTGTTGACCCTATGAAAGAGTTCGCTGTTCTACAATATGGCACTGGAGAAGCCGGCCGTAAAATGCTTGCAAACCACCACCGTTTGGCCGTCGGTGGTTATTCCATGATCGGATGGACTACTCAGACCCGGAAACCTCGTATCGCTCAAGATATTGGCTCCGAGGCTGTCCACTTTGATAACCCTCTTCTTCCCGAGACCCGATCTGAATTGGCAATTCCAATCACTACTACCTCTACATTATTTGGAGCCATGACAATTCAATCTAATATTGCGGGCGCGTTTGATGATAATGATATTTTGATCCTGCAAAGTATTGCAGATAGCCTTGCCATTGCATTGGAAAACAATCTCTCCTTCGAGCATTCACAAAAAACGTTGGAAGAGATCCGGGTGTTGAACAAAGCGTTTGTCCAACAAGCCTGGGGTGAAGCGGTCGCCGTTCATGGCGATCTTTCTGCATCGTATGAGAATCCGGAACTGCAATCAGTCGATGATGAATTAAAAACCGTCAGTGTCCCAATTTATTTGCGTGATGAAGTGATTGGCGAAATCAATCTCGAACTCTCTGGTAATGATATTAACCAAGAAGAAATGGAATTTTTACGATCAATTTCTACACAAACCAGCAGCGCGCTTGAAAATGCCCGTTTGATCGATGAAACACAACGTGCTGCATCAAAAGAGCAGAAATTAAATGATCTCTCTGTTCAATTTTCCCGCGCCCTAACAATTGAAGATATTCTAAAAACCGCTGTAACTGAATTCGGAAAATTGCCTTCTGTTTCCGAAGCATCCATATCCTTATTGCCTCCCGAAGAGACCAATCTTGGTCAATCTTCAGAAAAACGAGTGAGGTGAAATTATGAATCCAATGACCCCCACAAGTGCTGTTCCTTCTTCAAGTACGCCAGGATTGGAAACTCCAATTTATTCAAAAGCGAACGAATCACTTCTCCAAAACCTTTTGAATGGCAGTCTGGTTCTTAGCACAATCTTGTTCTTCTTATATTCTTACACTTCATACCAAAGCGCGAATTATCTTTCGCTTGGTTTGTTCTTTATTGCTTATGGTTTAATTTTCTTGATTACCTTTGCTCGTATGATACCTCCTCGGGTAAGGGTCAGCGCATTGACGATTGCCTTTTTTATCATTGGAATTCTGGAAATTCTCCAATCGGGATTAACCGCGAATGGATTACTTTATTTTCTGATTGCTACGCTGATCTTTGGCATACTTGAAAAGAAAAACTATTGGATTATTATCCTTGTTGCTGCAGCAGTGGTAATTTCGATCCTCAGCTATTTGATTCAAACAAGTATTATTACAATAGGAACTTCAATAGTTTCGAATGAATCAGTGCTTTATTGGGTTTCTTTAATCGCCAATTTTCTATTCCTCACTTTTTTGGTTACTGCTCCTCTTTCTCTATATATCCATGATTTACATAGTTTCATCTCAACATTAGTTGAAAATAACCATTCTATTTCTGACGAAAACAAGGGATTAGTTCAAAATCGAATTGAATTTGAAAATGGACTTGACCGCAGAAGGTTGCGTTTGGTAACAACTCGCCAAATCTCCCGCGAGATTTCACAGCAATCAGATCTCGAAAAATTAATGCACGACTCAGTTGAACTGATTCGCACACAATTGGGATATCACCAAGTAGCCATTTTCTTAAACGATGAACGTAATGAAAATTCCTTCTTAAAAGCAGCCACCGGTGAAGGCAGTCAATCCTTGCTTGACCGTAATTTTAGAGTCCGTATTCATGATGTTGGCATCATCAGCTCGGTGATTGCACGTGGAGAGCCATTTTTCACTAATGATCTCTTGGAAGAGACAATTCAATATAAAAGCAGTACACTCTCCAACTCCAAATCTGAATTGACCGTTCCATTGCGCGTCGGCCAACAAATCCTAGGAGCTCTTGATGTACAGTCCGATCAGAAAGATGCTTTTGGTGATGAAGATATCGAAATGCTGCAATCCATAGCAGATCAGCTTGCTTCTGTTTTTGACAAAACAAAACAAATTCAACAACTTAAAAACAGCGTAGCCAAATTGGAAGAAAATTACCGCTCATATACTCAGGGTGTATGGCGAAGTCACTTAAAAGGTACAAAAGAACATCTCAACTATGCTTATATTCAGAATGCACTTGAATCAGAATTCGAACCGCCTGCAATTTCAGAAGAAGCACTGAATATAGGCGAAACAATTATCGCCCCTGCTGATTCAGAAAACAATCCTCAAAAAGATGAATCGATTATGGCTGTTCCCATTATTCTGCGTGACCAGATACTGGGTGTGCTAAATATTAAATACCGGGGAACTGATATTCCAAATGATTTGGCGGCTTTGGTTGGTAATGCCTCCGATCGTCTTGCTCTGGCACTTGAAAATGCCCGCCTTCTCGAACAGATTCAGGAACGTGCCGATCGGGAACACCTCATTGGAGATATTTCATCTAAATTGCGATCTGCAACTGATGTTGATTCTATTTTACGGACTACAGTTGCTGAATTAGGAAAATCTCTCGGCATTGATGAAGTTCGCATACAGTTAAAATCCGCTGAGTCAAAGTAGTCGGAGGGACCATGCTTTTGAAAAAAGGTAATGTTTCTTTAGGTCAAAACAAGGAAGCGCTTTCTCCGCGAGCTAAATTTTCGCGTTCCACTTTGATCTTCATGACAATTTTTGCTATTTTGGCATCCCTAGCCTCTTTGACCGGTGGAATCTTAGCCAATACCTGGCCATTTTTCCTGCTTTCTGGTGCCTTTGCGGTTTCGGCGATCATGAATATTTTTACACTGACCTCAATTTGGGATGCGCCGGCTTCAATTAAAATTTTGGTTTCTACATTGTCTTTTGAGATTTCATTTGCTCTTGCGGCCGGTGTTATCTCATTTGCATACGGTTCACCCTTTGCGTTGATCGCGATCGTCGTCGCTTTCCTGTTCGCGGCAGTCAATCAATCAGGTTGGCTGAATGAATGGATTATTGGTCTTGGCATAGTTGGAGCTTTGAGTTGTTTGGTGTTAAGTGTCTTAGCTCCTCTTCCGCAGGTGGCTAGTTTATCTTTAGATATATTAATAATTATTCTGGATGCTGCCGCAATCATTGTTATGATCCAGTTAATTAGACTAGGTTTATTGATTACCACCTTAAGGTTAAAGTTGGTCATGTATGCACTTTCACTCGCTATTTTGCCATTGATCGTACTTGCTGTGATCAATTTGCAGTCAATTCGAAACACAGTTTCACTGCAATCGAATGACACACTACGAGTAGCCACTGAATTGACTGTTGACCAAATAGACAATTTTTTTACTACTAACCTATCTACTCTGCAGAATCAGGCATTGCTACCTGTCTTTAAGAATTACTTACAATTAAGCCAGGTTTTACGTTCTAATAGTTCAGAGGAATTGGAATTATCTTCTACACTGAGCTCTTTCCAAACACAAAACGTCTTATACACTCCTTCTTATGGCGTAATCGACTTAGTTGGAATTGATGTTTACGATACAAACATCAACAATATCGGAAATTCAGAGTTTTACACAGATTATTTCCAAAGTTCTTTAACAACAAAATCTTCTTTCGTATCCACAGTAGAATTTATCCCAAATACTCGACAATCATATATCTATTTCATTTCCCCAATTTTGGATGAAGATCAAAACCCAATCGGTTTTTTGCGAATGAAATATAACTCCCTAATTTTGCAATCTGAGTTAGGGAAAACAGCAGGCTTGATCGGTGCTCACTCCTATCCAATACTATTGGATGAAAACGGTATTCGCCTGGCAGATACATCAAATCCGGATTTGATTTACCATTCGATTCAAACTCTGGGTTCACAAAAGTATTCGGAATTACTTAGTGCGAACCGAATTCCATCCTATATCTCGGAGTCCCAAATAAACAGTCCGATCCAAGAAATCGCGTCAGAGTTATACGTTACAAATTTGAAACCGTATCAATTCTTTGATGTTGATCTGCAAAGCTCGAAAACCGGAGTGTTGGACAAAGCAACATACGGTACTTTGACTACTCAAAAATGGAATGTCGTTTACTTGCAGGAACAGACTGCTTTGGTTTCTGCCCAACAAAATTTGACAAAATCTTCAGCAATTGTTGCTGTTCTCATCGCCGCCATCGTCAGTTTGCTTATCACAATACTTGCCAGTCTTTTTACTCAACCAATTATCGAACTTACTCGCACCGCACAAACCATTGCGGATGGCGATTTAAATACTCATGTGACTGTCAAAACAAACGATGAGATCGGCGCAATGGGTAAAGCATTCAACTCGATGGCTTTACAGCTAAAATCTTCGTTTGATAACCTCGAAAGGCGTGTAAATGAACGTACCAAAGAGTTGGCAAAACAAAATGATGCATTACGTTTCCGTTCCAGACAGCTGCAGACAGTAACCGATGTTGCTCGAAGCATTGTTTCCACAAATGATATGGAATCATTATTAACTTTGGTGACTCAACTGATCAGCGACCGTTTTAACTATTATCATGCTGGCATTTTTCTGCTGGATGATAAAGGTGAGTATGCTGTTTTTCGCGCCTCCAACTCCAAAGGCGGCCAACGAATGTTAAACAGACAGCATAAATTGAAAGTTGGACAGGTAGGTATCGTTGGTTATGTAACTGCAACCGGGAACCCACGTATTGCTACCGATGTGGGTAAGGACGCAGTATTCTTCAATAATCCAGATTTACCCGAAACAAAATCAGAGATGGCTTTGCCATTGAAAATTGAGAATCGAGTTATTGGTGCATTGGATATTCAATCGACTGAATCAAACTCGTTTTCAGAAGACGATATCAAGCTATTTACCACATTAGCAGACCAGGTTTCGGTTGCTATCAATAACAATAAGCTTCTAAACAATACACAAAAAGCATTGGCAGAAGCGCAAGATCTCCACCGCCAGTATTTGAACCAGGAATGGACGAAACGCGCTGTTGAAATTGGACGCACCAGCTACAAGTATTCCGTTCAGGGACTTACTACATACGAAGATGACTTGCCAGAAGTAAAAATGGTCTTTGAATCTGGTCGACCAGTGACACGTTCCTCTGTCCAAAAAGAGAATTCTCAAACCTCTTATTCTACATTGGCAGTACCAATTCTATTACGAGGTGAAGTGATTGGCGTTATTCATCTTCAAGAGAATGAAGAATCTAATTTTAATTGGAGTGAAAACGAACTGATCACAGTACAGACCCTTGCAGACCAATTAGCTCAATCTTTGGAAAGCGCGCGACTATTTGAGCAGACTATCCGCCGTGCTGACCGCGAACGCCGTGTGTTAGAGATCACCAGTAAGATCCGTTCAACCAATGATCCACAACAAATGCTTGAGATCACCCTCGAAGAATTAAAACGGCATCTTGGCGCTTCGCAGGCTCAAATCGTTTTCAATCTTCCCGGTCAAACGACATCCACATCACAACTGGATATGAATACAATTAACAGAAATAAAGAGGGTGAATAAAATGACCTTCATTGTCTCTATCGCCAACGAAAAGGGCGGAGTTGCTAAAACTACTACCACGTTATCTTTAAGTGGAGCCTTGGTTGAAGCTGGTTACAGGGTTCTTGCAATTGATCTTGACCCACAAGCCAACCTTACGCTTTCTCTGGCTGAAGACTCCGAATCAAATTTTCTCTCGATCGTTGATCTTTTAATAAATAATGCCACATTTGAAGAAGTAATAAAACCGACTAATTTGGAAAATTTGACGCTGCTACCTGCGAATAACCAATTAGGGTTGGCCGAACGTTTATTCCCTTCAAAACCAAACTATAGTTTTTTACTTAAAGAACTTTTAGACCAAAATAAATCATCTTATGATTTTATTCTTATCGATTGCCCACCCTTTCTTGGTGCAATTACCACCAATGCGCTCATAACTTCCGATTTGCTTATTTTGCCAACCCAGGCTGAATATTACTCTGTTTTTGCATTACGAAATATGATGGCTCTGATTCGTCAAATTCGTGCAAACGGTAACCCAAAATTGAAATACCGATTGTTGATCACTATGTTTGACAAAAGAAATCGGATTCATTGTTCATTAGCTGAACATTTAAGAACCACGTTTTCCACGGGAATATTTGATTCTGTTATAGAAATTGATACAAAATTAAGAGAAAGTCCAATGGCAGGTCAGTCGATCATCTACCATTCACCAAGAAGCAGGTCAGCGCTGCAATATCGTTTTCTAGCTCAGGAGATTATTCAATATGTCCAAGAAAAAAACCAACAACCGGCTTGAAAACCTTTTCGCAAATCTGAACGATCAATCACCGGTAGAAATTCCGGTTATTGAGCCAGCAAAGAAATCAAGCTGGTCATGGGAGACAGACGCGAACGGTATTTATACGCAATGCAGCCGAGAAGTTTCGGATATTCTAGGCATTGGGATTAAAGAATTCTTGGGATTCCCGCTCCTGAGCTGCCACATTGTCAAGGAAGACCGACAGGAATTATTAAACAAAATACAACAGGATGAATTTCCTTTTGAATTGAACCTCCATATGGAAGGATTGAATGGCAAAATTGTATTTGCTTGTTTTCATGTGTTTAAAATAAATAACGGCCTTAAAAAGGAATCAATTTTCCGCGGATTTACTCAATTATTGGAAAATGATAATTCAGATACGACCCGGGTCGAAACAAACCAAATTCAATCCGCCGAACCGGTTAGCGGAACTTCTGATAATTTGCAGGTAAACACCTCCCCTTTAGAATTTGATTTGTCTACTTCAATCGAGCTAAAAGAAGACCTGGAATCAAGTACACCGGTTGATGATACAGCCCAACCTGTTTATGGCGTAGATACTCTCCCAATTAGCAGAAAACACCGAAACAAAGGATCCACTGAAGGGCGCCTGGATCAGTTGGAAGAAGAATTTAGGCAAAACAGCCAACCCGAGCGAGCAATTGAACTGCCCAGGCAAAAATTAAAGCAAACTAAAACGGATTTCTCAAAGCTCTCTAAAACTGCTCCTTTGGGTCCTCTTCCAGCTTATCCATTGGTATCAATTTCAAGAGACACTGCCCCTCTACAATCAAGAGAAATTTCTGGGGTAGCATTAGAGGGAGATAACTATAAGCCTTCCCAAAATGTTTGGACCCAGCAAGCCCTGGTCAGTTTTGATGAAAACCTGGTGGTCTCCTCCCCGGCAACTTCTGAAACTCCCGCAATCATGGCCGGCCCTTTAAAACTCCGCGGTCAAAAATCAGGTGTCATCGAACTTGTAGACTCTGACCCCAACCGTAAATGGTCAGAAGAAGACCGCTTGTTAATGCAGGAAATTTCCAATCAGCTCGGATTGGCGCTCGAAAACGCTCAATTATATTCGACAGTCCAAAAGGAATTGGGCGAAAGAATTAAAGCGGAACAACTAACAGAACGACGTAATCGCGATTTAGCAACTTTGAACCAAATTGGTCAAAGACTTAACCGTTTAGTGAATCGTGAAGAGATTTTTAAATTGGTCTCTTCCATGCTTCAAGAGACAATGAATGCAAAAAATATTCTCATCTCTATTTATGACCCTGAGAGTGATTCTCTTTCATTTCCGGTTTGCGTTTTCGAGGGCAAAAATATTTCCATTCCTGCAAGAAAATGCCGCGAAGGATACCAAGAATCCCTATTAAAGTCACGGGCTCCGCTGGTCTTGAATAAAGACCCGCTTGTTTATCTGAACGATGAAGTATTTGATCATCCACTTAAACAACCAAATTCAATGGTTGCACTCCCACTCATGGCTGGTGATCGAGGTTTAGGGGTACTCACCCTTTTTAATTCGGAAAAAGAATCTATCTTTGACCATATCCAAGTCGAATTATTGTCTACTATCGCCACTCAAACCGCTGCATCGCTCGAAAATGCTTCACTCTTCGAAAATATCCGTGACGCACTTGGAACAATTGAAGTTCGAGAAAGATACCAATCAAATGTCACAAAAGCGGTAGCGTTATTGAGTGAAAAGGGCTCTCAAACCCTCCCTCAGATTTTGGAATTCCTGGCTTCAGCGGCTCAATGTGAGAGAACGTACTATGCCGATGCCACCCTCGAAAAAGAAGGGGGTATTGTCTGGGCTGCCTCACAAATTTATGTTAAACCTGACGCAAATGTTTTACTCAGTAATAATTTGCTTTCACGGTTGGTCGCCACAGAATACCCGAACTGGTTGAACGATCTCAGCATTAAAGGTTGGCATGCCGCGTTGAGTGAAACTGCGCAAGGCGCTGAAAAAACTTACTTGCAGTCACAACAAATAGATTCATTATTATTATTAGCCATTCCTCGGGGAGAAAACCGCAACGGGTTTATCGCATTCGAGAACTTCTCTTCCAGCCACGAATGGAAAAAAGAAGAAATCGATATTTTACAGATTGCTTCCGATGCTCTCACCAATACATTGATCCGTGAAGAGTTGTTGAAGCAAGTTCAAAATTCATTGGAAGAAACAGAAAATTTATATTCTGCTTCGCATCAATTAGCTTTATCTAATACTTCGCAAGAAATGTTAGGCGCAATAATTCAAGGAGTGCATTCACAAACCATTAATCGTGGAATTTTGATCCTATTCCATTACAACGAAGCTGACCAAATCGAAAGAATGGTTGTTGAAGCGAATTACTTTAGTGGAGCCGGTACACCTCCTCCCCCTGTTCAAACCGAATATCTTACTTCGCTATACAAACAGATTTTTGCCACCGAAAATCCTGTTTTCTATGACAATGTGACCAATTCACAAATTGATAAAAACCTGCAGAATATTTTGATCCGTCAAAATATCCACTCCATGGCCATTTTGCCATTATGGTCCGGCAACCGGCAAAGCGGTGTTTTAATGTTGATTTCGGTCGTGAAACATCATTTTCTGGACCAAGAATTACGGTCGCTTCCTCCTCTGGCAGATCAGATGGCAACCGCAATTGAAAACCTACGCCTCTTCGAAAGCACGCAATCTGCCCTGGCAGAAACCGAGCTGCTGTACAAAGTATCCAATGGTATTTCTCAGTCAACCGGGTTGGAAGAATTGATCGAACTTGTGGGGAAGAATGCAATGCCCTCTGGTGCAGACTCAATACATCTTTTCCTCTCAAATTCTCCCCAAATAGATAAAATCAACAGTATTGAGTATGTCGGTTCTTATTCCGTTGAAAGTCAGTACCATCCTTCCGGTCAAACGCTTCCCTGGACAATTTTCTCTTCCCTTGATTTTTCAAAAGGCGAACCAATTACAATCAAAAATTCAAAGAGTTCCGGGATCAATCATGATCTGATTAAATTTTTAACTGGTTTAAATTGTACTTCAGCAGTAATTGTGCCCATGCTTTCTTCGGGTAATTTTCTTGGATTGATGGTGAGCACATCTACCCAGAACGTTGACTTCGATAAGGAAGAAATTCAAACCTTACAGGTGGTAGTGAACGGTATTTCAATAGGTATTGAGCGTCAGCGATTGCTAACAGAAACTCAACGCCGTGCCCTTGAATTGCAGGCCGCCGCAGAACTTGCCCGTGATACTACCAGTACTTTGTCACTGGATATTCTGCTGAATCGGATTGTAAATTTGCTGCAGGAACGTTTCAGTTTTTATCACACGGCTATTTACCTGGTAGATGAAACCAATACCTATCTGATGTTTAAAGAAGCCACTGGACGTGCAGGGCTTGAAATGAAGCAACATCAAAACCCCGTCGCCATTGGCTCAAAATCAGCATTGGGAATTTGCGCTGCTACAGGCAACCCTGAGGTGATCAGCGATACATCAGATAGCAAAATCTTTTATTCCAACCCGCTTCTGCCTGATTCTCGGTCCGAATTAGCTATTCCATTAAAAATCAGCGGAAAGGTTACCGGTGCTCTGGATATTCACTCCAACCAAACCAATGCATTCTCGTCCGCAGAAATAACTGTATTTCAAATTTTGGCAGACCAGGTTTCGATCGCCATCGAAAATGCTCATGCCTTTGAAATTTCTCAGCAGGCTGTCGCTGAAATGCGCGAACTGGACCGCGTCAAGAATCAATTCCTGGCAAATATGAGCCATGAATTACGTACTCCACTAAACTCCGTCATCGGTTTTTCACGCGTGATTCTCAAAGGCATTGACGGCCCAATTAATGATGTTCAAAAACAAGATATTGGCTCAATTTATTCTTCCGGCATGCATTTGTTAAGTATGATCAATGAGATTTTGGATATGTCCAAAATTGAAGCCGGCAAAATGGAATTGCAATGTGAAATGGTTAATATTGGTGATGTTATCAATTCCACTGTTTCCGCTGCCATGGGTTTGGTCAAGGATAAACCAATTCAAATGGTTCAAAAAGTCCAGCCCAATTTGCCTCCAGTTAAAATTGACCAGATCCGTATCGGACAAGTTTTAAATAACTTGATAGGCAATGCAGTGAAATTTACCGAAAAAGGTGACATTACAATCGGTGCGGCGCTTTCCAAAAGTACCGATGGTAAACCAGAGATCATGGTAACTGTAACCGATTCGGGAATTGGTATTGCTCCCGAAGATCAATCCAAACTTTTCCAACGCTTCTCCCAAGTGGATGATTCACCCACTCGCAAGACCGGTGGGACAGGTCTTGGGCTTTCTATTTGCCGTTCATTGGTAGAAATGCATAAAGGCCACATTGGATTGCTCAAGAGTGAAGTGGATAAGGGAAGTACATTCTTCTTCACTTTACCTTTGGAAGAGCCCAATGAAATTCCTTCGCTCGATCAACTTTCCCATGAGCAAAATCTCATTCTGTCAATCGATGATGATGCACAGGTAATCTCGCTCTATGAACGCTACCTTCAATCCAGCGGATTCCACGTTATTGCAGAAACTAATCCGGAAAAAGCAGTTGAACGTGCTCTGGCTTTGAAGCCAATGGCAATCACCGTCGATATAATGATGCCAAAGAAAGATGGCTGGCAGGTAATTCGCGATCTCAAACAAAATGAATTCACCAAGAATATTCCGATCATCATCTGCTCCATTCTTGAAGAAGAAGAAAAAGGATTTAGTTTAGGCGCCTCTGACTATCTGGTAAAACCCTTTATTCAGGATGACCTAATTCGAGCGATACATCGGATGAAAAGTCACGGTGAATTACATAACATATTAATTGTTGACGATGACCAAGCTGACCTTAGATTGACTCAAAAAATGATCGAAAACGGAGGCAATTACCAGGTTACCTCTGTTGTAAATGGTCGCGATGCGCTTGAATCATTGACAAACTCAATGCCAGATTTGCTTATTCTGGATTTATTTATGCCTGGATTAAATGGATTTGACTTACTTGAAATATTGAAAGCGGATCCAAAGTTTAGTCAGCTTCCTGTAATTATTTTAACCGGAGCAGATTTGAATGTAGAGCAACAAAAGCAGTTATCGGACTTTGGAAATCAAATTTTTTCCAAGGGGGTTTTGAAAGAAAAGGACCTTTTGGTTTATATTGAAGAATCATTAAATAAAATAAAAAGCTCAAACACGAACGGATAAACCAGAAATCATGTCTTCTCATTTCATTACTGTTTGCCAGGATTGCGGATACAAATCTCCATTTCTTCCCGGATCGCCAGCTTGCCCAAAATGTGGGGGGTTGTGGCGTGAAGCAATTTATGATTATGCCAACCTGGCCTATTCTCTTCCAATTGTTTTACCCGGTCGCCCTTTTGATATTTGGCGTTATCGCGAATTATTACCTGTTCGCGAACCCAATCCTGATCTTTCTCTTGGAGAAGGAGGGTCTCCCCTTATCCATGCGAATAATCTAGGATTAATGCTCGGTCTCCCAAACATTTACATCAAAGATGAACGTCAGGGACCTACTGCCTCTTTCAAAGATCGTCAGGCTGCGATCATGATCGCTTCGCTAAAAGAAGCCGGAATTACTGAAATGGTATGCGCATCCACCGGGAATGTGGCAATTTCATATTCTGCGTATGCCGCTCGAGCGGGTATCAAGTTGTGGGCATTCCTCACCTCTCTAGTACCCGCCGCTAAAATGCGCGAAGTTGCCTTATATGGCACGCAGGTAGTAAAGATCACTGGCACATATGATGAAGCGAAAAAGTTGGCAGCAGAATTTGCCAAACAGCGGAATCTTTTTTTAGACCTCGGTGCCCGCAGTATTCCTTGTCTGGAATCGATGAAAACGATCTCGTTCGAGGTCGCCGAACAATTAACTGCTTTACTTGGGGCTGTGCAACCCTATGATCAAAAAATTAAATCATCTCCTTGGCGCAGTCCCGATTGGTATATCCAATCGGTAAGCGGAGGCATGGGGCCTCTCGGAGTAATGAAAGGCTTTAAAGAACTACATCTTATGGGGTTGATCGATTCCGAACCTAAAGTTGGTCTCATCCAATCTGAAGGCTGCGCCCCAATGGTACATGCCTGGCGTCAGGGTAAAGATACTGCCATCCCTGTGAAATCTCCACACACTTTAATTGCGACTCTGGCTACTGGTGATCCTGGACGTACCTATACGCAAATATATAAAAAAATGGCTGAGGCCCAAAGCGGCATTATTGAAAGTGTTACAGATGAAGAAGCCTTTCGTGCCATGCATTTTTTGGCGAAAATGGAAGGCCTTTCGATTGAACCGGCTGCTGCAGTAGCCTTTGCCGGATTGGTTAAACTCGTCCGCGCAGGGAAAATAAGACCTGATGAAGTGGTCGTGGTTAACTGCAGCGGTCATACCATGCCAATCGAGCGCAACATTTTGGGTGAAGGTTGGGAGCGCAATATTAACCTTTCCTCCGAGAGCCTCACAGAGGATGGTCAAGAAGAAGGTCTGTTGGCAGCCTTAAGCAGCGTCTCGATTGACCGCTTCCCGCGGATTGCCATTGTAGATGATGAACCTAACGTACGTACCCTCATCCGTCGTATTCTCCAATCACAGGGAAATTACCAGATTTTTGAAGCCAGCAATGGTAAAAATGCCATTGAAATGATCATTCGGGATCGCCCTAATTTAATATTATTAGACTTGATGATGCCAGATATGGACGGCTTCCAGGTCATGGATGCACTTCAGCTTATAAAAGAAACCCAAGACATCCCCATCATCGTCATCACTGCCAAAGAACTGACTCCAGCTGAGAACAAACGTTTAAAAGGCCACATTCAATCATTGATGCAAAAAGGGGATTTTATGAATGACGATCTTTTGGATGAAGTCAGAGCACTTCTTAAATAGAGCACAGGATGAATAACCAAAAAAAAGGCGTTATTGCTTCGCTTTCTTCTGCATTGTTGCTTGGACTAACGCCAATATTTGGTAAGCAGTCTATTTTATTTGGTTTCTCTCCCTTTTCGGTTGTAGCCATTCGCTCTACGATCGCTGCATTCTTGATGCTGATCTTCTTATTTGCATTTAAGCGCTCATATTTTTACATTTATCCACTTGGTCTGGCAGGATGTGTCGCTGCAGGTTTTATCAATGGGGTTGGCTCAATCCTCTACTATTCTGCTCTCTCCCGCCTGGATGCCAGCATCGGGCAGTTGCTCTACTCGTTCTATCCGCTTTTTGTAGCATTGTGGCTGATTGTGGATCGTCAATCCATTAGCAGAATTACAGTTCTAAGGTTGTTATTAATTCTACCTGGGGTCTTTTTATTGATCTCAAATTCCAAAAATGGTATTGATCTTTATGGTGCAATATTAATGATTGGTGCGTCCTTACTTTATGCGCTTCACTTGATCATTAATCAAAGGGTGCTTTATGAAGTTCCAGCCCCCACAGTAACCCTGTATACATTAATTTCAATGGCAATAACCGTCACGGTTGCTTTTTTGATTTTTTCTCCTCAATTGCCTGCCGCCGGCACTCCTTGGTGGCCACTGCTTGCCCTGGCTGTGATCACCTTCCTGGCCAGGTTGACCTTGTTTTTGGGTGTTAAAAATATTGGCGGGTTGCGTACGTCAATCTTGGGATTAGGTGAATTAATCGTTACTATTATTATTGCTCAACTATGGCTCGGCGAGCGTCTTTCGGTGAATCAATGGATTGGTACTTTTCTGATCTGTTTGAACCTTTTTTTGGCAACTTTTGATAAACCATCCCCTCAAAAACGACAGGCACACGGTTTCTTGCGCTGGCTGGATCCACCCTCTGTTCACCCAACAGATTTTCCTTTTCAAGATCAATAAAAAGAACCGCATCTCTGCGGTTCTTTTTCGTTTAGGGGTGGGTGATGGGGATCGAACCCACAACATCCGCTTCCACAGAGCGGCGCTCTGCCATTGAGCTACACCCACCATGAACAGGCAAATTCTATCACAGCCCTTGCGGGTTCGCAAGGAGTTCTTTAACAGAAGCAGCAGCTTCCGAGATTTTCACCTGAATTTGGTTGCGGGTCTTCAAGTTCTTGATGGTTACCTGTCCATTTTGAGCTTCATCCGGGCCCAGTACAAGCACAACTTGAATACCCATACGATCGGCAAATTTTAATTGTTTTTGCAGTTTCGCTGCTTCTGGGTAGCAGACGGTTTTAATACCTTCATTTCTCAACTGGCTCGCCAGGTTTAATGAACTGCCGATCAAAGAATCGTCAAAAACAGTTACCAGAGCAGTATCTGCCAGATTGACGCTTTCGGGTAATTTGCCAAATTTCTGCAGCAGCAAAGTGGCCATCACATCCCCCATAGCAAAGCCAACACCCGGCAGCGGATCTCCGCCAACGTCGCTGACCAGGTTATCGTAATGTCCACCCCCCAGAATGGCCCGTCCGTCGCCAGTCACATCCCAGGCTTCAAAAACAATACCAGTGTAATAGTCCAGCCCTCGGATAATAGAGGGATCATAACGAACATATTCTTTGACTCCCATTTTTTCAAGCGCATTAAAGATACGAACCAATTCTTCAGATTTTTTCCATAACTCTTTATCATCCAGAAGTGTTTTCAGATTTTCCAGATCATTGAGAGATAAACCGTTTTCTACCCCGTACGCGTTCCATTCATCCGCATGCATCTTATCGCGTCTATCGATCAGGCGGAAAATCGTCTTGTGTTTTTCTTTTTCAATCCCCAGGGCAATTAATTCCTGTTCCATCAATTTCCGATGATTGATTGAAATGAGAACTTGTTCTGGTGAAATTTCCACACTTTTCAAGAAACTGGCGCAGATGGCAACCAATTCTGCATCGGCTTCCGGGCTGTTCACCCCAATTTGATCAATGTTCCATTGGAAAAATTCGCGGGTACGGCCTTTTTGCGGGCGTTCATAACGCCAAAAAGGCCCAAAAGACCACCAACGTAAAGGATAAACTAATTCATTTTGTTTTTGGGCGACCATTCTGGCTAATGAAGGGGTAAGCTCTGGACGTAAAGTAACTGAATCACCTCCCCGGTCCGAAAAAACAAAAGCCTGTTCCTTGACCAATTCTTCACCAGATTTGGCTGCATAAAGATCAATTTTTTCCAAAAAAGGTCCATCCCATTCCTGGTATCCAAATAATTCTGACACTTTACGGATCTGTCCGTAAAGCCATTGACGATTTTCCATATTTTCTGGATAGAACTCACGTGTACCTTTAACAGCTTGAATGGTTGGCTTCATTTTTAATTAACCTTTTTAGAATTTATATTTGGATTTTAACATAGAATCGATCTCTTACGAGCAAAAAAGCAGTCGCCTTTTTTCCTTGCAAAATTTAAGCAATTAAAGGTATCATCAATCATATTACACAGTACCGCATTATTAAATTATCAATAGGCATAATTATGAATGTCTCAGAATTAATCAAATTGATCGATGGCAAATTATTAAGCGAGAATGCGAATTTAACCCGTGAAGTCAAAGGGGGATGCGGCGCAGATTTAATGAGTGACGTCCTAGCGTCGATACAACCAGAAGCCGTGTTACTCACCGGGCTGTGTAACCCACAGGTTGTGCGCACGGCTCAAATGGCCGATGTGGCTGCGATTATCCTGGTACGAGGTAAAGTTCCTCCTAAAGAAACCATCGACCTCGCAGGAGCAGAAAAAATTGCGCTGATCTCTTCCCCATTCGGTATGTTTGAACTGTGCGGTCGTCTTTACCAGGCGGGGCTGCACAGTCTTGAAGTTTCAGTTTCCGATCCATCCTGTGGTTGTGAAGAATAGCGAGGAAAAATGAGCGAATCCTCCCATTTTCAAGGTAGGATAATCACTGACGAACAAGCAGAAAACATTACTCGTGTTGAAGAACTTGCTTATGAATTAAAAGTAAATGAGGTAATGACCAAAGATCTCATTACCGTCACGCCAGAAACTTTGATGCAAGAAGCACTCGAAATATTCCGTACCAATCGGATTTCGGGTGCTCCTGTTTTAAAAGACAATAAATTGGCAGGCGTTGTGAGCATCGAAGATTTGATCCATTGCCTTCAAAAAAATGATCTCAAATCCCCGGTCAGCAAATACATGACCTGCAAACCTTTAACTGTTCATGGGCCTGATCCGATCATTGAAGCCTTGAAATTATTTGTTAATTTTCATTTTGGCCGCTTACCGGTAGTGGATTCAAATTTTGCGCTTGTCGGCATTATCACCAAAGGCGATATCACCCGTGGAATTCTGAAAGCCATCCAACAAGATTATCAGGAAGAAGAAGTGCGACGTTACCGTGCCAGTCACCTCTTTGAAGATATCGAATCTGATCGTTCCAGCCTGATTCTGCGTTACACGATCAAACAAGGAGATTTTATGCGCGGCGGCGCAGCTTCCTCTGCTATCAAACGAGCCTTACTGCGGTTAGGTGCAACTCCACAAATTGCCCGCCGTACAGGGATTGCCGTCTACGAAGCAGAAATGAATTTGATTATTCACACAACCAATGGTGGTGTGATTCGTGCCGAGATCGAACCACATCAAATATCTATCAATGTTTACGATGATGGTCCTGGCATCGAGGACATTGACCAGGCCATGAAACCGGGATATTCAACCGCCAATGAGACAGTCCGTGAACTTGGGTTTGGTGCAGGGATGGGACTTGTAAATATTCAACGCTGTGTAGATTCCATGCGGCTTGAATCTATTCTGGGAAAAGGAACCTCTCTCAAGCTGAAGATACTTCTTCCCAAAAAAGAATTGGTTGGCGAAGGCTATCAAACTAATGAGGAGCATTAAATGAATATACAAGAGATTATCGATTCCCTCCAGCTCACGCCTCTAACAACATTGAAGAACTATCAGGCGGTCACTCCCACATGCGGTTATGCATCCGACCTTTTAAGTTGCGTCATGGCCGGTGCAGCTCACCAATCTGTTTGGGTTACCCTGCAAGCTCACATCAACATTGTCGCCGTCGCTTCGCTGTTGGATCTTTCGGCCATTATTATCACTGAAAATGCCCAACCGGATGAAGCCACGATAGCCAAAGCCAATGAGGAAGGCATCAACCTTCTCTCCACTCAGGAACCCACTTTTTCGGTGGTTGGCAAACTTTGGGAATTAGGGCTTCATTGTCAACAGCCGAAGAATAAATAAGACTATTGTGAGTAAACAATTACGACCTTATCGCGTTGAGCTGCATGTGCACACCGCATTGTCGCCTTGTGCAGAAGTTGAAATGATCCCTCCTTTGATTGTCGAGGAATCGCTCGCGCGCGGGATCGATCTCATCGCCATAACAGATCATAACTCCACAGCCAACATCCAGGCGGTTCAAAAAGCGGCAGAAGGCACATCCCTGGTTGTCCTTCCGGGTATGGAATTACAAACTTTAGAAGAAGTTCATTCATTATGTATCTTTGAAACTTTGGCTCAGGCTGAGGCCTTTCAAAAGATTATTTCACTGGCTTTACCCCCAATAAGAAATCAACCAGAACATTTCGGAGAACAGTTTGTAGTGGATGAAACCGGAGATTTTCTTCGCCGTGAAGAACAACTTTTAATTGTTTCCGCCGATTTGTCTCTTAACCAGGCCTGGCACATTGTCAGTGAGTTGGGGGGAATCTTTATTCCCGCTCATGTGAACCGAAAAGCATTTGGCTTACTCGAAAATTTGGGTTTTATCCCTCAAGATATCCCCATTCGAACAGTGGAGATCTCCAGACATTTACTTTCGAATGAAGCAGTTGCTAAATTTCCTCAACTGACTGGCTATAACTTGATCAAAGGTGGTGACGCTCATCGATTGGAAGAGTTGGCAGGGATGAACGAGTTTTGGCTCAACGCTCCCACTTTTACCGAAATCAAGAAAGCGATTCAGGGGGATAAAGAAAGAAAAATCATAATCAAAGATTGAACGCATCAAAATATTTTTTTTATGGGAGGATAATCGAGTCTCAATTTGTGAAAATTTTAATAATTCAACCAAAATGATGAGAGATAATTCATCAAAATTAACCACACAAATTTAGGTTTGCAGTAAAATCAGAAATTGAATTGTTTTGATCGTAAAAATACTATCCATTTAAAATGACATTTGTTAGTTTCAGACTCTTCTAAAGCGCTGTAAACTGAAAATGTCTGATCTGATGCCTAGTACACTTTTATAAAACGAACTTCGGAGCATTTTTATGGCAAATGACGTAATCGCAAGCAAGGTCGCTGTAAATGATCCACTGGCCGACCCCAAACAAAAAATCATCATTGATCAGATCATTGATGAAAACATTTCTAGACCAGGGGCCACGATGGTCGTGCTGAATGAACTTCAGTCTTCCATTGGGTTTGTGTCTGAAGAAATGCAAAGATATGTGGCCGAGAAATTACAGGTTCCAGTCTCCAGAGTTCATGGGGTTATTTCCTTTTATTCCTTTTTTACCACTACCCCGCGCGGAAAACACACAGTCAAATTCTGCATGGGTACTGCCTGTTATGTAGGTGGAACCCCGGCTTTAATTGAAAAAGCCAAGCAGATACTGGGTATTGAACCTGGCCAGACAACTCCTGATGGAAATATCACCATGGAAGTTTGCCGCTGCGTGGGAGCCTGTTCACAGGCTCCAGTGATCGTGGTTGATGAAGAAGTCACCGGCCGTATGAAACCAAATAAATTACCGCAAGCGCTGAAATCCGTTCAAGCAATTACCGAGTAACTCCTGTGCGTGAACTTTCACTTCATCTGCTCGATATTGCTGAAAACAGTGTAGCCGCAAATGCGAGCCAAGTAAGAATTTCGATTATCGAAAACACACGAACTGATCTTTTACAAATGAGCGTAGAGGACAATGGCAAAGGGATGGATGCCGCAATGGTAGCCAGTGTAATTGACCCATTTGTTACATCGCGAACCACCCGCAAAGTTGGTTTGGGTATTCCGTTATTGAAAGAAGCTGCTGAAGCATGCAACGGTTTCCTGAAAATCACCTCTCAGGTAGACATAGGCACAAAACTCTTTGTGCAATTCCAACGCAGCCACATCGACCGCATGCCCCTGGGAAACCTAGCGGATACATTTCTGCAACTTCTCATTGCCAACCCGGCCATTCATTGGTTGTTTTATTATCAGGTGGATGACAAAATCTTTGATTTTGATGATGCCCCGATAAAGACTGAGTTGGCCGGCATTTCATTGACAGAACCATCCATTCTTAATTATCTACGCCAAACGATCGAAACCGGTATCCAGGCAATTACTGCCGTGGATATTGGATAAAGTATAAATTCAATCAAGTCTGCAGGAGAGAAAAATGACCACAATTAAGAGCCTTGAAGACTTAAAAAAAGCCCGCGAAGAAGCACTCCGTAAACGAGATGCTAAAGTTGCCTCCGGCACAGCTCAGGTCATCGTTGGCATGGGAACATGCGGAATTGCAGCAGGCGCTCGTGACACCATGAAAGCCATTCTGGATACGATCGAAAAAGATGGTCTTAACGGTATCCTCGTCACCCAAACCGGTTGCATCGGCCTTTGCGAAAAAGAACCAATTGTTCAAGTGATCATTGGTGATCAACCAAAAGTTACCTATGGCAAAGTGGACTCAGAAGTTGCTAAGAAAATATTGAAGGACCATGTAATTAACGGCAAGCCCGTTGCAGATCACGTCATTCAAATGTAACTCACGTTCGTTGATTACATAACATCTCTATTACAACTGAGAAGGTATTTCAAATGAAGTATTATCGTTCCCATGTCTTGGTCTGTGTCGATCCAGAATGCCTGAAAAAAGGTGCCCATGAAGTCATGGATGCCTTGCAAGATGAACTCGTCGCCCAGGGTTTGATTGACGAAGTACAGGTCCTTGAGACCTCACGTATCGGAGATTGCGCTCACGGACCAGAGTTGATGGTATATCCTGAAGGAATTCATTATGCAAATTTAACCCCGAATGATATTCCATATCTTGTAGAAGAACACTTCTTAAAAGGGCGTATCGCTACAAAATTCATTGATGAGCAAAAAAAATCCACCGATGAAGAACTGAGTGCACCAACTGCCAAAGAAGTACGGGTAGTTCTGCGTAACTGCGGTGTTATTGATCCCGATAATATCGAGGACTATATTGCCGAAGATGGTTATCAGGCTCTCGGAAAAGTATTGACCGAAGATACGCCGGAACAAGTGATTGATATTGTCTTGCGTTCCGGTTTACGCGGCCGCGGTGGCGCCGGTTTCCCGACCGGGAAAAAATGGCAGTTCTGCCGTGCTTCTGCTGAAACCCCAAAGTACATCATCTGCAACGCGGATGAAGGCGATCCTGGTGCGTTCATGAACCGCCGTGTTCTAGAAGGTGATCCGCACTCCGTATTGGAAGGTATGATCATCGGTGCTTATGCCATTGGCTGTAATCAGGGTTACATTTATTGCCGTGCTGAATATCCTATTGCGGTGCGTACCCTGAATATTGCCATCAAACAGGCCCGTGCCATGGGGCTGTTGGGTAAGAACATCCTTGGTTCTGGTTTTGATTTTGATATCGAAGTCCGCATGGGTGCAGGCGCTTTTGTATGCGGTGAAGAAACAGCGTTAATGTCCTCCATTGAAGGACGTCGTGGTGAACCTCGTCCGCGTCCTCCATTCCCGGCAGTCAAAGGTCTGTTCATGAAGCCTTCCAACATCAACAATGTTGAGACCTTCTCTAATATTCCACAGATCATCCTGCGCGGACCAGAATGGTACGCCAGCATGGGTACCGAAAAATCAAAGGGGACTAAAACCTTTGCCCTGGCCGGCGATGTAAAACACACTGGGTTAATCGAAGTCCCCTTCGGTTTAACTTTGCGTGAGATTGTTTATGATGTCGGCGGTGGTATCAAGGACGATAAAGATTTTAAGGCCATTCAAACCGGCGGCCCAATGGGCGGCTGTTTACCTAAAGAGTACCTGGATCTATCCATGGATTATGAAGAACTTGCTAAGGCTGGCTCAATTATGGGCTCTGGCGGTTTGGTTGTCATGGATGAAGGCACCTGTATGGTGGATATCGCGCGCTTTTTCATGGAATTCATTCAAGATGAAAGCTGTGGAAAATGCACTCCTTGCCGGGTAGGCACCAAGCGTATGCTTGAAATTTTGGAGCGGATCTGCGATGGAAAAGGCCAACCAGACGATATTGATACCCTCGAGATGCTTTGTGATCAGATCCGCCAGGATTCGCTCTGCGGTCTGGGTCAAGGCGCTCCGAACCCGGTTGTCAGCACCCTTAAACACTTCAGAGATGAATATGAAGCACACATCGTTGAAAAACGATGCCCTGCTAAAGTTTGTAAGGCATTGATCCGCTACGAGATCATTGATGGAACATGCACAGGTTGTACCGTCTGCGCCCGTAACTGCCCTGTTTCAGCAATTAGCGGCGAACGGCGTCAGACCCACGTCATCGACCCGGATGTTTGTATCCGCTGCGGTATTTGTATGCAGGTTTGTAACTTTAACGCTATTGTCATCCAGTAATCAGGGTGAAATAAGTCACCCTTGTAATCCGAAGCACGTCCGACCAACGCAGCGAGGAGGATAAGCATGACAATTGAAATAAAAGAGAACACTGCAATCCAGCAAGCCGTAGATGAAGCTATTAAACGTTACGGTATTAAGCAGGATGAGTTAATTCCGATTTTGAACGATGTCAACCGGGCAATTGGCTTCTTACCCGGTGAAGCATTGGACGAGATCAGCAAGCAACTCAAATTGCCAAAAAGCCAGCTTTTTTCAGTGGCCAGTTTCTATCGTATGCTCTCGACAAAACCACGCGGGCGCCATGTCATCCAGTTTTGCGAGAACGCTCCTTGCCATGTAGCTGGCGGTCGCCAGGTGTGGCAGGCTCTGGTGGATGAAATTCACTTGAACGCTGAAGAAACCAGTGCCGACGGGAAGTGGTCTTTAGTGACCACAAGTTGTCTGGGAATTTGCGGGGTAGGCCCTGTCATGATCATCGATGATGATATTTTTGGCAATGTCGACCCAAAAACGATACCCGATATCCTTTCTCGTTATCACTAAAGGAGCCTGACATGAAAGCAATTCGCTCAATGGTTTTGGTTTCCAGTGACCCGGTCAGTATAGAACGCGGTGCGAAAGAAGTTTATCAAGCACTGCAGCGAGAGATAAAAGAATTTGATTTGGAAAACGAGATTTCTTTAACAATGGTTGGTGATGTTGGCCGTCACGAAGCCTCCCCTCTGGTAATTATTTACCCGGAAGCCGTCATCTATGGACCCGTTAAAGAAGGCGATGTACATTTTTTGGTCGAAGAACATCTTTATAAAGGCCGCATCGCAGCCGGCCTGCAGGCTCCGGTTCGCGAACTAAGCGGCAAAATCGCCTGGCTCTCAGCCCGGAAAGGTACTTTACCAGCAGAACAACGAATTGTGCTCGAACGAGCAGGCATCATCGACCCTGATTCCATCGACGACTATATTATCCATGATGGATATCAGGCATTGGCCAAAGCGCTTACGCAAATGAATCCGGAGCAAATTTTCGATACCCTCGAAAAAGCTGGCCTGCGAGGTCGCGGCGGGGCTGGTTTCCCCACCGGGACCAAATGGCGTTTCGTCAAGAAAGCATCTGGAACGAAGAAATACGTCATCTGCAATGCGGATGAAAGCGAACCGGGAACTTTCAAAGATCGTTTGATCCTCGAAGGGGATCCGCACGCGATCATCGAAGCACTGGCAATTGCAGCTTACGCGGTAGGTGCTGATGAAGGCTATATCTACATTCGCGGTGAATATACACTGGCGCAGCAGCGGCTCCATCGCGCCATTGAACAGGCCCGCGAAATTGGATTTTTAGGTGAGAATATTTTCGGAACCGAATTTAAATTTGACCTTCACATTCACTCTGGTGCTGGTGCTTATATTTGCGGCGAAGAAACAGCTCTCATTGAATCCATTGAAGGTAAACGCGGTGAGCCTCGTGCCCGTCCCCCATACCCCACCACAAATGGCCTGTGGGACAAACCAACTCTGGTGAATAACGTAGAAACTCTGGCGAACGTGGGGCCAATTCTACGCAACGGAGCGCAGTGGTACCGCAGCTTCGGCACACCCTCCAGCCCGGGTACGAAAGTTTACACAATTTTGGGTAAAACCAACGTCACCGGCTTGATCGAAGTGCCGATGGGTATTACTTTGCGGGAAGTGATCGCCATTTATGGTAAAGGGATCAAAGACGAAAAGCCATTCAAACTGGCACAAACCGGTGGTTCATCAGGTTCAATCATCCCGGCAAGTCTGCAAGATACACCCATGGATTTCGACTCCTTTGCAAAAGCGGGAGTGGCATTGGGTTCAGGCGCCTTGCTCATTTGTGATGAAGATACCTGTGTAGTAGATTTGGCTAAAGTTTTATTAAACTTCTTCCGCAAAGAAAGCTGCGGGAAGTGTACACCTTGCCGAATTGGCAACCAGCGTGCATATGAAATTTTGACCAATATTTCAGAGGGAACAGGAGCACTTTCAGATTTAACAGATTTAGCCCTGCTAAGCGATAACTTATATCAACTTTCCAATTGTGGATTAGGTCAAACTGCTGGAGCGCCCATCCGTGATATTCTCAATTATTTCCGCGCGGAAGTGGAAGCACATATTCGTCTAAAAGTCTGCCCAACGGGTGTTTGCCCGATGAGCGGAAAAAGAATCTAGGATTTATCCAATGAATTTTTTGATAGGAGAGATTCGATAATGGTCACCGTTACGATCGATGGCAAACAAATAGAAATTCCCGAAGGAACCACAGTGCTGCGCGCAGCACAATCCGCTGGGATCGAAATTCCGACCCTTTGCGATCATCCTCACCTCACACCTTACGGCGGATGCCGTCTGTGTCTGGTGGAAGTCGAAGGTGCTCGAACATTACAGCCTTCCTGTACGCTGCCGGTCAGCAATAACATGGTGGTGAAAACTACCACGCAAAAAGTTTTGGATGCGCGCAAATTTGTCTTGACCTTGATCTTCAGCGAGCGCAATCATTTTTGCCCTTACTGCCAGGTCAGCGGCGGCGATTGCGAGCTTCAGAACTCGGCCTATCATGAAAACATGACGCATTGGCCGTTGCAGCCAAACTGGCAGCCCTATCCCATGGATGCCTCTCACCCATACATTATCCTTGAGAACAACCGCTGTATCCTTTGCCGACGCTGTGTACGTGCCTGCGGTGAATTGGTTGGCAATTACACTCTTGGTTTTGAAGAACGCGGTGCCCGCAGCATTCTGGTCGCAGATACCGGAGTAGCCCTGGGAGAGAGTTCCTGCATCTCCTGCGGTACTTGTGTCCAGGTCTGCCCCACGGGCGCTCTCATCGACCGCTGGAGTGCTTACCGCGGCCATGACGAACAGGCTGTGCAACACAAAACCATTTGTGTCGGTTGCTCAGTTGGCTGCGGAGTAGATGTCTTTACCCGCGATAATAACCTTCTGCGCATCGACGGCAATTGGGATGCCCCCGTCAATGAAGGTGTTATTTGCGATATCGGTCGTTTCAAACCGATGGATGAAAAATGTGACCGTATTGCCACCCCCATGATCCGCCAGAACGGCAGCCTTAAAGCTACCACCTGGGAAGAAGCCTTAAAAGCCGCTGGATCTGAATTGAAATCGCTCAAAGGCAAAGCCGCTGATGGCATTGCTGCCGTCATTTCTACCCGCCAATCCATCGAATCTATGGCTCATTTCAAAGCCTTATTTGCGGATGATCTGGGCAGCGATCTGGTGACAACTACCGAAGAAGGCGCTTATACCGAAGCTGCCGCTAAACTGGCTGATTCGCTGGGCAGTGCTTTTGAAGGCAAACTATCCGATCTGCTCACCGCTGATGGTTTTATGGTGCTTGGAACTGACCTGGTGAAAGATCATCAGGTTGCTGGTTTCTTCATCAAACGCGTGCTCGGAAATGGCCCCCGTCTGCTGGTTCTGGATTCTGAAGAAAATTCCCTGGAACTGCTTGCCAATAAGATCCTTCGCAGTAAAAAGAACACTTACGAAGATGTTTTGCAGGCACTATCAGCCGCTACTGTAAAATTAGGCCTGGCGAAAGGTACAACAACCGTCAAAGCTACTGATCTGGATGCTCTGTCTGCAAAGACCGGGTTAAAAGCAGAAGATTATCTTGACGCTGCCTATGTGATCTCCGCGGCTCAGAAACCAGTGATCGTGTATGAAAAGGGTGTCTCGCCCCCGGCATTGAAAGACTTCGCCAAATTGATCGGCGCCAGTCTCATCAGTGTCAAAGGTAAAGCCAATAGTCTGGCCGCAGCTCAACTAGGCCTTGAAAAACCCGTCAAAGTGATTGCCCATAAAGCATTGGTTGTCGCCATTGGTGATGACGAAGTCAGCCAAAAAATGGTCAAGGATTTTGAGAAAATTCCCTTCAAAGTTGTCATTGCCAGTTCTGTCTCGGCATTGACGGCTATGGCAGATGTGGTTCTTCCTGCTGCCAACTGGCTGGAACAAGAAGGCCATTACCTCAGCCTGGACGGCCGTCTGCAAAAAGCCGATTGCTGCCTTACCCCATCGGTTGATGTTCGCCCTGTGGACGATATTATATTAGCCCTGGCTGAAGCAGCCGGTTCGAAATTGACTGGTGACTGGGCAAAAGAGTTACAGCAACGTACCGCAGTTACTGAAATTTCAAAGTAATCGATCAGAGCCAAGAGATATAAAGGAGAGTATATGGGTAAACCAAAAGTCTCATCAGATTGGATGGCTGGATGCGCCGGCTGCCATATGTCATTATTGGATATGGATGAGAGAATCGCTAAAGTTATTGAACTGGCTGACCTTCGTTCCACTCCGATCACCGATTTAAAGGTACCCGACGAAAGTGGTGTGGATGTGGGTATTCTTGAAGGCGGCATCAATAATACTGCCAATGAAGAAGTTGCTCTGCGTATGCGCAGCCGCTGCAAGTATCTTGTAGCGCTCGGCGATTGTGCTGTTTTTGGCGGCGTACCTGCCATGCGCAACTTCTTCACCATCGAAGAATCACTGCGTCGGGCATATATTGAAACCGAAAGCACTGATGAAAGCGGCAAGATTCCAAACGATCCTGAATTATGCGTGCCCACCAAGGTGCGTGCTTTGCAGGAAGTTGTCCCGGTGGACCTATTCGTCCCCGGCTGCCCACCAGACGCCGATACGATTTTCTATGTTTTGAGCGAATTGGCTCAAGGTCGCATCCCTGAAATGAAGGGTGACAAGCTGGATTGGCATTAATTCTTAGGAGGTATTAGATGGTAGCTCAAAAAATAACCATTGAACCAGTTACCCGCATCGAAGGACATGCCAAAGTGACCATTCGTCTCAACGATGCTGGAAAAGTAGAACACGCTTACTTGCACATCAATGAATTCCGCGGCTTCGAAAAATTTTGTGAAGGCCGCATGGTCTTTGAAATGCCGCTCATCACCCCGCGCATTTGCGGTATCTGCCCGGTGAGTCATCACCTGGCCTCTGCCAAAGCCGGTGATGCCGTACTCGGCGCTCCACCACCGCGGCCGGCAAACCTGCTGCGCGAATTAATGCACATG
>Ga0182021_10001399_pt1 | contig 27495 bp, 18 predicted proteins | sample 612E3MmetaG_FD_120493 | JGI IMG/M metagenome (GOLD analysis project Ga0182021, IMG submission 120493) | Permafrost microbial communities from Stordalen Mire, Sweden - 612E3M metaG (Illumina Assembly) | ecosystem: Environmental > Terrestrial > Soil > Wetlands > Permafrost | place: Sweden...
AAGGGCGGCGTCAAGGCCTACGTGCGAGTCAAAGAGCGCATCAACAAGGTCATTGACGCTCTCAACGAAGGGGCCATGTTCAACGTCATTGTTTTCGCGGACGCCGTCAGTTCCTACGAGAAGCAGATGGTCGTCGCGACGGATGACAACAAGACCCAGGCGAAGTTGTTTCTCAAGGGGTTCAACACGCAAGGCAACTGGGGGCTGACGGACGGCAACCTCCACGCGTCAGGAAGCGGACTCCCGGCGGCCGGCGGAACCACCCGCATGGATGTCGCCCTCACGGCGGCGTTCGACGAAGGCGCGGACACCATCCTTCTGATCAGCGACGGCATTCCCCAAGTCCGCAAGGGCATCTTGGCACAACAAGTGGCCGATCATAACGCCATGGTGCAACGCTGGACGACCGACCATGCGGCCGAACTCCAGCAATATGCGGCGCAGGCGGCCAGTTACGTGGCCCCTCCGAGTCAATCGTCCTCCGAGCGCGTCTGGATTCCGGAACAGCCCGGACAGCCCGCCCGGCCCCCGCGTCCGCCCTCCAAATCGCCCCCCAAGGAGGGACAGGCGCCCGACAGGGGCGATCCTGGTTCGCCCGCCACAGCCCCCGTTCCCGGCCATTGGGAAGTGCGCACGCATACGACGGGGGGGGGCGGCGGACCGCCGCCCCCTCCTGCCCCACCGCCGCTGCCCCCCCCAGGCTGGTGGACCCTGGCCGACTTTTTCCAACACCTCAAATTGCTCTACGAATCCCTGTACGCCAAGAAGGTCATGAAAATGCCCGTCATCCACTGCATTCTCTACGGCACCGACAAGGACGGAGGCCCGTTCATGCAGACCCTCGCCGAAACCTATAAGGGCGGCTATCGCCGCGTCGAAAAAATGTAGCGGCATGCGTCGGCAAGCGCCTCCGCCTCGGTCAAGTCTTGAGCAGGCCCTCTTTTCTGTGCCATTCCGCGGTGCGGCGCAGGCCTTCTCTGAATCGCAGCGTTCTCCTCTACCGTTGACTCCGGCTAGGCTTCGGATATCCTGTTGCGTCATGAAAGTGCTGGTCATTGGAGGAGGGGGGCGCGAACACGCCCTGGTTTGGAAACTGGCGCAGGACCGCCACGATCCGCAATTGTTCTGCGCGCCGGGCAACGCGGGGACCGCCGCCCTCGCGACGAATCTGGCCATCGGCGCGGAGGATGTCCCCGCCTTGGTGCGCTGGGCCGTCGTGAATCGGCCTGACCTGACCGTCGTCGGACCCGAGGCCCCGCTGTGCGCCGGGCTGGTGGATGAACTGTCCCAGGAAGGCCTGCGCGTCTTCGGCCCGTCGAAGGCCGCGGCCCGACTCGAAGGGAGCAAGGTGTTTGCCAAGGAGGTCATGACCGCGGCGGGGGTGCCGACCGCGAAGTCGAGCGCGTTCACCGACGCCGCCAAGGCGCTCGAGTTTCTCCAATCGGTTGGAGCGCCGGTGGTCGTCAAAGCCGAGGGACTGGCGGCGGGGAAGGGTGTGACCGTTTGCGCCTCGATGGGCGAGGCGGGGCGGGCGGTGCGGGAAGCGTTGGTGGACGGCGCGTTCGGCGACGCGGGCCGCCGCATCCTGATCGAGGAGTTTCTGGAAGGCGAAGAGGTCTCCATCCTGGCGCTCGTGGACGGCGCGCGCGCGGTGCTGCTGGCATCGGCCCAGGATCATAAGCGCGCGTTCGACAACGACCAGGGGCCGAACACGGGCGGCATGGGCGCGTATTCTCCCGCGCCGGTCGTCAGGGATGACGAACTGCCCGCGATTCGGCGCGAGGTCTTCGACCGCACGCTCGCGGAACTGCGGAAGCGGGGGATTTCCTACAAGGGCGTGCTCTACGCCGGCTTGATGATGACCCCGGCGGGCCCCAAGGTGCTGGAATTCAACTGCCGGTTCGGCGATCCGGAAACGCAGGTGATCCTCCCGCGCCTGGCGACGGACTTGATTCCAGCGCTGGAGGCCTGCATTGACGGGACGTTGCGACCGGATCTCGTGGCGTGGAAGGACGAGGCGTGCGTGTGCGTCGTGATGGCCGCCGGCGGCTACCCCGGGAACTATCAGAAGGGCAAGGAGATTCACGGGTTGGAAGCCGCGGCCAGGGTGCGCGACGCGGTGGTCTTCCATGCCGGAACGACACCGCGGAATGGACGCGTGACCACAAGCGGAGGCCGCGTGCTCGGCGTCACCGCGTGGGACGCGACGCTCAAGCAGGCGGTGGCGCGCGCCTATAAGGCGGTGGGGAAGATTTCGTGGGAAGGGGCCCTGTATCGGCGGGATATCGCCGCCAAGGCGTTGAAGAAACACGGAGGTGAATAGATGAGCAAGGATAGCCAGGGACCGCTCAAGAAACCCGAAGTCGGGATCGTCATGGGCAGCGACTCGGACTGGCCGCTGCTGGAGGAGACCGTCAACACGCTGGCCCGGTTCGGCGTGGATTACGACGTGCGGGTGATTTCCGCGCACCGCACGCCGGACGTGGCCGCCCTCTACGCCCGCAAGGCCGCCGGGCAGGGCCTGAAGGTGATTATCGCGGCGGCCGGAGGCGCGGCGCATCTGGCCGGCGTGATGGCCGCCCACACCACGTTGCCGGTCATCGGCTTGCCGGTCACGTCGGGGTTCATGGATGGCCTGGATTCGCTGCTGTCCGTGGCGCAAATGCCCGCCGGCGTGCCCGTGGCCACGGTGGCGGTCGGCAAGAGCGGCGCCGTCAATGCGGCGATTCTGGCCGTGCAGATCGTGGCCGTGAGCCGGCCGGACTTGGTGCGCCAACTGGTGGTCCACAAAAAGACGCTGGCGGACAAGGTGAAGGCCGGCAACGACCGCATTCAACTCGAGATCGAAAAGAAGCGGGCAAGAGGCTGACACGAGCGCCGGAAATGGCGGTTCCCAACAAGCAATGCGTCGCTATGCTTTCATCCTGCTGACGCTGGCCTTCTGCCGGTGCGCTCCGGCCTTTGAATCGGTCAGCGCTTTCGGGGCCTTTCTCGAAGAGCATGGCATCGGATTCGATCAGACGAACGCGGCCAACGCGGCGGTCAGCGGAATGCTCAAAGCGATCGATCCCGGCGCGCGGTTTTGCTCGACGCAGGAGGTGGCCGCGCTCCGGGAGCGACTGCAAGGATGGCGCGGCGGCGTGACGAACGCGTCCGCGATCGAAGCCGTGGAACTGTGGCCCGAGGGGCTCGCCTATCTGAAAGTGCGGGGAATCTTCAAGGGCAGCGGCGAGGAAATCGAGTCGCACTTGCGGGCCTTGGAAGGGCGCGCGGGCGTGATTCTCGACCTGCGCGGCTCGGATGGCGCCGACTTGGCGTCCGTGATCCGGCTGGCGAGTCCCTACCATTGCCCCGGGGACGTCTTGTTCGTCCTCCAGGGCCTCAACCTGTCGAACGTAGCCACCCATGTGGCGATCGGCGCCGAGGACCTGCATGTTCCGCTGCTGGTGCTCACCGACCGGGGAACGATGTGCGCCGCGGAGCTGTTGGCGGCGCTCTGCCGGGGGGCGCCGGGCGTCATGCTGCTGGGCACGCCGACGCGCGGCGATGCCCGGCAGCGGGATCTTCTGGATTTGCCGGATGGGCGATTCCTTTATATCGCGACGCGAAAGGTCGTCGTGGGCGACGCCATTGCCTATGACGGCCGCGGCGTTCAGCCGGACATTCGCGTGCCGCCTTTGGCCTCGCTCGACACGCCCTTCGCCGAGTCCGCCGGCCGGGGCCGGCCGCCGAGCGCCAAGACGACCCGGGATCGCGACCTGATGATGAGGGTGGACGGCGACGCGGCGCTCCGAAGGGCCACGGATATTCTTCTGGGAATTCGAGCGCTGGGCGACTATGGACGGCCGTAAGCCCAGGATACTTCCCGTTGACCCGGCGAAACCGCAGGCTCGCGTCATTGCGGCCGCCGCCGACGCGTTGCGCGCCGGCGGGTTGGTCGTTCTTCCCACCGACACCGTTTACGGGCTGGCGGCCGCGCCCGGCGCGGAGGACAAGATTTACGAGGCGAAATCGCGCGACCGGGGCAAGCCGATCCCGCTGCTGGTCGCCGAGACCGCCGAAGTGTCGAAGCGCGGCGGCGAGATGGGCTGGCGCGCCCGCCTGCTGGCCCGCCGCTACTGGCCCGGCCCCCTGACTCTTGTGCTTCCCGCCGCCGGCGGTAAGGAAGGGTTCCGCGTCCCGAATCATCCGGTCGCGCTGGCCGTCATCCGGGCGGCCGGCGGCGCCCTGCGCGTGACGAGCGCGAACCGAAGCGGCGAACCCGCGGCGCGGGACGCGCAGGCCGCGGCGGCGGCGCTGGCCGGCCACGTGGAACTGGCGCTCGACGCCGGGCCGGCTCCTCTCGGCGCGGAGAGCACGGTGGTCGAGGAGTGTGGCGACACCCTTCGCGTCCTGCGTTCCGGCGCCCTTTCCGAAGCCGCCATCCTGGCCAGGCCCACGGTGCTCTTCGTCTGCACCGGCAACGTCTGCCGCAGCCCCATGGCGGAATACCTGCTGAAACGCTGGCTCGGGCCGGACTCGAAATGGGACGTGAGGTCCGCCGGCGTTTCGACCGAAGACGGCCTGCCCGCCAGCGACGAGGCCGTGGCCGCCCTGGCCGAGAAGGGCCTGGATCTCTCGCCCCACGCGAGCCGCCAACTGGACGGGGCGCTGGTTGACGCCGCGCAACTCATTGTGGTAATGACAGGCGCCCACAAGAATATGGTTCTGCGTTGTTTCCCGAAGGCGCGAAGCAGGGTTTTTCTGCTCAAGTCCTTCGGCGCCGAGGGCCGGGATGAGGATATTGAGGATCCGATCGGCATGTCGCTCAACGAGTACCAGCGGGTCCGCGACGAGCTGGACGCGGTCATGCCCGACTTGATCCTGTATTTGCACGAGTTGACGACGTGCTGAGGGGACGTTTTCGGGACCGCACGGCGTCCTGGGGTTGGCCTTTTCGGCGCGAAGGTTTTCAACCATTCGCGCCCTGCAGAGGAAAGGCCATTGTGGGGCTGGAATGGCTGAATGCCTTCCCGCCGATGAACGTGAACGACAAGAGAGAGGTTAAGATAATGAAAATCGCGATCGGATCCGACCATGGCGGCTTCGAGCTGAAGGAAGCCCTCAAGAAGACGCTCGAAGAACGGAAGATCCCGATCGAAGACGTGGGCAGTTACAGCACGGATTCGGTGGATTATCCCGACTACGCCCGCCAGGTTGCCGAGCGGGTCTCGGAGGGCAAGGCGGACCAGGGAATCCTGATCTGCCGGACCGGTCTGGGTATGAGCATGGCCGCCAATAAGTTTCCCCGCATTCGCGCCGCGCTGTGCCAGTCGCCCCACATGGCGGTGCTGGCCCGCGTCCACAACGATGCCAATGTGCTGGTGTTGGGGGGCGACACGGAATCCCCGCGCCAGGCCGGGAAGATTCTGGACGCCTGGCTGGAGGCGCGGTTCGAGAGCGAGGCGCGGCACCAGCGCCGCGTGGACAAGGTCATCGGCATGGGCGGCGCCGCCATCGAAATGGCGGCCGTGGCGGCCGTTGATCCGGAGATTTACGACGCGCTGAAGGGCGAGGAGGAACGGGAACTCAAGACGATCAACCTGATCGCTTCCGAAAATTACGCCAGCCGCGCGGTTCGCGAGGCCCAGGGTTCGCTGATGACGAACAAGTACGCCGAGGGCTATCCCGGCAAACGCTACTACAACGGCTGCGAGTTCGTGGACGTGGCGGAGAATCTGGCCATTGACCGGGCGAAACGAATCTTCGGCGCCGAGCACGCCAACGTTCAGCCCCATTGCGGGAGCTCGGCGAACATGGCGGTGTACTTCGCCGCGCTGAAGCCCGGCGACACGATCGTGGCCATGAGCCTCGCGCACGGCGGCCACTTGACGCACGGGCACAAGGTGAACTTCTCCGGCCGTTTTTTTAACTTCGTTCCCTACGGCGTCAACCGCGAAACGGAATGCATGGACTATGACGAGATCGCCGCCCGGGTCGCTCAGCACCGGCCCAGGCTGCTCGTCGCCGGGGCCAGCGCCTATCCGCGCGTGTTCGACTTCAAGCGGCTGCGCGAAATCGCCGATTCCGCCGGCGCCCTGCTGATGGTGGACATGGCCCACATTGCCGGGCTGGTCGCGGCCGGGGAGCACCCGAACCCCGTTCCGTACGCGGACTTCGTCACGACCACGACGCACAAGACGTTGCGGGGGCCGCGCAGCGGCCTGATTCTTTGCAAAGCGAAGTACGCCCAGGAAGTGGACCGCCAGGTCTTCCCGGGCCTCCAAGGCGGCCCGCTCATGCACACCATTGCCGCCAAGGCGGTGTGCTTCCAGGAGGCCCTGCAGCCCGCGTTCAAGGACTACCAGCGTCAGATCGTGCTCAACGCGAAGGCGATGGCCGGTTATCTCGGCAAGAGCGGCCTGCGGATCGTGTCCGGCGGCACGGACAACCATCTCATGCTGGCGGACATGGGCAGCATCGGGACCACCGGGAAGGATGCGGGCGCGGCCCTCGAGAAAGCCGGGATCATCGTGAACAAGAACGCTATCCCGTTCGATACCCGGCCGCCCGCCGTGACCTCTGGCATCCGCATCGGCACGCCCGCGGTGACCACGCGCGGCATGAAGGAGCCGGAAATGGAACAGATCGGCGCGTGGATCGTGGAAGCGGTGAAGCATCAAGACGACGAAGCGCGCCTCGCGCGCATTCGCGGCGAAGCCGTGGCGCTCGCGCTCAAGTTCCCGCCGCCGTGAACACGGAGAACCTTCGCCGTCCCGGGATGTCGGGCTTGCTTCCTCTTGCGGCTGGAGAGGTTTGAGGTGAGGGGCTCTATCCCTCAAGAAAGGCCTTTTCTTGCACTATAAGAAATAGGGACTGCAAGATACCTGCATGTTCCGGGGTCAGATTTCGTGGGAAACAGAAGTTTGGATCGCCGAAGACCCCAACCACGTCGTGCATTTCAACGGCGAACGTTTCCTCGGTCCGTATCCCGATATGGTAACGGATAGTCCATGACCGACGGGCAGCAGGCTCGTTCCGCCTTCGCCTGCAGGCTCCGGCGTGACGAGAGCGCCATCTGTGCGCGGATGCTTTTCGGGAACGCGGTCGGAAGACGAAGGGAAGATGGCGAATGTTACCTGTTGTTACGATGCGATTCCCCACTGTCCCCGAGCGGCCACCCCGGATGTTGAATTGCCTAACCGCCACCGCGCAACCCGGGCCTCGATATCAGTCGCACGATTGGACTGAAGCCAAGGGCGATTAAGACAGAATGAAGGAAACTGAAATGACGAATGTGAACTTGCATCATCCCGAGAAACTTCAATAATAGAGTCATGACTCACTTGCAACAGACCGTCGTTTGCGACCCCGGCATCCTTGGCGGAACACCTGTTTTCGCGGGCACCCGGGTGCCGGTGCAGAATCTGATTGCCTGCCTGGAGGCGGCCAAACGGGACTTGCTTGAAGTCGTCCCCGCATGAACGTGATCTTGGACGAATGCCTTCCCCGGCGGCTGGCATGGCGCAAGCGCCAGCCCTACATGACCAAGGGCTATCCCCCGCAGGTTCATCCGATTTCCACCACGGCATTCCGCTCGTGCCCGTCATCGACCAGGTGAATGAGTTTGTCCGGTTGTTCGACGTCATCCACGACCACCCGTTTGGCCGCGCCCGGGCCGGTCTTGAGCACCCGGACATGGTAGAACGTGTTGCGGTAGCGGTAATGCACGGTGTACTCGGTCCACTCCGGATGCCACAGCGGCTCGATCGCCAGCGTGTCGGCGCGGACCCGAAGTCCCAACAGGCGCCCGACCAGCAGTTGATACATCCAGCCCGCCGCCCCCGTGTACCAGGTCCAGCCGCCGCGCCCCTCGTGCCCCTCCGCGGTATAAACGTCCGCCGCCATCACATACGGCTCGACGCCGTAGCGCCGGACGGCCGTGGCACTGTCACCGTGGAAGATGGGATTGAGAAACGACACTAGCCGCCACGCTCCGGCGGAGTCGCCGTTCTCCGCCAATGCCAACGCGAGCCAGACCCCGGCATGCGTGTACTGGCCGCCGTTCTCCCGCACGCCGGGCACGTAGCCGCGGATGTAGCCCGGTTGGGACATTCCGGTCGAGAACGGGGGCGTGAACAGGCGGATGAGTTTCAACTTCTCGTCCACGAGCCGGTCGCACGCCGAACGCAACGCCCGGTCGTTATGCTCCGGCGTTCCCGCGGCCGAAAGAACGGCCCAGCTTTGCGGCAGCGAATCGATCGTGCATTCGTCGTTTGCCACGGACCCGAGCGGCGTGCCGTCATCGAAGAAGGCGCGCCGGTACCACTCGCCGTCCCAGCCCTCCGCTTCGAGCGCCTGCGCGAGCTCGGCCGCTTGGCGGCGGCATTCGAGCGTGAACGGCTCATCGCCCCGTTGTTCGGCCACGCCGGCGAACTGCTTCAGCACCGCGTGCAGGAAGAAACCCAGCCACACGCTCTCGCCTTTCCCGCCGTGCCCCACGCGGTTCATTCCATCGTTCCAATCGCCGATTCCCATGAGCGGCAAACCGTGCGCCCCGACGCGCAGCGCTTGCCGGATGGCCCGGACGCAGTGTTCGTACATCGGGGCGTTTTCGTCGCTTACCCGGGGCTGATCGTAGTAGGATTCCTCGTCCGGCCGCAGGGCGCGCCCCTCCAGGAACGGGACCGATTCGTCCAGCAAACCGGTATCGCCGGTGGCCTCGACGTAGCGGCAGGCGACGTAGGGCAGCCAGAACGCCGTATCGGAGATGCGGCTGCGCACGCCTCGCCCGGAAGGGGGATGCCACCAGTGCTGAGCATCTCCTTTCAGGAACTGCCGTGAGGCGCAGAGCAGTAAATGCCGGCGCGTCAGCCAGGGGCATTCGTAGAGAAAGGCCAGCGAGTCCTGCAGTTGATCGCGGAAGCCGTAGGCGCCGCCGGACTGATAGAACGCGCTCCGGCCCCAGAACCGCGCGGAGAGCACCTGGTAAAGCAGCCAGTGGTTCACGAGCACGTCCAGAGAGCGATCTGGCGTCTCCACGTACACTCCGCCGAGTTGGTGCTTCCAGAAGGCCCAGACGCCTTCAAGAGCCGCGCGGGCGCCATCGTAGCCGCCGAACCGCCTCACCCATTCGCGCGCCTCGTCCTCGCTCCCGGCACACCCCAGCACGAAGGCGATCGCACGCTCCTCATGCGGCGGGATGGTCAGCAGGGCGTGCATCGCCGCGCAGGGGTCGAGTCCCGCGCCGACGGCATTACTCATACGCTCGCGCCTCAGCGCCGCCGGGGAGGCGGGGTCGCCGTTGCGGCCCAGGAACTCGGTTCGATCGCACGTGAGCGTCCGGCCCGGTTCGCTACAGTGGAAGAAAGCGACGCGGCCCGGGAAGTCGAAATTGAAGGCGTTGGAGGCAAAGACCGCGCCGGTCTGCGGGTCCAGCCGTGTCACGACGTGCATGGCCTGCCGCTCGCGTTGTTCGCCGAGCACCCATTCGCAGAACCCGGCTACGCCAATGGATCGCGGACGATCCGAGAGGTTGCGCACCGTGATGAGGGTGAATTTCACGGGGGCGTCAGAGGCCACCGCAACGTAGAGTTCGGTGGCGATCTGGCGTTCCGTGTGCTCGAAAGCGGTGTAGCCAAGCCCGTGCCGGCAAACGTAGGGCGCGCGCCCCGGGGCGGGCCTCGGGGTCGGCGACCAGAAGGCGCCCGTCTCTTCGTCGCGGATGTAGAAGGATTCCCCGCTCGGGTCGGAGACCGGGTCATTAGTCCAAGGCGTCAGCCGGAATTCGTGGGCGTTCTCCGTCCACGTATAACTTCCCCCGCCTTCCGTGACCACGAAACCGAAGCCGCCGGGATTCGCCATCACATTGGCCCAGGGCGCGGGCGTGGTCACGCCGGGAGGCATCGTAATCACGTATTCCCGGCCATCCTCCGTGAAGCCGCCGAGCCCGTTCGGGAACAGGAGCTGGCGCGGCACGATAGTCCTCTCGGCAGACTCCAGGCGTTCCGGCGCACGCGTGGGCCGCAGTGACGGCGGGAGCGGCATGAGGCGGCGCTGCCGTTCCACCTGGGTTTCAAGCGTGCCGGATCGATCGCCGATAACGATCCTGGCCGCCGCCTGGAACACCAGCCGGTTCTCCTCCGTTATCTGATCGATGGTCCGCACAAAAATGCCGCCCGGTTGGTCCACCAACCGGGCCGCGGCGCTGCCATGCACGACCACCATGATCGCGTCGAACAGGCTTTGGCGATACCCCGAATACGCTTCAGCCCAGATCACCAGATCCACTTCCAGGCCTTTGCTCCGCCAGTAACTGTGGGCCTGGATGAGACGGCGCACCAGGGCCAGATTCGCCGGGTCGCTGAGGCGAAGCAACAGTATCGGCCTGTCCCCGCTGACTGCGTAGCTCCAAAGCGCCGACTGGCCCCTGGTGTTGCGCGCAATGAGGTTCGGATTCGCCCGGTAGCGGCGATTCGCGTAGAGCAACGAACCGGCCAGGCGGCCATACAACTGGGCCTCCGCCTCCGAGGCCTTCAACTGGTGCAGGAGGGCCTGACTGTGGGTCCACGCCATATGGAAGACACGTTCGGCGATCCGGCTGTCGAGATGCTTGTCAACGAGCGAGGCCGCGGCCTGCCGCGTGGCGCCGACGCCCAGCATCGCGTCGAAGGTGACGGTCGCTCCGGGCTCAAGGACGATCCGATGCCGGATCGCCGCCACGGGATCGAGCGGCGCGCCGGAGGACGCCGGCAGGTCACCGCCGGCCTGGACGGCGGCGGGCCGCGCCGTCGTCTGTCCCCGCCCGAGAAACCGTTCGCGGGAGGTCTCGAAACTGGGGGCCGACGCGCCGGGGTCGCTGCACAGGAAGAGATGGAACAGGCAAGGCCAGATTTCCGTGGCGGTCCGGGCGCGGCGCGTAAAGCAAAGGGCCGACTTCCCCGCAAGCGCTTCGGCCTCCACAAAAAGCCCCTGAAACGCCGGATGCGACGCCGCGGCTTCGGGCTGCGCCAGCGCCACTTCCGCATAGGTCGTGACCTCAAGGGTGCGGGGCCTATCCGACAGGTTTGTCACGGTCAGGCGGCGCAGTTCCAGATCGTCCTCGGGCGAAACGGCAACACGCAACAGAGTGCGAATCTGGTTGCGTTCGGCAAAATACTCCGCCGTTCCCTGCGCGTAGTTCACCTCATAGCGGTCGAACGCGCCGCCTCCGGGCTGATGCGTGGGCGACCAGATTTCGTTCGTCGCCGGGTCCCGGAGATAGAAGAAGAAGCCCCAGCAATCGCGGGTCGGGTCCTCGCGCCAGCGCGTCAGAGCGAGGTCCTGCCACCGGCTGTAGCCGCCGCCGGAGTTGGTCATCATGACGTGATAGCGGCCATTGGACAGCAGATGCACTTCAGGGCTGGGCGTGGCGGCGGTATCCACGTGCCGAGCGACAGGCTCCCGGGTCTCGGCCGGGCCTCGCGTTTCAGGGCTCTTCGCCATCTCCCGGCCGATCGCCGTGCGGGCGGAAGGGATGCGCTCCTGGAGAAGCGGCTCGTTCGCGCGCATTTCAGGGTCCGCGCAGAAGCGCCGCCGCATGGGCTGCCGGCAGAGAACGGCGGAAAACGCCAGCAAACTCATGCCGCTGTGATGCGCCATGTGGGACCGCACAATCGCCACGTGCTGGCCGCCCGGCACCCGTTCCCTGGTATAGTCCAACGCCTCATAGAAGCCGTAACGGCCCACCGCTCCTTCAGCCGCCAACCGGGCGAGGTTCGCGCAGGCCGCCGCGGGGGCGACCTGCAGGGCCAGGACAGTGGCGTAGGGCGCCACCACGAGGTCGTCGCTCAGTCCGCGCTTCAGCCCGAGACCCGGAACGCCGAACGCCCGGTATTGGTAGGTCATCCGGCTGTCCACCTGATTGTAGCCGGATTCCGAGATGCCCCAGGGGATCGAGTTCGAGGCCCCGTAGGCGATCTGGCGCGCGACGGCGCCCCGGCTCGACTCGGCCAGAAGCGTTCCCTCGTAAACCGGCATGAAGAGATCCGGCATCAGATACTCGAACATCGACCCGCTCCACGAGAACAACACCGGCGCCCCGGGCCCCGCCGCAATAATACGGCTCAGGTGGAACCAGTGTTCGAGCGGCACCAGGCCGCGGGCCACGGCCACATAACTGCCTAACCGCGCCTCCGAGGCAAGCAGGTCGTAAAAGGCCGGATCAAGCTCCCGGGTGTCGGCGTTGTAGCCAATATGGAACAGGTGGACGGCGGGGTCGTAAAGGAACGTCATGTCAACGTCTGAGAGTTCCTCGCAACGGGCGGCAAGCTGCCGGATCCCATCGAGCCGTCCCGTGGCCCGCTGCGCCGCTACACCAAGGTTCACCTTCAGTCTGGCCGCCACGGTGGAATCCAGTCCGGCGGTGCGGACGAGTTCGTCGAGTTCCTGACCCCAGGTCATTACGGCCGCCGCGAGTTCGGAGGGAACCGCTCCGCCCCAGCGCGTGAGGAGGGCGGCCAAGCGCCCGCCGGGCTCGGCAGTCGCCTGGCGTACAATGTCCTTGTCCGCCAGCCACGGCGCCAGATGGGTCGCTTCGCCGAGCATCCATTCCGCATGGCGGGTGACGACTTCGAGCCAGTACTTGGGGTCGGCGGACAATGTTGCCGTTTGCCTGATCTTCTCCAACGCCTCTTGAACTTGCAGCAATGTTTCGTAGGCTCCGATGGCGGTATCCGGCGCGGTCGCGAGGCGCTCCTGCAGAGCGCGGATCCCGGCCGCCCAGTCGGCCTCGACCTCCCCCGGCTCTCCGGGTTTCTTCTCACCGCCGGAAGGAATGTCCGTAGCACAAACGCCCAACATGTCGGAAAAGCCGCTGCGCCAGCGCGCGGGCGCCTGGCGGGAATCCGCCAATTCAAGCAGGCCGGATTTCAACGTCACAAACGCCGCCAGTAGATTCCCGCTGTCCACTGTGGATACGTACCGCGGATACAACGGCTGGAGCGACTGGGTGTCGTACCAGTTGTAGAAATGCCCTTGGTGGCGCTCCATGCTCTCTAGAGTCGAGAACATCCGCTCGAGCCCCTCCACGACCTCGCCAACGGGAAGGTAACCCAGATCGTAGGCCGCCAGTCTGCTCAAGAGCCCCATGGCGACGTTCGTGGGCGAAGTGCGCGGCGCCACCCGCTCGCCCTCCGTATGCTCGACGTTGTCCGGGGGTAGCCAGTTGTGTTCGTGTCCGGCATAATGATCGAAGTACATCCAGGTTCGGAATGCAAGCGGGCCCAAGTCCCGCTCTTGAGTGGCGGTCAGCGGTTGTCCGGTGGAGACCGCGGGCTGGCTGAGAACCCCCGTGAGGATTGGCCCAAACAACCACAACAGGGCCAGAACCGTCGTCCCTGAGAAGACCCACCCCCCGGCGGCGAAGGCCAGGGCCGCCATTCCCGCAATGAGCAGAGACGCGGCCGCCGTTCCCGCCAGCGTGCCCGACAGGGTCGCGTCCGAGGCGTATTCCGCATCCGCCGTGCGCCACTTGAGCAGGCCCCGCCGAGTCACCCACATTCTCCACACACTGCGCACGATGGCGTCCATGTTCAGACAGGCCTCGTACGGCAGGCTCGCGATCTCGAGCAGTCTCCCCGCCCAGGCTCGGCCTTCGTTCCGTTTCACCTGTCGGATATGCTCGGCCCAGGGCGCCAGGCGCCTCTTCGTGGCCACGTCCCGGAAAGACTGCGCCAGGTCGGGCAGGAGAAGCAATACCAGCAACGAGCAGGTCCACGCCGCCGCGGCGGGGGCCAGCGCCACCCAGCCGAATCCGATTCCGACGACGATCGCCAGGGGCACAAGGCTGCGTCGCAGATTGTCGAAGATCATCCAGCGCGACAACAGCGATAGCGGGTTCCGTACTGAGGGGCCCGATTTCGAGGGCACCCTCGGCCACATCCAGCGGGCAATCTGCCAGTCGCCCCGCACCCACCGATGCCGGCGCCGCGTGTCGGCCAGATACGTTGCCGGATGGTCCTCCACCAGTTCGACGTCACTCACGAAACCGCAGCGCGCATGGCAGCCTTCGATGAGGTCGTGGCTCAGGATGCGGTTCTCGGGGAACCGGTCCTGGACGGCCGAGTCGAACGCCTCGACGTCGTAGATGCCTTTGCCCAGGAACTGGGTTTGACCGAACAGGTCGTGATAGAAATTGGAGACCTCGCGGGTATAGGGATCGAGACCGACTTCTCCGGCCATGATCGCGGCAAAACGGGAGCGCCGGGCCGCCGGCAGACTGACGGCCACCCGGGGCTGGAGAACGCCGTAACCCTCGACGACGCATTTCGTCACCGGGTCCAGGAGCGGCCGGTTCAACGGATGCGCCAGGGTACCGACCAGTTGCGCCACCGATCCGGCCGGCAATTGCGTGTCCGTGTCGAGCGTGATGACGTAACGGACCGCGCGAAGCGCCGGAAGATCCGCCTCCACGGCGCAAAACGGCCCGAGTTCCCCGGCGCGCACGAGCCGGTTGAACTGCTCGAGTTTGCCGCGCTTCCTTTCGTACGCCATCCAGCCGCGCTCCTCGGGGTTCCATTTGCGCGGGCGATGCAGCAGGAAGAAGATCGGCTCCCCGCCGCTCGAATGCCGGGCATTCAGGTCGCGAATGCCGGCCGTTGCGGTGCGCAGGAGATCCTCGTCGCCCGGCAACGTTTCCTGGTCCGCGTCGGAGAAGTCGGTGAGCAGCCCGAACAAAAGCCGCGGAATTCGGTTGGTCAGGAAACGGACTTCGAGTTGCTCCAGCAGACCGTGGACGTTGCCAAGCGTCAACAGCGTCGGCACTACCACGGCCGTCCTGGATTCCGGCGGAATGCCGGTGGCAAAGTCCAGCCGCGGCAGGATCCGCGGGGCCACCGTCAAACTGTAGATCCACTGGATCAGCCGGATGGCGGGCCGCGAGGCGGCTAGGGTAAGCGCGCCCAGCGCGGCGGCGACGGCCCAGCGATGAAGCCCGTGGACGGCAACGATCCGGGCGCAGAACGGGTAGGCGAAGCACAAGGTGAACAGCACTACGGCGGACAGGAACAGCGCCGCCGCATGCCGCTCCGACCACCGAGTCAACCGCCGTCCGATCCGCGGATGAAGCGCTATGCGCCGCTCCAGGTCCAGGAGCCCGCCGCCCACGAGGTAGTATCCCACGTGGGCGCGGGCCGCCCCGCCGACGTTCCCGGGTTGATGGGGCGAGGCAAGACGTAGGGCGGCGCCTGCCACCTCGACCTCGGTAAGTTTCGCCTCGCGCGCCAGGCGTTCAACCACGTGCCGGTAACGATCCCTCGTCACAAAGTCCATGCGCGCATAGACGCCGGAGGGATCTTGACGCAACGCCGTTTCCGTTACGCTCAGCGACTCCACAAACGCGCGCCAATCAATGCGGCCCAGGGCTCGGACGCTGGTGATCGTGTTCGCGATCGACGCCTGATCGGCCGCTTGTTCATGGCTTTCCGCCTGGTGGATGAGTTCCAGCGTCTGCCCCCGGACCGTGAGTTGTTGTTCCAACCAGTTGCGCACGAGCCCGATGCTCGGATCCTGCTCTTCGAGATGGGTTGCCAGTTCGGCCACAAAGGGGCTTGCATCCGGCGGGTCGGACGCCACGAAGTCCGCCAGTTCCGCGATGAAATGCTTCGGGTCGTCGCGAGCGACTTTCAAGAAACGCTGGGCCCACTCCACCGCTTGATCCCGCAACTTTCGACTCCAGGCGATGCGGTAGGCAACGCGGCGCAGGTTCTCGATCAGCGTCAACCGCAGCATGATCGGCACGGCCCAGAGTTCGGCGAGCGAAAGCGGCGCCCCGGTTTGGTAGGCGGCAACGAACCGCGAGAGATTCTCCATGTCCACGCGCCCGTCGGTGTGCGACACGAGTTGCAGGATCAGATCGTAGACCCGCGGAAACCCCTGATAGGGGCCCGTTCGCAGGCGCGGCAACTGCCGGCTGTAAGTCCTTGGCAGGTGCGCGTGGGCCAGGCCGATCTGTTCCTCGATCAGGTAGTAGTTGTCCAACAGCCACTCCGCCGCCGGGGCGGTGTGCCGTTTTTGGCGGGTGGCCGCGACAATGGCGCGGTAGGAGTCGCGAATGACGGCTTCGTTCTCCCGAAGACGACGAAGCAGCCGCTCGGGCCCGGGTTTGGGCTCGACGGAGTGAAGCGCGGCGATCCGCCGGGCATACGATTCCAGTTGAACCATCCCGAAGAGTTCGGAGCGTAACGCCGGCGCGTCGGTAGGCAGCGTTTCCCGGCGCGCGGCGGCGCGCCAGCCGGCGAGGAAACGACGACGCCACTGGAGCCAGCGGTTTCTCATGGTCGGATTCTCTTTTGAAATCCCTTACAGAACACGAACCCTTGAACTGTTGAACGGTGAACCTGGAACCCTGAACCGATCCTTATAGGTTCAACCATTCCGAAGGAAGCGCACTTCGGCGCGCAACCGTTCCACCTCTTCGAGCAAATCCACGATGGTCTTGATCAAGGCCACGTCGAGTCCGTGAACGGTCCGCAGGCGGACGATCCGCCGCACGGTATGAATCGCCTCTTCCGTAAAGGCCATGACCCCGAACGGCGGCTGGTTGACAGGGTGTATCAGACCGGCGCGACAATAGACCAGAAGCGACCGGCGGGGGACGCCGGCAAGTTGAGCGGCCATCTCAAGACTGTAGAGAACATTGGGCTTGGGCTGGAATAACTCCAGCGCAAGAGACGGCCGGTTGCTCTTTTCGACTCGCTTTCTCATGAGGTCTTCCTCGGGTTGAACGGCGATTTCCTGGCCAGTTGCTCCCACAAACTTTTTTGGTCCGGCGTGAGATCCGGCGGAACCTGGATCGCCACCAGGGCGTACAGGTCGCCCCGCGCTCCGTCGCCGGTGGGCAAGCCTTTCCCGCGCAATCGGAATTGCCGTTCAGCCGTTGTGCCCGCCGGAATCTTCAACGACACCGTGCCATCCAGAGTCGGGATGTGGACGGCGGCACCCAGCACCGCTTCCCACGGGGACAGTTCCAAATCGTGATAGAGGTCGGCGCCGCGCACACGAAACTCGGGGTGCTTGGCGAACGCGACGCGCAAGTACAGGTTTCCCGAGTCGCCCCCGCCCACGCCCTCCTGCCCTTTGCCCGCGAGCCGGATCAACTGCGCCTCCCGCACGCCGGGCGGAATTCTCACCCGCAGAGTCTGCAGGGTGGATTGCCCCGTGCGCGGATCGACCCGCTCCAGTTTGATCGTGCGTGCCGAACCGTGCAGCACTTCGTCAAGCGTCACCAGGATGTCTCCCTCAATGTCCTGGCCGTGTTGCGTGGGGGGCTGCCGTTCCCTGCTGCCCTCCCAGCCTTGTCCAAAGCCGCCCGCCGGGCGGCCGCGACTGCCGAAGAATTGCTCGAAGAAATCGCTGAAGCCGGTGCCGTCGAAATGGAATTCGGACCCCTCTTCGGGCCCGCCTCCGAAGCCGCCGTGGCCCCGACGTTGCTGCGCGGCCTGCCGCTCGGGGTGGTTCCAGTTGGCGCCCAGTTCATCGTACTTCCGCCGTTTCTCCGGATCGCTGAGGACTTCGTTGGCCTCGTTGATTTCCTTGAATCGGCCCTCCGACCGGGCCCTGTCTTTGGCGACGTCGGGGTGATACTTGCGCGCCAGATTCCGGAAAGCCTTCTTGATCTCAACGTCGCTTGCGTCCCGGGCGACGCCGAGAACTTCGTAGTAGTCTTTGAACTCAACCGGCATCGGCGGGAGGACTCAGAGTAACCTTGAGCATTTCTCCAACGATTCGAACAAGGGTCGGCGTCGTGACCAACGCCGTGTTGATGACCAGGTGATAGTGGGTCGCATCGTCTATGTCCGCATCGGCGTTCTTCCTGACCCACTCCCGTTGTTCCTGCTCCGTTAGCGCAATGTGCTTCAGCGCGGTCTCTCTCGACAGCCGACGCGCCTGCATCGTGTTTCTTACTCTCGTTTCAATCGGGGCCACCAAGCGGAGCCCGATCGTCCGTTGGTCGGCCGGCAGCAGGAAGTTTGCGCCCCTGCCCAGGATGACCGCGTTCCCGTGGCTGGCGATCGTGAAGAGGATTCGTCGCAGGCACTGCCTGTAGCGATGGGCGGAGAGACTCGAGTCTCCGCCAAGACCCGCCAGCCACTCCTCAAGTTTCGAACGGACCTTCTCGTCCAAGGTGGCGACCACCTGTTCGCTTACATGGGCATTCTCGGCTATCCGTTCGACTATTTCCCAGTCATGCACGACGAGCCCGAAGGCTTTGGTGAGTTCTTGGGCGATGGCGGCGCCGTTGCACCCGGGTTCCCTTGTGATCGCGATGACCGGCCCGGCCCGGATCTTCTTTCTCCGGTCCTCCGGACGACCCCAAACCTCAAATTGTGCCGCCAGATACTGGTTCAGAGACTCGATCGAAGTCACAGGGCCTCAGCCTCCAACCAGTGCTGCAGGTCGCGTCCTTGCGGACAGCCTTCGCGCTGATAGATCTCGTAGGCCTTTTGGGCCACCTCGTCGTGTGACGGTTTCGAGTTCGAAGCCGGTGCCGACGGCTGGCCCTTGCCTGAGCCCTCGTGATGCGAATGGTGCGAGTACTCCGAATGATGTGAATGGTGTGTCTTTTTCATAAGGCTAGGATAAGTCGAGTCAGCGTGAGGCCGCTATGGGGTGTAACCCTACTGCAGGGTTACACCACATGCCGTTCGCAGATCTTGCGAAAGTGATAGCCGTAGATGGCGAGAATGATCGCATCGGGAAGGAGCCTGGGGCACCGGAATTGGGTCCAGAGCAACAGTTTCCAGTATTGGAACCGCTCGCGGCTCACAAACCCAATACGATACGCCGACCGCACGAGTGCGAGGATATGGGAGAACTGCATTCGCCCCCGCTCCTGCGGCGCCTTGTACTCCCGGAGAAATGTCCTGATGCGCTGGTAGTAGGGAGCCGGGGAATAGATGTGATCCAAGATGCGTCTGTAACCTTCCTTCAGAGCTTCGATCTTCATCGCCGGAATAATGTTCGTTGTCCCGTCCACATTGTCGCCCGTGGATTCCGCGCGAAGACGGCCTTGTTGCTTCATGCGCTCGTAAAGACGCGTTCCTGCCGGGGCCTGCAGCAGGCCAACCATGGCCGTCACAATTCCGCTCTTCTGAATGAAATCGATCTGCCGTTGGAAGATCGTGGGCAGGTCGTGGTCGAACCCGACGATGAATCCGCCCTGCACCTGAAGCCCCGCCCGCTGGATGCGCTTCACGTCTTCGACGAGGTCACGGTTCCTGTTTTGAACCTTCTTGCACTCCGCCAGGCAATTCTCGTCGGGGGTTTCGATGCCGATGAAGACTTTGGTGAATCCGGCTTCGACCATCAGGTCCATCAAGGACTGGTCATCGGCCAGATTGATGGAGGCTTCGGTGAAGAACACGTTTCCGGGTTTGGCCTTCCGCCACGCGATCAAGGCCGGCAATAAATCGGCTTTCAGGAACTCCTTGTTTCCGATGAAATTGTCGTCCACAAAGAAGACGTCGTTGCGCCACCCGATGGCATACAGGCTGTCGAGTTCGGCGATGATTTGCGCCGAAGTCTTGATGCGCACCCGGTGCCCGAGCAGTGCGGTGACATTGCAGAAATCGCAGTTGAACGGGCACCCGCGCGAGAATTGGATGCTCATGCCGGCATAGCGCTTGAGGTCGAGCAGTTCCCACCGGGGCCGGGGTGTTTCCCGCAAGTCCGCAAACGCGTCGGATGAATAGACCCGCCTCGGACGGCCCTGCGCCAAGTCCGCAAGGAACGGCGGAAGCGTCAATTCCGCCTCGTTCAAAATGAAGTGGTCGACGGCCTCGAACTGCTCGTGCTCGGTGTTGAAAAGCGGACCGCCCGCAACGACCCGGAGCTTCGCCTCCTTGCACCGGGCCACAATCCGCCGCGCCGACTCGCGTTGGACGATCATGGCGCTGACGAACGCGCAGTCAGCCCAAGCCAAGTCCTTATCCGTGAGCTTCCGCACGTTGGTGTCCACCAGGCGCAGCGACCACTCCCGGGGCAGCAGGGCCGCGACGGTTAGCAGCCCCAGCGGCGGGAGCGCGGACCGCTTGCCGACGAACTCTAGCGCGTGCTTGAAACTCCAGAACGTGTCCGGAAACTCGGGATAAACCATTAGAATGTTCATGCCTGCCCACCTTCTACCCTATGATGTTGTCACTGAGGGAAGACTATGCGGTGGGCCGATTTGCGGCTATAGGGTGTAACCCTACCGCAACGCGCATGATGCTTACTCGGCAAGGATCATCACCACCGAATCCTGAACCCTTTTGGCTACCGCTTCCATTTCGGCTTCTTGCGCCGGCAATAGACGGGCCGCGGAGTCGGACGGCAGTTTCCCTATCAAGGGCTGCAGGCAAGCCGATTTGACAGCGTAGTTCACCCGTTGAGGAAGATCGCCTGTCCCGGCAAACACCGTGACCGCCGAGAGCTTCGACTGCACAACTCCGACGACCTCGCCTCTTTTGTTCAGCAAAGGTCCGCCGCTGTTGCCGGCTTGAACGGGAACACTCATCTGGAGAATCCGCGCATCATCGTGCATTCCCTTTGTCGAACTCACGACTCCGTCCGAGAATTTCGGCGACTGGCCAAGCAGCTCGATGCGGGGATACCCGATGGTAAAAACCTTCTCGCCCAGGGAGGGGTCTTGTTGGCTGATCGGAATTCCGGAGGGGATGTTGGAGTTATCATCGAGTTTTAAAACGGCAAGGTCATCCGTTTCGTCTGTTGTCACCACGCTGGCCTTTCTCTTCGGGAGGTTCCCCGCCGCTACGGTGATGCTCGTGTGCCCTTTGACGGCGTGGTAACACGTTACGATGTAGCCTCCCTGGCAAAACCAACCCGTCGCCCGGGAGGCGGGCTCAACGTCACCGGCTACAACCGTGCCGGGCTCATCGCCCCCGTTTGGCAGGGGACGCTTTGGGAAGCGGATGTCGGAGTCCAACACGCTGAAGACCAGTGTGTAGGATTCCGAATAGACAATCTGTCGATCGGAGGTTTCATAGACGATCCGCGCCGTGTACGTGCGTTCCTTGCCGGTCGCCAGGTCGGGAAACCCTTCCCACGTATCCCGATCGACATGCATGGGAATGATCCTGTCGGCGCCGGGCGAAAGGTTGACCTGTGTTTCGTCGTCCGTCTTTCCGCCCTTTCCCACTTTTCTTTTGACGAGGGTGGTCACGCCGGCCTCGTCCTTCAGTTCGAGAGAATAGGCCCGCCCCGGGTGGTCCCGGATCAACACGGCCGCTTCCGACGTGTTCCGGATTCGGATGAAGAGGTGCAGGGGTTGACTCCGGATCACGAGGCGCCGGCCGGCCGGCTCGAAGTACGTCTCGCCTCTGGCCTCCACGATCGCGATCGTCAGAGGATGGATGTCTGAGGCGTGGACGGGCAAGGCCGGGCAGGCCATCCAGAGCAGCACGGCCAATCCGGTCGCCGATCCTGCCGACCGCAGGTGCCCGGGCCTCAATCTCCTCCGATACAGGGCTGGCCTTGTGTTACCGATGGAGTGCATGGTTCGGGAGGCGACCGTCGTATTGAGCCTCGACCTGTTCGATGGCCGCAACGGTTCCGTGTGTTTACTTCTGCATATCCGCGCCGGTCTTCTCCGTGGCGGCGCCAGCTTTCTCCAAGGCTTCGCCCGTCTTTTCAACCGCTTTGCCTGCGGCTTCCTTTGTCGCCGCTGCGGCCGATTCGGCGGCCTCGGCGGTCTTTTCCGCGGCGTTGGTTGCCACTTCAACGGTCTTTTGCGCCGCCCTGTCCAAGGCCGCGCCGGCTCGTTCTGCAACCCCGGCCGTCTTGGCCGGCTCCGTCTCGGACTTCTGCCTGCAGCCGACTACGGCTACGGCGCCAACAATCATCACAATGCCCAACACCCTTGCCATCGTGATTTTCATGATGATTCCTCCTCCAGTTGTGTTCTATAACTGTGTCTATATACCGCGCCGGGCTGTCAGACGGCTATGGGGTATAACCCTACCGGCGAGCGGACGCCCTCTCCCGGCGCGATCACGGGCGGCTCGGGAACGAATACCGTGAGCGCGCCCGGCAGCACCTCCACCTCGACCGGCGTCGTTCCGATCATGTCGCCATCTGCCTGGAGCGGTAACGGGACGTTGCTCCGAATGCTGACGGTCTTCGCCGCCCTGATAAAATGCGCCTCGGGATTCACGGTCCAGCCTGCGACGACTCCGATGGCGTATCGGGGATAGTCCCAAATCGTTTTCATGTTCAAGATCCAGACGCCGAGATGTCCGTCATCGATCCGAATGTCCGGACCTTTGGGGTAAAGCAGTCTGCCGAGCAGTCCGCAGTTCATGATCGCCACCTCGACAGCGCGATACGGGTGCGCCTTGCCATCGACCTCGACCACGAGGTAGCGGGGCCTGGATGAAAGCACCTTGAGCAGGGTGGTTCCAACATAGGCGATGCGCCCAAACCGGCTCTTGCTTCGGCGAGTCGTCCCGCCGATGACGGAGGCGCTGATGCCTACGCTGGCGTTGAGAAGGTAGGTCCGCTTGCCAATTCGCATGGCATCAATCCGCCTTGTGCGGGGCGCGCCGGCAATGAGTGCGACCGCCGCCTGTACGTCGTCGGGAATATGGAGTTCGCGCGCGATCAGGTTCCCAGTCCCGGCGGGAATAATACCGAGCGGAATCGAGCTTCCCACCAGGCCGTCGCTAACGGCTGAGACCGTGCCATCCCCGCCCGCCGCCACGACGAGATCAAAACCGTCGCTCAGACGACGGCGAACGATCTCCGCGATCCGATCCCCCTCGCGCGTCTCATAGATATCGTAGTCGATGCGGCCGGCCACGAAATGGCGGCTCAGCGCATCGCGCAAGGCCTGCCGCTCGTTGTTCCCGGCAGGCGGGTTCAATATGACAAGGGCCTTCATGGCAGTTTTCAGGGCTCAGGCCAAGCGACCGCGGCTTCGGCACAAGGTGTCCACTGCAGTAAGCCCCCAATGACCCAGGCGATCCACAGAGTTGATCAGGCTATCAAGCACGGCACCACTCCGCCTCTTTACCGGGAACCTACCAGCATTTCACGAGTTGAAAGCCGCAGTAGTTGGCCTGAACCTGCGGTTCAACGGACCACCCCTTGTAGGGCTTGGTAAAGAAATAACTGCTGAGGATACCAATGGCGGCGCCTGCGGCGACGTCACGCGGGTAGTGTTTGTTCGCTTCGACCCGGCTGTACGCCGCAAATGACGCGACCGCATAGGAAGGCAGACCGTACTCCCACCCGTACCGCTTCCGAATGAACTCTGCCGAGCAAAAGGAAAGCGATGCGTGCCCGGAGGGAAAGGACTGGCTGCCACCATCGGGCCGCTCCGCGTCCACGGTGCACTTGAGCCCGTAGGTAACCGCCAGGGTGAGCGCCGCTGATTCCCCGAATTGAAAGGCGCCTTGCCCGTCGCCGTATCCGAGGGTCATGCCCGCGGCCGTGGCCGGCATGACGATCTGCAGAATATCGCCGGCGAGCTCGACGCGGTCGCCGGCCTCTGCCTCCAACGACACCGCCGCTATCAGAAGTATGGCGGTCGCCAGGAGCCGGGTGATTGGATGCGGGTGTTCCATGTTACCATTGGACCGCCCCGAAGTTGTCGTCGCCGAGAAGGGTATAGACGACACTGGCGATCTCCTCCGTCTGGTGCCTGTCTTCCGCGCCCACGGAGTGGGAGTCACGGGTCGTCGAAGTCAATTGCAGGCCGAGAGCATGTTGGCCGTACACGCGCACGGTAAGACCGACATTCCCGCGCGCGATCAACTCGTGACCGTCCGGACTCGTCCCGTTTATGTCGCTGATGTAGTACTCCCGTGCGTTCAGGTCCACCATCGCCCGGTCGCCCAGGATGAGGCGGAGGGCCAGGAGTCCCTGCGGAGCCGTTCCGTAGCGGTAGTTGCGTTCCCCCGGTCCGCTGATGGTGCCGGCCGCGGCGTAACCGACGCCGCCGAGCGCCGTGTACTGCAGCGCCACCTGCGGCATTAGCCACCATTGCGCCGTGGTCCCGAGCGAAAGGGCCGTGCTGGAAACCCGGAAAACCTGCGGCGAGATGTAGTCGTAACTCCCGTAAAGGCCCCAGAGGCCGCGATAGGCGTGCCCGACTTCATAGTCGGCGCCGTACAGAAGGCCGCGGCTCATGATGTTCTCGAAGCGATCCTTGCCGGAACTGGCCGCGAATTCAAAGTTGAAGTAGTCGAATGGACGATCGTAGGTGTAACCGAGTTTTCCGGGAAGTCCGTAGGCCATCAGGAAATCGACGGTCTCCTGCTGACGATCGTACGTTTCCACGGGGCCGTTGTCCGACTCGCGAGCCGTCGTACTCATTCCCAACCGCAGCCGCGTGAAGGTCGGCGGGTTATGGCTCGGGAACACGGTGTCGAAACGCTCGCCGAACAGAAAGCGATTGATGCCCGTTGGAGGCGAGATGCACGCGGCGGCCAGTTCCCGCAAGACGCCGGGTTTCCTGCCTCCGCCTTCAAGCACCAGGCTGGCCATACGGAAGAGCGGCTCCCCCAGGAAACTTCCGCCAATGCCGCTCGCGACATGGTCGTTGAAGGAAGGAGGATCGGTCTCGCCCGCCGTCTCCCACAATTCGCTGCCGCCGAGGCTGTACAGCAGCGACTGCCAGTAACTGAGGCCCGCCGAGCGCCCAAAGCCGAAATAAATGGCGCCCTGATACGGATGATAGAGCTGATTGATCTGGAACGAATCGGAATCGACCTTCGGCGTTGTCTTGAGATTGTGTTCGAAGGTCTTATACGTCGTGGCGTAGATGTCTTCGGGTTCCGTATAGGTCCGGTCATACCAATTCAGCGCGGCTTCGAACGCAACCACTTCGAACAAGGGGATTACGTAGCTATGATCGCCCCATGTCTCCCCCATCGGCGTTTCCTCGGACCGCCCGACCTTGGGCGGCGGGCCGGATCCTTCATAGGTCGTGGGCCGGGGGCCGGGTGTGGAGTTGGACGCCTTCAGCGCCGGCAGGTTGGTGGATGGGGAATCGTCGCCCACACTGAGGCCCGGCATAAGCATAACGATGGCCAGGGCACCGGCGGCCACCCAAGACCTATTCACAGGCAACGTCTCGTTTCTCATAGGCACCCTCCGTGGAAGTGGATGACTCTGTTTGTCAGTGCAGATGGATCTATCGCTGCAAGGCGTCGTTGACCGCCTCAGTCTGGTGGCTTTTCCGGGGAATGACTTCTGTCCGGCTGGAGTTCGACTCTTCTCTCGCCTTCCGGGCGAGTTGCTCGAAACGAGTTTTGATGCGGTCCAGTTCTTCCTCGGACAATTCCTCGATGTCCAGCAGGGTGTTGTGCGCCTCCTTGGTGGCCCGGATCAATTCATCGAGCTTCAACTGCACGGCTTCACTTTCACGGTTCTGGGCGTTGCGAATCAGGAAGATCATCAAAAACGTGACGATGCTGGCGACCGTATTGATGACGAGCAACCACGTGTTGCCAAAGTGAAACAAAGGTCCGGTCAGCGCCCAAATCGCAATCGTGCCGACAGCGAGGGAGAAAGCCATGGGATGTCCGCTCGTCCGCACAACCGTCCGGGACAACTTCTGAAAGCCGTCCAGTAACCGGGCGCCCGGACGCCGTCTTAACTGCGGTGTGGCGATGGTATTCAAGACTTTGGCATTTTCGAATCGGATCTGACGCCGGCACCCTTTTCCGACTTGAGGAAGGCGAGCAGATCCGCGTTGAGCCGGGTCTTGTGCGTGACCGCGAGGCCGTGCGGCGCTCCCGCGTAGATCTTCAGGCGCGCGGTTTTGACCAGTTTTGCGGAGCGGAGGGCCGAAGGGCCGATCGGCACGATTTCGTCGGCGTCGCCGTGGATGATGAGGGTTGGCATGTCGAACGTCTTCAGGTCCTCGGTGAAATCCGTCTCGGAGAACGCCTTGATGCAGTCGAGTTGGTTCTTGAGACCGCCCTGCATGCCCTGAAACCAGAACGCGTCTCGGACGCCTTGGCTGACCTTCGCGCCGTCCCTGCTGGCGCCGTAGAACGGCGTCGTAAGGTCCTTGAAGAACTGCGAACGGTCGGCTTCGACTCCGGCGCGGATGTCGTCGAACGCCTTGATCGGGAGGCCGCCGGGATTGGCGGCCGTTTTGAGCATCAGCGGGGACACCGATCCCACCAGCACGACTTTGACGACGCGTTTGGCGCCATGGCGCCCGATGTAGCGGGCGATCTCTCCGCCGCCAGTCGAGTGGCCGATCAGGGTCGCGCCGTTCAGGTCGAGCGTCTCGATGAGTTCCGCAAGGTCGTCGGCGTAGGTGTCCATCTCGTTGCCGTTCGAGGGCTGGCTTGAACGGCCGTGGCCGCGACGATCATGGGCAATGCAGCGATAGCCGTTGGACGCCAGATAAACCATCTGACTTTCCCACGCATCGGCGTTGAGCGGCCAGCCATGGCTGAAGACGACGGGTTGTCCCGAGCCCCAGTCCTTGTAGTAGATTTCCGTGCCGTCCTTGGTAGGGATCGTACGCATTGCAGGATGTCCTTTCTTGTTTGGCCTGGCTCTAAGTTCTCCCGCCGTCTTCCGGATGGTGTCTGTGGATCAGGTGCAGATGCTCCTGGGCACGCCCGGCTTTCACGGCCATACGCGCCGCTTTGATTTGCTCGAAAGTGACGTTTTGATTGATCGGTCCATAGCTGGAGGCAGTCTTCTTCTGTTGCGCAGAGAGCACCGTTGCGCCAGCCGCCACAACCAAAAGAGTGCAGATTCCAACCAATGCTAGACGGTGATGTTTGCGTATGGTCATCCTTGTTCTGCCCCGTTGTGTTTCATAACTGTTTGCAGGTTGCACCAGGGGTTGACCCTTTACTATGGGGTGTAACCCTACTTGACATGGGTTTTCGCGGAATTCATGCCCGGCCTGATCGGAGCCGCCTTCACTCGCCAAACCTGCGAATGAACCAAGTCTTTACCAGCTGGGTGAGCAGAGCATAGCTCAGCAGCACAAGGGCAAGAAACAGCCAGTAGCGCGGGGGGAGAGGGACAAACCCGAGCGTCTTGGCCAAGGGGGACACCGTCAGCCAGGCGCCGACCGCAACGACAATCACGGAAGAGAAGATGAGCGGCCAACTGGCCCGGCTTCGGAGGAACGGGACCTTGTTGGTGCGAATAACATGAATGATCAACGTCTGGGTGAACAGCGACTCCACGAACCAGCCGGTGTGGAACAGGGCCGGGTTGTGCCAGGAGTTGAAAACGCGCAGCATCAGAAAGAAGGTCACGTAATCGAAGAGGGAACTGATCGGCCCGATAAACAGAATGAAGCGCAGTATCCTGCCGATCATCCACTGGCGCGGCTTGATCAGCCAGTCGGCATCCATCCCGTCGGTGGGGATAGTGGTCTGCGAGAAGTCGTACAGGAGGTTGTTGGTCAGCACTTGGATCGGCAGCATGGGAAGGAACGGCAAGAACGCGCTGGCGCCCACAACACTGAACATATTGCCGAAGTTCGAACTGGCCGCCATC
>Ga0182021_10001400_pt1 | contig 27477 bp, 17 predicted proteins | sample 612E3MmetaG_FD_120493 | JGI IMG/M metagenome (GOLD analysis project Ga0182021, IMG submission 120493) | Permafrost microbial communities from Stordalen Mire, Sweden - 612E3M metaG (Illumina Assembly) | ecosystem: Environmental > Terrestrial > Soil > Wetlands > Permafrost | place: Sweden...
ACCTACAGTTATTCACCTACAACCCTGCTAGCAGGCACTCACAACTTCTACTTTATGTTCACAAGTGGATCAAGCCAAACTGTGTTTTTTGGCACCTTAGCAAATCCGATTTCAGGTCCAATAATAACAAATCCTACACCAACGACGACGCCAACGCCCACTCCAACCCCTACCCTCAACTCCAGCGCCTACAGATCCACCAACACCACAAACCACAATAAACCCAACGCCCGTACCCCAACAAACTCAACAAAACAATCCCACCACCACACCATCACCTACCCAATCAAAACCTTCCATTTCTCAAACGCCCGTGCCTACACGCGAACCATACCAAGCAATGCAGCCTCTTCCAAGCGTTTCCCCAACAAACATACCCATTGGCACAGTAGCTTCTGAATGTAACATGTACCCTGCAGTGGCAATAACTGCCGCAGTCATTGTTGTCACCGTACTCTTGATAACTTTGCAGATTAAGAAAAAACAGCAAGCCGAATTAATGGATGATTTAAATTTCTAATATTGTTTTGTTCAAAAAATAGCCTATTCCAATTCGGTTTTGAGTTGTAAGAAGTTTTTTACTGAGTCGACGTTAAAATCATTGTTAAAGTAGCAGAAAACTGTTTGAGATAAAAAAGCCCTTTCCAATGATTATAGGAAAAGCCTGAGCAACTTAAATACTCCGTAGGCATTTGGCGTCTCCTAAAATCAGCAAGTCTTGGTTGAATAGAAAGTCGGCAACCTAATATTTTGTTTGTTTTCCAAAAATTGCGCTAGTCCTCAAGTCTTTTTTTGGTTCTTAGTTATCTGTGGCTTGTCAGAAAAAGAATATAACCCTAAAGTCAGTTGTAAGTAGGGATAGATCAATAATTAAATTTTAAGCGTGAATTTAATTTGGCGTTTATGAGATATGTTTCAGTCAAAAAGTCTTTTCTTTTCATGATTTTAGGTGTAATAGTTTTACTTGTTTACCTCTACTTCTATATTGGCATATCACAGATAGAGTTAGTTTTAAGAAATGTTAATTCATCTCAATACGCATTATACTATTCACTTGCGCTTATTGCAGTTTTAGCGTCTGTGTTTTTTTGGTCAGTTGCTTGGAACAGCATCCTCAGAGGACTTTCAATCCACGTTTCGTACAGACGAGCTTACTTGTATTATTGGGTTAGCTACTTTACGGATTTAGTGGTTCCCTGCGCGACAGTATGTGGCGAATTAACCTGATTATACTTAGTTCAGAAAGAAACGCAAGAAAATTATGGTGCTTTGGCTTCAGCAGCGGTAACATCGTATAGTTGCCTACACCGTGGTAACTGTGGGGTTATACAGTGGAGCAGTGCTAATATTTTTGAGGTCCACTGTCTCGCCAGCCATCGGAAACGTATTCATCTTATTTTTGGTGGGCGTAACAATTTACATGGCAGTTCTTCTTTACCTAGCATTCTTTAAACAAGCCGCAAAAAACTTCAAAATTTTACCTTAAACTACTAAAAACCTTCAGACCAAAACACTACCGCCTATACAAAATAGTAAAAACCGGAAAATCCCTTTCAGACTTTTATGAAGGATTCCGAACTTTCCGTGAAAAACCAAAATTACTGATAAAGCCCTTTATTTTTCATTCAATCTCCTATATCTTAGGATTATCAGTTTATATTTTAATTTTTTACGCACTTGGGATACCTTCGGCTAATCCAGAATTCTACATTGTTGTATTCTTCATAGCTGCAGCGGTTCAGGATGCTGCAGCAAGCTTCTCAGTTGGCTCTCTGGAGATTCTTTTAGCTACTATTTTCCTGCTCTACGGAATAAATCCGGGCATAAGCGGCATCGCCGCAGTAGTGCTTAGAAGCGCAGGTTTCTGGTTCCCTCTGTTTGTCGGCTTTGTTTGCGTGCAAATTGTTGGGGCAAAAAACCTGCTTGCCGCAAGACCTGAAAAGAAGACTAACACATACCAAGAAAAGAGTTGACAAGACAATGAGAAGGCAAGAAAAGGAGCAACCAGTCGAGAGTGAAAACTCAACCTAGAAAATGGACAATAAAGATGAAGCACAAAACGACTTAACTTAGGTTGAAGCTGGTCAAGGCATAAAACAAACTTTGCGCCATTTCACTCAATACGTAATTTTTCTGTGCTAACAATTGCGTTTCAGAAAATTTTTAAACATTGGAACTCTTGATTTTTTTGCGGCGCACCACAAAGATGATCAAGAGGCTTCCCACCACGGCAATAATTATTGGTATTACCAAGTAAATTAGGGATGTACCCGTTGAGTTGGAATTACTTTGGAGTTCGGGGTTTGTCTCATACGAGAATGTGACTTGAATCGTGTTATGTAGGTCGTTTTCGAAGTTCAGCAGATAAGTTCCGCTTTGCAGTGAAACGAAGCTGAATGTTTTGTTTTTGTCAATTATGCCTAAGTTAACAATTTCTCGTCCGTTGGGGTCGCTGACGAAAAATCGAAGACTACCTGTAGTTGAGATTGTGCCGTTGAATGTTGTTCCTTGAGGCAGCGCGAACTGTAATTGGTTTGAGGATGCTGAAAGAGTGAAAGTTGGATACGTTGTAGCTAAAGCTGAAAGAGATGCCAGCGATGTTAATAGAATTACTATAGTTACAGTGACAGCTACGTTGATTCTTTTCATATTCCACCCACAGATGCATAAAGAGTGAAAATGGTTCTTAATAACAATCACGTTGAAAATATAAAAAAATAAATTAGCCGAGCTTTGACTGTTTGATGAGTGATCTTTTGATTAAGTTTCACCTTGATTGCTTTTTAACTGGGTGATTTGAACCAGAAATATGTTAAAACCAAACTTACTCCAATTTGAAAGCTGACTCACTTGTTCTTTCGCTTTATGGATTAGAAATTGAAAAAGGGGAATTGGATTCTATTTAACTCTTATCTGGACTTTTGTCTTTCAAGTCTGGCAGATTTCTTATCTTTGCGTTTAGCATCTCTATCCTTCTTCTTTTGAGGTTGAGGCTTTCCCCGATCTTGTTCTCCAGTTTCTCCTTTCTTACTCGTGTAGATATCTCCTTCTGATAATAGACTATTCATTCAGGTTCATGAAGTTATCTTCCAACATGTTTTACCAAAAGTCTAAAAGGAAAGTTGATTGATCGGTGGGCAAATTGGGGATGTGGAAGGCAAAGCGGATAAGGGCGCAAGACATTTGATATTAGCAGGAGGGCAATCAAAATAAAAAACAAAGCAAAAAAGAAATCTCAAGACGAAACAAAAAAAGTAAACCAAACAAAAAATAAAGGAAAAAAGGAATGGAAGCAGAGATAAAAAATCAAAAGAAATGTTAATATGCTGCCAAAATGGGTCATCCTTAACCTTCTTTTGTTAAAGATTATTTGAAAATCTATACAGTTTGATCAGTTATCTTTATGGACCGGGCGGGATTTGAACCCGTTTGGGTTCAAGCCATATTGAGTGATAGATATCTTCTTGAACTGAGCAGAGAAAGGGTTGAGATGACTTTGTATGGGGCGTCAGTTTAGGGATTGCAAGTCAAAATTCATGAATTCTATGCTGAACTTTACACATAATTTAAAAACGGCAGAGGTCATCAAAATTCTTTTGGAGCTTACTTTGAGGTTTAACTTTAAGCTTTTACCGAAAAATGTATATAGTAATTATTCAGAAAAGAGATGTCAAGAGAGAGAAGTTTATGGCTAGTTTTCCCCGTTCCCCCCGTTTAAGAAAAGGCGCTATTATTTCCTTAGATATGCCAAGTCTTTCACCTCAAGTTGTTATTTTCCAATATAACCCAGACACGCTTACCCGAACTTTAACCCCGAAAACTAGCCAAAGCAAAACTGGCAAAGCTGAAACACTAAGGCTTGATGGTCCCCCAGAAGAAGACATAGAATTAGATATCGAATTAGACGCCACTGACCAGCTTGAAAACCCTGACCAAAACCCAACTGCGGTGCAGACGGGTGTTAACACTCAGTTGGCTGCTTTAGAAATGATTTTGTACCCAAAATCCTCCAGTGTCATAGCTAACGCGGCGCTTGCTGCTTTGGGAACTATTGAGGTTGTGCCGCCTGAAGGACCGTTCACGTTGTTTGTTTGGGGACCTAGCAGAGTTTTACCCGTAAAAATAACAAAATTTCGAATATCTGAAGAAGCCTATGACACTGAATTGAACCCGATAAGGGCAAAAGTATCGTTAACCATGAAGGTTTTAACCTATGTTGACCTTCAACAATCACATATCGGCTATGCACTGTACCTTGCAAACCAAATAAGCAAAGAAATTATGGCTACAGTTGGCTCAGTCAACAACATGGGCAGCATAGGAGCAACATTCTAAAAAGAGGAATAGAACATGTTTGAATCAACAAGCCGCTATAATCCAATTGAAAACGCAATCCTAACCACACAAAACGGGCAAGTAATCACCTATAAAAAAAGGCGTTTCCTTCCCAACGGTGAAAATATGTCGCTCTTGCAAGAAGTAACGGTAACAGCTGGCGACAGACTTGACCGGATAGCGGCCAAATTGCTGGGTGACCCTGAGCAGTTTTGGCGCATCTGCGATGCAAACAATGCTATGTACCCAGTAGACTTAACTATCCAGCCAGGAAAAGTTTTGCGAATCTCAGCTGCAGGTAAATAAAATGTCGTTAGGTTTGCACCTCACGTTGCTTATTGGTCAAAAAGTGCCTGCGCCAGCGCCGACTCTGCTACTTGAGGCTATCCAAAAAGTGCAGGTAACCAATTCAGACCAAGGACAAGATGGCTTTCAAATAACTTTTTCTGTTGGACGAAGCGGCTCAGCTGACTCTTCAGAATACGCGTTGGTCGGCAGTTCGTTGCTTAAACAGTTTAACCGTGTAATTATCATGGTTGCCTTCGGTGTTTTACCTAAAGTTCTCATAGACGGCGTAATAACCAATCAGCAGCTTAATCCAAGCGCTGAACCGGGGAAATCAACTTTCACAGTCACAGGCGAAGACCTAAGCGTCTTGATGGATTTAGAGGAGAAATCGGAAACTTACCCTAACCAAACAGACGACGCCATAGTTACAAGGCTGATTCTTGCCTACTCCCAGTATGGCTTAACGCCCAAAATAGTGACGCCTGCCTCAATAGAAACCCCTTTGGAAATCAACACGGTGACGTCTCAGCAAACAACTGATTTAAAATACATCCGCAAGCTGGCAAAAGCACACGACTGCGTTTTTTACATTGAACCAACCGATATTCCAGAAGTTAATACTGCCTTTTGGGGGCCATCCATTCGCACTGGTGCTCCGCAAAAAGCCCTATCGTTTAACATGGGGTCCCAAACCAACGTGAACTCAATAGATTTCCAGAACAACGCACTTGAACAAACCACTGTGACTGGAACCATACAGGACCCGTCTACAGGCACCTCTTTTGATATTCCTAACCTTCCAAGTCTTCGCCCAAGCCTTGCAGGCTCCTCTGATTCGGCTCTTAACCAGGGTAACACAAAAAGCAAAATACTTAGAGACAGCGGGTTAAGCATCATGGAGACCCTTATTAAAGCGCAGGCTGAAGTTGACGCGTCAGGAGACGCCGTTAAGGTTTCAGGCGAGCTGGATTCAATTCAATATGGCGATGTTTTGCGTGCAAGAGGATTGGTTGGTCTTCGCGGTGTCGGTCAATCTTACGACGGTTTATACTACGTTAAAAAAGTCGTTCACAACATCAGTTTGGGCGCTTACACCCAAAGTTTCACGTTAGTGCGTGAAGGATTAGGATCAACAACTTCGGTGATTCCATGAGCAACAACCCAACCAAATACTACGGCAAATACAGAGGAGAAGTAACCGACAACAAAGATCCCCTTAACTTGGGACGCATCCGCGCTAAAGTTCCAGCAGTCTTCGGCAGCAACGATTCAGGCTGGGCTCTACCCTGCGCACCCTATGCGGGCAAGAGTGTTGGCTTTTTCTTTATCCCGCCTATCGGAGCTAAAGTCTGGATGGAGTTCGAAGGCGGCACCCCTGAGAACCCGATATGGGCAGGCGGCTTCTGGGAAACAGGAGACACACCTAAAACTCCGGCTTCTCCAGATGTTAAAGTGATAAAGACTGATTCTTCAACTATAACTTTGGATGACACTGCAGGCAGCTTAACTATTGAGACTACTTCAGGTTTGAAAATCGTTATGGATTCCTCGGGAATTGAACTCAGCAACAGCTCATCAAAAATCAAGCTTACCTCATCAAGCGTTTTAGTAAACGACGGCGCACTAGAAGTAGTTTAAAACCGTTCACATCGGAAAAACGTGTATGAAGCCGCAATCAAGTCGCCCCAGAAACGCATGTTGAACAAAGCTTTTATCGGCTGAGAAATAATGAGTAACCATGAGCTTTGCTAGAGAAGTCAAAACCGAAACCTCAACCAAGGGAAAAGCCCAACAAACAACCGCCAAAACAAAAATGGTCAACTTGCCTAACCCTGATATTTCACTCGCTGAATCTTTCGAGAATAAGGAAGCGGAAGATAAGGTTCAAGGCAAAGTCAAAAAAGCGGAAACTGAGACATGTTCTTCAAGTGAATTTGGCAATAATTTTGGAAAGGGTCAACCTCTTGAGAATTCAACCCGCAGCTATTTTGAATCACGGTTTGGATATGACTTCAACAAAATAAGAGTGTATTCTGGCTTGAAAGCGGCTGAAACAGCAAGTTCGCTAAAAGCCCGAGCCTATACTTTTGGTAACAATATTGCTTTTGCTCAAAATCAATATTCCACCGCTAATGACGATGGGAAACGTTTGTTAGCCCACGAATTAGCGCACGTTATACAGCAAACCGGAGGCATGGACAAAAAGGTTAAGTCAGAAGCATTTACCGCTTCCACCAACTCGTCTATAGAGCAAGAAGCAGAAATGGCCGCAGAATCAATAGTAGCCGGAGACAATCTCATACCGGTGTCCCATTTTGGTTTACATTCAATCGCTTGTGCACCTGACCCTAAAGCCAACGTTCCTTTGAAAATAAGGAGCGAGGGGTTGTCGCAAGCTGAAATGCAACTTCTCAAGCAAGCTAGACAAAATCTGATTGGGCCTGAAGAAAAAACAGCAATAGTCGGGATTCTGATAACTGAGGACGGAAAACAGTACGAATTGAAGAGCGGCGGCGGTAAAGGAGGCGCTGATTTCCACGTGCACATCGAAGGAAAAGCCGTTGAAAAAATGATTGAACTTGGCATAACGAGGGCAACTGTGCTTGTGGAAAAAGAAGCATGTCAGATTTGCGACAGGAGCACTTATCCAAATTCAGAAAAAGGACCCGAAGAGCCTTTGGTTAGTTCTCGAACAGGAGAAGAAATTGCCAGGCAGACGCCAAAAATAAATTCCGAATTGCCAAAAGGTTCTGTGCTTACAGTTGTTGATCCAGAAGCGGCTTCAGTCTACTATGGTCTAAAAGACACCTCAATTCCAGAAAGCCCTGAAGTAACTCAGGGTTCAAGCGAACCTGAATTATCAGCTGAACCTTCGACGCCTAAAGCTGGAGCAAAAAGCAGCACATCACCCAGTGAACAGGCGTCCGAATTGAAAATCGAGCTTTCCACTGAGGAGCTCGTTGAAAAATTCACTGAGGCGTTTAAGGTTCCTGCCCCTGGAATGGAGAATTTTGTTTCGTACCCAGACCAAGCAAGCTATGAAGCAGCTTTGCATACTCGGTATCCCCACTTCAAGGGAAAAGCGCCACGAGGGTGGTATGACCCATACTCCCGTTGCATTCACTTTCCTCCAGACTCGAACCTTTACACCAGAATCCACGAAAGCCTGCATGCATACGGTATGAAAAACAATGTAGATCGCTATCTTGGTACGTTCGTGAATGAAGGCTTAACTGAGATGTTTCTGAGAAACAGACTGGGTGAACGAGGTAAATCCCACGTTTACGATGAAAATGTTAGGTTTGTAACAGAACTAGCGGCCGCGATTGGTGAAGCCCCCTTAGAAGCAGCATTCTTCCATAGTGAATGGGGCGATTTTCAAACAGCGATGAATAGGCAGGCTGGAAGCCAATTGAACGCTCAAAAAGCTTATGACGAACTCTCAAAGATTTCAGCCACTGGTGCAGGGCTTGAAAACATGAAGGAAGTTTACAGTCTGTTAAACTTAAAAGGTGTGCCAGCAACTCCTAAAGCTAAACCGCCAAAATCATCTAAGCCAGCTAAATCAGCGGCCTCGAAGATTCCTTCTGAAGAGGAACCAAGCAAAGAACCGACAGAGCCCCAAGAAAAGAAGGCTCCAACCGGCGTACAGACGCCAGAGGAAAGAATGAACGCTTGGAAGGAGTCCGAGGATCAAAGGCAAAAGATTGGGGAAGAAAAAAGCAATGCTGCAGCTGGCATTGGTCAATTTACCGAGTTACTTCAAACTGTCCTCATAGACTCTCATGAAAAAGCTAAAATGGAGGCTGAACTGCAAGAAAGGCTGGTTGCCGCCGCCAAGTTCCAAGCATCCTTCCCAGAGGAGGGGGTGCTTTTTGTGGTGAGCTTCATAGAATCTGTCGATAACGAGGGAAACCGCGTACATCAATTCATGGGTATGACACCTTACTATGGTCGAACTGAAGAAGAAATTAAAGCGCATTGGACACCTGCCTTGATAGATATTCCGAAAGGGTGGAACCGCATGGCACCAATGTTCCGCTGGTTCCCGGCAGGTTCGCTTGCGCCCAAAAGCCAGCAAACTATAACAATTGGCCCATTACGATGATAACGTACTAGCATGTTTAGGTTTATTGAGTTGAAGTTTTTCTAATAGCATGGGCAACCTGTAAACCAATAGCTTGGGGCTTAGCGGCTGTTTCCAGCGAAAGAGAACCAACGCTGAGCACAATGGGCCTTGCGTTCTCTCCTCCTTTTTGCCATAAACCCTCTTCTCTTATCAGGCGGGAAAGCTCCTTCTCTATTGCTGCACTTATGATTTTTTGGTCTGAGACACCAAAGCCATGCAGCACCAGCTTGTCAATTTCAACATTAACTTTCACGTCTCACCAATCTCCTGTTTCCGCTTGTGTCAGAGGCTTTTCCATTTTTGCGTATTCCACCTGCGCCGCCCGCTTCACATGCCGCATGCCAACAGCAGCACTCTCACTTGCTGCAAGAAACGCGCTATACAATGCAATATTACGTATGTTTCCACCAGCAATATTCAGTTTTGCCAACCGTTCAAAGTCCAAATGATCAATGGGGGTTTCTTTGGGGAAAATGCGTTTCCAGATTTCGATTCTGCTTTTCTCGTCTGGAAAGGGAAAGTTCACGATAAATTTGAGGCGCCTAACAAACGCCGAATCCAAGGCTTCCCGCATATTAGTGGCTAAGATGGCTAAGCCGCGGTAGTTCTCCATTCGCTGCAAGAGATAGTTGACTTCGATGTTAGCGTATCTGTCATGGCTGTCCTTGACTTCGGTGCGTTTGCCAAACAATGCGTCTGCTTCGTCAAAAAATAATATGGCGCCGCCTTCTTCTGCCGCATCGAAGAGTTTGCGCATGTTCTTTTCAGTTTCCCCAATGTACTTGCTTACTACAGCCGATAGGTCGATGCGGAAAAGGTCAAGATGCAGTTCGTTCGCAATGACTTCAGCAGCCATGGTTTTTCCTGTTCCGCTTGAACCAGAAAACAAAACGGTGATTCCTAAGCCTCTGCTGCTGGCGTTTTCAAAGCCCCATTCCCCGTAAACTTTTTGGCGCTGAGCAACATGCAAGGCTATCCCTTCAAGCAGTTGCTTTTCCCGTTGAGGTAAAACTAAACTGTTGAGTGTGGCTTTAGGCGTTATTTGCTGGGCAAGTTCCGAAATTTTGGGTCGAGTTACTGCACATGCTGATTGCCAGAGTGCTTCAGTTAAGGTTGCGCCTCCTTTCACGAGGAGCTTTGCGTCTTGGATGATTGTTTTGATGGCGGATGCATTTAAGTCAAATTGTCCCACAAGACCAGAAATCACACCATGCTGATTCAAACTTTCGTTTGCCAGATATGATTCCCAAAGGTGCCGTTGCTCAATTTTAAGAGGCTTATTTACTTCCAGCGAAACCGCAGAGTCAATTGCAACCTGCCTTCGCTCTCTCGTTGATAAAAACACGGGTCCAGGAACCGACTCAATAAAGCCAACAACACCCTTCATAACCCCAGCGTCAGCATCTTCAGCGGAAACAAAAATCCCTGCGCCAAGCAAGGCTGATTCGCGCGTCCAAAGATTGGCTAATTCTTGGGTTTCTTCTGGTTTTTGAGGAATTAGTTCAGCTGGTAGACACCATAGTTCTAGGCCTGTTTGGGCGCAGGCGTGTTGGACGATGGATTGCTTGCCGTTTTCATCAGCGCCGAACATTTGGATTAGGGGTAGTTTTTGTTTTGTTGGTTGCCAAATCGCCAGGATTGTTTCAAGTATTTGTTGGTGTGAATTGACAAGTTGGCTTTTGCATGTTGTGGGTTTAACTATTCCTTGGAGTTGCGTGTCGAGGTAGAAGACGCCTGTTAAATAATGTAGGACACGTTCGGCAATGGATAACTGTGAGGTGGTGATTGAGTTTGAGCAGTTACTGAGGCTTAATTCAACAAGTTTAAACCGCCTCAGCGGGGAAGTTGGTGATACAGCGCTCCAATGCGCTTTGGGGAAACATGCAAGTGCTAACCCAAAAGTGACGTAGGACATGTTTGGGTTTCCCTGGGCTTTCGCACATAACACTTTAACTTCGGAATCTAAATCTACAGCTGCACAGAGAACCAGCACCTGTTTTTCAAACGGCGACAAACCAAAGAGATTACTTAGGATTTCAAGGGCGGGCGGGCTTCCCTCTGGAATTTCGGGCAAAGGAGCCGCCACTAAAACCTGGGAATCTTCCCCGTTTAATTTGGAAACATGGTTTTTCAGCAGCGTTTTAACTTCGCCGATGCAGGCAGCGAGATATTTCTGGTTTGTTTGCGTCCAATTTTCAGTCATAAACTTGCCTGCTAAAATTGCCTTTATGGGTTTATTTGGATTGTTTGGCTGTCGTCTTGTGGAGGTTGGCTGTCTGCGCCGTCAACTCGCAGCCGAACCATGTATGCCCCCGGCTTAACGCTTGTGGGAATTTTAACTGATACCGCTGCTATGGGGTAGCTGGCTGGGTCCGTGGGCAAATCAACAGGCAAAACGTAGTCGCCGACTAAAACGTTTACAGTTTGATCCTTTATTAAACCGGGGCTAAACTGCACCGTTAATATTTCGCCAACTTTCAGTTGCTTTGTTAAAGAGTTGATTTTTGGAGCCAAAACAAAAGCCGACACGTTCGAAACATAGCCAGAATGCCCAGTGTCATTAGAGTCAAACAAGAAGAGCTGCTCTACTTGAACCTGTTTAACACCAGCGGAAACAGTTGCTGGCAACGACGAGGTTATTTGGTTTTCCGACAAGTTTGCCTTCTGAGTTATTGGGACTTCTTGATTGTCAATTAATACGATGACTTTGTCGCCCATGAGGTTTTTTCCATTTATCGTCAATTGGGCGTTAGCATCATATTCTAGGGTTTGCGGCGTTACAGTATCGATTATTGGCTGTTTAATTGGAAAAACACGCAGCAGCCGTTTACTGACGGGTAGGGATGGTTTAGGTTTAAGTTTGCTTTCCAAAAGGACAACTGAGGCTTGGTAGGCTGTAGATATGCGGTAGCTGGTTTGGAAGAACACTGTCCAAAGCTTAGTTAACTCTTCAAGAGACATCGCTTGAGGAATAAGCTTGATACTTTCAGGTTGGTCAGCCAGGTTTGAACCTGCGACAATATCGTTGTCTTTGTTATGATTTGGGTTCTGAATTGTAGTGGCAATTTTGCTGCGTGCGATAATTTCGTTGTCATGTAGGATTATCATGGCGCTTGCCAGCATTTCCTGAGCTTTTAACTCATCGTTATGGATGGTGTATGCAGTGAGAAGATAATGCAGGTCTACGGCAAGCTGGGGTTTAGCAGTTATTGTTTTGCCGTCTTGGCTACGGGTTGGCAAATCAACATTTCGGTAGGCGCTGTTAGGCGTCACCTGATAAAGATACACGTTAAGGGTGTCCTCTGTTACTTTGCTAAGCTGGTCTGGAGAAAGCGCTTTGATTGAGATGTTACCAACATCGGTTTGGACATCTGACAAAATATCACGCAGCACCGCGGTAACCGTGGCTAATGCGCGAAAATCACTCATTAGGCACCCTCCGACCGCTGTTTAAGATAATCACCTAAAGATACAACTGGAGCCCTTGGCGAACTAACAGGCTGCTCCTGCTCTTTTACAGCGTACACTTCGATATGGCCAATATGAATAGTTATTGTGGGCTCAGCTGTCTGCATCATAGGTTTACGAGTTATAGGTTGCTGGGAGAGATAAGGTTTTGGCGATTCCCCCACCGAACTCTTCCTTGCCGTCACAACCACCTCTTTCACTTTAGGCTTAACCACAACGCCGCTGACTGTTTGCTCTAGGTCTTTTTTAGAAGAAACACTCAGCATTTTTGCCTCAGAAGGCGCAGATGTTGAGGGTTTTGCCTGCCGGTTTTCCTGTGTGGGGGAAGTTGAAATCGAATTTATTTTAACGCTGACTTGAGGAAGATTATTCTGCATGTTTTCTTCATTTTTTACGGTAGCCACAGCCCTTTGGGGTGCTTGAACTGATGGCTCCGTTGGTTTTGCTTTAAGGGTTTCTTTTAGCGTTTGTTCAGGTTTTTTTTCAAATTTAACCTGAATGTCTGTTTGATTGTCGTATTTTGCTTTTTTCACGACTTCTTCAGACTGGGACAGCGACTGGTTGTGTGTGGCTTGGTCCACTTGTGTGTTAGGGGGTTGAGTATTTGATTGAGTGGTTTCTCTGCGTTCAATCTCAGTAGGCGCCTTTATTACTCTTGAGAGCTTCGCAGTCGGAGCGGCTTTTTCTCCTGTTAGGTTTTCAACTGGTAGCTCTGCAGGTTGACTTACTTTAGGAACATCGCTTTTAGGCTTGCTAGCCACCTTTGGAATTTCGATTGCCGCTGATGGTGTTAAGTCGTTATTTACAGGCTGGTCAACAAAGTTTTTCGTTTTTCCCAGGGATTTTTCTGAGGGTGAATCAGTTTTTGAAGAGAAGGGTTCGCGTTTAACTTCAGAGGGCATTTGGGTAAGTTCAGGCTGAAACTGTTGAAAACCAGCTTCTTGCGATTGAAAAACTTGCGGTAACATATCAGGCATCAACGCTGGCTTAACGGATATCGCTGATTCTTTTTTTGTCGCCTTGTTTACAACTCGCTCTATAAAATTGCGGCTCATATGCTCTCTCCTGACAATGTCTTATTTATCAATTCAATGTAACGTTTTCGCTTAGCCAATGGCAAAGACAAAATCGAATCTTCGCTCCAGTGATAGTTAAGTGCAATCCAATGAATCTCTTTCTCCAGCTGTTTTACTCGGCTTGCCATTTCTTCAAAAAAGAAGCTTTCAACATCCAGAGGGGCTTGAAATGGTCTGTTACATGAGGGGCAAGTAAGATTGAGAACAATGTCTGCTTGAGGATCTATTTCTTCAAGTTTCGAACTAACTGCAACTATGAATTCCTCAGTTAGTTTTTCAGGCAAAGCTGGCTTTGAGGAAACTATGCAAAGTCGAACAAGCTTTTCTTTAGGGTTTAGGCTGCTGCAGTTTTCGGTTAAGGCTTCTAAATCAGCAGCTTCAATTGGTCTAAGAGTCAAAGTGAAATCTTCAAATTTCAATGAATATTCGTTGGTAAAGCTTTTGGCGGGTGGTTGAACCAGTGAGTTAACAGAAATGTCTATTGATAAGGGTTCTTGGCAGTTCGGGCAGTTTAACACACATTGCATTGTGTCGCCAAACACAAATTTTCTTACCTGCAAAATCAAAGCCACACGGTCGCCCAAGTTTAAATGGCGAATTAACTGTGGCACATCTAATTTGTTGGTCAGTTTACCAAAGTTTACAATTCGTTCAAGCAGAAAAGTGGTTTTAAAAAAGGAGGGCAAACTGTTTTTTTCAGCTAATAGTTGCTCGTCGTACCCGTTGAGTTGCCGTATCTCGGCTTGGCGAACCCACAAGTCATCCACTTTAAAGCCGTTAGGAAAAAGAGCAATTTGGCGCTCCACAATTAGGCATCTCTAAATCTGCGCCTTTAAATCGAAGGTTCGCTTGGTTCAGGTACTCCTGTGTCCCGTTCCCATCCTTCGTTTTCTATTTTTATATGTTGGATGGCTACGGCGTTAGCGTTTGCATCAAGGTCAGGTAAAGCTTGGTATTCTGAAATCCAGCATCGGTAAACTTTGTAGGCTAAGGCAAGTTGTCCTGCTTCATTGTAGACTTCGATTATGATGTCTTTTCGGAAGTTTTTCAATGAGACTTCAGAGCCTAATCCAGCGCCGAAATTCCACACTCGGTTTGCCCAGTTTTCAAATTCTAAGTCATGTGTTACTCCGCGTTCTAACGTAATGGCGTCGTATTCTGTTCTGCCTGGCGATTTGCGTGAACTGCTGGGGTCGCCTCCTGTGCGGTGCTTTACCACTTCAGTGGTTCTTTTCAGCGCGGTCATTTTGCTTAAGCCTGCAACATATTTGCCGTCCCATTTCAGACGGAATTTAAAGTTTTTGTATGGGTCGAATCTTTGTGCGTTTACACTAAAATCGGTCATTTTATTGACTCTCCTGTCCAGCTAATTGTTGTATTTGAATTATGACAAACTCGGCGGGTTTAAGCGGCGCAAACCCGACTAGGATGTTAACTATTCCTGAGTCGATGTCGGTTTGGGTTGTTGTTTCACTGTCGCATTTTACAAGGTAGGCTTGTTTGGGGTCGGTGCCTTGGAAAGCGCCTTTAATGAATAGGCTATGCATGAATGCGCCTACGTTTAAGCGTATTTGTGACCAGAGTTTTTCATCGTTAGGTTCAAAAACCACCCATTGCGTGCCTCTGTACAAGCTTTCCTCAATGTAGAGTGCCATTCGCCTAACAGGCAGATACTTCCATTGGTCAGCCAAACTGTCGGCGCCGCGAAGAGTTCGAGAACCCCAAATAACTCGACCTGCATCAGGCAAAATTCTTAAACAGTTAATGCCTAGCGGATTCAAATCGCCATTCTCTTGATCAGTCATTCTTACGGCTAAGTCAGGCACTCCAACCAAAGTGGCTTCGATGCCTGCGGGAGCTTTCCAGACGCCTCGTTGAGCATCGGTTCTTGCAATTACTCCTGCAACGACTCCGCATGGATCGAAGTCTCTGAGTCGGTATTCTTGAAGTGGGTCAGCGGCGATAATTCTTGGGAAATATATTGCGCCGTTTTTGTCTCTGCTAATATAGCTGCTAAGGTTTGTTATTATGGAGTCTTTAGTGTTCCAGTCCTGCTGCGGGTCAACAAGCAATATTGCACGTTTTTCATCGCAGAACTCCAATGCATCGGTGTAAACGTTTGTGCGTGTTTGGTCGTTTTCATCGAAAGCAGGTATGCATAGCAGATTAAACATGTCTGCATTTTTAAGCGCGTATATTCCAGTTTTGGTGTCAGGGTTCCCAATTATTGTGGTTGCGTCAGGATAGGTTCCGTCGCTTGCTACGCTGTTAGATTGATAGTCTGAATCGTCAGGCAATGGAACGGTACTGGATGGAATTGCGCCATCTACACGCAAATAAGTTGAGACGCCATCAACCAGAAGCTTACCGATGTACCTTGGATTTTCTGGGTTCAAGGAAACGTTTCGGAACATTTCAAGAACTACCCCATCACTTTTTCGCTGAACTATAAGGTTAAAGTATGTTGGATCTTCCGTTAGTTTTTCCGAGTCTGCAGCGGTTACAACTATTTGGAGATTTTCACCCCATAAGCCAGGGTTGGAAGCTTTTAGTTTAAGGGAGGTTTTTGCACTGGTAAATGTTGCTTCAGAAGCGTTTAGGGCGACTCTTACGATTACGGCGTCTACTCCGCCGTTTTGATAGTACTGGTAGACGGCATAGCTCATGTTACTTTTTTTCCAGAGACCGCCGAAAATGCGCATGTAGTCAGCGTAACTGTGTATAAGGGTTGATTTGTCAGTGGGGCCTTTTAGGGCGCTTCCCACGAAAGCAGTAATTGATGTTGCTACGCCAATTATGGTTCGAGCTGTCGCAGGTAGCTCCTGAATGTAAACGCCAGGATAAGTAGGATTAATGGACATTTTCCTCATACCTCCCTATCTAAGCCTTTCGCCCAACGACAATGTCAATGTTAGCGTCTTGAGCTGTTGTGTTCACAAATTTAAGTTGTGTCAAGTCTGCTCCAAGCAGCTTTACAAGAGCATTGCCAATAAGGACATGCGCACTTTCAAGATGGTTTTCTTTAGCTCCAGTTACTTTTTCTAGAGTATAGGTAAGTTTTTCTGAACTAGATTTTGGATAGTGGTCTGATGCAATGCAAAGGAGAACTACATTGTCTACTGTGCTGGGCTGCAGGTCAATTGTTACCCCTGTTGGGGTTCCGCTTGTTTCTGAAGCGACAACAATGCTGATTTTATCGTAGGCTGTTATGCCGTTTATTGTGTCTTCTAAAGTTAAGGGTTTTCCATCGTTAACAAACAAGTTAAAGTTCCATTTTACCAAAACAACCATTAATGGTACCTCGCAGTTTCCTTTGTGTCATGTATTAATATTTAACTTTTTGCACCAAACAAGTTGGGGATTGAAGGAACCCCCATGTTTTGGTTAAGGAGCTGGTTGAGTTTTGCTGGGTTGACTATTAGTCATGTTTACGATTTCTTTGGCTTCGTTGATTGGCGTTGGCGTTATGGTGTCTTTGCTCTTAGCGACAGGAACCTTCTTTGAAGGGGCTTTCCCAGTTTTTTCTGCTTGCAATGTTGCTTTGGCTGAAACTGTAGAATACCCAAACCCTTGGCGCATCTGAGAGAAGTACAAAGCAGTAAAGTCGCCAGCTTTCAGTCCAGATGGATAACTGGCTGTTTGTTGTTTGCCATCTAATCCAGTAGTCACCATTGAAGTTTTATTGAAAACTATGGTTGCCATGAAAGTCTTATCGCTTTTTTCCTGCAGCTGAATAACTTGGTTGCTAAATGAGTTTTTAAGTGTTAAAGTGACATTGACTGGGCTGGTTTTTGCGAAGTGATCTTCAACTGAAATCATGAAGGGAACTCCGAAACTGATAGTCTTAGTCTCAGTCATAGTTTTTGCATCTAGGATTGTGACTTGGGGTTCGAAGGTGGCTGGTTCAAAGGTTGCGTCTTGGATGTCTTTTTTCTGCGCCGCAACTGCCCACCAACGAATATACCAAAGCCAATTCTGATGAGGAAATGGCGGTTCCATTAGGATGCGGAAACTCTCGGTGTTTACATCTACTGCTTTGAATCGTGGAAACGGCGGAAATGGCCCGTTCATGTCGTTGGTGAGGCTTGAGGGATTCAATGCCCAGTTGTATAGGGCATAGTCTTCTAAGTGATCTATTGCTGTTTCGTCAAGTGGTTCTTCGGCAGAATTTATGTTTACCGCTGGAAGCAGGGATAAGATTATGGCTGGAGGAATATCAGTTCTCGTCGAATGCAAGATCGGATTAGATATTAGTGGTCCTGTCTTGTCGGTGTTTGGTTGAAACTCAAGTTTTACTATTCCAGAAGTAGCCGTAGGCGTCTTTAGCCAAAACGGAGCGTTAAAGAATATTGGGGGCAAATCAGTCGGTTTTTCTTTTGGATCAAGCAGAATCGCTATAGCCTGATATTTTGGCACTAATTCGAAGTGTTTAAAGCTTGAAGGATTAATTTTCCAAATACAGCTTGCTAATCCATCATTATCTGTCGGTATTGGGTCATTGGGCTCTAAAGTTCCGTCGCCAGAGGTTATAACAAATTTGACTTTGTAGCCGACAAGCGGTCCACCACTAAGAGTGGCACCCACCTGAAGAACAATCTTGCTTCCTGAGGTGGCTGGTTGACCGTCACCGCTCACATAGTAGAATGAGATTGGAAGGCTTGCACAGAAGACGATTGGTCCGCTAATCAACCTGCCTTTTAAAGTTACGAGTGCTGCTTCAGCCATCTGATGAATGTTTTTGCCGTCAAGTTTCCAAGGACAACTTACCGTGGCGTAGTCATCAATATCCAAGATAACTCCAGTGACGGGTTGGCTGGAAGTTGGATCCAAAGTGCCGCCATCACGGTTTATTTTGAATTCAACTTTTACTTTCCACAGCGTCGTCATGTTTCCAGGCAATGGAACTCCGCCTGCGTCAACACGAGCCATCAAATCAATGGGCAAAGTATTATCGTTTGATTCTTGTTTTACTTCTTGTCCGTCACCTGTTATATAATGCAGGCTTGGCTGGGCAAAAGTTGCGTTGAAATATATTGGTTGAAGCTGTGTTGGGTATATCTCGAGGCCTGACTTGACCATAAGGGTGGCTTTTGCTTGTTGTTTTTCAGGCAGCATTTCTATCGATTTTGAAGCTGCATTTGGGGCAACAAAAAACCAAGCGCATTCTGCCATGCCATCTTTAAGGGGTACATCAAGCGAAACAACGGCATCCGCCTTTCTAAATCCTGCATCAGTATTGCTTAATCTGCCAATGCCAGTGGTATCTTCGATTGTAAAGCGCACAAAAAAGTTACCTGCAGGAACACTTTCTAGGGCGGCGTTGCCCATTTTTGCGCCGACACTAAGTAATATGGGACGACTTTCAATGGGTATACCCGGATTAGGTGTCGGGATAGGATTAACCCTGCCATCTTTTGCTTCGATAACTTGGGTTTCTAAACTTTTTTCGTTTGTATCAGCCTGTTCGGCGCGTTCAGCTGGAGGCGCTGGTGCTTGTGGGGCTGAAGAGGCTTCGGCTTCCGTGGTTGAAGAGGTATCTGCGGTTGAATAAACCTCATTAAAATGTAATAGCCTATTTTTTTCTGCTTCTTGTTTAGCTTGATCCATTGAAACAATTTCTTTTTCGCCATCATCGTAAACTATTACGTTTGCAGGCGTGATTTCCTGCCCGTCGCCGCTTCTATAATAGAATGAAATAGGCAAGTGACCGTTAAAGATTAAAGGTAAGCCAAAGGGTTCGCCGTTATGGTTTATCAATGTGGCTTGTACTTGCTGATGAATATTTTTGTTATCGAGCGTCCAAGAACAGCGGACGAGTCCTGCGTCATCGACATCGGCTGGATTGCTATCGCTCGCTGTTAAGATGCCTTCCCCTTTAATAACGGTGAAAAGAACCTGCGGTTTCCAAAAAGCTGCATTAGCTTTGGTAAGCGGCACGCCTCCTACGGCGACGCCTGCAACTAAATCAAAGGGCAAAATGTTACTGTTTGAATCTTGCTTAACCTCTTGTCCGTCACCACTAACATAGTGCAAGCTTAGCATGTTTGTGGCTGCTGAGAAGAAGTCCCGGTAATCAAAAATAATCTTCAGCGCGTTAGAGTCTTTGTTGTACCATAGTAGGGCTAACGGAGCGTAATGACGTTCCATGTGGGAGGGAAGCCACTGTGGGGTAATCTGCGGGTCTTTTCCGGTACCGGTCTTGTCAGGTACAATGTCAACTGGCCAGTCGAGGCTTCTTGTTACTGTGCGTGCAGGAATTAACCAGTAATCGCCTGCAACATAGGTGCCGTCTGAAAATTTGATTTGCACCCCATCTTCTAAGTCAAAATAGTTTACGTCAGAGGCAGTGGTGGTTGGTTTTGAGTTAGATTCTGAAGCGGGAATGTCTTTTGAATAACCATGTACAGTCCATTTATCGTCCGGAGTGTTCCATCGTCTGACTTTTGGATTGCTTGGTAAATAGGAGACAGAGGTTGTCGTGGATGGATCGAAATCTAACAGGGATTCGTCAGTGGCTAATTTGTTGTCAATGATTTTTAATGTGCTCTGGTTTTCCAGTGTGTTATCGACTACATCGTCAATTTTTACGATTCTGCCAGGAATATTCCAAAGTTCATGATAATCATCTGAAACTTCAATCCATTGTTCTTTTCCCAAACGGGTCCAATCATCTTTGCCTGTATTCTGAATTGTAATCAAAACTTCATTTTTAATGGTGCCTACTTCGACTTTCAATATTTTGGCAGCTACTGAAGCGTTTTCTCTGGACCACTTAAAAACTGGCTTAGGATCATCAGATTCGCCAAGTACTCCGCTTGAATGTATTTCTACTCTATAGAGACGATTTTCTTCTCCGCTGTATCCAGCTTCAGGAGACGGCGTGCATCGGTTGAGGTTAAGTTTAGGTGAAATACGAGCTTGAAGTCTACCCGTGGAATGAATATGTCGAGTCCACCAAGTAAATTTAGCTAATGCTTGATTCGCACTTTCGGCGTTTTTATAATTCCAAGTTTTAGCTTGCCAAACAGTTTTGGTTCGGGTAGTTGTGTCTGCCCCGTTAAGTGCAACTTCGCGAATGTCGGGGTCATCCAAAAATGTTAGGTGCCTTTGCCAAACATCCAAATAAACAACGTATAATCCATTGGCATTAGGAACTATAATGTTGTCTTTGAAGGGAGAATTAGGTAACTTTGAATAGTCAGGCAGATCCTCCTGCGCTTTGGCGTCTACAAAGTCATTTGTGCCTGTTTTTACGCCGTTTTCACATAAAATCCCATCAACATAATATCGTCCTTTTCCGATGGTAAAGCTTCCTTTGTCGTCGGGGGCTATTTCAAACCCTAGGTCTTCAATGGGTGTTCCATCTTTTCCAATAAGGTCACGAAATACGGTTTTGTCAAGGTGCTCTTGAATGTCTATTTGCTCGTTCCAATCGGCGTCCACTATGACTTTGCCCTGTTGAGCGTTTACCTTTACATAATGCTTAGTTGATTCGTATGATGCTCGGGTTATATCTGCTTTCATTTTGTTTTTACTCCCTCTCAAGTTACTAGGATAATTCCTGCTTCTAACCCAAATGGCAAGTACTCAGCAAATGTTGCCAGTAGGTTATTGATGCGATGTGATTGATAAGTTTGATTGAACGCTCCCATTTCAGCTTCGTTATCGGCTCCTTCAGAAATCTCTTTAACCACACGCTTATGCAACTGCAAATATCCAGGTTGACCATAAGTTTCTGAGGTGAACCGCGGGGCAACTTTTGATGCTTCATTCTGTGGCTGGCAACGGTAGCATCGTGGCACCCTTGACACACTCACACTGTTACCAAACCTGTTGGGAACATAAGAAAACCTAACGCAGCCGATTTGCCGTCTCTTCACTATTATAGTGTCGGTGAAGATGACGTTGCTGGCTAAATCCAAGGTTTCGAATTTTGATTTTCCAAAAATCGTTGAGTTTTCAATTGACGCTTCGTTGTATTCGATGGCTTGGTCGTTTGGTCCTTTGTCCACGATGCTGTCTTTGATGATTATTTGGCTTTGAGAATTGTCTATGGACACTGGTCCAGTTATTGCCTTGCTAAGTGTGACAGTTAAGAAATCGTTGCCGTTCACGGTTATGCTGTTGTTATTTGCTTCTTCTGGAGGAACAAGAGTGCAATTTTGAATAACCAATGCATTTAGGTTTGACTTGTCCACGCCAAGTTTATCGTTAACCACAAGGCTCATGTTGAAATCAATCAGTAAACCATCCAACGCCAGTGAACTGCCTTCTTCACCTGACACGCTGATGGTGAATGTTGAGGTTGAATCAGATTCTTGAGATGTCAATGTCGCCCGCTGCTCTTGCGCTGAACGAATAACCAATGTGGTGTTTAAGGGGAGTTCAATATTTAAGTTCCCTTCAACGTAGGTTTCGCTGTCCAAGATTTCGAAGACGGAGCTTGGTTTCTTATCGGTTTCCCATTGGCTAAGCGCTTGACCCAGAGAACTGTAATTGTCAGAGGATGGAAACCTTGCGGATATGGGATAGACTTTTGCATCAGAGGCTTCATAGAGGTCTCTTCGGTAGAAGCCGCCGCCCATGTCAGCGCTAAAACCGTAATAATAAGTTACATAAACCTTGCCTGCAGCCTTGTTGGGGAGAGCTAAGCGTCCCAAAGTTGGGTCAATGGCAACCATGCCTGTTTTAGAATCGAAGTCGTTAAGCAAGTTCCAGGTGCCTGCATCATCTACGTCGCTTAAATCGGCAACAATAATTTGGTCTGAAGTTTTTTCTACGCCGTCAACTTCTACCAGTATGCTTTTTGCTTCGCCATAATAGTTTTGAATGTTATTTTTTAAGGTAAGTTTGCGTATAGGCGTTGACACATTGATTTCGCCTGAAACCTCTAAATCGCCCACTTGACTGATGGGATGATTAAAAAGCGGCAGGTCTTCGCCTATTTGGCTAAAAGAGAATTTGCCGTCTCCATAGTCGAATGCTCTAGCATGCCTTACGGGGTAAGCGGTAAGTCGCCAAAGGAAAATTCCTAAGTTGGGAATATTGTAGTAGCCGAGTCCATTTTTGATGCTTCGAACATCCAACGTGTGAGGAACAGGATCAAACGCTTTGTCCACAAGCTCCATTGGATCAGGATTCACTATGCGAGGGGTAACTTGGTTCCAGAGTCTAACGTGATTAATGTTTTGTGTTGTTGACAATACTTGGAAAAATTCAACGGCGTGAGCATCATAACCTGTCACGTCGCGGGCAATTTCTTCCATAACTGCCACGGTGCCTTTTCGCTTGCGGTAATGTATAGTGTTGGCAACGTATGCTCGTCCGCTCACTGAAGTTCCTTGGACGGCACGAAGTAGGCTGGCGCCAACCAAATCACCAATGTAGGGTACAACCCATTCACTGCAGGTCTCAATGAACCAGTTTTCATATAACCTGTCAACATCGTTTTCAAGGGTTTCCAGCACACCTTCCATGATGCTTAATAAATCTTGAAGAGGCTTATCGCCGTCGGGTGTTTGCTGAGTTATGTCTTGCTGGCGATAAACTGAAGGCAAAAGCCCGTAAAGTCTATCCTTTGCTCGTCTACTCATTGGATACCCTCCAAGTTTATTCCATCAGGATTAACCATTAGTAGCATTTGAGGCTCGACAGTGAAACTTGTCAAGTCAGGCTGCCCCTGGTTCATAACATAAATTCTATCGATGTCAGTGTACAATACGCCAGGCACTTCCTGAATCACAGCTATAACATCGCTGGAAGCAACATTTTGACCGAAGCTGCCTTTTTCAAAGGTAAAGGCATTTTGCAAAGCAGTCAACACGTTTGCCATGACTTCATCAGGCAGATAAGCTGGGGCAATATACACTTTACCCAGAATGTTAAAGTATATTGGAGCGAAGCTTTCAAGGCTTATTTTATGCCCGTAAGCTCGAACACTGTTAATTGCGTTTAGCAGATTCTGGTAAAGCACCGATGCTGCATCTACTTCTTTAGCATCTGAAGAGGCAACGATAAGGTGAACAATGTATTCTTCTCCGCTCCAATCGGCTGAAGCGTTAGCTTTGCCTATGCCTGAGAAGGTTCTGGCAAAATCTTCGTAATCCTTCAACGCAACAATGCGGCCAAGCGTGAGAACGGTTGAAGGCGCGTTTACCCGTGCATCCTCAATATTTTCTGGCGAAGCCGCTCCTGACGCATCCATGGGGTTTGTGACACTTTTTATTCCGAAAGGTCTTTTCTGAAGCAGGGTCAGTTTATTAGCGGTGACTGCGCCTGCAAGTCCTATGCCGCTTCGGTAAATTGCCTTAATGTTTTCTGAGCCACTTGGTAATCGAGCCGCAGATTTTCCATCTCCAAAGTAGATTTCTGTTCCGCCGTCATCTTCGATGCGCACAGTGTATGATTGGTCAGAAGGAACTAAACCGTAAAATGAAGCAACCTCCTGCCATTGCACATCGTTAACGTAAACTTTCAAAGTGCTTTTGCCGCCGCTTGGCGTTGAAGCAGAAATGTATGTTAACGGTGGCTTCCTGAGTGAGAATTGCTGGTTGATTTGTGAGCCATCCCCGCTACCAAGGATTTCATTAACTGTTTCTCCATGTGTAGCCAATGCAATGTTAGCGTAAATGTTGACTGAAGTGAGTTCGTAAACGTTTGACAGAGCGAAAGTTTTGCCCTCTGGAATTACAAGTGTAATTACTGTTGTTCCTGAATCATCAGATAAATCTTCGATTGAAACTACTTCGCTTATTATGGGGTTCTTTTCGTTCGGAGACATGGCAACTATGCGGTCAGAGGGATCAATTACGTATCCTACAACAGTTCCGTCCGTACCGAGCCATTTCAGATTCCCAAAACCATCAATAAAGGGCAAGGAGTATTGAAGAGTTAAAGTTGCACCTATCGGCAAAACCTTGCTATCTCTATCATCTATTGCAATAAAGCGCATGTTGCTGGTTTTAATTGTTATCTTGCCACTTTTAGGAACAATGTTTACCGGATTAACTACTACCGAAACAGCGACGCCTTTCTGGTTTTGCAGAGCCCAGGTTACAACGCCATCAACGTTGGTTGTGGGCGGCGCCGTCACGTAAAGAATATCTTTTTCTTTTAAGCCGTCTGCAGGAGTAACCGTCATGTTTTTTTTCTGTAAAACTTGTACCTGCATTTGTCTTCCAGAAACAATTATTTTCTGATTCTTTTTTAAGTCAGGAACCACGCGGTCTAAGGTGATTAGGTTTCTGTACACTGGCTCCGTCAACGGCTCATCGTTTAGTTCCAGCTCTTCGCTTACAGCGTAAACCACTGTGTCTCTACGTCTGAAAATATTCAAGTGTTCGTTTGTGTCTAATTGGATGCCTGTAGTTTTAGCGCTTAATGTAAAGTAAGTGCAGGATTCAACTATAACCTTTGTTGCGTTGTAAAGCTCAACATAGTTATATTGTGAAAGAACAATCCAGCTGCCCTCAACTATTTTGGGGTAAACAGCGTCTAGGTAAATCGAGTTGTTAGCTTTTACAATGTTATCGAAATCTTTCCATTCAGAAGCATAAACGGGCTTACCATTAGCATCAGCTTGAGGATTATATACTACTTTGATTGAGTCAGGCATGGCTTTAAAATCTGGAGCATTATAACCGAAAATTGACGCTCTCATCCTGAACGCATAAACCTTCGGTTTTTTGGAAGGCTCGATAATTGGTTTGTCATGACCGAGACTTTCCTTCCAAGTGACATAAGTATAATCTTTTTCCTTGTCAGGCGTAACCGTTAGCAAAATACGCAAGTCCCATTGTTCACTTCCAGCATTCGCCAAACGTTCAGCTCCAACAAGCAATATGGCGTCTCCTGGAGCCAAGCGGGTGTTTATGCCTTTCAAATAAAGCCCAGTTCGTCCGCGAACCATCTTTGAAGGCGCCATCTGCAAAGGCTTGACAATATTCAGTTCCGCTTTGGCAACTAAACTTTCCACGGTCTCAAAAATTTGAAGTTTCTCATTTTGTCCAGGAACACTCATCACTTTTGTGCCCTCAGCAACAACCGATTCCACAGGAGCACCCGGCGCATCTTCAACCATGAAAGCTAAATTGGCGCTTGCAGCAACGCCCGGCTTAAGCTCATACCCGATAGCTCTTGCAAGTTCAAGCACAGACATGCGTTCGGTGGCTGTTCGAATATAGCCCTCGTTGATGATGCGTTCCTGATAAAAAGATAAGACATCGGCGATGATTGCCCAACCGTCAATTAGCGCGATTGCAAGGTCATCGTCTTCGCGGGTTGTGAGGTTTTTTAGGGCGCTCATATGCGGGATGGCTTCTATCATGTCAGCTTTAAATTGGCAATGAGTTCCCACACGATATTTTAGCGCTGAAAGACCAGGTGAATTGGTTAAGTCAGCTGGAGTTCGCTTCTTTGCTTCTTGGCAGCAATTGCTGGAGCAATTGTTGTTTTCTGTCACATTAGCGTCCTCCCGCCATAGTGAAAGTTATCTTGCCCCTATCGGAGTAGTTCGGGTCATTTTCCACTTGGATAATTTCGAAGGGTCCAATTTTGATAATGCCCTCAGTTAAGCCTGTTTCGTCAGATTTGTCAGTGCGCTTAAACGTTGTCACATTGACTGAAGTTACGCCGTCAACTCTTGTTGCCGCTTCAGAAATTTTACTCAGATAGACTGGTTGTCTAAAGGTGAAGTTGTCAGGGTGGAAAAAGCCTTTGCTTCCATCCGGCAACATTGTGCTGCTAAAAGTGTCCAAAAGAGCTTTTTTGACGTCTTCACGAAAAGAGCTTGCTGAAACGTTCACGGAAACTTCGATTTCAAGAGGAACGTAGAGTGGGCTGTTAACTTCAATTTCATAGCCGCTAAGCCGATACTTATTCAAAACATCAATAACAAGTGTTTTGAAGTCTTCATCAATTTCTTTTCCCCCAAAACGGTCAACAGTAACATAAACCGTGTACCAACTGCCTGTCCAGCGAGTCACCGCAACCGCACGCTGTACATCACTGCATTTCTGCTTTAAAATGTCGGCGTAATCAGCGTCAGATATGGCGCGTTCATTGATTTTGGCGGCTTGAGGAGCATTTTGAAGAACCTCAAAAATTCTTTCAGGATCAACCCCTCCTTTTGCAGGCATAGGATTGCGAATTCGAAGCCTGTTCTCTTCAGCCGCGCCATTTTCAAACTGCATAGAACCCATAGATGTTGGGTTAATTATTCGTTTAATAGATTCAGCCCCAACGTTCCCGTCGGTTCCGTTGCCAATCCTGTAGAAAGCATAGATTAAATCTGGCGTTTGGTCAAGGCTTGTTTGAGGATTCATGCCGTGTACATCATCGCCAAACCTCAGAAAAGCTGACCCGTCATTTTCTGTTTCAACAACAAAGTCTGTATCGAACTTATTGCTTGAAAACAAATCCTGCTTGGGAATCCAAAGGTCAGGCAGCCAATCAGTTTCTTTTATTGGAACAGCGCTCTTTAGCGGCTGTTTAAGTTCCTTTAAGTAAATGTCAGCTTGGGCATCTTGCAAATCAAAATTGTAAACCGATGCCGCTGACCCTGAGGAGTTAAAGGGTCCCCTGAAAGTAAGTGGATTCTGGGAAAGAATAGGGCGAAAATTTATTTTTCTTTGAGGATCAACAAGTTTCTCTTCAACCACCGTTAAGCCGTGGTCTACCAACACGACGTTTCCATGTGCAATTGCAACAGGTTCGGATTCGTCGCCTATGCATAGTTGGAATGGAAGGGCATCTTCTTCGCCCCAGGCTACGTTGAGGACTGGTATGGGAGGATTAAACAATAGATCCGAGCTTTTCTGCACGTCTGTTAAACGGACAACGTGGCGATGGGAAACATCTTTGTCTTCAATGATTCCTTTTGGCGATGTGATTTCTTCAAAAAGTAAAACATCGCCTTTTTGCAGCTGCAGTTTCTTGTTTACATCATCATAATCTCGTAAAGTAGCGGTGGTTGAGCCTTTTGGAAAACAGCATTTTGAATCAGCCCAAGTGTAAAAGCTAATGTTGTTATTTGCCTTGTACAATTTTATTTCTTGCATAGCTTCGAAAACTTTTGTGCCTTGATCCAGTTCTTTTTGAAGGTCTTCTGGCTTGACAACAAAATTGTCGGCTTCGCCAGTTAAAAACTGGGTTTTCTTAGGTATTGTGCTTCCTAAATTGTCT
>Ga0182021_10001401_pt1 | contig 27476 bp, 16 predicted proteins | sample 612E3MmetaG_FD_120493 | JGI IMG/M metagenome (GOLD analysis project Ga0182021, IMG submission 120493) | Permafrost microbial communities from Stordalen Mire, Sweden - 612E3M metaG (Illumina Assembly) | ecosystem: Environmental > Terrestrial > Soil > Wetlands > Permafrost | place: Sweden...
GATCGTCTCGGCACTACCCGACACCAGGGTCGTGGCGATCGTGCTCGTGCCGGCGTGGCCGGCCACCACAGACACCGCCGCCGGTGTCGCGCCGATCGAGAAGTCGTTGGGCGGCGGGGGAGCCGAGCCGCCGAGCGAAACCGAGTCGAACGTGGCGGTGCTGAGCTTGGTGCTGGTGTGGGAGTTGACCGCCAGGCCAGCGAGGAGCGTGGTCGGCATTGTGAAGGTGACGCTGGAGCCGGGGACCGCGGTCCAGGTGACTCCATCGGGCGAGGTGTAGGCCGTGAACGTATTGCCGGACCGAGCCACCTGCAAGTACGCGGGTACGGTTCCGGTCGCCAGGGCCTGAGATGTCGACGCGGCCTGTGTCTTGCGCCACTGCACCGCCACGCCGTTGGAAGGCGTCACGAAGACGGCGTAGTAGGGCGATCCGGGATCGGTGGTTCCGCGGAGCATGACTCCGGCTCTCGCCCACGAACTCGTGTTCGTCTGTGTCGCCACCCGTGCCTGGAGCGTCGCGTCGCCCGTGGCCGGCTGATATGCGAGGTGAAGCTGATCGGTGGTGTTGAAGATGTCGGTCCCGGCCGCGTTGACGGTGAAGACGCCACTGGTCGAGCTCGCCGAGCCCGCCACCGCGGGGGCGCCGATGTCGGCGTCGAGCCAGGGCGGCGGCATGTGGGCGAACACGACGGTGTCGAACGTCGCCGCGCCAAGTACAGCCCAGGAGTGAGACGTCACTGCCAGACCGGCCAGGACGGTGCCGGTCAGTCCGAGGCTGACCGTGGATCCGGGGACGAGCGTCCAGGTGGCTCCATCGGGCGACGTGTAGCTCGAGTAGGACCCACCGGAACGGGCCACTTTGAGGTACACCGGCGGGGTCCCGGTGGCCAGGACCTGAGAAGACGTCCCGGCCTGGGCCGAACGCCACTGCACCGCGACGCCGTTGCCCGGCGTCACGAACGCGGCATAGTACGGCGAGCCCGGGTCGGTCGTGGCCCGGAGCATCACTCCGGCCTTGGCCCAAACCGAAGTGTTCATCTGCGAGACGGCCCGCGTGCTCACTCCACCGTCGGTGGCGAGCGATTGCCAGACGAAATGGAAGTTGTCGGCGACGTCCCAGATGTCGCCTCCCCCACCCTGGACGGTCCATGTGCCGGCGGTCAGCGCCTGGGCGCCGACGACCCCGACGTCGCCGATGTCGGCGCAGGTCCAGCCCGTCGGGCACGCACCCGGAGGCGTAGTCGAGGCGTTGGTCAGGGTCGGTGTATCAAAGGTTGCGGCGCCCATCTGACCGCCGTTGTGAGACGTGACGGCGAGCCCGGCGAGGAGCGCGCCGGGCATAGTCAGGCTGACGCTCGCGCCGGGGATTGCCGTCCAGGTGACGCCATCGGCCGACGTGTAGGCGGTGAACGTCCCGGAAGAACGGGCCACTTCCAGCCAGGCCGGCGCGGTGCCCGGGATGGCGACCTGAGCGCTGCTTCCGCCCTGCGTTCCTCGCCACTGGACCGCCACTCCGTTACCGGGCGTGACGAGCTCCGCGAAGTACGGGGAGCCGGGGTCGTTCGTGGCTCGCATCATGACACCGGCCTTTGCCCATGCCGAGGAGTTCGTCTGCGAATCGACCCGGACGCTCATGGTCCCGTCTGCGGCCAGTGGTTGGCTCAGCAGTCTGAAGGCGTCGTAAGTGGCCCAGATGTCACTGCCGCCCGCCTCGATCGACCAGTTGGGATCGACCACATATTGCGAGCCTGCAGACGGCGTGGGGTTGCCGATGTCCTGGCATGTCCAGCCGGTCGGGCAGAGGCTGGGCGGCGGTGCTGCCGACGCAACGAGGGAAACGTTGTCGAAGGTGTCGGTCGCGAGCGTGGTCTGGTTGGAGTCGACCGCAATGCCCGCGACCATCGAGCCGCCCGAACCGAAGGTCACGCTCGAGCCCACGACGGCCGACCAGGCGACTCCATCGGCTGAAGTGAACGTCGTGTATGTGTTCTGGTATCGAGTGATCTGCAGGTAGGCCGGCGCCACGCCCGTCGCAGTCGCGGCGAGCACCGTCCGCAGGCCCGAAGAGGTCCGGTACACGACCTGGATGCCCTTCGTCGGCGTCACGAAAGCCCCGTACGAAACGGCGCCCGGCGTGGACGCGTCGCCGCGGAACGCCAGCCCGGCCTGTGCTCCGGCCGAAGTGTTGGGTTGAGTTGCCACCCGTGCCGAGAGCGTTGCGTCGCCCGCGATCGACTGCCAGACGAGGTGGAACTGATCGGCGTAGCTGTTGTTGGCGCTGGCGGTGCCGGAACCGCTGATCGTCCAGATACCGGCGCTGAGCGACTGATTCCCGGCTGTGGCCGGATTGCCCAAGTCGCCGCAGGACCAGCCCGCCGGGCATGGCGAGGCCGGGGAGGGCGGCGAAGGCGCCGTGCCGAGGGCGCCTACCGTGATCGAGTCGACCGCGGAGGTGCCGGATGTGACGTTGGAGCCGGACGTTGCAAACAGCCCGACCATGAGCCGGCCCGGCATGACATCGGTCACCGAGCTGCCCGGAATAAGCGTGTAGGTCGCCCCATTTGGCGAGCCGGCCGCGCTGAAGCCATCTCCAACGCGCCGGATCTGGAGATACGTCGGCAAGGTCGCCGCGTTGAGCTTGACCGACTTGACCGCGCCGCCGAATGCAGTCCGGTATTGCACGGACACGGAGTTGCCCCCGGCCACGCTGACGGCATAGAACGGCGAACCAGGATCGTTCGATTGACGCGCCATCAGGCCGGCTTCCGTGCCCGCGCCGACAACTGACTGGGCGACGACGCGGGCCTGAGCCTGGACGTCGCCCGTCCATGCCTGGCTCATCAGTCGAAGCTGGTCGGAGGCGCCGCCGACTCCTGCCCCGCCGGCGGCAATCGCCCACGATCCTGCGGTTACCGTTTCGCTGCCCGGCGCCGCCGGGCTGCCGATGTCCTGGCAGACCAGGCCCGTCGGGCATTGAGCGTCGGGCGGGGGCGCCGCCGGGGTCACCGGCGCGAAGGCGTACTCATTCCCGTCGCCCGAGCCGATGTAGACGATCCCGCCGGATATTGACGGCGGCGAGTAGATGACGGCACCGGTCGCGTAGCTGAACAGGCGGCTGCCGGTGGTGGCGTCGAATGCCTCCAGGCGCGGACCGACCCCAGCGAACAGCATTCCGTTGTCGTATGCCAGCGCGGGTATGACCGGACTGGCCAGACCGGTCGCCCAGATTACCGCACCGTTGGTCGGATTGATGGCGCGCACCGCGCCCTGGTAGCCCACGCCGCCGATCGTCGTATTCCCGCCCCCGACGTAGAGCAGACCCTGAGCGAAGGCCATCGATGCCACGCTGGCGTCGCCGCATGTCGGGCAGATGCCCCCAACGGCAATCTGCTCCGACCAGACGGGCCCGGGCGCCAGGTTCGAGCGGTCGAAGGCGTACAGGAAGCCGTTCTTGTTTATCCCAGCGACCATGGCCCGGCCGTTTCCATCGGCAAAGAGGATCGGCGAATCGCCCCAGTCGGAGTCCGCGTTCGCCGCGCTGCGCGGGATCTGCCAGTAGCTCTTGATGGCCAGTGTCGTCCCGTCGAGGGCGACCATCGCCTCGGAGGTCGTCTGGGTCACCATGTTCAACGTGCCGGTGGTGACATAGACGGTGTTCGTCGAAGTGTCGATCGACGGCGTGGTCCAGATCCCGCCTCCGACCTGCCCCGTCGGGACGAAGTTGACGGTGGCGACGACCGTGTGGGTGGTCAGGTCCACCCGCAGCAACTGGCCCTGAACGAGCGGGCAGTCGCCAAGGCTGGCGATGCCGACGTACGCGGAGTTGCCGACGATCAGCGGGCTGGACCAGTTGTAGTGACCACCCGTCGCGCTGTTGTCGCCGGTCGGCACGCTCCAGAGCACCGAGCCGGTCGCGGCGCTGAGGGCATACCAGTTCGAGTCGCCGCCCCCGACATAGACCACGCCGCCCACGACCGCCGGGATCGACGAGATGCCCAGCTGCGGCGGCGAACAGGCCGGCGCCGAAGTGATCCCCAGGTACGTCTTCCAGATCAGCGCGCCCGTGGTTGCGTTGAGGGCGTACTCATATCCGTCCCACGACCCGACATACGCGACGCCGCCGACGACCGTCGCCGACGCGGCGATCATGCCGCCGGTCTTGTAGGTCCACAGCGGTCGGAGATTCGGGACAGCGGCAGGAGTGAGAATCGTCTCCGTGCTGGCGGCGGACAGGGTGCCGTCGTGGAGATACATCGGCCAGTCCGTAGCGGTCCCGGCCGCGGCGACGGGAGCTGGCGCCAGGAAGGAGCCCGGCAGGGCCGCGCCGACGGCCAGAATTACCAGAGCGGCCAATCTCGAAGCCACGGCGGATCGTTTCACGGGTGACGCCTCCGAACGCACTGGACCTCCGAATCGCGGACGCCCGACTCCTGCTCGACCACCGACCGGAGTCCGCGGCCGATCACGACAAGACCTGATAAAGCCGCCAGTTGTTGCCCCCGGAGGAGAACTGCGCCTCGAGCTGGCCGATGCCGGCACCCGTGTCGTAGATGCCCGGGTAGGCCCTGTTCACCGCATCAAGACTCTGGTAGCCGACGTCCTCCGGCACCAGCAGGTACTTCACTCCGAAGGAGACCGGATCCAGCAGAGCCGACTGGAAATCTCGATCCGGAGTGGTGATGAACTGGCCGGGATTGCGGGATTCCAGGATGATCGGGAACCCCATCGCGCCGTCCACCAGGACCGCGCCGCCTCCCAGATTCATCTGATCGAGGTACGTCGCCGCCTGACTGCCGATCTCGTACTGTGCGAACGGCGTGATCGCGCCGATCGGCTCGTTCGGATACAGGACCGGGCGCAGCTGGAAGGCCTCTCCGCCGTAGGACGGGTTGTCGGCCGGGTTGAGCATCGTCATCGCCCCTACCGGCACGGCCAGCGCGACCATCGCCACAGCTGCCAGGCCCATCGCCTTGCCGACGATGGCGCCGGTGCGCGCTCGTCCGAGCCGGGGTTGAGCCGCTCCGCCCGGATCAGGCGCGAGCACCGCAAGTGCCAGGATCGACGCCAGCGGGATCTCGGTTATCGAGTAGCGCAGCCAGCCGAGGGTTCTGCCCGTGAGGAAGCCGAATACCGCGAAGACCACCACTCCACCGAGGATGGCCACCGCGGGCATGGTCAGTCCCCACCTTCCCCTGAACGTGACGGCGAGGCCGAGAAGTCCAAGCAGCAGGATCCCCGGCTCGAGCCCGAGTAGCTGGCGTGCAATCCACACGTAGGCCGCCGAAGTGCCCTGGCCGGTCGATTGGGCCACGCTGGATTGGGCCACGGCGAGCTGAGACACCACTCCGTAGATGGACGTGAACTGCTGGAACGGGTCACCGACGATCAGCCAGCTGGCGACGGCCCACCCGATGAACGCGGTGGCGAACGGAGCGGCCAGCACGGCCCCGTCGGCAATGCCCTCGCCGATCCGTTCGCGGACGTGGCCCCTCCGGCGCAGTGCGGACAGAAGAACGACCACGCCCAAGGCGCCTGCCGCAGCCACGACCGCTTCATAGCGGGTCATATACGCGGCCGCCAGTCCGAGCCCCGCGACTACAAGCGGCAGGGTCTGGCCGGTCGCCGCCCAGCGAGCCAGGTAGCGCACGACAACCACGAGAGTCACGATGAACATCGCCTCGCTCATGCCGTTGGCGCCGTAGTAGAGCGTCATCGGATTGAACGCGAAGAGAAGCGTGACGAGCAGCCTGGCCGATCGCCTGACGTGCCAGTCGGCGGCGATTCCGTGTATCTCCCAAACCGCCGCGGCCATGCACAATGCCGAGATGATGCTGCCCGCGAAACCCGTCGCCACCATGTCGGGCCAGACGGTCTTGAGCGGGAGCAGCGGAATCACCGCCAGAGAGGGCAGCGGGTTCCAGACGAAGCCGATCGCAGCCAGATGGGGATCGCGGCTGTAGAGAACGTAGTAGGCGTTCGCGACTCGGCTCCACGCGTCGCCGATGATGCTGTGCGCCCCGACGACGACGATTGCGGCGACGGCCATGTACGCAAGCCAGGCCAGACCAGCGACCAGCGAGCGCTCTCCGGGGCGAGCGAAGTGCAGAGCCAGAGGGCCCGACCGGACCCGGCCTCGAGGCCAGTCGACCCCGACAGCGGTGTCCGCGCTCACGACGGGACTCTGTCGGTGGCGGGTGCGGGCAGAGAAGCGAGGGGCATAGGTTCAGTAATCACGGCCATAGGATTTCCCTGATCGAAAGTGGGCCTCGCGGCACCAGGACGCCTGAATCGATCCGGGGTCTCCTGTGGCAGCAAAGAGAGCCCGTCCGTGGCGAAGACAGCATTCGATGGCTCCGATTGCCCAGTCAATCGAAGGGTCGAGCAATGAGACGGCGGGCTCGGCCAGCGCATCAAGCCGACCGCTGATCGCCTCGGACGGGCCCGTCGGGGCTTCGCGCGGCGCCGGCAGCCTCAACGCGTGGTTATTACGGGCCATCTTAAGTCGATGACCATCGGGCGACCGGCCGCAGGCCCCATTGGGTCATGTCGGGCGCAGGGTTCGACGCACTACCTTGGGCAACGCCCCAGCCACGCCGCCCCACCAGGCACCGGCGTGCCCGCACCGTCCGCGGGCTCTCTCGGAGACAAGCTGATGGTTCCCACATCTCGAGAGCTGCACGTTCGCGTGCCCCGCTTCGTATTCCTCGCCGCCATTCTCACGGCGCTGCTGGTCCCAGTCGCGGCTCAGGCGGCCGGCAGTTCGCCGTACGTCCTCATGGCTTCGCGTTCTCCCGATCGAAGCTCGGCGCTCGCCCTTTCGGCCGCCCAGATCGGCAATAGCTCGTACATCTTCCTGTCGCCTGCAACCGGCGCGACGAAGGCCAGCTTCTGGCTGGACGACACCGCGGCAAGCGGGCCGGCGCGACACGTGGAGTACTCCGCGCCGCTCGATTTCGTCGGAACTGCCGGAGATGGAACGGCGCTGCCGTGGGACACGACAGGGGTCGCCAGCGGCGGACATTCGATCACGGCCCAAATCGTGACGTCGTCCGGTACGACGACAATTACGACGGCCTTCACGGTCGGCGTCGGCGCCACGGCCAAGCCGACAGCCACGGCCAAGCCGACGGCCACGCCCAAGCCGACGGCGACCCCCACCCCAAAGCCGACCGCGACCCCCACCCCAAAGCCTTCTGCCTCACCCTCTCCGTCGCCCCTGCCCAGCGGCTTCGTCGGCCGGTCGGGCACCCAGCTCACGCTCGGCGGCAAGCCGTTCACCTTCACGGGCTTCAACATCTACCAGGCCAACAGCCGATCCAACTGCTCCTACACGATGGGCACCGGCAGTGCGCTCGACACGGCTCTCACGACCACCGGGTCGGGATCCGAGGTCTTCCGGGCATGGTTCTTCCAGCGTCTGGCGACTACCGGCGGACAGCGGGACTGGAGCGCCTTCGACCACACCCTGGCCGTGGCAAAGGCCCACGGCGTCAAGGTGATCGTGACCCTTGGCAACCAGTGGGGCTCGTGCGAGAGTCCGACGAGCCAGTACAAGTGGGACAGCTGGTACACGGGTGGCTACAAGACGCAGGTACTGGCCGAGAACTCCGTCTCCTATCGCCAGTGGGTCGCGGAAGTAGTTTCCCGCTACAAGACCGACTCCACCATCGCCATGTGGCAGCTGATGAACGAGGCCGAGATCAAGCTCGACAACACATCGACCTGCGGTCCCACGGCCGACCTGGTCAACTTCGCGTCCGACGTCTCCGGCTTGATCAAGTCGATCGACCCGAACCATCTCGTCTCGCTCGGCACGATGGGCGCCGGACAGTGCGGCTCTCAGGGCGGCGACTACCAGAAGATCAACGCCGTCTCGACCATCGACGTGTGCGAGTACCACGACTACGGCCACGAAACAGAGGCTCTACCGGCCCACCTGGTGTCCGACATCGCCGCCTGCAACACCCTCAACAAGCCCTTGTTCGTCGGCGAGGCCGGCATCAAGGCCACCAGCGTCGGTGGCACCCTGGCGGCCCGAGCGGCGGCCTTCGACACGAAGCTGACCGCTATGTTCAAGGCCGGCGTCCGGGGCTTCCTGGTCTGGTCGTGGAACAACTCCGCGTCGACCACAGACAACTGGCCGGTCGGCCCAGGAGACCCCGCGCTCCAGGTGATCGACGCGCACTGAAGCGTCTTCGCCGGACGACACCGGCGCCACGACGCGTGCGCGAGGCCGTTTTGCCGCGACTCGTGGCACGCCGTGACGTGAGCCACGCCCCGGGACGTAGGAGGTCCGCCGCCCGGTGGGAGGCATGCTCCGGGCGGATCAGGGCAGCACCATCGCTCCGTCGCCGTCTTCGGCCTGCCCCGCCGCTCACCACGGAGCCAGCCGTCGAGGTTGGCCGCCGAGGTCCGCCGAGGTCCCGCCGACGTCGCGCTGACGTCGCGCCGACGTCGAATTTGCCCGGCTGAGTCAAAGGACCGAGTCCGCGGCTCGCCGTCCCGGCCCGTGCGCCTCGCCGGCGCTGCGTGCTCGGGTTTTCAGGCAGCTTGCAGCATTGCTCCCCACTCTCCTTGCAGGGACGCTCTCCGCCCTCATTGACACAGCCAACTCGATCGGCCGGCGATACGGACTGGAGTTCGGTCTGCGCATGGTTCACCCGCAGGACACGCCTGCCCCTCCAGCGAGCCATAGATGGTCGGCGCGGCTTGCCCGCGTCCGATCCCGGGTTCGCCGGACCTTCCCGTTCGCTTCCGGCGTCGCTGCGGCGCTCATCGCCGTCGTGTTGTACGGCGTAATGGTTCCCGGCCCGCGGCCCCTCACTCAACAGGATATGAGCGGGGTCGTCACCCGGGCGCTCGCGTCGCAGACTCCCGCGCCGGCCTTCTCGCAACAGGTCTACCAGGCGGTTGAACCCTCACTGGTGCTGGTGGAGACGCAGACTGCTAGCGCCACTCCCGCGCCCAGCGCTTCAGGTATCCCGGCCGGCGCCACGACGGCAGACGGCACCCAGGGCAGCGGCGTGGTCGTCGACAATGCCGGCGACATCCTGACCTGCCTGCACGTGGTCGCCGGCGCGGCGTCGATCCAGGTGACCTTCGCCGACGGGACGAAGTCGCCCGCCGACGTCGTGGGCACGCAACCTCAGAACGACATCGCGGTCCTGCGAGCGACGCAGCCGCCGGCGAATCTCGTGCCGGCAGTCCTCGGGAATCCCAGGAGCGTGCAGGTCGGCAGCGAGGCCTTCGTCCTCGGCAGCCCATTCGGCCTCTACGACTCGATGAGCGCGGGCATCGTCTCGGGCCTCAATCGGTCGTTCCAGCTCCCCAACAACGGGCCGCAACTCCAGGGTCTCATCCAGGTCGATGCGGCAGTCAACCCCGGAAACTCGGGCGGTCCACTGGTCAACCGCGAAGGCCAGGTGGTGGGAATCGTGTCCGGGCTCGTCAATCCGACTCAACAGGGCGTGTTCATAGGCATCGGGTTCGCCGTGCCGATCACGGTTGCGGGCGGAGCCGCAGGCTTGCCGCCGGACTAGCGGCCCAAAGGCGAATCCCGGACTCAGGACTCGCCTCAACCAGGCGCATGAGGTGAAAGCAGTGCACGAACAGACGGTCGAGGCGCCGACGGTGCCGATGGAACGCGTTCTGTACGAGGTGAAGAAGGTCATCGTCGGGCAGGATCATCTCCTGGAACGACTGGCGGTAGCACTGCTCGCGAGGGGCCACGTCCTGGTCGAAGGCGTCCCAGGGCTGGCTAAAACTCTGGCGATCAAGACTCTGGCGGAGGCGATCGGTGGCGAGTTCCGGCGCATCCAGTTCACGCCCGACCTGGTCCCCGCGGATCTGATCGGCACGCGGATCTACAACCAGAAGACCGGCGAGTTCAACACGTCGCTCGGTCCGGTGTTCACCAATCTGCTGCTCGCCGACGAGATCAACAGGGCGCCGGCCAAAGTGCAGAGCGCACTGCTGGAGGTCATGCAGGAGCGGCAGGTCACGATCGGGCACGAGACCCACAAGGTGCCCGACCCATTCCTCGTCCTCGCGACCCAGAACCCGATCGAGACCGAAGGCACCTACGCCCTGCCCGAGGCCCAGGTCGACCGCTTCATGCTCAAGGTGCTGGTCGGCTACCCGAGCGCGAACGAGGAGTTCGTCATCGTCGAGCGGATGACCGGACGGCTCGATCCGGTGCAGGAGGCTCTCACGACAAAGGGGCTGCTTGAACTGCAACGGGAGGCCGACAAGGTCTACGTCGATCCGGCCCTCATGGAATATGCAGTGCGCCTGGCTACGGCCACCCGCGCCCCCAAGTTGCACGGCCTGCCCGAGATGGAGCGGTACGTCACGTACGGGGCGAGCCCCCGCGCTTCGATCAACCTGATCCTCACGGCCCGGGCGCTGGCGTTCGTGCGTGGTCGGAACTACGCGCTGCCGCAGGACGTGCTCGACATGGCCCGCGACGTGATGCGCCACCGTCTGGTCCTGTCGTTCGAGGCTCTATCGGACAACGTGACCGCCGACGACGTGCTGACGGCGATCCTCAAGAAGACTCCGGTGCCGGTGGTGCCGTTGCGGGAGCGTTCCCACGTCCGCGCCGGCGCCTGAGGGCATCGTCTGGACCGCTTCGCCTCCGGAGGCCGATGAGCCGCACGAGGTCGACGAGTCGCGCCCGGAACGATCGGGCGCGGCCGCCGAGCGGATCCTCCAGCGTCTCGACTGGCAGGTGATTCGCCGCCTCGACGGCGTGCTCCAGGGCGACTACCGGAGCCTGTTCCGCGGCAACGGAATCGATCTGGTGGACCTGCGCGAATACCAGCCCGGCGACGATGTCCGGGCCATCGACTGGAACGTGACCGCGCGGATGGATACGCCCTACGTTCGCGAGTACGTCGAGGACCGCGAGATCACGGCCTGGTTCCTGCTCGATCTCAGTCCCTCGGTCGACTTCGGGAGCGTGGACGCGGAGCGCGTCAAACGCACGGTTCTGATCGACTTCGTGGGGTCGCTGGCGAGGCTGCTGACCAGGCGCGGCAACCGGGTCGGGGCGATGTTCTACGGCAACACGGTCGAGCGCATCCTCCCCGCGCGAGGCGGGCGAGACCAGGTTCTCCGGCTCATCGAAGACCTGCTTGCGCAGCCGCGCCTGCTGAACGCGCCATTCACCGACCTGGTGCCCCTGCTCGAGGCGGGCCAGCAAACGATCAAACGCCGCTCGCTCGTCTTCATCGTCTCCGACTTCATCAGCGCGCCCGGTTGGGAGAGACCGCTGAGCCTTCTGAATCGGCGGCATGAAGTGGTGGCCGTGCGCCTGTTCGACCCGCGCGAGATCGAACTGCCGGACGTCGGCGCGCTGATCATGGAGGATGCCGAGACCGGCGAGCAGCTCTATGTCGACACCCATGACGCCGGGTTCCGCCGACGCTTCCGCGACGCGGCGCAGCGGCGGGAGTCGGAAGTGAGCGGCGCCTTCAAGCGATCGGGGGTCGAAGCCCTGTCGCTCTCTACGGACGAGGATCTCGTCCGCTCCATCGTGCGAATGGCGACGATTCGTCGCCGGCGCCGGAGGTAGCCGGTGTCGTTCATCTGGCCGCCGATGCTGCTCACGGTCGCGCTGATCCCGATCGGGGTATTGCTGTATCGAATCCTGGACCGGCGACGCCACCGCCGCCTCGCCACCTACGGCGGTTCCGGGCTCGCTCAAGGGATCACGCGCCGACCGGCGGGCGTGCGCAGCCGGGTTCCCGTGGCGCTGATCCTCGTCGGGTTGACGGTCATGACCCTCGCCATGGCGCGTCCCCAGGCCGTCGTGAGCCTGCCCCGGGAAGAAGGGACGGTCATCCTCGCCTTCGACGTCTCGGGCAGCATGGCCGCCACCGACCTGACACCGACGCGGATGGACGCCGCAAAGGCGGCGGCGAAGGACTTCGTTGCGCGCCAGCCGTCCAGCGTCACGATCGGGGTCGTGGCGTTCAGCGACTCGGGCATCTCGGTCCAGACGCCCACCAACGATCAGGCGACGGTGGTGTCCGCGATCGACCGCCTGGCGCCGCAACGCGGGACCTCGCTGGCTCAGGGCATCGATGCCTCGCTCAAGGCCATCGCCGTCGCGGAAGCCGGGCCGTACGCCAACAACTACTACAGTAACGCGAGCCCCGCGCAGTCGGCGGCGCCGACACCGACGCCCGTTCCGGCGGGATACCACGCGCCCGCCGTCATCGTCCTTCTCAGCGACGGCGAGAACAACGAGAACCCCGATCCCGCCGCCGCCGCGCAGACGGCCGCCGATCAAGGGGTTCGGATCTATACGGTCGGGATCGGCAGCGCCGCCGGCGCCACGCTGGACATCAACGGCTTCAAGGTCTTCACGCAGCTCGACCAGGCTATGCTCCAGCAGGTCTCGGCGGTGACGGGCGGCACGTACTACGGCGCCACCGACGCTCAGCAGCTCCGCTCGATCTACGACAACCTGGACACTCAGCTCGTGCTCCAACCCCAGCTGACGGAGATCACCGCGGTCTTCGCGGGGTTCGGCGTGCTGATGCTGCTCTCCGGCGCTCTCGCGTCGCTCGCCTGGCTCGGTCGAATGCCATGACCGAGCGCTACGATCCCCCGCGCCTGACAGGACGGCGATAGATGGACTTTCTGTGGTCGAGCTTGCTCGCGTCGCTTGTGGTGTTGCCGCTGCTGGTGGCGGCCTACATCTGGAGCCTGCGACGCCGTCGTCAGTCCGGCGTTCGATACTCGAGTCTCGCCCTGGTTCGGGACGCCATGCCCGGGTCGTCGCGACTGCGGCGGCACGTGCCTTTCGCCCTCTTCCTCGCGTCGCTCGGAGCACTGGTCGTCGGCATGGCGCGACCGGTCGTCATTCTCGCCGTGCCATCGAACCAGACCACCATCATCCTGACGATCGACGTGTCGGGCAGCATGTGCTCGTCCGACATCCCGCCCAGCCGGCTCGAGGCGGCCGAAGCCGCCGCGGCGGCTTTCATCAAGAGCCAGTCGTCGACGACCCAGATCGGGATCGTCGCCTTCAGCGGCTTCGCCGAAGTGATCCAGGCGCCCACGAACGATCAAACGGCGCTGCTCAACGCCCTGAGCAGTCTCGCGACCGGCCGCAGGACCGCCATCGGGGACGGCATTCTCGCCTCGATCGACGCCGTCTCGCAGATCGATCCTGCCGTCGCCAAGAGCCAGACCGACTCGAGCACGGGAACTGCTCCAGCGCCGGTGCCCAAGGGCGACTACGCCCCCGACATCATCGTTCTGCTTACAGACGGCGCAAGCAACACCGGCACGCCGCCGCTCGACGCCGCCCAACAGGCAGCCGATCGGGGCGTGAGGATCTACACCATCGGCTTCGGAACGGCGAACGGCGGGTCTCTCAGCCCGACGTGCGCTCCGCAGTTCGTCGGTCGCGAACCGGGCGCCGGCCAGGGCGGCGGGTTCGGTGGCGGTGGCGGCGGCTTCGGTGGCGGGGGCGGTGGCGGCGGCTTCCCCAGAGGGATCGACGAGGCGACGCTCAAGCAGATCGCGGACCTGACCGGCGGGACTTACCACCCGGCCGAGAGCGCGAGCCAGCTCGACAGCGTCTTCCAGAACCTCCCCACAAACCTGATCACGAAGCACGAGGCGACCGAGGTCAGCTTCGCGTTTGTCGGAGCCGGGGGTCTTCTCGCCGGGCTGGCCATCATGCTCGGCAAGGCCTGGCGACCGCTGCCCTGAGTCGCGGCCGAACCGCTGCCGCATCGCGCCGGCCGAACGCGACTAGCGCAGGATCGCCAGCATCTGGTCGTGAATGTGGCCGTTGGAGACGACTATCGAGTCGGCGCCGACGAAATCCGGATTCCCGTCGGCCGTGGTCGCCCGCCCGCCGGCTTCCTGCGTGATCAACGCTCCCGCGGCGATGTCCCACGCCTTGATCCCGAACTCCCAGTACCCGTCGACTCGTCCCGCGCCGACCCAGGCACTGTCGAGCGCCGCGGCTCCGGCACGCCGGATTCCCTGCGCCTTCAGGGCGAATTCGGCGAATTCCTTGAAGTTGTCGCGCGGGGCGTTCGCGAGATCGTAGGTGAACCCTGTCGCCAGCAGAGCCTCACGCAGGTTGGCTTGAGAAGAGACATGGATGCGGGCGCCATTGAGCGTCGCGCCCCTGCCGGCCTCAGCCGACCAGAGCTCGTCCCGCAGCGGGTCGTACACCACGCCGATGACCGGACGGTTGTCCAGAGTCAGCGCGATCGAGACCGCGAAGAACCCGAACCCGTGCGCGAAGTTGGTCGTCCCATCGAGCGGATCCACGACCCAACGGTAGCCACCCGATAGGGAGCCGTCGCCGGTCGCTCCGCTCTCCTCGGCCAGGATCGCGTGCTCGGGGAAGCGCGCTCTCAGCGCCGCCACGATCAAATCTTCGGACCGGCGGTCGTATTCGGTGACGAGATCCGTCGCGCCCTTGTGCTCGACGTGCGTCACACGTCCAAACCCGTCCATCAGCACGGCCCCCGCCTGGCGGGCAACGGCCTGGATCATCTCCAGCGTGTCGCTCATTCACGTCCCTTCGGCGGCGCGTCGAATGCGCCGCCATCGTCGGCGTGGCGCCATATGGCGATCAAATCGGCGATCGCCTGGCTCTCGTACCTGCCCGGGCAGGCGTAACGTCGGCGACCGTGTCGGGCCGAGCAGTTCGTGGCAGCCGAACGGCTCCGTCGGCCGCCCGGCACGAGCGGGTCGGCTACTTCGCGGCCAGAGCGGTCTCCAGCTTCAGGATCTTGTCGAGAAGCGTGTTGATGGCCTGGTCCTGCTCGAGCAGGTGCTCCTGGATCTGCTCGGATTCGTGGAATGTGGCGTCGGCATCCTGGTAGGTCATCTCGGCCCGCTTATCCGACGCTCGCGAGAGGATGTTCTGGCCGACCATGATGACCGAGAGCATGACCAACTGGATGAACGTCTGACTCAGCCACTGGATGAGCTGGAGGACCGAACCCGAGCTGATGGCCGACGGCAGCGCGAAGAATGCGAGGACCGAAAAGGCGTAGGCGCACCACATCGTTCCCACGATCGTCGTGAGGGCGAGGGCGATCTTGCCGTTGACGCCGACATGCTCGTCGGTCGTCTTGGCCGGCCCCGTCTTCTTGCGCAGGGCGATGTGCGGATGCGGGACGTGCTGGAACTGAATGCTCATGGCGCTCCTCCTGCCGGCAATGCGGCCGCATGCTGCCGAGACCGGACCATCGCGCGGTCGGGGCCGGAACGGCCGCCGAACCGCCACTTCGTGATCCTGCGCGCATGTTCCCGTACGGAGGACCGGGCGTCTAGCCTCGGCCGAGCGTTCCGTGACGCTGGAAGCTGCTTGGCCGCTACGTGAGTCGCTCAGCAGCCCAGGCTCAGCAGCTGAGACCGCCGCCACCGCCGGCGCCGCCACCGCTGATCCCGGCCGGCACGCCGTCGAGGCCGTGGGCAACGATGTTGCGGATCGTGTTCACCGAAGAGACGGTGAGGTAGTCGTATGTCGCGCCGGTCACGTCCGGCGTGAGCTCGTAGCCCTTCAGGTTGCCCGTCCCGACATGCTCCATCAGAGCCAGGAGCGTCGGCCCATCATCGAGCGACATATCGGTCCAGAACGCCTGGCCCACGGCGCCCAGAAGGTCGGGGATCTTCGAGACCAGCGAGCAGGGATGGACTTGATCGCGGAGCGCCTTGAGAACCAGCTGCTGACGGACCATGCGACCGTAGTCGGAGTCCTGGTGACGGCTGCGGGCATACTCGAGGGCGGTCAATCCGTCCATGTGCTGGCTCCCGGCCTTGATGTCGATCGCGATGTCTTTCCCGTCTTGCGGTCGCGAGTATTGGCTGTCCTTCAACTCAGTCGGGACATCGATCGTCACCCCGCCCAGAGCATCGATCAGGTTCACGAAACCCATCAGGTTCAGGACGACCGCGCCGTCCACCTGAAGCCCTGTCAGAGCGCCGACCGCGCCCTCGAGAGCCTTGAAGCCGCGCACGAAGTCGGTGCCCGGGTACGGGTAGGCCTTCGGCTTGCTGACGGCGTCGAGCCAGAGTGCGTTGAGCAGATTCGGGTACGGGAAGCAGTGGCACGGATACGCGTTGGCTGCCTCGGGTCCGAGCGGCACGTTCTCCAGGTTGCGCGGGATGCCGTACATGGCCGCCCGACCGCTGGCAATGTCGACTTCGAGCACGATCATGGTGTCGGGCCGCAGACTCCACCGGCCCACCCCCTGATCGGCGCCGACCATCAGCAGGACGAGTTTCCCGTCCGACGCCCAGCCGGTATTGCCGCCCGCGACCGGCGGCAAGGTTGGGAATGTGTACTGCGGCAGGCTCGGCAACGGGACGACGGATGGATCGGAGCCCGAAGGCGTGTCTGTCGGCTCGGGAGTGTAGACGGGCACGGTCTCGCCGGCCGCCAGATTGCCGCCTCCCTGGAAGAAGCACGGCGCGTCCGGGTTGAATACGCAGGAAATGGCGCTCTGCGCTTGCATGTCGACCGCGCCTAAGGCGGCGTGGGGGACGATCGCTGCGATCAACAGGATGGCCAGAGGCACGGCGGCCGCGGACTTCGAGGGCCGCCGCGAAGCGGCCGGTCGAGGCTGCCGTCCGCTTGCCACGAAGTAGGCGTCCACGATGGCCCAGATGCGGTAGATCAGGACGACCAGGTCGAGCAGCAGGAACATCGTCAGAGACGACGGCCGAATCAGGGCGTCGAAGACGGCCTTGCGATCGAACAGGAAAGCGACTGCGCCGGAGCCCAACATGGCCGCCATCGGGATGGCCACGATTGCGCCGCGCTCGCGGTTGCCTGCCACAGCCTGCCCGAGGCCGGGGAACAGGAACGACAGCAGCGCAGCCCCGGTCGGTGTCCGCAGCCATGACTTCGAACGCATCCTGGGAACCTCATCGGCGTCGCTCAGGCATCGCCCCAGCGCCGATGCTAGGGGAAACGTCCGGTTCTTGCCGTGGCCAGCCGAGTCGAACCCAACCCTGCAGCGCGCCGACACCCGGCCGCGTCCCAGCCGGGCGAGCCCTGAGCGCTGAGCCCTGAGCCCTGAGCCCTGAGCGCTGAGCCTCTACCGTCCGCCTGCCGATCGGGCCGAGCGCCAGGCTTCGACGATCGGATCGGCCGGCGGGCCCCCACCCCTAGAGGTTTGACGTTCCACGGTCCGCGATTGCAGAATCAACCATGATCCTGCTCATATTTGTCGCCCTCATCGCTGGTCTCGTCACCGCGGTTTCACCGTGCGTCCTGCCGATCCTGCCGATCGTCCTGGCGAGCGGAGCGGACGGCGATCGGCGCAGGCCGTATCTCGTGATCGCCGGGCTCATCGCCAGCTTCTCGTTCTTCACCCTGGCCAGCGTCCAGATCATCCAGGCGCTGCACCTGCCCAGCTCGACGCTGCGCGACGCTGCGATCGTGGTGATCGCGGTCTTCGGACTGACGTTGCTCGTGCCCGCTCTGGCCACGGCGTGGGAGCGAGCTACGGCCCGGGTTCCGGCGGTCGGGGCTCGCCTGGCCAGGCCCGGCGTGGCCGGCGGCCTGATCACCGGCGTGGGCCTCGGCCTGGTCTGGACTCCATGCGCCGGGCCGATACTCGGCGCCATCACCAGCCTCGCCGTGACCGCCCCGAATTCATCGGCGACGCTGGCTCTCGTCGTCGCGTATGCAATCGGGGCCGGAATACCGCTGCTGGGAATCGCCCTCGGCGGCCGTGCGGCGCTGGCCCGGCTCCATCTGCGAGCGGCCTCGGCCCGGGCGAGCCGGGTCTTCGGGGTCCTGGTTCTGGCGACCGCCGGCCTAATGGCAGTGGGCGCCGACACGGCCATCTCGGCAGATCTCACGAGCGCCCTGCCCGACTGGACCGGCACGCTGCAATCCCTGGAGCGATCGAACCCGGTGCAATCGGCTCTCAACGACCTGCGCGGATCGGCCGCGGGGAGCCAGGCTCCCGGGGCGAGTTCCTACCTCGAGGTCGGGCCTGTGGCACCGGAATTCAAGGGCGTCGGCCAGTGGCTCAACTCCGGTCCTCTGACTCTCGCCGGTCTTCGGGGCAAGGTGGTGCTCGTGGACTTCTGGACCTACTCCTGCATCAACTGCATCCGGACGCTGCCCTACGTCGAGAGCTGGTACCAGAAGTACGGTCCGCAGGGCTTCGTCGTCGTCGGTGTGCATACGCCCGAGTTCGCCTTTGAGCACGACACCGGCAACGTGGCCGCCGCCATCGCCCGCTTCGGGCTCACGTACCCGGTCGCTCAGGACAACGAGTACGCCACGTGGACGGCTTACGGCAACCAGTACTGGCCGGCGGACTACCTGATAGACGCCGGCGGCCACATCCGGGATACCCACTTCGGCGAAGGTGACTACCTCAAGACCGAGAGCGAGATTCGGAGCCTCCTGACCGAGGCCGGCCAGGCTGCGCTGCCGACTCCCGCCTCATCGGCCGCCACGCCACCCTTTGTCGCGAGCGAGACACAGGAAACCTATCTCGGCTCCGATCGAGCCAATGCCTTCGCATCTCAGGCGTTGATCGCTACCGGGACCAGGAAGTACTCCTTCCCCGATCAGCTGCCGGACAACGAATTTGCTCTGTCGGGGACATTCGACTTCGAGCCGCAGTACGTCGCCTCCACCCAGGCCGGCGACAAGCTCGAGATGTCCTTCCATGCCCGCGATGTCTACCTCGTAATGGCCGCCGACTCGCCCGTCCCGGCCACGGTCACAGTCAGCGGAGTCCAGGGTCTCGCGACCGAAGACGTAGCGGCTGACGGCGCGTTGACCGTCGGCCAGGCCCGCTTGTACCACCTGGTTCACCTCGACACCGCGGCCAGCGGGACGGTCACGATCACGTTCAACGCCCCGGGTGCCCGCGCCTATGCCTTCACCTTCGGAGGCTGACCCGGCCCGGCCCGCCGACGACTCTGCGGCGCTTTTCCTGGTCGCGCAGACCGACTCGGACCGCTAGACTGACCCCGTCGTGGCGGCGTCGGTTAGGGAGGGTTGGTGCCAGTGGTGGGGGGTGTGAGCCCGGGTCGCGGTACGCTTCTGGAGCGGCCGTGAGCATCTACGACGAGCCGGCGCCGTTGGTGGACCCGCGACTGAGGCGGGCCGAAAGAGCCGTGAGCGCCGTCTTCGTCGGCGTCGTCGTCGCCGCCTTCGTTGTCGCGTCCGTGATCGTCGTCAAGTTCGGCGCCGAGGCTATTCTCGGCCAGTGCGCTCCCAGCTGGCTGTCCGGCGCGGACCCGCAACTCTGTCTGAATGCCGAGATCAACCAGCCGACCCTGATCGTGTCGGGCAGCACCAGCCTGCCCGACGGAGCCGTCGTTCAGGTCTCCGCGGAGGACTTCGGCACCGGCTACAACCAGCATTGGGTCACCGACACGGCCAACCTCACGGTCGCCAACGGGAGCTTCGGCGGGAGCTTCGATCTGACCGGCTGGGGGGCCGGCACGGTGACGGTCACGGCGATATTCGAAATTGGCTCCAGCCAACCCACAGACGTGGTCGACCGCTACGGGACGCATGGACAGCTGCTCAGCGGGCCCGACGTGCAACTGGACCCGAGCGGCGGCGACCCGCAGACGCAGATGGTCCTGGTCTCGACCGATGTCGACCTGTCGGCGGGATAGCCGGACACGGGGCGGCCGCACTTCGGCGCCGGACAGCGTGGGGCCGGACTGGCACGAAAGGTCCATTGCCGCATTCCTTTGGCCGCCGGAACATGGCAACCGTCGTGGCGTTGATGCCGCGTCGTGTGAGGCCGTGACCGCGAAACGCCGTTCGCGGATCTCTCGCACGCGTGGCCGGCGCCCGAGTACGAGATCAAGAGGCGCGAAATGAGTTCAAGGCGGTGGATCCGGGCAATGGTGGCGCTGACCGCGGTCGTAGCCCTGGCAATACCTGGTTCCGCCGCCGCGGCAAAGCCTGCGGCTGAGTCTGCACCCGTGGCGTGGGTCGCCTCCGCCGTCGCCCTGCCGGCCGCCACGGCCACCACGGCCGCCACGGCCACCACGGCCGCCGCCCCGATCGCCGATCCCGACGCCGTCAGCCTTACAGGCACTCTACGCCTGGCAATCGCCGACGACTTCACGAACGGCCGCTCTCACACTCTCTACTCGATCGACAACGCCTCCGGATCAACGCCGATCACCGTCTCGGGCGAGGACGTGGACCAACTCGACGGCGCGCTCGTTCGCGTGTCCGGCCGCAGACAGGCCGACGGGAGCCTCGCGGTCACGGCGAGCTCGTTCGTCGTCGAGAAGACTGCGGCCGCGAACCCGGACGCGGCCGCCCTCGGCATCGATGCTCAGGCCGGCGGCGCAATCCCTCTCGCCGCAACGGCGACGCGCAAGATCGCCGTCATCATCGCCGACTACTCGGACCTGGCCGGCTGGCCTGTCACCGTGGCCCAGGCCAAGAGCACCTTCACCAGCTCGACGGCATCGGTCCATTCCTACTTCGACGCCACGTCGCGCGGCCGCCTCGCCACCACCACAGACGTCCTCGGGCCCTGGCACCTGGGCATCAGCCAGTGCCCCGGCGGTTCGACGAGCTGGTCGTTCAGCACTTCTCTGAATGCGGCGCTGATAGCGGCCAGAAATCGCAGCATCGACCTCACCTCGTACGACGACATCGTCCTGTGGACGAAGGAGCCGTGCCAGCAGGGCTGGGCGGGCGTCGGCTATGTTCCCGGCCGCTACGTCCAGATCGCCGTCGATTGGGCGCAATATCCCGGCGAGGTCCTGTCGTCGATGGTGGCCTCGCACGAGCTGGGACACAATCTGGGCCTCTTCCATTCGAACGGCCTCGCCTGTTACGACGCCGCCGGAAACCAGGTCGAGCTCCAGGGCAGCTGCGTGGATGCCGAGTACTGGGACGAGTACTCGACCATGGGAGCCGCGGGCGCGCCCGATCACGCTCTGCTCGACGCCGATCGTCTGGCTTCGCTCGGCTGGCTGGACACCGGCGAATCGAAGACGGTGACCGGCATCGGCACGTACTCACTCGTACCCGTCTACTCGAGCACGCCCGGCGTCCGTCTGCTGCGGATCCCCAGGCCCACTCCGGTCATCGCCGACGAACAATCCGGCTCCTGGACGCTGGAGATCAGATCTACGCTCACCGGAACCCCGTGGGATCAGTTCGTCGGCTGGCCGTATTCAACGGTGACGACCGGCGTGTCCATTCGGTACTCCGAGGACGAGTTCCGCCAGGACAACGCGCTCGGGCCGAGCTACCTGATCGACACCGTTCCCGATGGCAGCAGCACGACCGGGGTCGACTTCTGGGACGCGCCGCTACAAGCGGGCGGCACCTTCAGCGATCCGATCGGCGGGTTCACGATCGTGGTGAATTCGGCCGGCGGGTCCGGCGCCTCGGTGACCATCGGCGACACCATGGCCCCGACCGCGCCGCTCTCGCTCGAAGCGACCGCGATCCCGACCGGCGGAGCCCAGCTCGACTGGCAGCCCGCGACCGACAACCTCGGCCTGGCCCACTACCGGATCTACCGCGACGGCTCCAGGATCGGCGAGGTCTCGGGGACCGCCCTGACCTTCACCGACCCGGCGCTCGGCATCGGCGGTCTGCACACCTACGCCGTGAGGGCCGTCGACACCGCGGGGCTGGAGGGCGCTTCCGCGACGGCTACCGCCACGCTGGTGCCACCGCCCTCCGCGCCGCTATCGGTAACTGCGACGGCGGGCAACGGCGCGGCTCGTGTCGCGTGGAGCGCGCCGGCCAGTGGCGCGCCGATCACCGGCTACGGCGTAACCTCCGATCCGGGCGGCCGGACCTGCAGCACCATCGGCGCCATGAGTTGCATCGTCGACGGGCTGGTCAACGGGACTCCCTACACGTTCAGCGTCAGAGCCACCAACTCGGTGGGCACGGGCCCCGCTTCGAGCGCCTCCAACTCAGTGACTCCTCTGCCCGTTCCGGGCCGTCCGACGGCGGTCTCGGGCAGTGCCGGCGACACGACCGTTGCGGTGACATGGACCGCTCCCGCCGACCCGGGTTCCAGTTCGATCTCCGGTTACACGGCCACCTCGTCGCCCGGCGGCAAGACATGCAGCACCGCCGGCACGATCGGCTGCACCGTGACCCAGCTGACCAACGGCGTGGCATACACGTTCACGGTCATCGCGACTAACTCCCTGGGCATGGGCCTGCCATCTGTTGCGTCATCGGCGGTGACGCCGCGGACCCGACCCGACGCTCCCGTGAGTGTCGTTGCGCTGGCGTCGAACGGATCGGCTCTCGTGTCCTGGGGCTCTCCGCCATTCAGCGGCGGCAGCGTTGTGACCGGATACGACGTCGTATCCACGCCCGACGGCAGGACATGCCACTCGCCGGGAGCGCTCTCCTGCACCGTTTCGGGACTCACGAACCGCGCCACCTACACCTTCAAGGTCACGGCCACCAACGTCGCCGGGACGAGCGGCCCGTCGAGTGCGTCGCTCGGAGCCATGCCACTCGCCGGAGCCACGTACGTGACCATCACCCCGAACCGGCTGGTGGATTCCCGATCCAGCTGGCACCTGGGTCTCTCGGCGTCGTTGAGCCACAAGGTCCCGGTGTCGTTCCAGGTCACGGGCCGCTCAACGGACCCCAAGTTGAACATCCCGACCGGCGCGGTCGCCGTGACGGGCAACCTGACAGCAGTCAATGAGGGCTCCAAGGGCTACTTCAGCCTCACGCCGTCCAAACCCGTTGGGACGCCGTCGACCTCGACGCTCAACTTCCCGGCCGGCGATATCCGGGCCAACGCGGTCACCGTTCCGCTGGGCGCGGGTGGAAAGCTGTGGATCACCTACGTCGGTGCGGCGGGCAAGTACGCGGACGTGGTCTTCGATGTCACCGGCTACTTCGTCGGCAACACGAGCGGCGCCACGTACCTGCCACTCACTCCGAGCCGGATCCTGGATTCGCGTAGCGCGCTGAAGCTCGGTATGTCTACGTCGCTCACGTCTCTCACGCCGGCGAGCTTCCAGGTGACCGGGCGGTCTGCCAATCCCAAGCTCAACGTCCCGTCCAACGCGCTCGCGGTCGTGGGCAACCTGACCGCCGTCAACGAGGCCTCGAAGGGATACCTCAGCCTGACACCGGCAAAACCGGCCGGCACGCCGTCAACCTCGACGGTCAACTTCCCGGCCGGCGACATCAGGGCCAACGGCGTGACCGTTCCGCTGGGCGTCGGCGGGAAACTGTGGATCACCTTCGTCGGGACGCCGGGCACGAAGGCGGACGCGGTCTTCGATGTCACCGGCTACTTCGTTCCGAACACGAGCGGCGCAACGTACGTCGCCCTGACGCCGAGCCGCCTGGTCGACTCACGTCTGGGAGCGCACATCGGGTTGTCGGCGCCGCTGGTTTCGCAGGTGCCGGTTCGGTTCGCCGTGACCGGTCGTTCGGTCGACGTGGCGCTCAACGTCCCGGCGGACGCAGTCGGGATCACGGGCAACCTCACGGCCGTCGACGAGGGCTCCAAGGGCTACTTCGCCCTGACCCCGGCCAACCCCGGCGGAGTGCCCACCACCTCGACGCTCAACTTCCCCATGGGCGACATCCGGGCGAACGCGGTCACGATTCCGCTTGGAACGGGCGGCGGCCTGTGGGTCACGTTCGTCGGCACCAAGGGGACCCATGCCGACGTCGTTGTGGACGTCTCGGGCTACTTCACGATGAACTGAGGCCGCGGTGCGGCCGAACGGTCAAGTGCGGCCGAACGGTCAAGTGCGGCCGAACGGTCCGGCGCGGCCTAACGGCCCGGCGCGGCCGAACGGTCGAGTGCGGCCGAACGGTCCGGCGCGGCCTAACGGCCCGGCGCGGCCGAACGGTCGAGTGCGGCCGAACGGCCCGATGCGGCCGAACGGTCGAGTGCAGTCGACCACGGGGGCGCGCCCGACCACTCAGACATCGGCGAGCGGCCGCCCCGTCGGCTAGGTCTTCCGGCTCTTCCCATGCCGCGCGCCATGGGCTTCGGGCTGGCCTGCGGACTTCCCCTGGCGGCGTTCGACCTCGTCGGCGCGAGCTCGCTGGACGTCGAGCACCTGCTTGAACTGCTTGGCGAGACCGGTGCGCATTCCGGCCCTCGCTTGCGCCTCGGCGTCTCGATCGCGCCTCTTCTCCCGCGCCGTCTCGACCGGCGAGAGGTCGTCTTCGCCCGTCGAGCCCGGATCCACTGGATCGCCGCCTGCATCTCGCCCGGTCAACCGGCCCATTTCTGCGTCGTCTCCTGCGCGTCTCACCAGGGCACCTCCGGGTGCGCTCGGTGCGGTGATCATCGCCGCTGCAGCGTGCCGGACCATCTTCGAGCGACCTGCTACGATCCTGCCCAGATGGAACTCTACGGCGTCCGTATACCGACGATAGTCACCGACAACGTCGCGGTCCGCTGTGCCGGTTGCGGCGACATCATCGAAGGGCAGCCGTGGCGGGTCAGCATCCTCGACGTCGTGGCGCCGGAGGTGCCCGTCTCCTGGACGGAGACCGCCAGCATCAATCCTGGACCGTTCGAGTTCCACAGCGATCCGAGCCACGTGCGCGCCTGGATGGCCGGGCGCGGGCTGCTCTTCTGCCGTCGATCCCAGGTCCGTGAGATCATGCGACCGGTCTGGCTGCCCGTCGAGCCGCGCCGGTTGGGGCTGTGTGACGGCCTACACCGCGACGACCACGAGTTTGTGGATGCGGCCGCCGTGGCGGCCGATCGAAGCTGAGGGCAAATGCGAGTACGCAAAGCGGTCTTTCCCGTTGCGGGTTGGGGAACCCGCTTTCTCCCGGCCACCAAGGCCCTGCCCAAGGAGATGCTCCCGCTCGTCGACAAGCCGGTCATCCAGTACGCCGTCGAAGAGGCGGTCGCGGCCGGCATCGAGCAGGTCATCATCGTCACCAGCAGCCAGAAGCGGGCGATCGAAGATCACTTCGACCTGAACCTTGAGCTCGAGCAGCTCCTGGAATCTCGCGGCGACATCGAGATGCTGCGCCAGATTCGGGCCATCTCGGACCTGGCTCAGATCTCCTACGTTCGCCAGAAGGAGCAACTCGGTCTGGGCCATGCGGTTCTCGTGGCCAAGGAGCTCGTCGGTCACGAACCGTTCGCAGTGATCCTTCCGGACGATGTGATCGTCGGCGAGCGGCCCTGCATAGGCCAGCTGATCCACGCCTATCTGCAGACGCACTCCTCGGTCGTGGCCGTGGCCGAAGTTCCCCATGAGGAGACATGCCGCTACGGCATCATCGACGGCCGACTCGCAGATGGCGGCCTCGACCCGCTCCTCTACAAGGTATCTGGCCTGGTCGAAAAGCCCGATCCGGCAGACGCGCCCTCGAATCTGGCAATCATCGGCCGCTACGTTCTGACCCCCAAGATCTTCGACAAGCTGGAGCAGACGCAGCGCGGAGCCGGCGGAGAGATCCAGCTGACGGACGCGATCGAAGCCTTGATGCAGGAGCAGGAAGTGTACGGATACGCCGTCGAGGGCAAGCGCTATGACGCCGGCACCACAATGGGCTGGCTCAAGGCGTCAGTCGAGTTGGCAATGCAGCGTCAGGACATCGGCGGGGAGTTCAGGCGATACTTGCGGGGGCTCGATCTGAGCTAGCCTGCCCCACCGGACCGGCTTCGCGCCGGCCGCTGGCATTGAATCAAGCTCCGGCCAGATGGGGCCGGCATCGTGAGGACTCTTGTGGCCGAGATCGGACAGGTGATCGCAGGGCGCTACCGGCTCATGGAGCTGCGCGGCGAGGATGCAATCTCGACGGTCTTCCGCGCCCTCGATTCCCAGAGCAGCCGCCCCGTCGCCGTCAGAGTGCTGAGCCTCGAACTCGGCACGGACGCGGACTTCGTCGCCGAGTTCCGACTCGCCATGCGGGCCGCGGCCGGCCTGAGTCATCCCAACCTGGTCGCGATATACGACTTCGGGACGGACGGCTCCGACGCCTACGTCGTCAACGAATACATCGACGGACAGGACCTGCACTCGCTCCTGGCTCGAAACGGACCCGTTCCGGCGCGGCGCGCCGCCAGCGTGACGAGCGTCGTGGCGACGGCGGTGGCCGCGGCTCACGAGCGCGGCATAGTCCACGGCGGCGTGCGGTCCGGCAGCGTCATCGTCACCCGCGACGGCCAGATCAAGCTCGCCGATCTCGGTCTTGCCCGCGCCGTCGCAGAGGCGTCGCTGCGGCCCGCTCTCTCGGTCGAACAGGCGTGGTACCAGAGCCCCGAGCAGGCCAGGGGTCGCCGCGCCACCGACGCTTCGGACATGTACGCCATGGGCGTACTGCTCTTCGAGTTGCTGACCGGCCACGGTCCGTGGGAAGGCGATACCGCCGAAGCGGTGGCGAAGGCCCGGCTCGCCGAACCAAACCCGGCCCCGTCCGACTTCCAGGCCGGAGTTCCCGCCGAGATCGAGGCGATCGACCGCAAGGCGATGGCGCCCCAGGCGGCGGCGCGGTTCGAGTCGGCCGGCGCACTGGCAGAAGAATTGGCGCTCACCGTCGCGCGGCTCAGTGCTCCGGTCGACGTCGCCGCCGAGGATGAGACGGAGGTCGAAGAGGGGCCGGAGGCGGAAGCCGTCGTGGCCGCCGAAACCGAGGCCGCTCGCTCGCCCTATGCCAGGCCGGGAACGCCGGCCGCTCCGGTGGTGCGCGCCGCTCCCCTTGCACCTCCGCCGGTTCCGCCCCTTGCACCGCCGCCGGTTCCGCCTTCAGCGCCGGTGGTCCGCCGCTCCAACCCGACGGCTCGCGTGACCTACGCCGCGGACGCCTACGCGACCAATCCCGCGGCGCAGGACGAATTCCCCGCCGACCCACGCGGCCAGGCCGGCTATCCACCCGAAGGCATCCCCCAGCGAGCCACTCGCCGAATCAATCCGATCGACTCGGAGCCCGAGCCGCAGGATGACGACACCTCCTCGACCAGCACCTGGGCCTGGGTTGCCGGCTTCCTCGCCCTCTTCCTGGTCACCCTCCTGGGTCTGATGATCTACCTGCTGATCAGCCGCGGCTCATCGGGCTCGACGGTCTATGCCCCGAATCTGGTGAACGTCCTGTACAGCGACGCCCAGCAGACCGCCCAGGCCTACGGACTGCAGATCTCGGTGGCCGCCACTGCGACCAACAACGGCAGCCAGACCGACCGAACGATCCTTTCTCAGAACCCGGCGGCCGGGATGGCGATGAACAGGGGCGACACCATCTTCGTTACGGTCGTGACCGGCACTTCTCAGGTCGTCGTCCCGAATGTTGTCGGTCTGGTCGAGAGCGATGCCCTGAATGCCCTGACATCGGCGGGCTTACAGGCGGGCAACCGCAGCGAGACTTACGACCCGTCGATTCCAGACGGTCAAATCGTCAGCACCAACCCCAAGAAGGATCTGCACGTGCTGAGGGGCTCCGCCGTCGACTACGTCGTGTCGATGGGTCCCCAGCCGACGTCCACCCCGACGGACTCGCCCACGCCCAC
>Ga0182021_10001403_pt1 | contig 27470 bp, 23 predicted proteins | sample 612E3MmetaG_FD_120493 | JGI IMG/M metagenome (GOLD analysis project Ga0182021, IMG submission 120493) | Permafrost microbial communities from Stordalen Mire, Sweden - 612E3M metaG (Illumina Assembly) | ecosystem: Environmental > Terrestrial > Soil > Wetlands > Permafrost | place: Sweden...
ACACACCCGGGCCAAAAATATAATCAACAGGCCTTACCAGGGAAAGGATCAGGTTTTTACCATAACCCTCGATATATACCTTTGCCAGACCCGAGGTTACACAAACAAAATGTGAAGAGGGAGTGCCCTGTTTGAATATAATTTCCCCTGCCTTAAAAGCCACATGAAACCTTCCCGTATTGATTTGCTCAAGCTCGGCCGGTAGAAGACTTTTAAAGATGGATGATTTGCAGGAGCAATCAAGACAACTTGTATAAAAGGCCGGTTTGCTGTTCATTAATGTTATTATTGAAAGCCGGGATGGAAAATCTCATAACAAACCATGTGTCAAATACATCTTTTTAAGTGCAAATAAACCAAGTCACTAAAAATCAGCAACATGTAATCATTTGACCTTACAAAAGTAATAAACGGACTGACAAAAAACAAAAAAATACTGACATTTTATCAATAACAGTATTGAGAAAAATCAATCCATGGGATTAGTTTTGCAGATGAAATCACCCGGCCGGCTGAAAATTATCCGGGATGAGCGGGATGGCAGGGAAACAATGAAACTGTTAATTTACGAAGTCCCGGAGGTATATCGCAATCTGCACAGCATTTGTCGCAGCACCTTTTCTAAGGTTATCTGCAACTATCCAGAGATTCAAGGAATTTGGCTGGCTTTCATCACGTCGTATCCTGCCGACAAACACCTCATCTTTACCTTTGGAAAAAACAGGCATAGGGTAGAGGTTTTCAACAGGCTTATCCTGGATGATTATTCCACTGGAATTTTGCAGTAAAGTATAAATATCCTCGATGCTGTAATCGTTTTCAAATTCTATATTTACAGATTCCGAGTGACCGCCGACAACGGGAACCCTGGCAATGGTAGCAGTTATCTTCAGGGAATAATCATTCAGGATTTTTCTTGTTTCATCCACAAGTTTCATTTCTTCGGTCGTGTAACCGTTTGACAGAAAACTGCCGCCATGAGGGAAAAGGTTAAGATCGATGGGGTGCGGGTATGCCATTTCTCCGGTAATACCCCTGCGTTCATTTTCAAGCTGGCGGACTGCCCGGATACCGGTGCCGGTGACCGACTGATAAGTGGACACGACGAGCCGCCGGATCCTGAATTTTTCATGAAGCGGTGCCAGCACCATGACCAGCTGGATAGTGGAGCAATTCGGATTGGCAATGATTTTGTCATCTTTTGTGAGTATCCGGGCGTTGATCTCAGGGACAATCAGCGGGATATCCTTGTCCATTCTCCAGGCCGATGAGTTATCGATCACCGTGATCCCGGCTGCAGCATATCTGGGCGCCCATTCCCTGGAGGTGCCTGCCCCTGCACTGAAAATAGCTATTTCCGGTTTACGGGAAAGGACATCGGTATGATCAATCACTTTAAAAACCCTGCCTGCAAAAACAATATCAGATCCAACTGATTTCGAAGATGCAACCGGATAAAACTCATCCGGTGAAATATTTCTTTCTTCAAGAACTTTTATGATTTCCCTCCCGACTAATCCGGTCGCACCGACAACTGCAAGTTTCATTTGATCAAACTTTAAGCAAAGATAACGCAACATTTTATAAAGAATGTATATCACTTTTCAGTTTTTCAGGGATAAATGCTGCATCCCGGCCTGCGTTGGTTGCACAGATCTTGCTTGGGAAGCAGCCAGCCTGACCCTGAAATCCGGAATGATATGAGATGCCTGGTCTTCGTCCTGATACTGATACACATCACGGTAAAGGCTCAATTTATCGATAATTTTTCAGACGGGAACTTCACATCAAATCCTTCCTGGTCAGGGGATACAGCTGCTTTTGAGATCAATTCCCAGGATCAGCTGCATCTGAACTCAACCGGTTCCGACACATCCTGTCTGACAACGGCCAGCACAAGACTGGCCAATACAGAATGGTCATTCTGGATCAAGATGTCGTTCAATACATCCCTGAACAATTATGCAAGGATTTATCTTACTTCTGATTCCCCGATGAAAAAATCGGCTGTTAATGCAAATTACATCCAGTTCGGAGGTTCAGGCGACAGTATTGTTTTTTACAGGCAGGAAGGAAATACCCGCACACCATTGTTCACTTTCCCGGGGATTCGGACCAACAAATCAATAAATAGTATAAGGATCAAAGTATTCAGGGACAGCACCGGAAACTGGAATCTCTTTGCCGACAGCAGCGGTGGGCAGAATTTTGTGCCAGCCGGTGTTTTCCCCGATAAAGAGATCCTGCCCGTTACCTGTTTTGGAATATTTTGCAGATATACTTCCAGCAATGCCAGTAAGTTCTATTTTGATGATTTTTACGTGGGCGATATTATTTATGATACAGTTCCGCCCAAAATTCAATCAGTAAGTTTTTCTGACAGTAATACAATCCAAATCAGATTTACTGAACCGGTCGACACCAGCTCTCTAAATATGGCTGCAAATTTTTCGCTAAAAAACAATTCCGTTATGCTTCAGGAACTCCATAGGAATAAGGATGATCCGTCAGTTATCTTTATCACAATAAACCGTAATGAAAATGTATTTTTTTGTGATTCAATACTGGTGCATAATATCCGGGATTTTTCATGGAATTTATTGCAGGATACTTCGGTTTTTTTCTGTTATTATATTCCCGGAATATGTATGGAAAACGACCTTGTCATAAATGAAATTTTATTCGACCCGGATGCGGGAGGAGCTAGATTTATAGAATTGTTCAACCGCTCCTCCAGGCTGATCGGGCTTAAGTCACTTTGCATTGCTACCCGGCTTCCTGGCAAGGTCAAAGGACCATTAATTCCCATTTCAGGTGAAGACCGGTTTTTATCACCATCCGATTACTTCGTTCTTACTTCAGATTCCCTGAAACTGTGTTCAAAATATTTCGTCCCTTACCCGGGAAAGGTAAGGGAAGTAAGTAAGTTTCCTTCCATGGATCCTGATTCCGGTGAGGTGTTCCTTTTCCGGGTTCCCGACACAACAGTAATAGACAGGATGTCATATAATAAATCCATGCATTTATCTTATCTTGTCATTACCAAAGGAGTTTCCCTGGAAAGACTGAATCCGGATATACCCTCGGGATACAGTTCCAACTGGCAATCCGCTTCAGAAACATCCGGTTATGCCACACCGTCATATGAAAATTCCCATCATTACTTTAATTCTGAAAATAATCTTGATGTTGACCTTGATAATTCCATCATTTCACCGGATAATGACGGGAAGAAAGATTTGCTGCTGATCCGGGTAAACACTTCCAACCCGGGAATTATGGTATCGGTAAGGATTTATGATATCCGGGGAAAGCTCGTAAGAATAATCACCGACCGTTCATTTATCGGGAATAAATCCCTGTTTGTCTGGGATGGAACAAACGATAACCGGCAAATTGTCACCATGGGTTATTATCTTATATTGGTGGATGGAAATGACGCAGACGGGAACCGTTCAAAAGTAAAAAAAACCGTCGTCGTTGCACATGCATTGAATTGAAAAATTACAACCTTGCATAGGCGATTGTTGCCAGGCAAATTTTCACCCCCGGGACCACGGATAATGCATTCACGCATGATTCCAGGGTTGCCCCGGTTGTCACGACATCATCAACAAGCAGGATCTGACTTCCTGCGATATTATCCGGGGCCCTGACTTCGAAAATTTCATTAACGTTCTGCCAGCGCATAAACCTTGATTTACGGGTTTGTGTTTCCGAGGAATATTTCCTGAAAAGGTACTGGCAGGTGCAGGGGATGCCCATTTCCCGGGAAAGGCCGATTGCAAACTGCTCACTTTGGTTGTACCCCCGTTTAAGATATTTCTTTTTATGCAAAGGGACCGGTATAATAATGTTCGAATCTGAAAAATAAAGACTGTTTTTCAGGTCCCTGCCATACTCCTCTCCCAGGAATATCCCGATGTCCTTACGGTCTTTATATTTAAGGGCATGAACAAGATGCCGGACCTTGCTGCCTTTGTTAAACAACAGAAATGATGCTGCATGCAAGATATCCGCCCTTCCCCAGAATATACGGCTGACCGGGTTATCAAAGGAAAGGTGAAAATTGGTCCTGGGCAGGTGGTATAGACAGGAATCACAAACCACCTGTTCATGTCTCCAAAGGGAATTCCCGCAACCGGAACAAATCCTGGGAAAAATCAGCCCGACAAAATCATCTGCCCACATGATGATTAATCCCCGGATGGGCAGAAAGTGACATCCTCAATGTCTTCTGAATAAATTCCCCGGTAAAAAGTCATACTTCATAAAATATCCCGGACATGATAAAAGTTTTATTAACAGAATTATTAATGATTGGAAATTTGCAGTAGGTTTGAACTGTGTTAGACGCGCATCCATACATGATTCTGGACGTTAAAGGTCTCAGTGTGGGTTTCCGGTATGGGAAAAAAATAGTTCCTGCCGTAAATGGTGTTTCTTTTTCTCTTTATGCAAATGAAACACTGGCTCTGGTTGGGGAATCCGGATCAGGAAAATCTGTCACAGCATTGTCTGTAATGCGGCTGGTTCCTGATCATGCCGCAAAGGTGGAAGCAGTTTGCATGAAGTTCAGGAAACATGACGGGGAATGGACGGATCTTCTGAATTTAACTGAAACGGAACTCAGGGAAATCAGGGGCAGGAATATTTCAATGGTTTTTCAGGAACCGATGACCTCCCTTAATCCTGTTTTAACATGCGGAGATCAGGTCTCCGAAGTGCTGATCACACACCTGGATTGTAAAAAAAGTCAGGCCAGGGTGAACACTCTGGAACTTTTCAGGGAAGTCCGGCTGCCTGACCCGGAAAGGATATTCAATTCATATCCGCATGAGTTATCCGGAGGACAAAAGCAGAGGGTAATGATTTCCATGGCCATTTCATGCAATCCTTCTGTTCTCATTGCCGATGAACCGACTACCGCACTTGATGTAACTGTTCAGAAAACAATTCTCCAATTACTGAAGCAGATCCAGAATAAAAGGGGAATGAGTATATTATTTATAACTCATGACCTGGGGCTGGTATCAGGATTTGCCGACCGGGTGATGGTAATGCATCAGGGGCAAATTGTAGAGAAGGGAACTGTTGCCGGGGTTTTTACCCAAGCGGTACATCCCTATACCAGAGGATTGCTGGCATGCAGGCCACCGCTTGGCGTAAGGCTTAGAAGACTGCCGACAATGAATGATTTTACCGACGGGAAGGAGACAATACCGCATGATATTATTTCGCCGGAAGAGAGGCAAAAAAACCTCAGTCATATATATTCCGTGGATCCGGTATTAAGAATTCAAGATCTTGTAAAGACATTCTCAAGTATAAAGGCCGTTGACAAGGTCAGCTTTCATCTTTTCCCGGGTGAAACACTTGGCATAGCAGGGGAATCGGGGAGCGGAAAAACATCCCTTGCCAGGGTGGTCCTGGAATTAATCCCGGCTGACAGCGGGAAGATCTTTTTCAGGGACACCGACATTACCTTGCTTTCCAGGAAAAAGATGAAAGATCTCAGGAAGCACCTGCAAATTATTTTCCAGGATCCGTTTTCCTCTTTAAATCCAAGAATGACAGTCGGAAATGCAATTCAGGAACCAATGAAAGTGCATCACCTGCATGGCAATGAGAAAGCCAGGCTGGGAAAAGCAGTCGGGCTTCTTGAAAGAGTCGGGTTGAACGCGGATCATATGCACCGGTATCCGCATGAACTTTCAGGGGGCCAGCGGCAGAGGGTTTGCATAGCAAGGGCATTGGCAGTGGAGCCTCAATTGATTATCTGCGATGAATCTGTTTCTGCATTGGATGTCTCTGTCCAGGCACAGGTCCTGAACCTCCTGAACGAACTTAAAAATGAATTAAAACTGACCTATATTTTCATTTCTCATGACCTCTCTGTAGTCAGGTATATGTCGGACAGGCTTATTATTATGAAAGAAGGAAAGATCATAGAAACAGGCGAAACGGACCAGATCTTCACGCATCCTGAAAATGAATATACACGTGATTTGATCGAAGCGATCCCGGATCCGGAGTTTCTTCATTAATTTCTTAAAAAAGAATTCATATGGGAAAAAAATCTGCCAAAAAAGGATTGTCCGGCAGGGATAATCTTATACAGTCAGTCATTGAGGTATTCAGGCAAAATCCATTCGGCAGTTTTAACTATAAACAGGTTTCAGCACGTATGAAGATCGATGACCGTGCCACAAAAGACCAGGTCAGGTTGATCATAGAACGGCTTTATATGGCGAGAGAACTGGTTCAAGGCAAACGCGGGAAATTTCAGATCAATACCGAAAGTGAACGGTATAAACGGGAAATGACAAGAGAGATCACCGGCAGGGTGGATATGAAACAAACCGGCAAAGCTTATTTAATCCCTGAAGACGGATCGGAAGATATATATGTCGCTGCAGGTAATACGGATCATGCGTTGCACGGAGATACTGTGAAAGTAAGCCTGTTCCCCGGCAGGAAAGGTCATAAACGGGAAGGGGAGATCATCGAAATAATCAAACGTCATAAGAAACAATTCGTAGGGATCCTTGAAGTCAGTAAAAATTTCGCCTTCCTGATACCCGATAATCCTTCCGTCACAGTTGAGATTCTCATACAGAAACAGGATTTGAACGGGGGAAAGAACGGGCAAAAAGCAGTTGCGGTCATCACTGACTGGCCTGCGCATTCCAAAAATCCCTTTGGCAAGGTAACCCAGGTCCTGGGAAAGCCGGGGGATAATCATGTGGAAATGCAGGCGATCCTTGCCGAAAATGATTTTCCCCTGTCATTTTCTGCGGAAGCCGAAACGGAAGCAGGTAAGATCCTTGACCGGATTCCTCCGGAAGAAATTATGAAAAGAAGAGATTTCAGGAAAGTGTTTACCATAACTATTGACCCGGAGGATGCCAAGGATTTTGACGATGCCGTTTCATTGAAAAAACTGGGCAACGGACACTGGGAAGTTGGGGTTCACATCGCGGATGTATCCTTTTATGTTCCCCGTGGATCGGAAATAGACAAAGAAGCATTTGACAGGGGCACATCGGTATATATGGTCCACAGGACCATTCCCATGTTGCCTGAACGCCTGTCAAATCAGCTGTGTTCCCTGCAGCCAGACAAGGACAGGCTTTGCTTTTCGGCCGTTTTTGAGCTGGATGGGGAAGGCAAAATCCATGGAGAATGGTTCGGCAAGACGATCATTCATTCATGCCGACGCTTTACATATGAAGAAGTTCAGAATATTATTGAAACTAGGCATGGTGAGTATGCCGAAGAAATAAATAAACTGAATGATATTGCAACCAGGCTCAGGGACGAGAGATACAAAAAAGGATCATTCAACTTTGAAACCCAGGAAGTAAGATTCAAACTTGATGAGAAAGGCCGGCCCCTGAGTATTTATATCAGGGAGATGAAAGAAGCCAATAAATTGATAGAGGATTTTATGTTGCTGGCAAATAAAAAAGTTGCCGAACGTGTCGGAAAGCAAAAACCGGATGTCCAGCCAAAGACTTTTGTCTACCGTGTCCATGACAAACCAAACCCTGAAAAACTCGAAGCATTTACGCAACTGGTGGAAAGACTTGGTTTTTCTTTGAAAATATCTTCCAAGAAATCAATGGCCCATTCCTTTAACCAGCTTTTTCATGACATAAAAGGTACCGGGGCGGAGAATATGGTTGAAACCGTGGCCATCAGGACGATGGCGAAAGCATATTATTCAACGGATAACATAGGTCATTACGGGCTGGCGTTTCCCTTTTATACTCATTTTACATCTCCAATCCGGAGGTATCCCGACCTGATGGTCCATCGTCTTTTTGAAGGATACCTGGAGGGCGGGACTTCAGTAAAAAAAGCTGATTATGAATCAAAATGCGAGCATGCTTCAGACATGGAAAAAAGGGCTGCGGATGCAGAACGGGCTTCGGTAAAATACAAGCAGGCAGAATATATGCTGGATAAGATCGGGAAAGAATTTGATGCCCTGATTTCCGGAGTGAGCAAATGGGGGCTTTTTGCCGAAATATCGGAGACTAAATGCGAAGGGATGATCCGTCTCAGGGATCTTGATGATGATTTTTATTATCTGGATGAAGAAAATTTCAGGGTCATTGGCCAGAGATACGGGAAAATATACAAGCTGGGGGATAAAATCAGAATAAGAGTTCAGAAAATTGACCTCTCAAGAAAACAGATGGATTATGCGCTGATTTAATTATTTTTTAAGACTAAAAATTCTTTAATATTTTATCTTTGCCTGAAAATGCGAGATGGATCTTGTCTCTCCAAAAGACCTGGTCAGGGCCAATCGGTCACTCCGAATAATAGGAGGGGAGAGGCTTGCAAAAATCCTGTTCAGGCTTCTGAAGCTTGACCTGCTCAACCGGGAATACAGCGAAAACATACATCTTGCCAACGGTGAATTTCTTGAAAAGGTCCTGGACGACATCCAGGTTACGTATGCCATTCCTGAGGCTGATTTGAATAATATTCCGGCCCACGGGCCATTCATTACGGTTTCCAATCATCCCTATGGAGGTATTGACGGCCTTATGCTGATATCATTCATCAACAGGATAAGACCTGATTATAAGATCCTTGTGAATTTTATGCTTTCCCAGATCCTGCCGTTGAAAGGGTTTTTTTTAGGGGTTAATCCTTTTGAAACCCATAAAGATGTAAAATCCAGCTTTGGGGGGCTTAAAGATGCATTCAACCACCTGATGAACGATCACCCGATGGGAATTTTCCCGGCTGGAGAAGTAAGCAGTTACAAGTTAAACAGAAGGTCGGTCTCAGACCGGGAATGGCAGCATTCCATGCTGAAGTTTATCAAAAAGGCCGGGGTGCCGGTCATCCCGGTATATTTTTCAGGGCATAACAGCATTCAATTCAATATCCTGGGTTATATTCACCCGGTTTTACGCACTGTAAAACTTCCCTCGGAAGTGTTTAACAAAACCGGCAGGGAAGTAAAAATACGAATTGGCACTCCGGTCACATTCATGGAACAGGAAAGGTTCCGGGACATCTCAGATTATGGAAAATTTCTCAGGATGAAAACATATGCTCTCGGATTATCCCTGAAACCCGGGAAACATAATCACCGGCTTATTATACACAGCCCTGAACCTATTATTGAACCGGTCCGGGACGAATTGATCCGGCAGGAAATTGAACAGATCATAAAGACCCATTTACTGTTCAGGGTGAAAGAAAATTATGTTTTTTGTGCCGGGTCGGGAATGATCCCGAATATTTTGAGGGAAATCGGCAGGAGGAGGGAAATAACCTATCGCGAAGTTGGCGAAGGGACTAACAAAAGCCTGGATCTTGACCGCTATGATCCTTACTTTGAACAACTGTTTATCTGGGACGACCTGGAAAAACAGATTGTCGGAGGCTACCGTGTAGGCAAAGGGAATCAAATCCTTACACAGTTCGGTCTGAAAGGATTTTACATTAACAGTTTATTCAGAATCCACCCTGAATTTGCACCCATCCTGAATGTATCTTTTGAATTGGGCCGTTCATTTATCATCCGGGAGTATCAGAAAAAAACACTTTCATTGTTCCTTCTCTGGAAAGGGATTCTTTATCTGCTGCTTAAAAATCCGAACTACAGATATCTTCTTGGCCCGGTAAGTATAAGCAATGAATTCAGGACATTTTCAAAAACACTTTGTGTTGAATTCCTTAAAGCAAATTATTTCAACTCGGAATTTGCGTCTTATGTCAAACCAAAAAATCCTTTCACGGAAAAGATCGAAAGAGTTATTGAGAAGGACATTTTTCTGAGACATACTGAAAATGATGTTATGAAACTTGATGAATTTATCCGTGATTTTGATCCGCATTACAAAACCCCTGTTCTCCTGAAAAAATATCTGAGTGTCAATGCTGAAGTTCTTGGATTCAACCAGGATCCCTTATTCAATAATTGTCTTGATGCATTGATGATCCTTGATCTGTTTGAGGTGCCATTGCCGACGATCGAAAACTTTGCCAAGGAATTTCACGATCAGTCAATCCTGGAGAGGTTCAGGGAATAGATCAGGCTAATTTGTTTTTTTCGATCAGGTCGAAGAAATTTTTCCTGAAAGTTTCACTTACGGGAATATATTTATCGAGAATTTTAATCCGGTTTCTTTCGATGGATTCGATTTTATCCAGGGCAACAAAGAATGATTTATGGACCCTGCAGAACAAGGGTTCATGAAGAATTTCTTCCAGTTTTCTGGAATTCATCAGGGTCATGATCCTGCGTGTTTTTGTGACAATTCTCCAGTAGTCGCCCATGCCTTCGACATAAAGTACATCCGCACTTTCGATCCGCTCCATGCGGGTTTCCGTTTTAACAAAGAAATAGTTCACCCCGGGGTTTTTCTGATTCATGCTGACCGCTTTAGCCGCGACATTATTTTCCAGTTGCATCCGTTCATAAACTTTGTTGACTCCCTTAAGGAATCTGGCAAATGATATGGGCTTGAGCATATAGTCTATTACATCCAGCTCGAATCCCTGGATTGCATAATTTTCATAAGCTGTTGTGAAGATCACGAAAGGCGGGTTCTGGAGTGAATTAAGCAATTGGATGCCTGATAATTCCTCCATCTGAATGTCCAGAAATATCAGGTCAACTCTTCCGGAGCGGATAAACTCAATGGAATCTACTGCGTTGTCGAATGTTTTGACAAGGTTCAGGAAGGACACCTTTGAACAATAATCGCCGATAATATCCAGGGCCAAAGGCTCATCATCAATAGCAATACAATCAATCTGCATCCGTTCCGGATTAATAATTTAACAACAAAAAGGTCTTCATCACTTATGATATCCAGGCTGTATTTCTGCGGATAAAGGAGCTCAAGACGGCGGCGTATATTATTCAGCCCAATACCGCCGAGCTGGTCTTTCGGGGAATTCTGTGCTTTACGGATATAATTTTTAACCTGGAATTCAATTCCCCGTGGATTAATATCCAGGTAAATCAGTATCCCGGGGGCCGGGACGGACCTGCTTGCATGTTTGAACGCATTCTCAACAAAAGGGATCAGGAGCATGGGGGCAATGGTCTGGCCATCCGGGGAACCATTGATCTGTATGGAGACAAAATCTTTATTTCTTAGCCGTAGTTTTTCAAGCTCAATGAAGCTTTTCAGGTACTCTATTTCTTTTTCGAGAAGGACTTTATCGGTCGTTGCATCATAAAGCATATATCTCATGATGGACGATAATTTCATGACAGCTTCGGGTGCATCATCGGATTTCTGGTATACCAGTGAATAGATATTGTTCAGGGTATTGAAGAAAAAATGAGGATTAACCTGGGAACGCAATAAGGCCAGTTCACTGATTTGTTTCTGATTGACGAAATCAGCCTGGATTTTTTGATTTTCATACCAACCGATAGCCAGTTTGATCAGGAGGGCATAGATAAATGTGATAATAATCAGCCGGATGTCGTTAAAAACCCATTCATTGTTCAGCGGCATTTTAGTCATATCATACCGGACAAGATATTTCCAGAAAGGGTATTCAATCCCCAGCCTGGCAACCAGGATCAAGCCGCCAAACGCCAATCCGATAAGCACACTGAGGAGTTTATTTTTCAATCCGAAAAGATAATTAAAGGTAAAGTAATACACATAAAATGAAAGCATGGCAGTCACCATATGGATGGTCAGATCAGGGATCAGGTAGGGCACCTTTGCATTGAGATAATATGGGAATGCAGCCTGGTTGAGAATATACAACCAAAAGACAAAATGGATCAGGATTTTATACTTTAATTTCATTCAAGACCATTGAAAATCAATGCTAATATATAAAATAATTCAGCAGGATGACCGGGATTTTCCGGCTAATCTGCAATGAGGTCATATTTGCCGGTAAAGGGACATAATAAATCGGTGAAAATTCCGGGGGGTATATAAAAATCCCCGGCATTGTGACTGAACAATGCCGGGGATAGGAATTTTGCAGAAGGGTTTTATTTTACCAGGGTCAGTTCATCAATAAGATTGGTTGCTCCGGCAAACTTATCAATGATAAAAAGCACATAACGGATATCTACATTTATCGTTCTTTGCAGATCCGGTTCGAACATTATGTCGCCGCTCATTGCTTCCCAGTTGCCGTCAAAGGCAAGGCCAATAAGTTGTCCGTCTCCATTGATCACAGGGCTGCCCGAATTACCGCCTGTAATGTCATTGGTAGTAAGGAAACAAACTATCATTTCACCATTTTCGCCGTACTTCCCGTAATTTTTCATCTGGTACAGATCCTTGAGTTTCTTTTCCACGATGAATTCCTCATTATCAGGATCTTCTTTTTGCATGACGCCGTATAGGGTTGTAATATAATCATAGTGAACGGCATCGGCAGGATAGTAATCAAGTACCTTTCCATAAGATACCCGCATGGTGGCATTTGCATCAGGATAAAACTTGCGGTCCGGGTCCATTTGCCTGAGGCCGGCCACAAACATACGGTTCCCGGCAGAGACACGGTTTCTTATTTCTGTAACTTTGTTTGTGAATTTACCGGAAGTTTCAGTAACCGAACGGGCAAATTTCCAGGCAGGGTCCTTCTCAAGGGTTTTCCTGCTCGGTTTATCAAGGAATTTATTCAGTGTCGCTTCGGATGCGAAAATGGAATTTGCATAGACATAATCTGCATAAGCTTTCGTGTCATCACCGAATTGTTTTCTGATTTCCGTAAAGATCTGGGGCTGATCATCGGGGGCGACATTCTTTAAATAAAGATCCAGGATCTCCGCAAATTGCTTTTTTTCAATCGCAGGGTCCTTGCCTTTAAATAAGTCAGGGACAGTCGTCCTGTAAGCTTCAATGGCATTGGCCAGCCCCGTCTTATCCTTTTTTTCATAAGCTTCGGATATAGCTGAACTTCTGTTTGCAATTTGTATGATACCGAGCTGGGAACCACCCATTGTGGAATAATACATGGGTACGGATACTTTGGCCAGGTCGGCATAACCGTGTTTCAGGTTGCCGAGCACATCCCCGTATTTTTTCTGAAGGGCAGGATCTTTGCTGTACCATGCCACAAAGGCATTTTCAATTTCCTTTTTCTTGTCCTCAACCCTGTTACGTTTCAGCATTTTAGACTGGCCTATGAAGTTCTTCCATGTGTTGGCCACCTGAGCATAGTTCCCGGCATAAGCAATTTTGACAGCTTTGTCAACGTCCATTCTTTCTTTCATTACATCCAGTTCCTTGCCGAAAATTGCAGTGATGGTAGGATAAAGTACCGAGAGGTTGAATTCAATTCCATATGAAGTCAGGTAACGGGATGTATTACCCGGGTAACCCCAGATCATGGCAAAATCGTTTTTCTTGATTCCTTTCAAACTTACCGGGAGGTGATATGCAGGTTTTAACGGGATATTCCTGCCGGAGTATTTGGCAGGGTTACCTGCAGAATCTGCATAAATACGAAAGATGGTAAAGTCACCGGTATGTCTCGGCCACATCCAGTTGTCAGTGTCTCCGCCGAATTTGCCTATAGATGAAGGAGGTGCTCCTACGAGCCGGACGTCACGATAAGTCTTGAAAACAAAAAGGTAAAATTCATTACCGGCATAAAAGGATTTTACTGATGCGTCAAACCTGCCGTTCTCTTCGGCTCTTTTTTTTATCCGGTTACTGATATTCCTGATCTTCGTCTGGCGATCCGCTTCCTTCAGTGTGTCCTGAAGAAAGGGAATTATGGAATCAGTAACATTTTCTATTCTCATAAGGAAGGAGGCGCACATCTTTTCGTTGGGCAGTTCATCGCTTTTATTTTTTGCCCAGAAACCGTTGGTGAGGTAATCATGATCGGTTGTACTATGGCTTTGAACGGCATTAAAGCCGCAATGATGGTTGGTGAATATCAACCCCTGGTCAGAAACGACTTCGGCAGTGCAGAAAAAGCTCTGCCCCCCGCCATTGGCCGACAGCCCGACAATGGCATCCTTGAGGCTGGAATGGTTAATGCTGTATAGCTCATCAACGGTAAGGTGAAGCCCCATTTTCTGCATGTCGACGTAATTCAGCCGTTCGAGAAGAATAGGCAGCCACATTCCTTCGTCAGGAGGGTTATCAGCAATGGTCACAGACGATAAAGTCAGCAATAGCAGACCGATCATCAGCAGGTTCATCTTTTCAAGCAAGTATTTCATATTGGCTTTTTATTTGGTTTGTATAAGAATCAGGGAATCCGGAGTGAAATCCCTTTATAGAATTCGAGCAAGGAACCGGCAATAATAAACAGCCCGAAGATCATAAACAATAAGCCTACTATCCTGTTCATCCATAATTTAACCTGCGGGTTCCCCAGCACTTTGATCCTGTTGGCCAGGATGCATTTCAGGATATCCGTGGTAAGGACCATGGATAATGTGCCTGTAAAAAAAAGTCCGACCGCCTGCTGGTTACCACCGTATGTTGCATTGATAGCTAGCATGGATGTGATCCAGAATACCCAAAGGAAGGGGTTGGCGATATTGAGCAGGAACCCTTTGAAATAATACGGGAGCAATCCTGGTTTTTTTACGCGGATCACATTAATAGCCTCCACCTGTTCGGTCATCGGGATTTTTTTCAAAAAGGTATAGATACCGAAAACGGTCATGATGATGCCCCCTATAATCCCGAGAATAAGATGGTAGGTTTTATCATTGACAATAGCAGAAGCTCCGAAATAAAAACCGACAACCAAAGTCAGGTCGCTTGAAAAAATCCCAAGGGCAAGCGAAATACCAGTCTTTACACCATGCTTGACACTGGTCTGGATCAGTGCAAACAAAGCCGGGCCAAGTGTAATGGCAATGGTGATGCCGAGGATCATTCCCTCGAACAAGGGATGTAATATGGTCAGGTTACTGAGGTTCATACTTTCTCAAATGATCTGCCCAGGAATCCAGTTGCTGGTTTTTGAGGACTCTTGGAAATTTATGGGCTCCTCCCTCTTTACCAAGGGCTTTCATCCAATCATAAAAAGCCTGCAAAGGTATAATTTCTACTTTTATTTCCCTAATTGCTTCAAGTCTTTCAATGCGGTAATCATCATTTAACACCTTAAGATAGTCATCCAGTTTTTCAGCTGCCTTCATCGGATCCACGGGGTTATCGGTTCCCAGGTACCATTTGTGGCCGAATAAACTGCCGTTTCTTGTCCCGCATACGGAAAATTCACTGATCTTGATATTCAGTTCATCCTGCAGCATTTTAACTGCACGGTTCATATTATCCTGGGAAAGATGTTCCCCGCACAAGCTGAGAAAATGTTTTGTCCGGCCCGTGAGAATGATCTCACTGGTCTTAAGGTTTGTGAATTTCAATGTATCCCCGATCAGATACCTCCATGCCCCGGCGCAGCTTGAAATCAAAAGTGCATATTCTTTGCCTTCTTCGACCTCGCCGATAGAGTATGATTCAGGATTTTCCAGGAGATTTCCTTCTTCATTGAAATTCCTCTGATTGTATGGAATGAACTCGTAAAATATCCCGTTATCGGTAATCATTCCCATCGAATTTTTACTTTCAGGGCGCTGAAACGCGATATACCCCTCCGAGGCAAGGTATGATTCATTGAACACAACCGGTTTCCCAAGAAGTTTCTTAAAACTGTTCAGGTAGGGTTCAAAGGAAACGCCGCTATGAACATATGCACTTAAATTCGGCCATATCTCATGAATATGATTAAGATTATAGCGGGATATAATCCGCTCAAGTATGATCTGGATCCACGCAGGCACACCGACGATAATGCCGATATCCCAGTTCGGGGCATTTCGGACGATTTCGTTCAGTTTGACCTGCCATTCCACTTCCCGGGATATGGATTGCCCGGGTTTATAAAAATGCTGGAACCAGAAAGGGATATCCCTGGCAGTGATACCCGAAACATCCCCCTGGTAATAGGTCCCGTTGAACTGCAGATGGGTGCTTCCCCCGATCATCAGGATACCTTTTTCGTAAAACTCATCGGGGAAATTGTATTTTGTCGTGCTGACAAGCAAACGGATACTGGCTTTCCGGATGGCCCACAGCATATCGGAAGTAACAGGAATCTGCTTTGAAGAAGCTTCAGAAGTGCCTGAAGTCAATGCGAAATACTTTACTTTTCCCGGCCATGCCACGTAAGATTCTCCATTCAGGCTTCTGTACCACCAGGAACGGAACATCGTGCTGTAATCATAAACAGGGATGGAATTGCGAAATGATGAAATAAAATCCCCGGAAGAAAGGATGTCCTGAAACCGGTAATGTTCTCCAAAAGCCGTATTCTGGGCTTTAACAATTAATTTCTTAAGGACTTTTTGCTGGTCAAGGACCGGGTCAGGGTTTTTAAGATCTATCGGAAAACGCCGGAGTTCATATGCTTTTTTAATAAATGATCCGAGCAGTGGCATCTGGAGAATATTATCTTACAGGATGTAAAATTACTAAAAAGGTACTAATTTTCGGGACAGAATTGAAGAACCGGAGATGAATCAAACCTTATAAGTAATCACAAAATGTACAAAATCATGATGTTTATTGTCCTGGCCCTGGTCGGACTACCGGTTTTGATTGCTATTGCCCTGCTTGCATACCTGCATTTCACGGAGTATAAGCCTGCAGCTGTCGAAGTTGCCGGGATCAGCGGGAAAGGCCTTCCAATCCTTGCTGAAAAACGTGAGTTCGGGGTTCTTTCCTGGAATATCGGTTATGCCGGATTGGGCAAGGAAATGGACTTTTTCTATGAAGGAGGTAAAAAAGTACAACCCGGCAGGGATGAAACAATCAAATACCTTAAAGGGATCATGTCATTTCTGAATTCCATGGATTCAGCCGATTTCATTTTTCTGCAGGAAATTGACCTGGATTCCAAGCGGACCTATCATCAGAACCAGCTTAATTATTTTCAGGAACGATTATCATCATATTGCTGTGTGTTTGCCGAAAACTATCATGTCGGTTTTATTCCTGTACCGGTCACGGAACCAATGGGCAAAGTAAGAGCAGGCATTGCGACATTCTCAAAATTTAAACCTGAATCAGCCGAAAGACATGCCTATGATGCTTTTTTCCCCTGGCCAAAAAAGCTGGTGATGCTGAAACGATGCTTCATTGCTTCAGCTTACCAGTTAAGCAACGGGAAAGAGCTAATGATAATCAACCTGCATAATTCAGCATATGATGAGACGGGAAAACTGAGGCAAAAGGAATTAAACAGCCTGCAAGCCTTTCTGGAACAGGAATACAGGAAAGGGAATTACATTATCTGCGGCGGGGACTGGAATAATAACCCAAGAGGTTTTGATCCCTCGGGAATAACAACGAATGACCGGACATTTACAATTAAACCGGCTATTGACAGATCATTTATGCCGGGCTGGGAAATGGTCTTTGATCCCACCCGACCGACCAACCGTAATGTCGACAAACCTTATATGAAGGGTATTACAGGAACCACCATTATTGATTTTTTCATTACATCCCCCAATGTGAAAGTAATATCCTGCAAAACCATTGACAGAGGGTTCGAATGTTCAGATCATCAACCGGTTTATGCCCGCTTCGTTCTAAATCCCGAATAGATGGCCCGGATGGTCTTCATCAATCATACCTGAAACCCACGTTATGCCTTCAAACACTGAATATTTCAAAGTCACAGGAAAAAGCTCCCTGGCGGAATTCCTTGAACGTGTTTTTCCTCAATCATCAAGGTCCAGCCTGAAAAAAATGGTCATAAACGGGAGCATCAGGATCAATGATCAGACAATAAGAAACCCTGCATCAACCGTCAATTCGGGTGATAGTGTCAGTTACCGCAGGCAGGTTATTTTGCGCGGCGAAACACTACCTTTCCCTCTGATCTATGAAGACGGGTTCATCCTGGTAATTGATAAACCGGCAGGAGTCCTGACCTATGGAGAAAAAGGAAGCGATGGAACATCGGTTTATAAGCAATTGAAAGATTATCTGAGCAAATCAACAAAATCAAGAGCCGATCTCTTTGTCGTGCACCGGCTGGACCGGGAGGTCTCAGGATTGCTGATTTTTGCCAAATCCACGGAAATCCAGGAAAAGCTGAAAGAAGGATGGGCGGAATCCATAAAAAAATATTTTGCTTTTGTTGAAGGGATTCCTGAACGCAATGAAGGGACAATCAGAAGCTGGCTTTCTGACAGCCCCCACTATAAGGTAATTTCAGGAAGCAAAAGGGAAGGGGCAAAATATGCTGTCACAAATTACAAGGTCCTGCAGGTCAAAGATAAAAATGCCCTGCTGGAAATTCATCTTGAAACAGGCAGGAAAAACCAGATAAGAGTGCATCTTTCTGAGCTAGGCCACCCGGTGATTGGAGACAGGAAATACGGGGCTGATGCGACTTTTGAGCGAAGAATAAGACTTCATGCCTGCTATTTGTCTGTCATGCATCCAGAAACAAACATCCGGCTTGAATTTAACAGCGGATTACCAAAAGGTTTTCTGACGCTGAGACCGCAAAAGGAGCTGTATAAATAACAATGCGGACTTTCCTTTGGAAAGGCGGTTGATGGCTCAGGAAATGAATTTTCTCTGTCGCTTTGCTTCAAAAATCAATATTGCGGCTGAAACTGAAACATTCATGGAATCGACTTTTCCGTCCATCGGAATTTTAATCAGAAAATCAGACTGTCTCAACCAGAGATCACTCAATCCCGTGGATTCAGTCCCCATTATCAAAGCGGCAGGCCCCCTGAAATCACAGTTGTGATAAAATCTTTCAGCAGTCAAGGCAGCCCCGAAAGAAGGAATTCCCTTTTCTTTCAGCCACATCAAAGTATCCCCGCCTGAACTTACAATAACCGGGACCGTGAAAATGCATCCAAGGCTTGAACGAATTGTGTTGGGATTGAAAAGATCAGTCTGCGGATCGCAGATGATCACGGCATCAATATTTGCAGCATCGGCCGTTCTCAGAACCGCTCCGAGATTTCCTGGTTTTTCAACCGATTCCAGGACAAGTATAAGAGGATTTTCAGAAAGATGAAGCCCCGGAAAATCATTGTGCACTGGTGCTGCCAGGGCCAGCATACCTTCGGAATCCTTCCGGTATGCCATACGGTTATATACAGGCCGCGACACCTCTATTATTTCCGGACCTGCCTGAGACAGCAGGTGTTCCATGGCTTCACCGGTTTTCAGAATTTCAGGGCAATAAAAAAACACAGCTAGACGAAACCCGGCTGAAACAGCCAGACTTATTTCCCTCGATCCCTCGATCACGAAAAGTTCCTGAACCGCCCTCTCCCTTGCCTTTTCCTGCAAGAGAAGTACATTTTTTACCAGGGGATTTTGAAGACTTGTAATCTGACGTACCACAGTCCGAAATTACAAAATAAAAATCAGCACATCCAATTTTGGGGACAAGGAAATTCCGATGAGAGCCTTATGAATCCGAAGAACAAATCAATGATCCAAACACAACCGCAAGCCCCTGGCCCGGGTTCCGCCCAGGAGTGACGGGGAATTTACCCGGAATGATTAAAATTCTTTCATGTTTGATTAGGTAATTCAAAAATATCCTTAAATTTGCGCATTCAAGTACCTTAAATATTTTATGTCAAAGATTTTTGCTCTTTCAGAAGCTGCATCCATTGCCATTCACAGTATGGTCCTGATTGCCCGTGCCGAAGAAGGCATCAATGCTGTTAAAATCGCGGATTTTACAGGTTTTTCCAAGAACCATATTGCAAAGGTATTGCAGCGCCTGGTTAAAAGTGACCTGTTGAAATCGGTAAGAGGGCCTTCAGGTGGATTCAGTATGAAAAAAGACCCGAAAGATCTGACACTTCTCGACATTTACCAGGCCATTGAAGGCCCGATAGAGTTATCGGATTGCCCGCTCTCGCATGAAATTTGCAATTTTGACCGTTGCCTGATGGGCAATGTAATCAATAAACTGACTTCTGAATTCAGAAAATTCCTGCAGGACCAGACGCTGGAAAATTATCTGTAATTTTTTTAACCCATAACAGGCAATAAAATACCCAAATACTTATTTGATCATTATCCATGAAAAGAAAAATTATTCAGATTGATGAAGAGAAATGCAATGGTTGTGGACAATGTATTCCGGAATGCCGGGAAGGTGCGTTACAAATCATTGACGGAAAGGCCCGTTTGGTGAGTGACATGTTTTGTGACGGTTTGGGTTCATGCCTTGGCCATTGTCCTGAAGGAGCTATAGAAATTGTTGAAAGGAATGCTGAACCTTATGATGAAATCAAAGTGCTGAAAAGCATTTTGGGGAAAGGAAGTAATACTGTCCTGGCTCATCTGCAACATTCCGTTAAAAGCAGCTTATATCAGTGTACAGGGAGAAGTCCTGGGAAAAGAATCGGAATAATCTTCAAATTAATTTCCGGGGAAATCAGTGCAATTTCCGGGTGCTTAGCATGACGGTCCTTTAAGGATTTTGTATCTTTGCAGATTAGTTCAAAATTCAAAATCACTTTCCGGGGAACGACATTTTCATTGCTATGAAAATATTACGTTTTATGAGCATTTCAATCCTGTCTTTTTTCCTGGCAGGATCGGTTACTGGGCAAAAGCCGAGTTTAAATTCGATCTTTCTGCTTCCCCGGAAGGCTGTTACTTCTTGAAGATCAGGACAAATCAAACGGAAGAGGTTCAGAAGCTTATCATGATACATTAAGAGAATATGGATTCCGGCGGCAGCCAGCAGCCAGCAGCTGCAATGCTTAATCCTGCGTATCTTCCTACAAGCCATGTATGAAAATTTCGCCATAGCAGTTTTTTTTGCTGATCATGGCAAATTCCTGTAAGTTTGTTATTGGAATAACACATAACTGGCCCTTATTTTCATGAAAAAAATTCTCAGATGGCTGCTCCCGCCTAAGGAATGGAAATCTGTGGTTTCGGTCTTGCTCGGGATCTTTTTTGGTCTTGCCGCTTATGCGATTTATATTTCAAAAGCCCCTTCATACTTATCCGACAAACCAGAGTCCTGCATTAACTGCCATGTCATGAATTCACAATATTATGACTGGGCGCACAGCGCACACAGCAGGGGAGTCACCTGCAATGATTGCCATGTTCCCCATGATAATATTTTCCATAAATATTTTTTCAAAGCCCGGGATGGGCTGAGGCATGCTGCTATTTTCACCCTGAGGACCGAACCCCAGACAATTTATATCCGGGATGCAGGCCGTAAAACGGTCCAGGAGAATTGCCTGAGATGTCATTCAAATGTCACCGGCAAAGAATATATGTATTCGGTTCAACCCAATTATCATAATTATCTGGCAGAACGTTCATGCCTGGACTGTCATCGCGAAACACCACACAAACGTGTGAACGGCCTGGCTACCGCACCGAACGCACTGGTGAAAACAAGCATTGAAAGCCGGACTGAAAGAGATAAGGATGAAGAAAAATAATGAACGGCAGATATTGGAAAATGGACATTGAAGGAAGAAAATTAATTTGGGGAAGTTACATATCTGATTAGACAATAAATTGTAAAATCAAATTCAAAATAAAATGGAAAATCAGACAAAACGAAAACCATGGGTTAACTGGGTTCTATTTTTTGGAACTATGGTTATTGTTTTCTTACTTGGGCTCCTGGCTTCGTCGATTACCCAGAGAAAGGCAGAGAAGGAATACGTTTATAAACCAAAAGTAAAGCTGGAAGAGTACGAACCAAGAAATGTCCTCTGGGGGGAGAATTTTCCGAGAGAGTATCAAAGTTATCTTCAAACCAGCGATACTACATTTACAAGTAAGTTTAACGGGAGTTCCTCTATCGACATGCTTGAAAGGGACCCAAGGCTGGTAGTTCTCTGGGCGGGCTATGCTTTTTCAAAGGATTACAGCCAGAGCCGCGGACATTATTATGCGATTACCGATATACGGAACACATTACGTACCGGTGCTCCCAAGGGACCTGATGACGGACCTCAGCCAAACACATGCTGGACCTGTAAAAGCCCTGATGTCCCCCGCCTGATGGATAAAATGGGTGCCATGGGCTTCTATAAAGGGAAATGGGCATCCAAAGGACCGGAAATAGTAAATTATATCGGATGTGCCGATTGTCATGATCCAGGGACAATGGATCTGAGAATAACCCGCCCGGCCCTTGTTGAAGCTTTTAAAGCCATGGGAAAGGATATCAGCAAAGCTTCACACCAGGAAATGAGATCCCTGGTCTGTGCGCAATGCCATGTGGAATATTATTTCGACAAGCACCGGCCTGACGCTCCCGATGTGGCCTATCTGACTTTTCCGTGGAAATATGGCCTGAGCGCGGATTCTGCATTAAAATATTACAATGAGATAAAATTCTCGGATTTTACACACCAGTTAAGCAAAACCCCTGTATTAAAAGCACAGCATCCGGATTATGAGCTGTATATGACCGGAATCCATGCTGATCGCGGAGTTGCCTGTGCCGATTGTCACATGCCTTATATCAAGGAGGGCGGGCAAAAATTCACAAGCCATAAGATTACAAGCCCTTTGGCTAATATTTCAAATACCTGCCAGGTTTGCCACAGGGAAAGCGAGAAATCTCTCCGGGAAAATGTTTATGAACGCCAGGAAAAAGTAAAGGAGATCCGTGATCTTGCGGAAATAGAACTGGTGAAGGCACATATGGAAGCCAGGACGGCTTGGGATGCAGGGGCCGCTGAAAAGGAAATGGAACCTGCCTTAAGCCATATTCGTAATGCGCAATGGTACTGGGATTATTCGGCAGCCAGCCACGGAGCATCATTCCATTCACCTCTGGAAGTGTCGAGGATCATAGGACTTTCCATTTCTGAGGCAAAGGAAGCCAGAATAATACTTGCCAGAATATTGAATAAATACGGAAAAAACCAGGAAATTCCCTATCCCGATATTGCCAGTAAAAACAAAGCCCAGAAGTTCATTGGCCTGCAAATGGACCAACTGAAAAAGGAAAAACGGGAGTTTTTAAAAAACACAGTTCCCCAATGGGACAAGCAGGCTAAAGAAAGAGAAGACAAATGGGAAAAACCTGAAAAATAACTTAAAATCTGAAAATATGAGCCTCGAAGAAAAGATCAACGGCGATATCAAAGCCGCGATGCTTGCCCGTGAGCAGGAGAAACTTGAAGCTATACGTGCTGTAAAAGCAGCATTGCTGCTGGAAAAAACCAAGGAAAGCGGAACCGGCAATATAGATGAGACAACTGAACTGAAAATATTACAGAAACTGGTAAAGCAAAGACGTGAGTCAGCCGGATTATACCGGGCAGGAAACCGTGAGGATCTTGCAAAAAAGGAACTCTTTGAAGCGGAGATCATTGAAAAATACCTGCCACAGCAAATGGGCCCCGGAGAACTTAAGGAAAAAATCGGGCAGATCATAAAGCAGGCGGGGGCCCTGACAATAAAAGATATGGGCAGGGTCATGGGAATTGCTTCAAAAGAATTTGCAGGCAAAGCCGATAACAAGATGATATCGGAGATCGTAAAACAATTGCTGGGCGGATGAACCCAATACATTTGAAATGGAAACACTGAGTCCGGCCAACTGGAAGGAATACGAACTGATCGATACCGGGGGGCTCGAAAAACTCGAGCGTTACGGACGATATATTCTTGCCCGTCCCGAACCACAGGCTGTCTGGGGAAAAGCATTACCGGAAAGCGAATGGGAGCACCTGGCCCAAGCCAGATACAGGCGTCTGAAAGGGACGGATCCTGCCAAAACCGATTCCTTTGAGAAAGGGGAATGGATACGTATTAAAAAAATTCCTGACCAATGGACGATCGGATACGGATATAAAAAGATGAATCTCAGGTTTCGCCTGGGGCTGACATCCTTCGGCCATATCGGGGTTTTCCCCGAGCAGGCAGTAAACTGGGAATATATCTATGATTTTATCTCCGGCAGGAAAAAAACCGGCATGAAGGTCCTTAATTTATTTGCCTACACGGGGGGAGCATCGTTTGCTGCGAGAGCTGCAGGGGCAGAAGTGGTCCATGTTGATTCCGTTAAGACGACAATAAACTGGGCCAGGGAAACCATGGAATCATCCTCCCTGGAAGGGATCCATTGGGTGGTGGAAGATGCTCTGAAATTTGTGAAACGTGAAGTCAGAAGAGGAAACAGGTACAACGGAATTATTCTTGATCCTCCGGCATACGGCCGTGGTCCGGAAGGTGAAAAGTGGGTTCTCCAGGAACTGATCAATGAAATGATATACTGCTGCAGTGAACTCCTGGCAAGCACGGAAAATCTCTTTGTCTTCAGCCTTTATTCTATGGGTTTTTCTTCACTTATAGCAGAAAACCTGGTGAGCTCGAATTTCAAAGTGAAGAATAATACAGAAGCCGGGGAATTATATATAAATGACCGTGCTGGCAGAAAACTTCCGCTGGGTACGTTTCTCAGGTTCTGTGACCCTTCATCCTGAAACCGGGTTTATTGATCCCCGTGATCCCCAAGGCTAATCATTATCCAGAAAAAGCCCGGTGCTTATTCCATCAGCAAACAACTTTCCTTTGCCGGTAAGTGTATATATACCACCCGATTCCTCAATCTCTCCCTTGCTGATATACAAAGTCACATCTGACCTGAAACGGGAAACAATTTCCTCTCCGAAGTCCTGCCTGATCTTTGCAAGGCTGATCCCCCATTTTGTTCGCAATGAAGTCATTATGTATTCGTTATATTTCTGAACGGCAGTAAGCTCCTCTGTTTCGAAATACGTTTTTTGTGAATTGATGAGACTTGTATATTGAATCATATTTTCAATATTCCACTGTCTTGAGTTCCCGTTATAGGAATGTGCGGAGGGACCCAGCCCGAGATAATGCCCCCCTTTCCAGTAAGCGGAATTATGCTTTGAGTACATCCCCGGAAGGCAGAAATTGGAAATTTCATAGTGCTCATAGGAACAGCCGGCAAGAAACTGCATTACGAACATGAACTGACCGGCAACTTTTTCTTCATCGGGCCCCTGCATTTTATTCTTCCTGATGAGGATATCCATTGCTGTTTTTGGCTCGATGGTGAGAGAATAGGCTGAAATATGCGGAATGCCCATATTAACAGCCATTTCCAGGTTTTTCTCAAGGTGCTGATCCGTAAGAACCGGCATCCCGTAAATAAAGTCGACGGAAAGATTTACAAAGCCCTTTTCCTGGGAAAGCCTGACTGCTTTTTCAGATTGTTTCCCGTCATGGACCCTGGACAGGTACCGCAGATCTTCGTCAAAGAAAGACTGAACCCCGATGCTGAGCCGGTTGATTCCAAGTCCTTTCCATTCTTCCAGTTTTGAAGCAGTCACATCATCCGGATTGGCTTCGAGCGTGATCTCTGCATCGCGGTCAACAGGGTATTGGCGATGAAGAGCATCCAGTATTGAAGAGATCTCATGCGGTTCAAGCAGGGAAGGCGTACCTCCGCCGAAATAAATGGTATTAACGGTTTGGCCCTTTAGATAATTTTGGTTTAATGAGATTTCTATTCCCAAAGCAGCCAGGAAATCATCCCTGTATTTTATGGAGGCTACGGAAAAGAAATTGCAATACGGGCATTTGCTTTTGCAAAAAGGGATATGCAGGTAGATCCCGGCCACAATGCTTATTTTTTCATGATGATCCGGAAGGTGGTGCCTTTCCCGAGCGATGAAGATTTTACGAAGATCTTCCCGTTATGGTAATTTTCAACTATCCTTTTTGACAGCGTTAATCCAAGACCCCAGCCCCTTGATTTGCTTGTAAAGCCGGGGTGGAATATGGTCTTGAATCTTGATTTTGGGATCCCTTTTCCATTGTCGGAAATATCGATATGGATGTGGTCTGTATCTTCAGTGATCTCGATGCCGATAAGGCCTGAGCCTTCCATGGCGTCAACGGCATTTTTACAAAGGTTTTCGATAACCCATTCAAAAAGATGCAGGTTCAGGGGGATTTCAATTACTTTGGACAGGGGAGGGCTTACCTCAAACCTGACTTTCTGTGAAGTCCGTGAACTGATATAGGCTACAGCCTGATGTATAACTTTGACGATATTCAGTTTTTCGAGTTTCGCGGCCGAACCGATCTTTGAGAAACGGTCGGTGATGGTTTCCAGCCGCTGAACATCTTTTTCAATTTCTGTAACCGTTTCATTATCCAGGCCTTTAAGTTTCAGAAGTTCAATCCAGGCTACCATGGAAGAAAGAGGTGTTCCCAACTGGTGCGCTGTTTCCTTGGCCATCCCGACCCAGACCTGGTTTTGCTCGGATTTACGTGCATAACTGAACAAAAGGTAGGCAATGAACAGGAATATGCTGATTACCGCAAGCTGTACGTATGGGAAATACCTGAGCTGTTTCAGTAAAAAAGAATCTTCAAAGTAAATATAATGCACTCCTGTATTGGCAAGATTGACCCTGATCGGGTTATTCTGAGAGGCCATTGAATGCAGGGTTTTCACCACAAAAGCATGGTTATTCATCTTTTTTTCAGGAATGTTGCCAAAGGCGGTTACCATCCTGCCGGTGCTGTCGGTGATAATTACCGGAACTGAGGCGGAATTGAGGACAACTTCGGAGAAGAACGATTTGATCAGATCGTCGATAACCTGCTTCAGTTCCGTGAAAATATTCGAATCCTTATAATAAAGATAGATCTTCTTGTCTTTGTAATAGTTGACCACGATAGGGGCATAGACCGTAAAGTCCTTAAGCAGCTTTCCTTCGAGCCGTTTTTTAAGGGAATCTCCGCTAAAATTCACATTCCGTGAGCTGACAATGAACCCTTTGTCATCAGTCTGGATTACAGGGATAGTAGTGTTGTTGGCAATGATCCCAAGGAAAAAATTAAGATCTTCATTGGATGTGGCTGTTATGATCCTGCGCTGGGCTGCCGCAAGGGTCAGCACCCTTCTCCTTTCTTCATCCTTGATCTGTTCGAAAAGCTTGTTGGTGACGTTAACCAGGTCGGCCTTATGATGGATGGCATTGGCCCAGATTTCCACGTTTTTACGTTCATCCTTGCGGATCTCATCCACAAGGATGTTTGTATAATACAATGAGGCTGCCACAATGATCACAGCAATCCCGAACAGGATCAGTTTCCAGCGACGTTTCCTAAGGTAGATATCCACTCAGTAATTTTTTCAGTTTCCTTTGAATTCAACGCTCATCCGGGGAGGAATTTCCCAGGCAGGTGTTTAACCCCGGACCAAAATAAACAATATAAACGACAGAATCCCGGAATTATTTTTTTAACAGGGATTTTAGGAATATTAAGATTTTATGTTATTTTTGCAGAACGCCTTGTATTGATAGAATTCATACTGCTTAAAGACCAGTGTGAATATACAAATCCATAATTGAAAAATATGCGTGCACTGCTTGTTTCAGCGCCCAAGTCTGTTTTGGGATTCGACCGTTTCGTTAGGTTGCCGAACCTGGGCCTTACATCCCTTGC
>Ga0182021_10001404_pt1 | contig 27464 bp, 24 predicted proteins | sample 612E3MmetaG_FD_120493 | JGI IMG/M metagenome (GOLD analysis project Ga0182021, IMG submission 120493) | Permafrost microbial communities from Stordalen Mire, Sweden - 612E3M metaG (Illumina Assembly) | ecosystem: Environmental > Terrestrial > Soil > Wetlands > Permafrost | place: Sweden...
ACGAGGACGTCAAGGCTCTCGTCCCGGACGGCACCGACGTCTAGGGCCGATCAGTTGCAGGTCACGCCCGTGGCGTGCACGGGGCAGTAGCCGTTCGGGTTGGCGTCGAGGTACTGCTGGTGGTAGCCCTCGGCGAAGAAGAAGTCGCCGGCGGGCGTGATCTCGGTCGTGATCGGCCCGAAGCCTGCGGCCGTCAGCGATGCCTGCATGCGATCACGGGCGGCGACGGCGGCGAACTGCTGGGCGTCGTCGGTCGTGTAGATGGCCGAGCGGTACTGGGAGCCATGGTCGTTGCCCTGGCGCATGCCCTGTGTCGGGTCGTGGTTCTCGAAGAAGACCTTCAGCAGGTCGTCGTACGAGACCTTCGCCGGGTCGTACACGACCTTGACCGTCTCCGCGTGGCTGGTCCCGCCCGTACAGACCTCTTCGTACGTGGGGTTCGGCACCGAGCCACCCGCGTAGCCGACGGCCGTCACGTACACGCCTGGCAGCTTCCAGAAGAGCTTCTCGGCGCCCCAGAAGCAGCCGAGCGCGAAGTACGCGACCTCGTCGCCTTCAGGGACCTGGTTCAGCGGCGTACCGAGAACGCGATGCAGCCTGCTGATGTCCACCACCGGCTTGTCCCGACCTGCCAGTGTCGGTACGGTCAGCAGCTTGTCCTTGTCGAACCACATATCGATCCACCCCATTCTCAAAGTTCTGTACCCACCTTGCCACGGGGGTGGATATGTCGCCTCCGCCGACTGGGCCGCTGTTCGGCGATGCCGGCGTCGCCGGACAGGCCATCGGTACAGGTGGTACGTCCTGTACGGCGGGTCGTGTCACAGGCGCCCCGTTTGCCTGTCAGGCGACCCCCGGAGCCGCCGCCGGCTCAGCGCAGCAGCTCGCTGTCACGTGAGGTCATCGCGCGATCGGCCTCGTCGTAGACCAGCGTGCGTGCGATGTCGGCGTTCATGTGGATCACCGCGTGCTGATGGAGGAGGCCGGTCGTGTGGAACGAGACGTTCGCGAGGCCGAGGAGGCGTTCGAGCGGGCCCTGGTACGCGGCCACCGACTGCAGCCGCGCGTGGGGGACGATCGACTGGTGACGGGTCAGCCAGCCCCGACGCGTGACGACCACGTTCTCGTCGGTCCCGAATGCGTTCCACGTGTACGCGAGGGGGTCGAACAGGATCGCCCGGCGCGGCGACCGTACGTAGCTGATCGCATCGAGCCGCAGCCCTGGCCAGACGGCCGCGAGCGCCGCATCGACCTGCGCGCGCGTCCCGATGGGAAGCAGGAGCGTCGACACCTTGGACGTCGACTCGTTCCTCGTGGCCTCGCCCAGCCCGAGCACCTCGAGATCCACCCGGTAGCGCCGCAACGGCCGCCAGAACAGCGGCTGCGACAGGCGGATCGACTGGATCCGGCGCACCGGCACTGTCTGGCTGGTGAGGTTCGTGAGCCCCCGCGTGATCCGCAGGCCCGCTTGCGTCTCGGCGAGCGTGAAGTTGAACTGCGCCATGACGCGACGGGCGAAGTACTGCCCGATCGACAGGACCAGCGGGACGCCGCCGGCCACGGCGAACACGGGGATCGCCGCTGCGCCATGGCCCCCGAAGTACGTCGCGATGAACCACGCGAGCGTGATCGGCACGGCGAACCCGAGGATCAGTGACAGGAGGTCGTGGGAGACGATCGCGCCCAGCAGCAGCTCGTGGGGCGGCACGGTCGCGATCACGCGGTCGCGCCCGCCGACGTCCGCGAACAGCGGGTCGCTCGTCCGGGCCCTCGCCGCGTCGACGCTCACCTGCGCGCCGTGTGCCCGGAGCATGAGGAAGTCCCGAAGCTCGTACGCCCGGCGGCGAGACAGGTACCGCAGCTTCGTCGAGTCGTGCGCGCCGGCGTCGATCCGGACCTCCGCGAGGCCCAGCAACCGTGGTGCCAGAGGCTGCATGACGTCGACGGACTGCAGCCGCGTGTACGAGATGCGGCGCGACCGCCGCGAGATCCAGCCGGACTCGACGCGCAGCTCGTTCTCGTCGGCGATGAACTTCGTGAACCGCCACGAGATGAAGCCCGCGATCAGACCCAGCGTGGCGACACCGCCGATGAGCGAGACGAACACCCACCACGGCAGGTGCTCCGTACCGTCTCGGCCCTGCAGCCGTTCCTGGAGCAGCGCCCAGCCGACAGCGACGACCGCGACCCAGCCCCGTACCAGCGGCGTCAGCGGGTGCGCTCGCTCCACGACCTTGGTGACGGCCGGTTCGCTCGCCGAGGGGCGTGCGTCCAGCCGGGTCCCTGGCTCCGCAGGCGTGGCGCCGTACGGGTCCGCAGGCGTCGGATCCGGGTAGGTAGGGGGCTGCGGGCCGTACGGGACCGTCACAGGCCGGATCCCAGGGTGTCGCCGACCTCGATGAGCCGGTCCCGGAGCCGTTCGGCCTCTGCCGCAGGCAGCCCGGGGATCGACGCGTTGGAGTGGGCGGACGCCGTCACGAGCGTCACCGTCGCCAGCCCGAGCAGCCGGTCCAGGGGGCCGGCGTCGACCTTGGCGATCTGGAGGCGCCCGTACGGGACGATCGTGAGGTTCTTGTACCAGAGGCCCCGCGTGATGCAGAGGTCCTCGCCTCGCTCCGCGTAGGACCAGGACCGCGCGTAGCGACCGGCGCGGTAGACCCGCCAGACGAACCACACGATGCCGACGGCCGCGGCGAACCACTGGACCTGGAAGGCGTACGGGGCGACTGCCGCCACGCCGCTGAGGACCCCGCTGTGCGGCTCGAAGACCCAGGCCCAGATCAGGCTCACCGGCACCCAGAACAGCGCGTTGAAGATGACCGCGCCCAGTATGCGTACGACCACGTACTTCGGCGAGATCTTGATCCAGTGGGCTGCAGGAGGGGAGAAGAGGCCAGGCACGCCTCTACTGTACGGCCGAGCCGGAGCACGTCAGGCGTTGTCGCGTCCGTGACGGCACCGGCACTCCGATCCCCGGTGCCGACCCCAATAGACTCGCGCCATGGACTCTGAGCTCGTGCTCGTCATCGACTTCGGCGCGCAGTACGCGCAGCTCATCGCGCGGCGGGTACGCGAGGCGAACGTCTACTCCGAGATCGTCCCGCACACCCTCTCCGTGGCCGACCTCGTCGCTCGCAAGCCTGCGGCGATCGTGCTGTCGGGTGGTCCTCAGTCCGTGTACGCGGAGGGCGCGCCCCAGGTCGACCCCGCGCTGTTCGACGCGGGCATCCCCGTCTTCGGCATCTGCTACGGCTTCCAGGCGATGGCCCGCGCGCTGGGTGGAGACGTCGCAAAGACCGGCGTCTCCGAGTTCGGCCGTACGGTCATCACCGTCGACGAGCCCGGGCAGCTGCTCGCGGACGTACCGGTCTGCTTCAACGCGTGGATGAGCCACGGCGACTCCGTCCATGCGGCTCCGTCCGGCTTCACGGCACTCGCCGCGACCGAGGGCGCACCGGTCGCCGCGTTCGAGAACACCGAGCGGAAGCTGGCCGGCGTGCAGTGGCACCCGGAGGTGCTGCACTCGGAGTACGGGCAGAGGGTCCTGTCGACGTTCCTTCACGACATCGCCGGCCTCGGCTCGGCCTGGAAGACCGCGGCGATCGCGGAAGAGGCCATCGCGCGGGTGCGCGAGCAGGTCGGCGACAAGCGCGTCCTGTGCGGGTTGTCCGGCGGCGTGGACTCGGCTGTTGCCGCCGCGATCGTCCAGCGGGCGATCGGCGACCAGCTCACGTGCGTCTTCGTCGACCACGGACTGCTCCGCAAGGGTGAGGCCGAGGCCGTGGAGCGCGACTTCGTCGCAGCCACAGGGGCCAAGCTCGTCGTCGCCGACGCGAAGGACCAGTTCCTCGACCACCTCGCCGGCGTCACCGACCCCGAGACCAAGCGCAAGATCATCGGCCGCGAGTTCATCCGCGTCTTCGAGGAGCAGGCACGCAAGCTCGACAGCGAGGCGGACATCGAGTTCCTCGTACAGGGCACGCTGTACCCGGACGTCGTCGAGTCGGGCGGCGGCGAGGGAGCGGCGACGATCAAGTCGCACCACAACGTCGGCGGTCTGCCCGACGACCTGGCGTTCACGCTCATCGAGCCGCTTCGTACGTTGTTCAAGGACGAGGTGCGACAAGTCGGTCTCGAGCTCGGCCTTCCCGACGCCATGATCTGGCGTCAGCCGTTCCCGGGTCCCGGCCTGGGCATCCGGATCATCGGCGAGGTCACCCGCGAGCGGCTCGAGATCCTGCGCGAGGCGGACGCGATCGCGCGTGAGGAGCTCACGAAGGCCGGGCTCGACCGCGAGATCTGGCAGTTCCCCGTGGTGTTGTTGGGCGACGTACGGTCGGTGGGCGTCCAGGGCGACGGTCGCACGTACGGTCACCCCGTCGTGCTGCGCCCCGTGACGAGCGAGGACGCGATGACGGCCGACTGGGGCCGGCTCCCGTACGACGTCCTCGAGAAGATCTCCACCCGGATCACGAACGAGGTCCGGGAGATCAACCGCGTGGTCGTCGACATCACCAGCAAGCCCCCGGGCACGATCGAGTGGGAGTGAGCGGCGCTCAGTAGCGGCGAGTGCCAGCCACGTACGTGGCCGAGACGTTCGTCCCCATCAGCTGTCGCGCCGTGGTGGCCGAGTCGGGCTGCGCGTCGAGTGGGTTCGCGTCGAGAAGGATGACGTCTGCCGGCTGACCGACGGCCACGCGGGTCCGTACCGATGCCCGGAAGGCTTCAGCGGCCGTGATCCGCTCCTCCGGGTGCCACGAGGCGACGTCGGGGGTGTTGCGGTGCACTGCGGCCGCCATCGCGCGCCAGGGGTCGAGCGGGGCGACCGGCGCGTCCGAGCCGAGCCGCAGGGTCACGCCGGCGTCGAGGAGCGAGCGGAGCGGGAAGGCGTCGTCGCCGCGACCGGCCCACAGCGCATCCATCGCCCGCCAGTCGTCGACGAGGTGCCACGGCTGGACGCTGAGAGGAAGACCGAGCCGTACGATCCGGGGGATCTCGGTGCGGTCTACGAGCTGCGCGTGCTCGACGGTCCCGGTGGCGCCGGAGGCCTCGTACGCGTCGAGCACCTGGCTCAGGCAGGCGTCGCCGATCGCGTGGGTGGCGACGGTGAGACCGTGCTCACGCGCTCGAACCTGCAGTGACGTCAGCTCGTCCAGCGAGTACGCGAAGTGGCCGTGCACCTCGCCGTGCGCGTCGCGGACACCGGCGGTAAGGCTGGACAGCGACCCGTCCGCGATGATCTTGAGCGACCCCATCCGGAGCAGGCCCGCGCCGTCGGGCACCTCGTCCCCGGTACGCAGCCCGGCCTCGATCACCTCGTCCAGGGTGCTGGGGAAGACGCCGATCTGTACGCGCGGGAGTGCGACCCCCGCCGCGGCCAGCGCCTGCCACGGGCCCAGGTGGTCGTCCATCACCATGTCGACGAGGCCCACCACGCCGAGCGCGAACATCTCCCGGATCCGGCACAGCCGTGCGTCGGCGAGAGCCAGCGGGTCGTCGGCCACGCGGGGCATGAGCGCGAACCAGTCCCCCTCCGTACAGGCGCTGTCGAACGACACCCCGTACAGACGTTGCGCCGCGGCGTTGAGCCAGCCGCTGTGGGCGTCGCCGGCCATGAGCACCACCGGGTGCGTACCGCTGACCGCGTCGAGCTCGGCGGTGACCGGCTCCCGGGACCAGGACGACATCCGGTGACCGAACCCGACGACCAACGAGTCGACAGGGCCATCCAGCGTGGCGATGTGGTCAGCGACCCGCCGGCAGGCCTCTGCGGGGTCGCTGGTTCCGGCCGTGTCCACCCGCAGGGCGGTCTGGGCCCACTGCTCGAAGTGGGTGTGCTCGTCCCACAGGCCGGGGGCGATCCAGCGGCCGTCCGCGTCCTCGACCACGGCACCGCCCGGATCGAGGTCGACGCCGACCGCGCTGACCCGTCCGCCTGCCAGCAGGACATCGACGGGATCGGCGGGTTCGCCATCCAGGGGCACGCGTCGTACGGACCGCAGCAGTGTCGCCGTGATCTCCGACCTCCTTCGTGACGATGACCGGCTGGCGCCGTTCATCTCCTCAGGACGGCGTCCGCGCCGAGTCTAGGGGCGACACGGCAGTGCCCCCGGCACGGGTCCGGGGGCACTGCCAGATCGCGGGTCAGCGCAGGTCGTCGGGGTTGTGGACCTTGTTGCTGTCGTACGACTCCTTGGCCTTCTTGACCCCTCCGGTGAGGGCGTCGATCCCGGTCTTGCCGGAGTTCTCCTCGGGAAGGATCAGCCACCCGAGCACGTAGAGGAACGGGCCGATGCCGGTGAAGAGGACGACGAGGGCTGTGACGATGCGGACGATGCTGGGGTCCACGTTGATGTACTTGGCGATGCCGCCGGCGACTCCGGCGACGATGCGGTCACTGGACCGGGTCAGCTGCTGTGCCATGTTGGGGTTCCTTTCGATGGTGGTCAGTTGCGAGCGGCAAGAAGGCCGATGATGCCGACCCCCACCAATGCGGCGGGTACGGCGATCTTGACGATGAGGGCTGTGGGCGTGGCGAGGAACGTTGTCCACAGTAGAGCGAGTCCCACGACCACCGCAGTGAGACCGACGACAAGGGACAGGACGTCCACCGGGCGGCGCCTCATGATTCCGTCACGCTCAGGTTTCCCCGCATCACCGTGACGGTGATCGACAGGACGGGCTGGGTGGGGTCGAGGATGTGTTCGTACGAGCCGGTCTGGGCGGCCGAGCCGTTCGGCATCGAGACGTTGCCGAACGAGTCGTCCCAGCTCAGCGTGTAGTTGGCCGTCGGGGGAAGGGTGATCGAGGTGTTCCCGCGGTCGATCTGGATGTCGACGCTCTTCGACTCGTCGAACTGGGCCTGCGAGAGGTCCAGGGTGTAGTTGCCCGTGTAGGAGATCTGGGTGGGCATGCCGCTGACGTTGGAGAAGCCTTCGCTCATCGCGTTGGTCGAGGTGCCGGCCGACGTGCTGACCGCACCGGCCACCAGGACGAGCACGACGGCGATCGCGACGAACCCACTGGGACGGCCGACGAAGGCGCCGATGATGAGCGCGAGCCCGACCCCGACGAGACCGACGGCGAGGAACGTGACCGGCGGTACGAGGACGAACGCGCCGAGCAAGGACATCATCGCGAAGAGCGCGGCGATGGCCAGCCCGGAGACGAGGGCGAAGATGCGCGAGCGGCGCACGGGTACAGACACCGCCGGCCGCTCGTACAGACCGATGGGGTCGGGGACGGTGTAGAAGGTCGCGCACTCCTGAGCCGTCAGCGGCTGGCCGAACCGGTTCGTCGGGCGCCACGGCCCGGCCGGTGTCGTGATGATCAGCTCTCCCGGCGGCGGGGCCAGCAGCGGCCACTGAGCGCCCATCGGAGCAACCGGCATGGAAGGGTAGGTCTGAGGCGGCTGGGCGACCGCGGACGGGGCTGTCGGGCCTTTCGTGCCGGGCCGCAGCTGCGACGCGTACAGGATCCCGAGCACGACCATCGTCGGGAGCATGCTGGCGTTGAAGGCCACGCCGACGAGCACGAGGACGACGAGGGCGGCGGCAGAGACGACGACGGTCCAGGTGCGGCTCCGTACGCCGGCCACTTGGGGGAACACCCGCACCAACGCCGGCTTGGCGGTGCCACGCGGGAGCAGGAGCCAGGCCGCCCCGTACAGGACGAGGCCCACTCCGGAGCTCAGCGCGATGATGACGGCAGCCAGCCGTACGAGGAGAGGGTCGATGCGGTAGTGGTCGGCGATCCCGCCGCAGACTCCCGCGACGACAGCATTGCTGTCGCTGCGCTGAAGGAGCTCAGTGGACGCCACATCCCTATCTTGCCAAGTCGGTCACAGCCGCCCCATAGGGGAGCACCCCTGCTCGCCCCCGGAGTTGGTGGACGGACTGGGCGCGGAGGGCCTCGACGTGTGAGGCTTTTCCCGATGCCTGATCGTGATGCCCCCCGTCCCGGCGCGGATATGTCCGCGCCGAGGCCCTCGCTCGCCGAGATTGCGGCTCACCTCGACGAGCAGGCAACGCCCCGCCCGTCGACGCCTGCAACCCCAGAGCCGCCCAAGCAGCTCAAGGCTACGAGGGTCGCCTCAGGAGCCTGGCTCGGAGGTGTCTGTACGGGCCTGGCGGCGCACCTCGGCTGGCCCGTGCTGCTGATCCGCGCGATCGTGGTCGGACTCGCCGGCGTACAGCTCGTCGGTGCGGTGGTGTACGCGGTGCTGTGGCTCGCGATGCCGATCGACCGCAACCCGGCGGCGCCCGGCATCGACGCCGCCACCCGCACCGGGATGCGTACCCAGACCTCGGTCCGCTCGGCGGACATCGGCGAACGTCTCGCCCTGCTGCTGCTCGGCGTGGGGGTGGCGCTTCTCGTGCAGTTCCTCGTGCCGAGCTCTCAGGTCATCCCGTTCTGGCCGATGGTCGTGTTCGCCGTCGGCGTCGCGCTGGTGTGGCGGCAGGCGGACAGTCTCCTGCCGCGGATCGGTCGCCGCCGCCGCATGCGCGCAGTGGTCCAGGCGCTGCTGGGCATCGCCCTCATCGCGAGCGGCATCGTGCTGACCGTCTCCCGCGGGTTCGGGATCCGTGCCCTGACCACGCCGCAGTGGATCGGCGTCATCCTGTTCGTCGTGCTGCTGGCGGTCGCGGCGCCGTGGGCGTTCCGCACCCGCACCGCACTCACGGTGGCGCGCGAGCAGGAGCTGCTCGCCAACGCGCGCGCGGACGTCGCGTCCCACCTCCACGACTCCGTCCTCCAGACGCTCGCACTCATCCAGCGTCAGGCAGACGACCCGAAGGCCGTGGCCGCGCTGGCGCGCAAGCAGGAGCGCGAGCTGAGGCAGTGGCTGTACGGGGAGTCGCACGACGCCGACACCATCAAGACGGCTCTCGAGGCGGCCGCCGCCGAGGTCGAGGACGACGCGGGCGTGAGCATCGACCTCGTCGTCGTGGGCGATCACGAGCTGGACGTGCGCATGGACGCGCTCGCCCGAGCGAGCCGCGAAGCCATGCTCAACGCGGCGAAGCACTCGGGCGCGGAACGGGTCGACGTGTACGCCGAGATCCTCGACGACGTGGCCGAGGTGTACGTTCGCGACCGGGGCCAGGGCTTCGAGGTGGGCTCCGTGTCCGATGACAGGATGGGCGTGCGCGGTTCGATCGTCGACCGCATGGCCCGCCATGACGGTACGGCGAGGATCCGATCAGCCCCCGGTGAAGGCACCGAGGTCTGGCTTCGAATGGAACTGGAGTGAGCATGACCGAGACCACCGCACCGCGCGCGTCGCGCCAGCGCGTCGTCATCGTCGACGACCACGCGATGTTCCGCGCAGGTGTCAAGCACGAGATCGGCCCGCTCGTCAGCGTGGTCGGCGAAGGATCGGACGTCGAGTCCGCGGTCAAGACCGTGCTGGCGACCACGCCCGACGTCGTACTCCTCGACGTTCACCTTCCCGGAGGTGGCGGGATCGAGGTCATCAAGCAGGTCCACGAGAAGGACCCCGACATCAAGTTCCTCGCGGTGTCCGTGTCGGATGCGGCCGAGGATGTCATCGGGGTGATCCGTGCGGGGGCCCGTGGGTACGTGACGAAGACGATCAACGGCCTCGAGCTCGTCGACGCGATCCGTCGGGTCGCCGACGGCGATGCGGTGTTCTCGCCGCGCCTGGCCGGCTTCGTGCTCGACGCGTTCTCGGGCTCCATCGACATCGCGGCCGTCGACGAGGACCTCGACCGGCTGAGCCAGCGCGAGCGCGAGGTGCTGCGGCTCATTGCGCGCGGCTACGCGTACAAGGAGATCGCCCGCGAGCTGTTCATCTCGATCAAGACCGTCGAGACCCACGTGTCCAGCGTGCTGCGCAAGCTCCAGCTGTCCAACCGCCACCAGCTCACCCGGTGGGCGACCGATCGGCGACTCGTCTAGTCGGACACGGCCCACGAGGAGCCCAGAAACGCGAACACCGCCGCCCGGTAGACGCCGGACGGCGGTGAGCGTGAGTGGAAGGGTGACTAGGCCGTACGGTGCCCCCGGCCCCTGGTGGCGAAGCCCCAGATCAGCAGGACGATGAGGGCGCCGCCGATGGCGAGCAGCCATGTACGGATCTCGAAGAACGACCCGAGCGTGACGTTGAACAGCGCGCTTCCGATGAAACCTCCCAAGAGTGCTCCGACGATGCCGAGGAGGAGGGTGGTCAACCAGCCGCCCCCTTGCCTACCGGGCAGGATCGCCTTCGCGATAGCTCCGGCGATAAGCCCCAACACGATCCAACCGATTATGCCCATGCATACCCAGTACCCAGGAATGGGGCAGAACAATCCTGACGTTGGGTGCGGACGCGCGGAAATGCGGCTGAGACGTACGGGGTGTGCAGCACCCGTCACGGACGGGAGGGCGTCGGAGCCTGGTCGTCGAGTGCCGGCTCGGAATGGGTGGTCACCCACCAGCGGAACGTGACGACGACGCCCAGCACCAGCAATGCGCTGGTCATGATGAATGGCCAGGCCCGGTCCATCCCGGACAGCCATCCGGAGATCCACCCGAAGGGGGCGGTGACCAGCATCACGCAGGTGCGCTGGATGGCCATCACACGGGACCGTTCGTGCTTGTCCACGTGAAGGGCCACCAGCGACTCGGTGAGCATGAACAGGATGCCGGCGCCGAACGCGTCGAGGAGAAGGCAGACCGCGAGCAGGCCGTACGTGGATGCTCGCGCGCCGCCCGCCGACGCTGGGATGAGGACGAGGAGCAGCTGTCCCGCGAGGTAGCTCCCGAATCCCCACAGCGTCGGACGCTTCAGATGCTTCGCGTGGGTCAGGAAGGGGATGACGGTGAAGAAGAACGCCACCGAGAGGAGCGACCTCACCATCGGGAAGAACGGAAGCAGGGGGTCGGGGACACCGAGGCGCTGGCTGATCGCCAGCTGCCAGAACGTCCCGTTCACCAGAGCCACGGCGCCGACGATCGCGGACAGGGTGAGGGAGAAGATGGTCCCCTTGGACCCGAGCACCAGGCCCACGACGCCGCGGTACTGGCCCAGCAGCCGCCACATGCTCACCCCGCGGGTCTGCTCCTTGCGCAGCCGACCCGTCTGGGTCTCCGTGGTCCAGCGCCACAGGATCAGGATCTTGGCGGCCATGATGAAGAACGCGTTGACGTACAGGATCCTGACCGCCGGGACGAGGCCGAGGTTCGACACCAGGAGTGCCGCGATCGGCGCGAAGAGCGCGGAGAACTCGGCGGCCACCTTGATCAGCGAGTACAGCTTCGTGATCTCCCCGCGGTCGACGTCCTCCACCAGCAGGCAGTCCCAGGAGTTCTGGGTCAGCTGCCAGGCGCCGTTGATGACGGACGCGATGAGGAACGCCCAGAAGTTCTGCGCGACGGCCCAGATGGCGCAGGGGACCACCCACGCGACGACATCGAAGACCGCGGTGGTGAGGCGCCGGCCGAGCTTGTCCGTGATCACGCCGCCGAGAAGGCCGAACACCATCTGGGACAGCATCGAGATGGTCGCGAGGAGGCCGATCTGCTCGTCCTTCACGCCGAGTGCATGCATGAAGACCGATGTGTACGGGAGGACGAGCATCATCGACAGGCCCCACATGGGCTCGGTGTAGACGCAGGCCCGACCGTTGCCCCTCAACCCCACCAGGCTGGTCACCAGAGGGTTGGGGCTGCGTGGCACGGAGTCAGTAAACCACCAGCGCGTCTCAGAAGATTGCGCGCAGCGGGGCGATCGCACGTTCCGAGACGCGGGCGGCGACTGACCGCTTGCGCCATTCCGTGGCGGTCAGCTCGACGCAGTTCTGCAGGTCGTTCGCGAACACCTGCTCGAGGGTCTCGGCGACCGCGTGGGAGAACATCTCGACGTTGATCTCGTAGTTGCCCGCGAGGCTGAGGCGGTCCAGGTTGGCCGTGCCGACGGTCGACCAGACCCCGTCGATGGTCGCGGTCTTCGAGTGGATCATGGCGTTCTGGTACAGGTAGAGCTTCACGCCGCCGGCCAGCAGGTCGTCGTAGCACCCGCGGCTCAGCCAGTCCGCGAGGGCGTGGTTCGACTCGTCCGGGACGATGATCGAGACCTCGACGCCACGGTCGACCGCGTTGAGCAGGGAGCGGGTGAGGTCGGGGTCGGGGATGAAGTACGCGTGGGTCATCATGACCCGGCTCGTGGCCCGGTCGATCGCCTCGAGGTACATGTTCCGGATGGGGTACACCATGTAGCGCGGCAGGTTGCGGTGGATGTTGACCTGCGCGTTCCAGGCTCGCGTCGGGACGGGCAGCTGTGGTCGGTAGCCACCAGGCCCGGAGTTCCAGTGGTCGACGAACGCGAAGTCGAGGTCGGCGACGACGGGACCGCGCAGGCGTACGTGCGTGTCACGCCAGTACCGCTCGTACAGCTCTCCGATGTTGTAGCCGCCCACGAAGCCCGTCGCGTGGTCGACCACGAGGATCTTGCGGTGGTCGCGTCCCGCGTTGCGCGGGTCGAGCATGTGCAGGCCGCCGCCGCCGAACAGCGGGTGGCGGCGCACCACGACGGATGGCGGGAACTGGAAGAAGGGGGGACGTACGACGAGGTTGGCGAAGGTGTCGTACGTCACGTACACCTTGACCCCGCGCTCGGCGGCCGCGATGAGCGCGTCCTTGAACTTCTGCCCGACCGGGTCGCCCTTCCAGATGAACGTCTCGAAGTAGATGACGTCCTTCGCCTCCGCGATCGCGGTCAGCATGTCCGCGTACAGGTCCCCGCCGAACGTGTACACGGTGATCTCCGCGCCGGGGGCGTCGGTGTCCACCGGCGGCAGCACGGGGAACGTGGCGGCGGGCCGGTGCTTGCGCCCGCTGTACCGGGCGGCATAGATGCCGCTCACGACGGCGGCCTCCACTGCGAAGGCCAAGGTGGCGGCCGTGACGGCGAGCCGCCCCAGCCGTCCCCGCTCACCCATGTCCGTCAGCGTAGTGGCGGCGGGTCGCGTTCCCTTCTTCCGCCTGATCGAGCGCGCGGCAGCACGCGAGACCAGCGGACCGAACTCTCAGAGCGTCGGAGGGCGCCAGTAGAGTGCGAGGCGCGATGAGCGACTCACTGTTCCCGGATCTGTTCAGCTTCGACGCGGCGCCTGCGGCCCCTGCGCCGGAGCCGGCAGCCGCACCGGTCGAGCCTGCCCCTGTCCAGGAGCGCGAGCACAAGCCGCATCGCAAGGTCGACCTGCTGAAGGGACTCAACGCTCCGCAGCGCGAGGCGGTGCTGCACGCAGGGTCGCCCGTCCTCGTCGTCGCCGGGGCCGGATCCGGCAAGACACGGGTGCTCACGCGGCGGATCGCCTACCTCGTCTCCGAGCGGAACGTACATCCCGGAGCCATCCTCGCCATCACGTTCACGAACAAGGCGGCCGCCGAGATGCGGTCACGCGTCGGAGAGCTCGTGGGCAACAGGGCCAAGCTGATGTGGGTCTCGACGTTCCACTCGGCATGCGTACGGATCCTGCGCCAGGAGATCGACAACTTCGGGCTCAAGCGCACGTTCTCCATCTACGACGACACGGACTCGAAGCGTCTCATGACGATGGTCGCGAACGAGCTGAACATCGACCCCAAGCGCTACCCGCCACGCCAGCTGCTGAACTGGGTCTCCGACCAGAAGAACGACCTCGTCGACTACGAGACGGCCGTCAAGAACGCCGTCGGGCCCGTGCAGGAGACGTACGCGCAGGCGTACGCGAACTACCAGCGACGCCTCGCCGCGGCGCAGGCGCTGGACTTCGACGACCTCATCATGACGACGGTCAACCTGTTCCAGGCCTTCCCGAACATCCGGGAGGCCTACCGGAGACGGTTCCGGCACGTGCTCGTCGACGAGTACCAGGACACCAACCACGCGCAGTACGTCCTCGTCCGCGAGCTGTGCGGACCGATCGCCGACGGAGGCGAGGGCTTGAACGTCGAGCCGGCCGAGCTGATGGTGGTCGGCGACTCCGACCAGTCCATCTACGCCTTCCGCGGCGCGACCATCCGCAACATCCTGGACTTCGAGAAGGACTTCCCCGGCGCCAGGACGATCCTGCTCGAGCAGAACTACCGCTCGACGGGCAACGTGCTGAGCGCCGCGAACGCGGTCATCTCGCGCAACCCGAACCGGCCGGCGAAGCGACTGTGGTCCGAGGCCGGAGACGGGCCGATGCTCGTCGGCTACGTCGCGGACACCGACCAGGCAGAGGCGCAGTTCGTCGCGTCGGAGATCGACAGGCTCTCCGACGCTGGCACCTCGACGTACGGCGACACGGCGGTCTTCTACCGAACGAACGCCCAGTCGCGGTCGTTCGAGGAGGTCTTCATCCGCGTCGGACTCCCGTACCGGGTGGTCGGGGGCGTCCGCTTCTACGAGCGCAAGGAGATCCGCGACGCGATCGCCTACCTGCGTGCGATCGCCAACCAGGCGGACGAGGTCTCCGTACGACGCATCCTCAACGAGCCCAAGCGCGGCATCGGGGACACGTCCGAGGCAGCCGTCGAGGAGTTCGCGATCTCGCAGAGGATCCCGTTCGGCCTGGCGCTCGACCGTGCCGGCGAGATCAACGGCCTCCAGACCCGTGCGGTGACCCAGCTCACGGCTTTCTCGACGATGATGGCCCATCACCGCCTGCTGGTCGAGAAGGGGGCGCCTGCCGACGAGGTGCTCAAGAGCATCCTCTTCGACTCCGGCATGATCGACGCCCTCGCGGCGTCGACGGATCCGCAGGACGCGACCCGGATCGAGAACCTCAACGAGTTCGTGAACGTGGCTGCGGAGTTCGTCGCCTCCGCGAACGCGGTCGACGTGACAGTCGGGGACGAGCAGGGCGAGGAGCTCGTCGGCGCTCCGGAACCGGACGACTCGCTGCCGGCGTTCCTCGAGCGGATCGCGCTGGTCGCCGACTCCGACCAGATCCCCGACGAGGGCACCGGTGTGGTCACCCTGATGACGCTGCACACGGCTAAGGGCCTCGAGTTCGACACGGTGTTCCTCACGGGCATGGAAGACGGGGTCTTCCCCCACGAGCGGGCCATGAACGACCCGAGCGAGCTGGAAGAGGAGCGGCGCCTCGCGTACGTGGGGATCACGCGCTCGCGTCGCAACCTGTACCTCACGCGGTCGATGGTTCGCGTGGCGTTCGGCAGCCCCAAGTCGAACCCGCCGAGCCGGTTCATCGACGAGATCCCGGCCCACCTCTTCGACTGGCGCCGGCTCGGAACGAGCCTCAGCGGCTACCACGCGCAGTCCTCGCGGGTCGAGACCCGCTACGGCCAGGGCGGCGGCGTGGTCGCGCGCGGCGGTGTCCAGGTGGGCTTCAACCGCACCTCCGCGCCACGTACGATCCCGTCGCTCGCACCGGGCGACAAGGTGCTGCACACGTCGTTCGGCCTCGGCACCGTGCTGACTGTCTCCGGCGCCGGCGAGAGCTCCAAGGCGGACGTCGACTTCGGCTCGTTCGGCGTCAAGCGCCTGGCCCTCAAGGTCGCCCCGCTCGAGAAGCTCTAGCGACCCGCACAACCCTTCGAGCGCCCGCCCAACCCGTGTGACCGGGTTTCGTGACCACAGAGGGTGTGCGGACGGCTCAGACCAGCAGTCGTACAGGGAGCTCGGTCTCGACCGCACCGTCGGGTCCACGGTCCACGCGGTACGCGGGATGGCCGGCCTCCTCGGAGACCGCCTCTACGAGCTGGCCGTTGCGGAACACGAGCGCCGTGTGCTGGTCCACGGCATAGCCCCCCGGGAGATCGCCCGCCGCGACCCAGCCGAGGTACTTCTCGCGTCTGTCCGGTTCCTCGAGGTAGTGCGGGCACGCGCTGCCTGGGAGGAAGCCAAGGCCGTCGTGCAGGAGGGCGAGCGGGCCGTACGAGTCGGTCGACGATGCCTCGAACCAGCAGTTCATGCCTGCGCTGATGCCAGCGAGGATCGTGCCGTTGGCAGCCGCGGTACGCAGGATGTCGGGCAGTCCGTGCATCCGCCAGACCGCGAGGAGGTTCGCGGTTGAACCGCCACCCACGTACACGACATCCTGGGTCAGCAGCATCGCCGGGTCGCGGTGACCCCACGGGTCGTGGCAGAACAGGGACAGGACCGAGGTCTCGGCGCGTCCCTTGAAGGCGGCAACGAACCTCTCGATGTACGGGTCGGCGTCGCCGCTCGCGGTCGGCACGAAGCAGACCTTCGGCTCGTCCTTGCCGGTCAGGGCGAGAAGGTGGTCGTCGATCGCGGATGCAGTGTCGCGGTCTGAGAAGCCGCCGCCACCGAGGGTGAGAACCGTACCGATCATGCGACCGAGGCTAACGGAGTGCCGGGCGTGACTGCGGCGATTACCACCGATCAGATGGTGACGCCGTGCTTGAGCATGAACGGGAGCGGATCGGCCGCGGTGTACGGGTCGCCCACGGTTGCGTTCGGCGGGTAGTACTCGAAGTGGCAGTGGTAGCCGAATGCACGGCCGGTCATGCCGACGTAGCCGATGAGCTGGCCGGCCTTGACGACCGTGCCGGGCTGGGCGACCTTCGACGACATGTGCGCGTACAGGGTGCGGCTGCCGTCGGCGTGCAGGATGACCACGTGGATGCCGGCCCAGCCGCCACCGTCTGAGGCCACCACGACACCGGAGCCCGCAGCGCGGATCGGGGTGCCGTAGGCGGCGTCGAGGTCGACACCGGTGTGGTAGCGGGACCACATGCCGTACTCGCCGAAGACCGCGCCACGCGTGTACGAGCCGGCCGCGATCGGGGTGACCCACGGCGCGGAATTGTCGATGGTCGCGAGCAGGGCAAGGGTCGCCGCATCGATCACGTTGGGCTGCTTCGGCGTCGAGGTGATGAGGGTGCCGAGCTTCTTCGCAGCGGCGGCCTGCGCTGCCGCGTCGGCGATGCGCTGGGCTTCGGTCGAGATCGCGGTGTTCGCGTTGTTCAGGGCTGCCGCGCGCTGGTCGGCGGCTGCGGTCTGGGCAGCCTCTGTCACCTGGGCTGCCGTGTCGGAGAGGGCCATGCCGCGTGCCGACTCCTGCTGAGCGGCGACCGCGTTGGTGAGCTCGGACCGTACGGCGCTGCGGCTGAGGTCGGCGTCGGTGCCTGACGTGTCTGCGGCGGCGCTCGTGGCGTCCGTCTGGTCGGTGGTGCTGGGCGTGGCGCGGGTCACGTCGGAGGAGCCGGAGATGGCCGATCCGTCGGTGGTGACCGCGGTGGAGTAGGGGGCTGAGGTGGCGCTCACGGCGCCGACGACGAACAGTCCGATGCATGCTACGAGCACGGCCGTGACGGCCTGCTTCACCAGTGCTGAGGCGGAGATCTTGTCGCCCTCGTCATCGAGGAGATCGAACTCTGCGAGCAGGGCGTCGTCGCCGGCAGCGCGACGCGCGGCCACACGACGTGATCCCTGAGACACCGATTCAACTCCCCAAGTCGACTGCGGATGACCGTCAGGGTAGATCCCCACGTCGGCCAGATGAGCTCTTGTGAGGCGACACTAACACTTCTCTCAGGTTTGGGGCAATTCTCTCAGAAAGTCATCAGAAGCTTGTGCACTTCCTGAGAGCGGAGGTCGCTGAAACGTCGATGCGGGGGTGCGACGCGCCGTGCCTGGATCGGTGGTTCCGCGACCGGTGGTGGCGCCCACTAGTCTCTTTTTCACGAATGCCCGATGAAGGGGAGCGACGTGGACCTGTACGAGTTCCAGGCCAGGGATGTGTTCGAGCATCACGGCGTTCCGGTGCTGCGTGCCAGGACGGCGACCGGCCCGTACGCTGCCGGCGCCATCGCCGAGGAGCTCGACGTCGGCGTCGTGGTCGTCAAGGCGCAGGTGAAGACCGGTGGCCGTGGCAAGGCAGGCGGCGTCAAGCTCGCCCGCTCGCCCCAGGAGGCGGTCGACCGTGCCCGCGAGATCCTGGGCATGGACATCAAGGGGCACACCGTGCGCCGGGTCATGGTCGCCGAGGGTGCCGACATCGACCAGGAGTACTACTTCTCCCTGCTCGTCGACCGTGGCGAGCGCTGCTACCTCGCGCTGTGCTCCCGTGAGGGCGGCGTGGAGATCGAGCAGCTGGCTGAGGAGCGGCCCGAAGCGCTGTACCGGAAGAAGATCGACCCGCTCGTCGGGCTCGACGAGGTGGCGGCGCGCGAGATCGTGCAGGCTGCCGGGTTCGACGCGGCCGATCACGACCAGCTCGTCGACGTCCTCGTACTGCTCGGCAAGGTCTTCCACGACGAGGACGCCACGCTCGTCGAGGTGAACCCGCTCGTACGCACCGGCAGCGGTCGGATCGTCGCGCTCGACGGCAAGGTGACGCTCGACGACAACGCCGACTTCCGCCACCCCGAGCACGAGGCGTACCACGAGGACACCGAGGGTGACCCGCTCGAGGCCAGGGCTCGCGAGAAGAACCTCAACTACGTCAAGCTCGACGGGTCGGTGGGCATCATCGGGAACGGTGCCGGGCTCGTGATGAGCACCCTCGACGTCGTCGCGTACTCCGGCGCCGACCTCCCGGGGCATCCGAGGCCGGCGAACTTCCTCGACATCGGCGGAGGCGCCTCGGCGCAGGTGATGGCCGACGGGCTCGACATCATCCTGTCCGACGAACAGGTGAGGTCGGTGTTCGTCAACGTCTTCGGCGGGATCACGGCGTGCAGCGAAGTGGCGCGCGGCATCGTGCAGGCGCTGAAGATGCTGGGCGACCGGGCGACCAAGCCCATCGTCGTACGGCTCGACGGCAACGCGGTGGAGCAGGGACGTCTCATCCTCGCCGACGCGAACCACCCGCTGGTCACGGTGGTCGACACGATGGACGATGCGGCACGTGTGGCGGCCAGTCTCGCCTCCGCCTCCGCCGCCGAGCTGGCTGCGGCCAGGTAGAGGGGTACGCACCATGGCCATCTTTCTCAGCTACAAGTCCAAGGTCGTCGTCCAGGGCATGACCGGCGCCGAAGGGCGCAAGCACACCCAGCGCATGATCATGTCCGGCACCCGCGTCGTCGGTGGCGTCACTCCAGGCAAGGGCGGGCAGTTCATCCGCTTCGAGGAGGACCCGGTCCCCGTCTTCGACTCGGTGCACGAGGCGGTCGCCGAGACCGGGGCCGACGTCAGCGTGGTGTTCGTGCCGGCCCCGTACGCCAAGGCGGCCGTCATGGAGGCGATCGACGCCAAGGTCCCGCTCGTCGTGTGCATCACGGAGGGCATCCCCGTACGTGACACCGCCGAGTTCTTCAGCGCGGCACGGAAGAGCGGTGCGACAAGGATCATCGGTCCGAACTGCCCCGGCCTGATCTCGCCAGGGCGCTCGAACGCCGGCATCATCCCAGCCAACATCGCCGGTCGCGGCCGCATCGGGCTGGTGTCGAAGTCGGGCACGCTGACCTACCAGATGATGTACGAGCTGGCGGAGTTCGGCTTCTCGACCGCTGTCGGCGTAGGTGGCGACCCCATCATCGGTACGACGCACATCGACTGCCTGCGCGAGTTCGAGGCGGACCCGGAGACCCAGGCGATCATGATGATCGGCGAGATCGGCGGCGACGCCGAGGAGCGCGCGGCCGAGTTCATCGCATCGAACGTCACCAAGCCCGTCGTCGGCTACGTCGCGGGCTTCACGGCCCCCGAAGGCCGCACCATGGGCCATGCCGGCGCGATCGTGTCCGGTTCCTCAGGCACCGCCGAGGCCAAGAAGAACGCGCTGGAAGCCGTCGGCGTACGTGTCGGGAAGACCCCCAGCGGTGCCGCGGCCCTCATGGCCGACATCATGCGGTCGATGCCGCGCGACTGAGCCGTACGACGTCGAGCCGGGCGGCTACCCGCCCTGCGTCGCCCGCTGCCCTGCCCGCGTGGTGATCCCTGCCCAGTCGGCGTCGCTGAAGTCGAACGTCGCGGACGGGGTCGCGAGCAGGTAGATCACTCGTGTGCCGACGCTGGCGACGCCGACCCGGAAGATGAAGGTCGTCGTCGGGTTCGTCGACTGCGTCAGGGTCCGCCAGAAGCCGGTGACGGCCTGGCTGCTCACCCCGGTCGCGGTGATGTCACCCGTGTTGCCGAGCTTCGCCGTCGCCGTACGGGCGGGGCAGGCGGTGATCGACGTCTTCAGCTGCGCGGCGAAGGCGGCCGCGGCATCGGGAGTGTCGAAGTCCAGGATGATCTCGTCGAGGCCGAAGTCCTTGGGGACCTTGGTGTCCTCGGTGAGCAGGTACGTGCGCTGGCGTTTCTGGTTCGGGCCGGTCACGTTCGAGAACGTCACGTTCTCGCACGCGCTGCCGGCGCTGGTCACGGTGGTCTTCGGGGAGGTCGCGTTCCAGCGGCCCATCCCGGTCGTGATCCGCGGCATGTCCGAGACCGTCAGCCAACCGGGGACGGCACTGTTCGGCGGGATGCCGACCGTCGCCGTCGGGCTCGTGCTGCAGCTGCCGCTCGCCGAGGCGCAGAGCGCCTTCACGGTCGTCGCGGCAACGGCGAGGATCTTCTCGTACGTCACGGCTGCGCCCGCCTGCGCCACGTCGTACGTGAAGACCATCGAGCCTGTACGGACGAGGACGACGGTGTGGTACTGGGCGGTCGGGTCCTGGATGACCGCTGTGACGCCGACGGCCTCGTCGCCGAGCGCGGTGACTGTCGCGCCGTTGCTGAGGTAGACCGGGATGTTGCTGCACTGACCCAGCTGGGTGAGCCGCTGCGCGTACACCTGGGTAGCCTCGGCCGTCGTCGCGTACGTGGTGATGCGGTGGAGGAGTGAGGCGCCCGTCGCGCTGAGCTTGCGCTGCGCCTGGGCGGTGGGCGTCGGCAGGTCGGGCGACGCCACGAAGCACAAAGGAGCCGGCGAGTCCTGCGTCACGGTCGACTCGGTCTTCTGCTCGGTCCAGCCGCCGGGGCCGACGCTGCTGAGATCGCTCGGCGCCACGAGACGCTCGACGAGTGCGGCGGCGGTCTGGCTGCTGGCTGCGGCGCTCGGCTTGTGGGTGTTGGCCCAGACCAGGAAGCCGGACACGAGGGCGACGGTGAGGATCAGAGCAGCCGCGCCGATCTGGAACGGCCTGCGTCGCCACAGGTGACGGGCACCGGGCCGGGTCGGCGGGATCTCGGCCGGCGCTGTGCCGGGCTCCGCCTCGACAGGAGCATCCGTGGACAGGGCAGCCTGCCCGGCCGCCACCGGTGCGACGTCCGCGCTGCGGGTCCCGGGCCACGCGGACGTGGAAGGAGCCTGTACGGCAGCGGCTGTAGGCGGCCGCATCGCGGGAACGAACGTCGGGGTGGTCGAGACCGGCGGCGGTGTCACCGGGACGGAGGGGACGGTTGTCGGAGCGACGGGCACGGGGGGCGCCGGTGTCGGGGTCGCGGGTGTCGGGGTCGCGGGCGGCGCAGCAGCGGGCGGTGCGGTGCTCGGTGCCGCCATCATGGGCGTCGAGAGGCTGGCGGAGATCGGGGTGGCGATGCCGGCCGGGGAGGGCTGTGCCTCGGCAGGAGGCTCTGCCGCCCGGGAGGACGGCCGGCGCGAGAGCCAGAGCGTGTCCTCGTCCTCGGAGTCGGTCCCGTCGGACGGGCGCGTATAGGCACGGTGCGCGACCGGCGCGTCACCCTCCTGCACGGCGATGGGTGTCGGCGCCTGGCCCACGGCCGGCGGCGGTACGGCGGAGGCGGGAAGGGGCGCGTCGGTCCAGTCGTCGCCGGCGACGGAGCCGGGAGCGACCGAACGACCAGAGCGCTCGCGGGCGGCCAACGCCTCCCGGCGCTCGGTGGGCGACAAGGGCTGTGGGGTCGTCGGCAGTGCGGGAGCCTCGCGGCGGCGCTTCTCGGCGAGCGTCGGGCTCTGGGCCGCCCGGGAGGCGCCCGGAACCGACTCGACGGGGATGGCGTGCCAGGCGCCCGCGTCCTCGGTGGTCGCGTCCGGAGGAGCGGGGTCGGTCGGGACGACAGCCTGCTCGAGCGTCGACTCGGGTGCGCTGGCCGAGGTCTCGTCGACCCAGCCATGTCGAGCGCGGCCAGCGGCGGCCGCGGGTTGTGGCGCAGGCTCCTGCGCGACGGGCGTCGGTGTGGGCCAGGCAGGAACAGGGGGCTTCGATGCGGCAGTCGTGCGATCGGGCCACGCGGGAGGTGCGTCCTCGTCCAGCGAGAACCGACCCCGGGCCGTGACGGGCGTCTGAGGAGCCTGTGGCTCGGAGTCGTCGGGTTCGGCCGCGAAGCGACCACCACGTACGGGTGCGGGCTCGTCCGTCTCGTCGTCGGGGCTGCCCTCGGAGGCTGCGTCCCAGTCGTCCCAGTCGGGCGTGAGGAACCGCTTCGGGCGCGACGTCACCGCATCGGCCGCGACACCAGCCTCACCATGGGTGGTCGCGCTGTCGCTGTCGTTGTCAGTGCCATCGTCGTCCGTGTCCGCAGCGCGCCTGGCGCGCTTACCGTCCTCGTCGGCCATGACACCTCCCCCCGTCGGCGTTCGTCCCCGTCATCCTCTTCCTCTGACCCGGCAACTTTACCGGGCAACAGCGTGTCCATCTGCCAGCAGCCTCGTGTCGACGCGAGGATGATGCGATGGCCAGGTCCCGACAGACGTCTTCGCGCGGCAGGAAGCGCGGTCTCGAGGTGCGTGGTCTCCGCAACTCCGACGACATCGCCGAGGTGCGCGCACCCGCGCTGCCCTGGCCGTTGGCCGTTGTGCTCGCTGCAGTCGGAGCAGCCGCGGCGGGGTGGATCATCGTTGCCTCTCCCGTGGTCGTCGCCTCTCTCGCGGGGCCGCCGCGGGCGATCACGAGCGGACTCAAGCTGGCCACGGAGCTCTGGCTGCTCGGGCACGGCTCCGGAGCAGTGATCGGCGCGACGACGATCACGCTCATGCCGCTGGGGCTGACAGCGCTCCTCCTCCTGATCCTGTCGGGCCTCGCCGGTGTGGCCGCGCGACAGGCTGTCCTGGCGCACGACTCGGACGACCTGCCCCTCGACGTCCGTCAACGGCTCGTACCCAGGCTCGTCCTGTCGTTCACCGGGACGTACGTGCTGGCGGTCGGCAGCGTCGCGTTCCTGTTCGCCACTCCGACGCAGGTCGCCAAAGCACTCCTCGGCGCCGCGATCCTCGCAGGCCTGTCCAGCCTGGTGAGCGTGGGAAGGGTCGTCGGCTGGGATGCGATGCGGACCTGGCCGCTCTGGGCCAAGCGTGTGCCGATGGCGGCCGCTGCGGGTGTGGCGACCGTGGTGGTCGGCGGAAGCGTGGCGGTCGCGACCGCGCTGTACCAGGGGCGGGACCGGATCACCGAGCTGTCGACCTCGCTCGGCGCCGATCCGGTGGGTGGTTTCGTGCTGGTGCTCGGGGAGCTCGCGTACCTGCCGAACATCGTGCTGTGGGGCGTCTCCTGGGTGCTGGGCGCCGGCTTCAGCCTGGGAGACGGCTCCGTCGTCTCGCCGATGGTGACCCAGCTGGGCCTGCTTCCTGCCGTACCGGTCTTCGGCGCCGTACCGCCCGCAGCCAGTGGTCACTGGTCGATGGTGTGGTGGCTGCTCGTCGGCGTGGCCGCGGGCGTCGTGGCCGCGTGGACGGCGGTCGCTCCGCGGCGCCGTGCGCGGTTCGACGAGACCTCGCTCATCGGTGGGCTCACCGGGCTCGTCGCCGGTGTCGCCGTCACCGTGGTGGCCGTGGTGTCCCGTGGCAACCTCGGCATCGGACGCCTGGTCAGCATCGGTCCTCGACCGTTCGAGCTGTTCGTCATGTCCTGCTCGTTGATGGGTATCTCCGGGATGGCCGGCGGGCTGGTCATCGGGCTGCTGTCGCGGCGTCAGCGCGTGACGTTGATCGCTGCTCAGGGTGGGCCCGACGTCGTCGACGACGACACCCACGTGGTGACGGGCGAGGGGCCGGAGGACGAGACCGCGCCGGTAGGGTAGGGCCGTGCCGAAGCCTGGACCCCTCCGTGTGGTCGTCCTGCTGTCCGGCTCGGGCACCCTTCTCCAAGCGCTCCTCGACGCCGTCGCGACGGGCGGCATGGACGCTGCGGTCGTCGCCGTGGGCTCGGACAGGGCCGGCGCGTACGGGCTCGAGCGGGCCCGCGCCGCACATGTACCGACATTCGTCCACCCGCTACGCAAGGGCGACGACCGTGCCGCCTGGGATGCGGGACTTGCCGACCTCGTGGACTCGTACCACCCCGATCTCGTCGTCTCCGCCGGCTTCATGAAGCTCGTCGGGCACGCGTTCCTGTTGCGTTTCGGCGACCGGTTCATCAACACCCACCCGGCGTTGCTGCCGTCGTTCGCCGGCGCTCACGCGGTGCGGGACACGCTCGCGTACGGGGTGAAGGTCACCGGCTGTACGGTCTTCGTGGTCGATGCCGGCGTCGACACCGGCCGGATCATCGCCCAGGAGCCCGTAGCGGTCGAGCCGGGCGACACCGAGGACACGCTTCACGAACGCATCAAGATCGTCGAGCGCCGCATGCTCGTCGAGGCAGTAGCCCGCTTCGCCACCGAGAGGACACTATGACCGACCTCATCCCCATCCGCCGCGCGCTGGTCTCCGTCTACGACAAGAGCGGCCTCGCCGAGCTCGGCGCCGCCTTCGCGGCTCACGGCGTGCGGGTCGTCTCGACCGGCAACACCGCCGCCCAGCTGCGTGAGGCGGGATGCGAGGTCACCGAGGTGGCCGACCTCACGGGGTTCCCGGAGTGCCTCGACGGGCGCGTGAAGACCCTCCACCCGAAGGTTCACGCGGGCATCCTGGCCGACCGCCGCCTTCCTTCGCACGTGCAGCAGCTCGCCGACCTCGGCATCGAGCCTTTCGACCTCGTCGTGAGCAACCTGTACCCGTTCGAGCAGACAGTCGCGAGCGGTGCCACCCCCGACGAGTGCGTCGAGCAGATCGACATCGGCGGGCCGTCGATGGTGCGTGCGGCGGCGAAGAACCACCCGTCGGTCGCGATCGTCACGTCGCCCGACCAGTACGAGGGGCTGTACGAGGCGCTGAGCACCGGCGGGTACACGCTGGCGCAGCGGCAGGGACTCGCCGCGATCGCGTTCCAGCACACCGCCACGTACGACATCGCCGTCGCCAGCTGGATGAGCAGCGTGCTGGTGGACACCTCGGGCGGTGACGACTTCCCCTCCTGGGTGGGCGCGTCCTGGCGCAAGGAAGGCGTGCTGCGCTACGGAGAGAACTCGCACCAGCGGGCCGCGCTGTACACGGGCGCCGGTTGCAAGGGCCTCGCGCAGGCGACGCAGCTGCACGGCAAGGAGATGTCGTACAACAACTACACCGACGGCGACGCCGCGTACCGCGCCGCGTACGACTTCGCGGAGCCGGCCGTCGCGATCATCAAGCACGCCAACCCGTGCGGCATCGCCGTCGGTGCCGACATCGCCGAGGCCCACCGCAAGGCGCACGCGTGCGACCCGGTGTCGGCGTACGGCGGCGTGATCGCCACGAACCGTACGGTGACGACCGAGATGGCCAAGCAGGTGGCGCCCGTGTTCACCGAGGTCGTCATCGCACCCGGTTATGACGCCGAGGCGCTCAAGATCCTCAGCAAGAAGAAGAACCTGCGGCTGCTCGTCGCCGAGCCGTACACGGCAGGAGCCGTGGAGCTGCGTCCGGTCAGCGGCGGCCTGCTGCTGCAGGCGCCCGACCGGATCGACGCCCCCGGCGACGACCCCAGCTCGTGGCGGCTCATCGCGGGTGAGCCGGTCGACGTCGACATCCTCAACGACCTCGCGTTCGCGTGGCGGGCCTGCCGGTCCGTGAAGTCCAACGCGATCCTGCTGGCCTCCGGCGGCGCGTCGGTCGGTGTGGGCATGGGCCAGGTCAACCGGGTCGACTCGTGCAAGCTGGCGGTCGAGCGAGCGGGCGACCGCGCGGTTGGTGCGGTCGCTGCCTCCGACGCGTTCTTCCCGTTCGCGGACGGGCCCGGCATCCTCATCGCCGCAGGCGTCAAGGCGATCGTCGAGCCAGGTGGCTCGATCCACGACGACGAGACCATCGCGGCCTGCGCAGCAGCGGGGATCTCGCTGTACTTCACAGGCACAAGGCATTTCGCCCACTGACGTGACGAACTCCAAACGCTCACCGCTGACCGAGCACCGAGGGCTGCTCGGGATGGTGCGGCGTCAATGGGCCTGGTTCGTGACGGTGGCGATCTTCGGCGCCGGCGCGATGTTCACGATGCTGCCCACGGGCCACTGGCGCCGTGGAAGCGCGATGATGGGACTCGGACTGCTCGTCGGCGCCGGTCTCCGGTGGCTGATGGGGGACAAGGCCGGGCTCCTCGTCGTACGGGCCCGCTGGCTCGACGTCACCGCGATGTTCCTCATGGGCGTCGGCATCATGGTCCTCGCATTCTGGGTCCCGGCAGCACCTGTGGTCGCCGTCCCCTGACACAGCGATGGCCCGGCACATGGCCGGGCCAACGCTGCGTGAGTCAGGTCAGATGAGCCCGAGCTCGGTGACCGCGTTCTTCTCGTCGAGGAGCTCGGCGACCGAGGCGTCGATCTTGGAGCGCGAGAAGTCGTCGATCTCCAGACCCTGGACGATCTCGTACGCGCCATCCTTCGTGCGTACGGGGAACGAGGAGATGATGCCCTCGGGCACACCGTACGAGCCGTCGGACGGCACGGCCTGCGACACCCAGCTGTCGGCCGGGGTGCCGAGCAGCCAGTCGTGCATGTGCTCGACGGTCGCGTTGGCGGCCGAGGCGGCCGACGACGAGCCGCGGGCGGCGATGATGGCGGCGCCACGCTTGGCGACGGTGGGGATGAAGTCGTTCTCGATCCAGGCCTGGTCGTTCACGGCCTCGGCGGCGTTCTGGCCGTTGACGGTCGCGTGGAAGATGTCCGGGTACTGGGTCGCACTGTGGTTGCCCCAGATCGCGATGTTCTTGATCGCCGTGACCGGTACGCCGAGCTTGGCGGCCAGCTGAGCCGTCGCACGGTTGTGGTCGAGGCGGGTGAGAGCGTTGAAGCGCTCCCTGGGGATGTCGGGCGCGTTGCTCATGGCGATCAGCGCGTTGGTGTTGGCGGGGTTGCCGGTGACCAGCACGTGGATGTCGTCGGCGGCGTGGGAGTTCAGCGCCTTGCCCTGCGCGGTGAAGATCGCGCCGTTGGCGCTGAGCAGGTCGCCGCGCTCCATGCCGGCCGTACGAGGACGGGCGCCGACGAGCAGCGCGACGTTGACGCCGTCGAGGACGGTGTTGGCGTCGTCACCGATCTCGACCTTGCTGAGCAGGGGGAAGGCGCAGTCGTCGAGTTCCATGACGACGCCTTCGAGGGCCTTGAGGGCGGGGGTGATTTCGAGCAGTCGCAGCTCGACGGGCTGGTCGGGGCCCAGCAGCGCTCCGCTCGCGATGCGGAACAGCAGGCTGTAGCAGATCTGGCCGGCGGCGCCGGTGACGGCGACCTTCACAGGGCTCTTGGACACGGTGGTAGTGCTCCTCTCGCAGGGACTTCCTTACGCTAGCAGTCGCGCACTGTCGCGGAAGCGGATGGCGGCTGTCCGGGG
>Ga0182021_10001406_pt1 | contig 27461 bp, 19 predicted proteins | sample 612E3MmetaG_FD_120493 | JGI IMG/M metagenome (GOLD analysis project Ga0182021, IMG submission 120493) | Permafrost microbial communities from Stordalen Mire, Sweden - 612E3M metaG (Illumina Assembly) | ecosystem: Environmental > Terrestrial > Soil > Wetlands > Permafrost | place: Sweden...
CAACCATGGCCCTCACCGGCCTCGCCGCCCTGGCTTTGGGCGCCACTGGATTGCGCCGCTGGCGCGCCGCGCGTAAGCCCGCGGCATGAGCCGCCTCCTTCTGGTCGGCTGGGACGCGGCCGATTGGAAGGTCATCGATCCGCTGCTGGCCAAGGGGGAGATGCCCCATCTCGCCCGCTTGCTTCAACAGGGCGTCCGCGGCAATCTTGCCACGATTCAGCCTCCGCTCAGCCCCATGCTGTGGACCTCTATCGCCACCGGCAAGCGGCCTTCCAAACACGGCATCTGCGGGTTCACCGAGCCGACTCCCGACGGCTTGAGCGTGCGCCCCATCAGCAACCTGGGGCGCCAGACCAAGGCGCTGTGGAACATCGTCCACCAGAACGGGAAAAGCAGCATCGTGGTGGGATGGTGGCCCTCGCACCCCGCCGAACCCATCCGCGGCGCCATGGTGTCGGACCTGTTCCCGCTGAAGAGCGAGCAAAAAACCGGCGCCCCCATGGCGCTGGGCACCGTGGCGCCGGCATCGCTGGCCGGCCGCATGGCCGAGATGCGGGTACACCCTACCGAAATTAGCGGCGAAATCCTCAGCCTGTTCGTGCCTGGGTGGCAGCAGATCGACCAGGAGAAGGACAAGAGCCTGCACGACTTGGCCGGCATCATCGCCGAAACCATGAGCGTGCACGCGGCGGCTACGGACCTGATGGAGACGGAGCCGTGGGACCTGGCCGCCATCTACTACGCCGGTATCGACCATTTCTGCCACCGCTTCATGCGCTACCATGCCGGCAAGCGCACGCGGGGGGCGCCCTCCGGGCCAGGAACCGACCCCGCGCTGTTCACCGGCATCGTGGAGAACGGCTACCGCTACCACGACGTGATGCTGGGACGGCTGCTCGCGCTGGCCGGCCCGGAGTGCGCCGTGATGTTGCTCAGCGACCACGGGTTTCACTCCGACAAGCTGCTGCCGGACTACATCCCCGCGGAAGCCGCCGGACCGGCCGTGGAGCACCGCTCATTCGGCATCTTCTGCCTGCGCGCGCCGGGGGTGCGGGCGGGCGGCCAGGTGTACGGTGCCAGCGTGCTGGACGCGACTCCCACCGCCTTGCACGTGCTCGGGCTGGCTGCCGGATTGGACATGGACGGCAAGGTGCTGGTCAACGCCTTCGAGGACGGCCGCGCGGTGGAGAAGATCGAGAGCTGGGATGCGGTGGCAGGCGAAGATGGGCGGCACCCGGCGGACGAACAGTACGACAGCGCCGCCGCGGCCGAGTCGCTCAAGCAGCTCGTGGACCTGGGCTACGTGGCGCCGCCGGGAAAAGACGAGCGCGACGCCGTCGAGGATTGCCTCACCGAGCAGCGCTACAACCTGGCGCGGGCGCACGCCGATGCCGGCCGTCCCGACCTGGCGGCGCCGCTGCTGCGCGAGTTGATTGCCGGCGATCCGGAGCAGGGCCGGTACTACTCCACGCTGGCAGGCTGCCTGATGCAGGCCGGGGATCGCGAGGGCTGCCGGCAACTGCTGGACGGTTTCGACGAGGCCTGCGCGGAGTTCGCGCCGCGGGCCGCGGAGGAGCTGAAGCAGCGGCGCGAGCGGAAGCCCGATCGGGAAGTGGGAGGGGACGAGGAACCGGGCGGCCGGCGCGAGATGTTCGAGCGGCGGCAACTGGCCGAAAAGGCCAGTGGGTGGTCCTTGGAGCGGCTGTTTCTGCGTTGCCGGCTGGCGTTGAGCCAGCCGCGCTCGAGCCGCCAGAAGGAGCAGGCCCGGGCGCTGCTGGAGGAGCTTGGCAAGGCTCGCCGCCAGTCCGCCGGGTTGCGCCTGTTCCTGGCCCAGGGCTTCGCCGCGCTTAAAGAATTCGACCGGGCCATGGAACAGCTCGAACGCGTGCGGCGGGCCGACCCGGACAACTGGGAGGCGCTGGGACTGGAAGCGCGCATCCACTTCCAGGAGCACCGCTACGAGCAGGCCGTGGACCGGGCGGTGGAATCCCTCTCGCTGATCTATTTCCAACCCGCCCTGCACCAGCTTCTGGGACTGGCGCTGCAACGCCTGGGCGAGAAAGAGAAAGCCGAGCAGTCCTACCGGACGGCGCTGGCGCAGGCGCCGGAATTCGCGGCGGCGCTGGAGGCGCTGGGCCGGCTGGTTTCGCAGAATCGGGCACGCCTCGGCGAAGGCAGCCTGTATATAGCCCGCGCGGCCGAATACCGCCGCCAGGCGAAGGAGCGGCGGCAAGCGCAGCGGGCCGCCCTACCCGCCGGCCTCCCGCTCGCCGACTCCGCGGCGGGGCCCGGGAGGCCCCCCGGCCTGCCCGCCTTCGACCGCAGCGAGGTGGCCCCGCCGGCCGACCGCTCGCAGGTGGTGACGGTGGTAGCGGGACTGCCGCGCGCGGGCACCTCCATGGCGATGCAGATGCTGGCGGCCGCGGGCGTGCCGGCATACGCCGATGAGCATCGTCCGGCGGACCAGGACAACCCGCGCGGCTACCTCGAGCACGAGCAGGCCACCAGGCTGCACCAGGATGCTTCGTGGGTTCCACAGGCGCGCGGCAAAGCGGTCAAGATTGTGGCGCATCTGCTTCCCTACCTCCCGGGGGGCGAGCAGTACCGGCTGATCTTCATGCACCGCGACATGCCGGAGGTGGTGGCCTCGCAGAAGGCCATGCTGGAGCGGCTAGGCCGGAAGGGCGGCGACCTGGCGGATGAGCGGTTGATACGCGCGTACACGCAACAGCTTGTACGGGTGCAGACCTGGCTGCGGCGGCGGGCGGAAATTCCGGTGCTGGCGGTGAGCTACGCGGAGGCGCTGGCAGACCCGGCGGCGGCCGCGGCCAAGCTGGCGCGATTCCTGGGCGAACCCTTCGATGCCCGAGCGGCGGCCGCGGCTATCGAACCCTCGCTACGGCGGCAAGGCGGCTCGGGAACGCAAGGCGGCTAGCGCAGTGCGGCCGAAGTTTTGCCTGTTTTTGTGGGGCGGGCAATCCTGCCCGCAGCCGCCTTCTAGGCGGCTTTTTCGCGTCGTGCTCAAGTCTTCGCAGCCGGAGTCGCCGGCTGAAAGCCGGCTGCAGCCACGATTGGCTGCCCCACAGCCAGGTGCAGACCACCAGAAGCCACCGCTCTCCGGCGTTCGCGGCTCTGACACGGTGTCGGAGCCGCGAACGTAGGAGAGCGGTGGCCGGCGCCCCGCGTTACCATGTGACTTCTGCATGTCTTCCGATAGTTCCCACCTGCGAAGCCTGGAGGCCGAGAGCATCTACATTCTCCGCGAGGTGGCCGCCGAGTTCGCGCGGCCTGCCCTGCTGTACTCCATCGGCAAGGATTCCTCGGTGCTGCTGCGGCTGGCGCAGAAGGCGTTCCATCCGGCCCGGCCTCCCTTCCCGCTGCTGCACGTGGATACGACTTTCAAGTTTCGCGAGATGATCGAGTTCCGGGACCGCACGGCGCGCGAGGCGGGCCTCGAGTTGATCGTCCACACCCACTCCGCCGCGGCGGAAGGCGCCAACCCCTTCAAGCTGGGGACCCGGAAGTGCTGCCAGCTTCTGAAGACGGGCGCGCTGCTGGAGGCCATTGCGCGGTATGGAATCGACGCGGCCATCGGCGGGGCGCGGCGCGAAGAGGAAAAATCGCGCGCCAAGGAACGCGTCTACTCCTTTCGCGACGCCTTCGGCCAGTGGGACCCTAAGGACCAGCGCCCGGAGCTGTGGAACCTGTACAACGGCCGCATCGACAAGGGCGAGAGCATACGCGCGTTCCCGCTTTCCAACTGGACCGAGCTGGACGTGTGGGAGTACATCGCGCTGGAGCGGATCCCCGTGGTGCCCCTGTACTTCGCCAAGCTTCGCCGCATGTTGATGCGCGGCGAGATGCTCATCCCGCTGGATTACGACGTGCCGCCCGCGCCCGGCGACCGCATCGAGACGGTGCTCTGCCGCATGCGCTCGCTGGGCTGCACCTACTGCACCGGGGCCATCCGCTCAGCCGCCGACACGCTACCCAAGATCATCGAGGAGCTGCGCGGTTTCCGGCGCTCGGAGCGCGAAAACCGCGTAATCGACCACGACCAGGAAGGCTCCATGGAACTGAAGAAGCGCGAGGGGTACTTCTGATGAGGGACCTGCTTCGCTTCACCACCGCCGGCAGCGTGGACGATGGCAAATCGACGCTCATCGGCCGCCTGCTGCACGATACCCGCGGGGTCTACGAAGACCAGCTCGAATCGGTGCGCAAGGCCAGCCGGGACAGCAACGCCGATGGGTTCGACCTGGCGCTGATCACCGACGGGCTGCGCGCCGAGCGGGAACAGGCCATTACCATCGACGTGGCCTACCGCTATTTCCAGACGCCGCGCCGCAAGTTCATCATCGCCGATACGCCGGGGCACGAGCAGTACACGCGCAACATGGCCACGGGGGCATCCACCGCCAGCCTGGCGGTGATTCTGCTGGATGCCCGGCGTGGAGTGCTGCCGCAATCGCGCCGCCATGCCTATATCGCCGCGCTGCTGGGCATACGCAAGCTGGCGGTGGCGGTGAACAAGATGGACCTGGTGGATTTCAGTCGCGACGTATTCGAGCGCATCCGCGACGAGTTCGCCGCGGTGGCGGCCAAGCTGGAGGTGGAGGAGCCGTTCTTCGTCCCGGTGAGCGCGCGCGATGGCGACAACGTGGCCACCCGCGGCACGCGCACGCCGTGGTACGAAGGCCCCAGTCTGCTGGAATACCTGGAGACGGTGGAGGTGGAGCCCGCGGGGAGCGGCGGCCCGCTGCGTTTCCCGGTGCAGTTGGCGATTCGGCCGCATCTCGATTTCCGCGGCTACGCCGGACAGATTGTCTCCGGCCGCCTGCGCGTGGGCGATCGCGTAATGGTGCTGCCCTCGGGCCTGGAAACGCGAGTGGCCGCACTCGCGGGCGAGGAAATTTGCCCCACGGTTTCGCTGGCCGATCACATCGACATCGGTCGCGGCGACATGCTGGTGGACCCTTCCGCGCCGCCCTCGGTGGGCCGCGAGTTCACGGCAACTCTTATCTGGATGGCCGCCGAGCCACTCCGCGCGGAGAGCGCCTACCTGCTGAAGCACACCACGCGGCAAGTCTGCGCCGATGTGCGGAGCGTCCGTCACGTGATGGATATACGGACCCTGGACCCCGGGCCTGCTGCCGCGGAACTCCGGCTGAACGACATCGCCGAGGTGGAAATCGAAACCCATCAGCCGATCTTTTTCGATCCGTATCGGGAGAACAGAGCCACCGGCAGCTTCATCCTGATCGACATGGTCTCGAACCGGACGGTGGCGGCGGGAATGATTATCGAGCAGGTGGGGGAAAAGACCGGCTGGCCGGCGGAACCGCCTGCCCCACCGGGAAAACCGCCTCATCGCGGCCTCACGGTGTGGTTCACGGGGCTGAGCGCATCGGGCAAGACCACGCTCTGCCGTGCCGTCTATGATCGGCTGGCCGCGCGCGGATGCCGGCTGGAACTGCTGGATGGCGACACCGTGCGCAAGCACCTCAGCAAGGGCCTGGGCTTCTCGCGGGAGGACCGCGATGAGAACATCCGGCGCATCGGCTTCGTAGCGGGCCTGCTGACGCGCAACGGCGTGATCGCGATGGCGGCGGCAATCTCGCCCTACCGCGCGGCGCGGGACGAGGTGCGCGCCTCCATCGGCGACTTCATCGAAGTCTACGTCAATGCTCCGCTGGAGGTCTGCGAAGGGCGCGATCCCAAGGGGCTGTACCGCCAGGCGCGGGCCGGACGACTGCCCGCATTTACGGGAATCGACGATCCCTATGAGCCGCCGTTGAAGCCCGAGGTGGAGTGCCGGACCGACCGCGAGAGTCTGGAAGAGTGCACCGCGAAAGTGCTGGCCGCTATCGACCGGGCGCTGGAGCGGTCCGGCGCTTTCTGAGGGCGCCGATGGCCAGTGCGATGCCGGCAAGGGCCGACATCGGCAGGGTGCCCGGTTCGGGCGTGGCGAGCGGTGCCGGTATCAACAGAAACTAACATCTCGAACTACTAGTTTTGTGGGGCGGGCAATCCTGCCCGCAGCCGCCTTTCTAGGCGGCTTTTTCGCGTCGTGCGCGAGTCTTCGCAACCGCAGTCGCCGGCTGAAAGCCGGCGGCCGCCACGATTGGCTGCCCCACAGCCAAGTGCATACTCGTAACTCCGCTTGCCGCAGACCACTAGTACCGGCGTCGAATCGCGGGAGTGCCGGCCGCCATCGACCGGGTGCTGGAGCGGCAGGCCGGGTCGAATGCCCAGGCGGGCATCGGATATACTGACAGTTCATGGGAAATTACCTGGCCTTCGATTTTGGCGCCGAGAGCGGTCGTGCTCTGCTGGGCAGCCTCTCCGGCGGCAAGCTGGTTGTCGAGGAACTGCATCGCTTCCCCAATACGCCGGTGCGCGTGCTGGGCGCGCTCTACTGGGACACGCTGCGCTTGTGGCACGAGATCGGGCACGGCATCGGAGTGGCGGCGCGGGAACGCAAGATCGAGCTGGCCGGTATCGGCATCGACACCTGGGGGGTGGACTACGGCCTGCTGGGCGCGGACGGCATGCTGATCGACAACCCCCGCCACTACCGCGATGCGCGCACCAACGGGATGATGGAAAAGCTATTTGAAACCGTGCCGCGCGACCAGGTGTTCGGCTATACCGGCATCCAGTTCATGCAGTTGAATACGCTGTACCAGTTGTACGCACAAAAGCTGGCGGGATCGCCGGCGTTGGGGGCTGCGCGCCGGCTGCTCAACATCCCGGACCTGTTCAACTACTGGCTCACGGGCGTGGCCAAATCGGAAACCACCATCGCCAGCACTACACAGTTCTTCGACCCGCGCACCATGAACTGGTCCGGGGAAATGCTGCAGCGCTTGGGCCTGCCGGGCGAGATCCTGGGCGAGCTGGTTCCGCCGGGGACTCTGCTGGGCAAGATGCTGGAACCGCCCTACACGCCGGTGTACGCCACCGCCGGGCACGATACGGCGGCGGCCGTGGCGGCGGTACCGGCGGCAGGCGGCAAAAACTGGTGTTACGTCAGTTCGGGGACGTGGTCGTTGATGGGGCTGGAGCTGGATGCGCCGGTCATCGATGCGGAATCGCTGGCGCTGAATTTCACCAACGAGGTGGGGGTGGCGGCCAAGATCCGGCTGCTGAAGAACATCGCCGGCCTGTGGCTGTTGCAGGAGTGCCGCCGCGCGTGGATGGAGGAAGGCGCGGAATACAGCTACGAACAGCTTGCCGGGATGGCGGCGGCCGCCAAACCGTTCACCGCGACCATCGACCCGGATGCGTTTCTGGAGCCGGGCGAGATGCCGCGCAAGATCGCAGAGCATTGCCGCAAGACCGGCCAGGAGCCGCCGCAAACCCACGGTGGGTTCGCGCGCACCATTCTGGAGAGCCTGGCGCTGCGGTACCGCTACGTGATGGAAAGCCTGGAAACGCTGGGCAAGCGGAAAATCGAGGTGATCCACATCGTGGGCGGCGGCTCGCGCAACGCCCTGCTGAACCAGTTCGTGGCCGATTGCACGGGCCGCCGCGTGGTGGCGGGACCAAGCGAAGCCACGGCCATCGGCAACATCCTGGTACAGGCCATGGGCGCGGGCGAGCTGGCGAACCTCGATGAAGTGCGCGCGGTGGTGCGGAGTTCCTTCCCGCTAACCACAGTGGAGCCGAACCCCAGCGGCGAGTGGGACCGGGCCTACCAGCGATACCGGAAGCTGGCGGGGTTGGACTGAGGCGATCAGGCAAGGACCCGAACTCGCGTTTGTCCAGCACATCGCTTTGCCACGGGTCTGGTGGCCCGTTGGCAGGCCACGGAGAACGATGGCCTGCCCGACCTGGCCAACCTAGCCCCTCATCTTGCATCATGTCGGCGTCTGAAGCAAGGTGTTTTCAGGGTTCCATACCCGAATCGTACGATGCCGCCGGAGGTCAGTGCCCCGCCGGGCACAAATCCCGGAAGAACGGGCACCGGTGGCAGCGCTCGCCTTCGTTCAACGGGAAATCCAGCTTGGATTGCGCTTCCTCGAAATCGCGCACAACTTGTTCCGGCCGCTCTAGCAGCGACTGCGCCAGGTCCACCTCCACCACCGTGTTCGGCCGCAGGAAGTACAGCCAGGCGCGATCCGGCGCGCGGCCGGTGAAGCGTTCCAGGGCCAACGCGTAGAGACGCAGTTGCAGGGCGTGGTCCCGCGCGCGCCGATGCGCTTCCGCGGCGGTGACGGAATCGGTCTTGTAGTCCACGATGACCAGCTCGCCGCCTTCCTCGAACCACAGATCCACCTGGCCGCGAATCACCAGGTCCTCCACCGCCATCAGGAAATCGAATTCCCGTTCGACGCGGCTGGCACGCTCCAGGCGCCTGCCTAGGGGGCTCTGGCGGAAGACGCCGGCCAGGCGCAGTGCTTCCTCGTCCGGCTGGGGAACCGCGCTTCCCGCCAGCAGAGCGTGCACTTGCGTGCCGAGGTCGCTGGCCGAAAGGCCGCCCACTTCGTCCGCCTCCACCTCCGCCGGTTTCCGCGGACGGCCCTCAAAGCCCAGGTAGTGGCCGAGGTAATACTGGCGCGGGCAGTTGGCGAAGGCCACCAGATCCGTGACGGTGGCGTTGCTGTTCTGCTGGCCGGCGACTTCGGGCGGGGAGACAAGCTCTACGTTGCTCTCGGGCTCGACGACAGGCCGAAGGGCCTGTCCTACAATGGGCAGATCCGGCACGTGGTCCGTCACTAGCAGGCGCAGGTTCCATGGGTTGCCATCCGGGGCCGTGCGCGTCAGCAGTTCGTCGCGGTTTGTGTCCAGCGGCAGGTTCAGTTGGTCCGCCACCAGCTTGGCCCATTCCTTGGGCTTTCCGGAAAAACTCAAGACAAGCTGTTGCTCGGCGCGCGTCATGGCCACGTAGAGCAAGCGATGGCTCTCTTCGTTCTCCCTCCGGGTTCGCTCTTGGCGGATCGCGTGCTGGAACAGATCGTCCTTCTCTTCACGCACGGCGGGGTTGCGCCAGCGCGCTCCCAATCCGATCCGCGGCGAAAATGTCACCACCGCGGCGTTGCTGTTCACGCCCTTGTGCAGCGCCGCCACGAACACCATCGGAAACTCGAGGCCCTTGGCGGAATGCACGGTCATCATCTGGACGGCGTTGGCGGAATCCTCGGGCGGAGCGTCGGGCTCGCGCGGGTTGGAGGCGCGGACCAGTGCCAGCTCTTCCACGAATTCATCGAGCGACATGCGCGCCGATGCGTCGCGCGCCTGTGCCAGAAACTTGTCGAGGTTAGATCCGCTCCGGTAGCCGCAATCGTCGATGGCCGCGAGCAGCAGCCGGTCGAACGAAACATACTCGCGCCGGATGCGCCATTCCCGCAAGCGGTCGCGGAAACGGGTGAGTCTGGCGTAATCTTCGGCGTCGAACTCCGCCCCGCTCTCCGCTCCCAGCCGCATCAGCGACTCCCCGATGTTGTCCCCCAACATTTTGAGCCGCAGCAGGGATTCGTCGGAGGCCGCCACCAGCGGCGAGCGCAGCACGGCCGCGAGGCCGATCTCATCGCGAGGGTTGGCGATGACGCGCAGCAGGCAGGTGAGGTCGTTCACCTCGCGCGTCTCGTAGAAACCCCTGCCGCGGTTCACCAGGTACGGAATTCCGGCCTGGTCGAAGGCGGCGGCGAATGCCGCCATCACCTCCGTGTTCCGCACCAGCACCGCCACGTGTTTGAACTCGAATCCGGGCTCCTCCAAGATACGGCGCGCCACCCATTGCGCTTCCATCTCCAGATCGGTGGCGGCCACCACGTCCACGCACACCGGCCGGGGCTGCTCGAACTGGCGGCCCGCCGTCAGCCGGCGCGGCTCAATTCCCGGGGCGCCATCCACAATGGTCTCGACGGCGCTCAGAATCTCCGGCCGGCTGCGGAAATTGTCGGCCAGGTCGACCAGGCGCCGGCCGCCGCGAACGATTGCCGCGCGATATTCGAGGAACCCTTGCGGCTCGGCGTGGCGGAAACCGAAGATGGACTGGTTGATGTCGCCCACCGCGTAGAATCGGTCGGGCGGCCGCACCAGTTCGAGCAGTCGCGCCTGCTGTCCGTTGGTGTCCTGAAACTCGTCCATGAGTATGTGGTCGAACTGGGCCTGGAGGCGCGCGCGCGTCTCGGGGTGTGCCACCAGCAGCCGGACCGCGAACTCCTCCAGGTCGGCGAAGTCCAGCGCCGCAGCCTGCCGTTTGCGCTCGCGGTAGAGGCGGTCGAAGCGGCGCAGAATGTCGATCAGCAGTTCGCGTTGCGGCGCGTAGAACTCGGTAATCAATGAGTATTTCAACTCCTTGATCCCGTCTCGCAACTCGACCACCAGGTCGTAGGCGGCCGTGCCTTTCTTGCACTTCCTCAAGTTGGCGGAAAAGCCTTCAATGGCGCGCAACGCTTCGAGCGGCCCCGCCGCCGTCACAATGCGTTCCGCGCCTTCCAGGATGGCGTCCTTATGCTGCCGCTGCGCCGCGTTCCAGTTGGCGGCCGGCTCGTCGCGCAGCGCTTTCGCCATGGCGGCGATCTCGCCCGTGGCGACGCCTTCGGGAACCGGGAAGGCGGCCAGATCATCCACCCGCACGCCGGCGCCGCGCATAGCGTCGTAGGCCGAGAGAACCGCGTCTTCGAATTCGAACGAAGACAAGCCGCGGATCAGCGCCCGCAGTTGCGTGGGGTGCTCTTCGAACAGCGCATCGATGGCCGCGGCCATGGATTCACGCTGCATGCGCCACGCCTGGTTGGCTTCCACGATGCGGAACTCCGGGTCGACGCCCGCAAACACGGCATTCTCCCGCAACAGCCGCATACAGAAACCGTGGACCGTCGAGACCCAGGCGCGCTCCAGCCTGCCGCGGATTTCCGTGTCGTCCCGAAACTCCCGCGCCAGCTTCTTCCGCATGTTGCCCGCGGCCTTCTCGGTGAAGGTGATGGCCAGGATGCGCAGCGGGTCCACGCCCGCCTCGACCAGGCGTCTGAAGTACTCCACCAGGACGGTCGTCTTCCCGGAACCCGGACCCGCCACCACGCAGGTGTCCAGATGGCGCCTGGCAACATCCACGGCGTCGAGTTGATCGCGTGTGAAGTTCATGCGCCCTCCGCGAGCGCTTCCGCCTCGCCCACCTCAACCCGGCACACATCGCGGAATTCGCAATAGCGGCACCTGTCCGATTTGGCCGGGGCGGACTCGACGCGCCCCGCGCGGATCTCCGCTACCACCTGCAGCGTCTGCTCCTTCTTGCGCTCCAGCCAGCCCTCGGGGATTTCCTTCCACCCCACATACTCGACGCCGCCCTTGAGCCCCACGTAGAACATCCCCGCCGGTTTCAAACCGAAGTGCTTTTCCGCCGCCATCAGATACAACGGCGCTTGCAGCAGGCTCTCATCCTTGAGCTTTTCCCTGGTGCTCTGCGCGTTGCTGTACTTGTAATCGATCACGTAGGCGCGGCCGTCCGGCGCCGTGTCGAGCCGGTCGATCTTGCCCGCGATCTCGAGCGATTCATCCAGCCGGAAAGCGAACTTCTCTTCCATGCGCGATTGGAATTCGCCGCGGGGCCACTGCGCGTCGCTGGCAAAACCCCGCAGATCGTCGAGCATGGCGTTGCGCAACCGCTCGGTGTGATAACCGGAAGGAATCCGGTCCTCTTCCACATGGCGCGCGAAAACGTCCTCGAACAGGGGCGCCACGTCCCCCTGTTCCGCCCACCATGCCGCCAGCACCTCGTGAACGATGCTTCCCTGCGTGAGGAAATCGAGCCGGTCTTGTGGCCGGGGCGGCGCCGGCTTCAACCGCAACGTGCGGCGGCCGAAATACTGGAACGGGCACTGCAGGAACGATTCCAGATCCGTCGGCGAGAGCCTGGCGGTCTTCCCGCGCAGGAATTCCAGCAAGCCCGGCACGCGAATTTCCGCCGGTCCTCGCAACGGGCCCGGATAGCGGGGCGTGGGCCGCACCGCGCGCGATTCCTCGGCCGCCAGCGGAAGCCCTTCCAGGTAGAGCGAGGGCAGGTTGCGCTCGCCGCGCGCGTCGAACTCCGGATACGAAAGCGTGGTCAGCATGGTGGCCCTGCCGATGGCCGTTTCGAACAGGGCGCGCTCTTCGCGTTCGAACTCCGCCGCCGTGCGCACGCGGATGCCCGCGTCGTTGAGGCGGCAGCGGGCCGCGTCCGGGAAGAACGGGTCTTGCGGGTGGAATCGCGGGAACTGCTTCTCCACCATCCCGCACACGAACACCACCGGAAGCACCCATTGGCGCGCTTCCTCCGCGCTGAGGACCTGGACCACGTTGCGCCGTCCGTCCGCCGGGCGCAGCGGCTTCAGCCGCAGCACCGATTTCACCGTCCGCCAGAACTCCTCGATCCCCATCGCGCGCGGTTCCGCCGCCAGCGCGGCCTCGTCCAGGGCCGCTTCTATTTCGGCGACAGGAAGCTTTGAAAAGCCGGCCGGGTTGACAGACGAAAGAGTCTGTCCCACAGGCAACGAAACGCCCAGACTGCGGGCATCTGGGCGAAAGAGATCGCGCAACGTCCGGAACCGCGCCGCCCAGTCCCTGGGAAGCAACTCGAACGAGCGCCACTCCTCGATGGCGCCGAGGGCGTCGATCAGGCGCATCAGCCGCTCGGCGCCCGCGGTCGCCGGGAGCAGCGCCTTCAACGCTCCCAGCCCGGCGTTGGGGATTTGTTCGCGCACCGCGAAATCGAAGCGGTCCATGGCGCTCGAATCCGCGAACCGCGGCGCCAGGCGCAAAACCTGCAACGTCCGCGCGTGGTCCCATCCGCCCAGCATGGCGTCCACCGCTCCAGTGAGAAACCGTACCGCGGGGTGCCGCTCCAGCTCCGCATCGAAATAGAAGCGCGCGGGGATGCCGAAGCGCTCCAGCGTCGAGCGCAAAACCGGAACATAGATTCCGGCGGCCCGCACGACGATTCCGATCTCGCGAAACGGCCGCCCAGCCGCGGCCTGCTCGAGAATGCGGCGGGCAATCTCCTCCACTTCGCGCTCGATGCCAGGCCCGCGCACCAGCGCCAGGGCGGGCGTGGGACGGGGCCGCCCCGCGCGTTCCTCGCGGAACCCCATGGCACGGAGCCGCGCGCGGGCCGTCCCGGTGGCATCGCCATCGCCCAGGGTCAGGGTGAGGTCGGCATGACGGCTCAACGCGCCGATGACGCGCAGTTCGGGGTCGGGCAGCGCATGAAACCCATCCAGCCAGATGGCGCGGATGCCACCGCCCAGTCCCTGGGTGTCGATGCGCTCCGCCGCCCGCTCCAGCCGCTTGGCGCGCATGGCCAGACCGCGCCGCTCCAGTTCTCGATCCACTTCTTTGTAGACCGCCAGGAAGGCCGCGCCGAGCGGCGTTTCCGGAAGCGAGCTGGCCAGCCGCGCGCTGTCGCACCCCGCCGAAGAGAACTCCGCGATGGTCCGCGCCAGCGATGCGTGGAAGCCCGGCATGTGGGCCACGCCGGCGAACTCCGGGCGGTTCACGCGCCGCGCGGCCTCTTCCACCATGAGGAACAGCACCGTGTCCGGCGCCTGGGGAACATCGCCCGCCCAGTCCTCCACAAATCCGGACAGCGTTTGGATCAGCCGGCGGCGGAACACGAAGCCTTCCCGCGCGAGGCGATTTTGCAGATGCTGCGCCAGGGTCGCCGTTGGCGCCAGCAGCCGTATGGCGTCGTTACCCGCGCGCAGAGCCTCGCGAAACCGGTCGAGGACGAACGCGGTTTTGCCCGAGGAGGCGGGTCCCGTGACGAGGAGCATCGGCACCAGTGTAGCGCCTCAAGCCTCGCGTGAGTATTTCCGGCAGAACGACTTCACTTAGGGCCTTTGCTGAACTGTCCGCCCCCTTTTGTGAAGCCCGGATTTCGGGAGCGCTTTCCTTGGTCTCGGGATGGGGCCGCGGCGGCGTTTATATCAGCACTGATATATACTGGAATGGATGGAGTCGGACTATCGCGGGGCCACGTACCGGGGCATCTACACGACTCGGCTCAAGGGATTCATCTCCGTGCTTCACTGCTTTCAGAAGAAATCCAAAGCTGGAATCAAGACGCCAAAGCGGGACTTGGAGCTAATTCGCAGGCGGTTCGCGGAAGCCGAATTGCATTTCAGCTCCATGATCGAGAGAGAGGAGTAATCGAACATGCCCAAAAGGATACAGGTTGAGGAGGGAAGCGGCAACGTGTTCGCCGATATCGGCCTGCCAAATCCGGAGGAGGCGTTGGCAAAGGCGGAAATAGCCCGCCAGGTGAACCGAATTCTTGCGGAGCGCGGACTGAACCAGGTGGACGCGGGGGCGCTTCTGAGGATCGCGCAACCGCGCGTCTCGGACCTGGCCCGCGGCCGCCTGGGAAAGTTCTCGCTGGAAAAGCTGCTGCAGTTCGCCCGGTTAGCGGGAATCGACGTCGAGATCCGCATGAAACCTTCGAGCAAGCCCGGCCTGAAGGTCAGGACCAAGGCAGCTTAAGAAGTGGGGTTTGGCTCGCGCGGGCCTGTCAAGGATCCTTTTCGGGCGTGCCCGGCGACTACGGCGCCGTCGACACCACCCGCGAATCCACCTGGAACTTCTTGTAGTCGCTGAACGTCATGATGAGCTCCGCGTGAACGCCCTTGATCAGCGCCACGCGCGCCGATGCCCGCACCGTCAAGCTCTTCGGCAGCCAGACCTCCCGGTTGACGCGCGCCTGTTCGAGGGTCAGATGGCCGCCCTTCGCCAGCCGTATCAGGAACCCGCCGAAGGAGATCGTATCCAGTGTTTCCGCCTCTACCTTGGCCCAATGGTAGTCGCTCTTATCGATCCACAACCGCGCCTTCACCTTGGGGAAGTACCCCGCCGAGGCCCGTTTCGGTTTGTACCCGGGCTTGGGCGTGGCGTCGATCACATAAGCCTCGCCGCTGGCCAGCGCTTCCTCTCCGGCCAGCCGGAAATCGAACGCATCCGGGAGTTCCTTCATGGGCTCGTGCTGGCGCTGCCGCCGGCGTTCCGCATCCGCCATCCGGCGCGCGCGCTGCTCTTCGGTCTCCTTGCGCCGCTGCTCGTCGCTCTTGCGCAGCTTGTCTTCCTCCTTCTGCCCCTCCTTGGGTGAAAGCGGCTGGTCGTCGCGCGCCACCAGGCGGCGGTAGGGGGACCCCTCCAGCAAAGTCACATCCCAGGTTTGGATCTGAGTGCTCTTGACCTTGCCCGACCCATCCAGCTCGCGCACTTCCTGGCGCTGCAGATAGGTGTAATCACGCGCGATTTCGAGGTTCTCCCAGTCGATTTCGACGGAGCGCCGCACAATTTCGCGCGGGTCTTGCGCCCCGAGGAGGGCGGGCAGCCAAGCAATCAGAGTGAAGAGCCGCACGAATATTCCTACGCCCCGGAGCCGGCGGAGGTTTCAGCCGGAGTTGCGCCCCACCAGCTTTTCGAAGCGGGAGCCTGGCCGGACGATGGTCTGGTTGCGCTCGGGTCCCGTGGAGATGCAGCCCACCTCCACGCCCGTCCGGCTCTCCAGAAACGCCAGGTAATCCTTGGCCTTCCGCGGCAAGTCGTCGTACGAAGAGATGCCGAAGGTAGCGGCTTTCCAGCCGGGCACGGATTCGTACACCGGCTCGACCTTCTCGATCTCCGCCACCGTGGGCGGCATGTCGGCTATCTCCTGCGTGCCCGAGCGGTAGCTGGTGCAGACCGGTATGCTGTCGAGCTCGTCCAACACATCCAGCTTGGTGATCACCAGGCTGTCGAATCCGTTGATGGCCGCGGTGTAACGCAGCAGCGGAACGTCGAACCAGCCGCAGCGCCGGGGCCGCCCGGTGACAGCGCCGAATTCGTTGCCGCGTTTGCGAATCGCGTCGCCCGTGTCACCCAGGGCTTCGGTGGGAAAAGGCCCGCCGCCCACGCGCGTAATGTAGGCTTTGGAAACCCCGATCACGCCGTGGATGCGGGTGGGCGCCACGCCCGTGCCGGTGCAGGCTCCGCCCGCGCTGGCGCTCGAAGAAGTCACGAACGGGTAGGTCCCGTGATCGATATCGAGCATGGTCCCCTGGGCGCCCTCGAAGAGCACGGTCTTTCCGTCTCGGATCGCCTGGTTCAACAGGATCGAGGTGTCGCGCACCATGGGCCGGATGCGCGCCGCGAACCCTTCGTATTCGTCGCGGATGCGCCGCAGGTCCAGTTCTTCGTAGATGCCCAGCGCCCTGGCAATGGCGACTTTTTCTTCCATCACCGAGTCGTACTGCGCGCAGAATATGCCGGGGTCGATCAGGTCGGCGATGCGGATGCCGCGCCGCGCCGCCTTGTCCTCGTAGCAAGGGCCGATGCCGCGCGATGTGGTGCCGATGGAAATGCGCCCCGGCCGGGCTTCCGACAGCTTCTCCATCATCCGGTGCGCCGGAAACAGCACATGCGCCCGGTTGCTGATGAAAAGGCTGCCCCTCACCTCGATGCCGGCGGATTCGAGCGCGTCGATTTCCGCCAGCAGAGCGGCCGGATCGATCACCAGGCCGTTGCCGATCACGGCCTTCTTCCCCGCGTGCAGTATCCCGCTGGGTATCAGCTTCAGCACGAACTTCTTATCGCCGACCACCACCGTGTGGCCGGCGTTGTGCCCGCCCTGATAGCGTGCCACGATGTCGAAACGGGCGGAGAACAGATCGACGATCTTCCCTTTGCCCTCGTCTCCCCACTGCGATCCCAAGATTATGATGTTTCCCATGTTGTCCAAACCCATTCATTTTACCGTAGTGGGACGGAGGATCGCTTTTTGTCGTCCGTCGGAGTGGGCCCTCGGCCGGCGAAAGTTCCTGAAAAACCGAGCAACTGGGAGCGCTGCCACCGCTCTCTGACGTTCGCGGCTCGGATCGGAGCCGCGAACGTTAGAGAGCGGTTTTCGGTGCTTTTTCGACCCTGTCGGAGTGGGCTTTCGGCCGGCGAAACTCCACGAAAGAACGCGGTCTGTGGGGCGGGCAATCGTGCCCGCAGCCGCCTTTCAGGCGGCTTCTTCGCGATGAGCGCAACCCTTCGCACGCGAAAACGCCGGCTGAAAGCCGGCTGCAGCCAGGATTGGCTGCCCCACCATTCGTGCGGAACGGTCACCAGAATCGCGGCCTTGCCTGCTATTTCGAGCCTGTCGGGGGTGCCTGCCGGCAGCGTCAAAAAGCCGAAAAAACCACTGGCATTCGCCTCCGCCTCGCTGTATCTTCAGAGTTGCGCGTCCTATTGCCGGGTTGGCGGAACGGCGGGCTCGGCCGGCGCGCCGGCCTGAAAGGAACACCAATGGAATTCACGAGACGGGATTGGGGAAAGATCGCGCTGGCGTCCGTGCCACTCAGCAGGGCTCTTGGCGCGAAGCGGATCGACTCGAAGTTCGGGGGCGTTCGGATTGGCGCCATCACTTACAGCTTCAATCGGATCGCCAGCCCCGATCCGGAAGCCATCGTCAGGGCGTACGTCGAGATCGGCCTGGGCGAGGCCGAGCTGATGTCGAACCATTGCGAAGCACTGGCGGGTGCGCCCCAGATGCCGCCCGGCCCTGGCGGCCGAGGTACACCGCCGACCCCCGAGCAGCAGGCCGAAAGGCAGGCCGCGCTCGCGAAACTCGCCCAATGGCGCACCTCGACCAACGCCAACACATGGAAGGCCGTCATCAGGAAATTCAACGACGCCGGTGTCGCTGTCACCCTGCTCTGCTACAACATGCAGGACAGCATGAAAGACGCGGACATCGAGTACGGGTTCAGCATGGCCAAGGGTCTGGGCGTCAAGGGGATGACCACCAGCACGACTCTGACCATGGCCAAGCGCATCGCGCCGGTGGCGGACAAGCACAAGCTGCTGGTGGGTTATCACGGCCACGACGCCACCAACGACCCCAACCAGACGGCCACGATCGAGAGCTACGACACGCTCATGGCTTATGGCAAATACAACGGCATCAATCTCGATATCGGCCACTTCACCGCCGCCGGGTACGACGCCATCGCGTTCATCAAACAGCACCACGACAAGATCACCAACCTGCACATCAAGGATCGCAAGAAGAATCACGGCCCCAACGTGGCCGTATGGGGCACGGGCGACACCCCCATGAAGGAAGTGCTGCAGCTCCTCAAGAAGGAGAAGTACGGCTTCCCGGCGAACCTGGAGCTGGAGTATCCGGTGCCCGCGGATTCGAACATCGTGGCCGAGGCCAAGAAGTGCCTGGCTTACGTGAAGAGTTGTCTGGTATAGACCATGCCATTATCGAGACGTCATTTCTTCTACGGCAGCCTGCTGGCCGGCGCTATTCCGGCGGCGGGATTCGGCAGCACGCCTTCCTTGAAAGCGGCGGGATACAAATCTCCCAACGAGAAGCTCAACTTCGCCGCCATCGGCTCCGGCGGCCAGGGCGGCGGGAATGTCTCGGCCGCCGCGCCCACCGAGAACATCGTGGCGCTCTGCGATGTGGACGACCGCCGCGCCGCCACCACCTTCAAGCGCTTCGAAAAAGCCCCGAAGTTCCGGGACTTCCGGCAGATGCTCGATAAGGAAGGCAAGAACATCGATGCCGTGATCGTCGCCACGCCGGATCACATGCACGCCACCGCCGCCATGTGGGCGATGGAGCGCGGCAAGCACGTCTACGTGCAGAAGCCGCTGGTACGAACGGTCTGGGAGGCGCGCCAGTTGCGAGAGGCGGCCAGGAAATACAAGGTCGCCACCCAGATGGGCAACCAGGGCTATTCCAACGAAGGCACGCGGCAATGCGCCGAGATGATCTGGAACGGCGATATCGGCAACGTCACCGAAGTGCACGCCTGGAGCGACCGGCCCATGTGGCCGCAAGGCCTCACCGCGATTCCCAAAGAGGATCCGGTTCCTTCCACTCTGGATTGGGACCTGTGGCTGGGCATCGCCGCCAAGCGGCCGTTCACGGCCGACGGCAAGACCGAGCCCGACAAGAACGGGGGCTTCTTTTATCAGCCGTTCAACTGGCGCGGGTTTTACGATTTTGGCTGCGGCGCCCTGGGCGACATGGCCTGCCACATCCTGGGCTCGCCCAATATGGCGCTGCATCTTTCTAGCCGCAAGGTGGTCGCCGTGGAGTGTATCAAGAAGGAAGGCGTAAGCCCCTTCATGTTCCCCAAGGCTTCGATCATCCGTTTCGACTTCGCGCCCTACGGCAACATGCCGGCGCTGAAGATCTTCTGGTACGACGGGCTGAAAGAGAATCCGAAAATCTCTGGCGTGCCCGAAGGCGAGTGGATCGGCGATCCTCCGAATCTGCCGCGTCCCAGCGGGGCGGGCGAAGGCGGACGGGGTGGCGGCGGGCGGGGCGCAGGTGCGCCAGGGGCGGCTCCCGGCGCCGCTCCAGCAGCGGTCCCGGCCCCACCAGCGGCCCCGGCGCCTCCCGCTTCCAACGAATTCCGTTCTCCCGGCCGCGTTTTCAATTGGAACGAGTTCGAGGCTCTCAAGGCGTCGAAAGAGCCGCTGCGCTTCCCCGTGCCCGATGGCAGCCTCTTCATCGGCGACAAGGGCATGCTCACCACCGGCACCTACGGCGACGCGACGCGCTTGATCCCGATCGCGAAAATGAAGGACTACCGTATGCCGGCCCCGCTGCTGACGCGTTCCCCCGGCCACATGCGCGATTTCATCCGCGCCTGCAAGGGCGGTGCCCCCGCGTGTTCGAACTTCGACGTGGCCGCGCCGTTCGTGGAATGGATGCTGCTGGGCGTCATTGCGCTGCGCTACGAGGGCAAGCTCGAGTACGACCCGGGGAAGATGCGCATCACCAACAACAGCGATGCCAACAAGCTTCTCAAGCCCACCTTCCGAAAAGGATGGGAGTTTCACACTGTGAAGTCGTAGCGGGGCGGCGTTCCTGCCCGTAGCCGCTTTTCAGGCGGCGTTTTCGAGGCGTATCGCCGGCTGAAAGCCGGCTTGCAGCCAAGATTGGCTGCCCCACGGCCAGCGGATAATCGGACCCCCACCTCCGCAGAACGTCTCCGGAAGTGATACGCTTGCAATTTATGCAGATTGCGGATGTCTACCTCGGGTTGGGCGAAGAAGCGTTCGGACAACTGGTCCGCGGCATCTCCATCGGGAAGCTGAAAACCTACCAGATCTACGAAGGCTTCAAGGTGCGGGCGCGCCTCCAAAAGGTGAACACCGAACTCCTGCGCAAGTCGGTGCCCCGGTTCTGGGCGCGAGTCGGCGAGCCCGACGAGGACTTCGCCAAGGACCTGGCGCAGGCCGTGCTGGTCTCGCACATCGACATGATCGCGGCGGTGCTCGATTTCGTGGGCGTGCCGCATGAGAATGGTTTTTTCGCCAAGAAGATGGACCCCAAGCCGTATTTCACCGAGGGGTGGGAAGGCCGGGTGTTCGAGAAGTTTCGCGGCCAATTCCCGGAACCGCTGCTGCTCTTCTATATCAACCATTTGAGGTGGGAAACGTTGGGCGCGGGCGAACCGTATTTCCCGGCGTCTCCCAGCCCGGCGTGAGTTCGGCTTGTGGCGTGCAGATAGATGTATGAACGATGACTGTTCCCGGACGGAACCCGCTGCCTCAGGCCCGCGACCGAGACCCGATCACGGGTGGAACTCGTTGTTAGGGAGTGAGATGCGAGGAAGGTTCCGCCCATTGACGGGAGCATCTGCTTGACCCGGGGATGTTGGATTTTCAAGCACACGGATAAGCTCGTGGGGGATAAGCCCCAATTCAGGTGCTCTACGCCCGGAACGAATTGGCCGCCAAGATACGCGAGGTGCCAGACATGAACCATTGCGATTTCCATTATTCACATTTGCTGCCCAAGAAACCGGGCATTCTCCCGCTGGAGGAGACCATGACGAAACAGTGCCGCCGGTGTGGCGCACCGTTCATCACGCGATCCCGGATACGGAAGCGTTGCGATGCATGTCAGACCGTCGTCTCGGCGGAGAAGCAGAAGAAAGCCAATGAGCGCTTAAAAGCACGCCGCGCCGCCCGGCGCATGTGCCTGCTGGCCAGCTAGTGCTTTAGCTTGCCCGGAACCCGCTGCTAACTAGTCCAGCCCGTGGCCTCGTGCCATGGGCCGGTGCCCAGCTTCAGCAAGGTCACGATGGCCTGCGATTCGGCCGACCGGCCTTCCCCCACGGGTCCCACCTGTTCGGCGGTCTTGAACTTGACCGACACACGGTCCGGTTCCAGGCCCAGGGTCTCCGCCAGTTTCTCCCGAATGGCCTGCCGGTAGTCCTTCAGCTTGGGCCGTTCCAGAACCACCGTGGAATCCACGTTCACAATGCGGTAACCAAGCGCTTCCGCCAGCTCTTTGGCGTGGCGCAGAAACACCAGGCTGTCGCAACCCTTCCATTGGGGGTCGGAATCGGGGAAATGCATGCCGATGTCGCCCAGGGCGGCCGCTCCCAGAACGGCATCCGTGATGGCGTGAGCCAGAACGTCGGAGTCCGAGTGTCCCTCGAGGCCAAACTCGCTGGGCACGGCGACGCCGCCCAAAATGAGCGGCCGGCCCGCCGCCAGGCGGTGCGCATCCCATCCCAGCCCGGTCCGTATCTCGCTCAAGGCTGGACTTCCTTGGCGATCTCCTCGTGGAAGAACAGGCGCGCCAGGTCCATATCGCCCTGCTTGGTGATCTTGATGTTGCGATCGCTGCCCAGCACCACGCTCACTTCCACGTCCAGGCGCTCTACCATGCTGGCCTCGTCCGTGCCGAGGAAGCCGTCCTCGCGCGCCAGTTGGAATGCGCGCGCCAGCAGATCGTAGCGGAAAACCTGCGGCGTCTGCGCCATCACCAGTTTTTCCCGCGGCAGCGTCGCCCGGATGAGCACGCGGCCGGTGGCGCGGCTCACCTGCTTGACCGTGTCCACCACCGGCACTCCCACGATGGCGGCGCCGGTCTCGGCCGCTTCGTCGAAAACCTTGTGGATGGTTCCCGGTTCGATGAACGGGCGCACGGCGTCGTGGACCGCCACCAGGGGAGTCTCGGGCCCCAGGGTCGCGAGCGCGTTTTCGACCGACTGCTGGCGGCTGTTTCCGCCCGCCACCGCGCGCACGCGCCGGCCGGGAAACTCCCGCTCCAGCATCTCGCCGACCCACTCCACATCCTCCGCGCGCACCGCCACTACGATAGCGGCCACGCGCTCCAGGGCCGCGAACTTGCGCACCGTATGAACCAGAATGGGCGAGCCTTCGAGCAGCATGAACTGCTTGCGGCTGGTGCCGGTCTTCTCGGCGGAGCCTTTTCCCATGCGGGTGCCCAGGCCCGCCGCGGGCAATATCACGGCGACTTTCATCTGCATCACGATTCTATCGTGGTCCTTTCCGGGGCGACGTTGGTCATGGGCTGCGGGTCGCTCTTGCGCACCGGCCGGTCGTGCTTCTCCGCGTTGGGCGCCGTCGAGTGCACCCGCTCGTCGAATTTGCCGAAAATCATCTTCCCGGCGGTGGTCTGGATCACGCTGGTCACGGCGATGTCGATGGTCTTGGAGATCATCTTCTTGGCGTTGTCCACCACCACCATGGTGCCGTCGTCCAGGTACGCCACGCCCTGGTTGTATTCCTTGCCTTCCTTGTTGATGAACACGCGCATGGTCTCGCCGGGCAGCACGATGGGCTTGAGCGAGTTGGCCAGTTCGTTGATGTTCAGCACCTCTACGCCGTGCAGGTGCGCCACCTTGTTCAGGTTGAAGTCGTTGGTGATCACCTTGCAGTCGTAGATCTTGGCCAGCTCGATGAGCTTCATGTCCACGTCGCGGACGTGCGGAAAGTCCTCTTCCACGATTTGGACGCTGAGGTGCGCCATCTTCTGGATGCGCTGCAGGATGTCCAGTCCGCGCCGGCCGCGATTGCGCTTCATCGAGTCGGCCGAATCGGCCACCAGTTGCAACTCCCGCAGAACGAACTGCGGAATCACCAGGACGCCATCCAGGAAGCCGGTTTCGGCGATATCCGCGATGCGGCCGTCGATGATGACGCTGGTGTCCAGGATCTTGAAGGTCTTCTTCGACGACTTCTCCACGCCGAAGATGCCACCCAGGGCCGCCAGGTTGAGCATGTCGCCCTTTTTGCCCCCTACGATCAGGCCGACGTAGGTCATCAACAAGAGCAGACACACTTGTAGGAAGGGCGGGGCGTTCGCCTGGCTGAGCACCAGCGACATCAGAAAGGCGCCGAAGATTCCCAGCACGCTCCCGGCCGCGGCCCCGATGAGCCGCTTCAGGCTGATTCGCTCCAGCCGGATTTCAAAACAGATGATGCCGCCGCCTAAAATCAGGCCGCCCACGGCTGCAAACTCCCGATGCAAACCAAACGGTTGCAACAGATAGGCGGAAGTAGCGAGCACCAGAATGAAAATAGCACGAACCACGATTAGATCGAGCAAGAAGGCACCCCCTCAGGGTGAATTCAAGATCCAGAGACGTCCCCATATGACTGGCACTTGATCCTGTAAAATGCGCGAGTTACGTCGCGCCAAAAGTATAACACCTCCGGCAAGCTTGGGGGATTTGTATGGAATCGCACGAATCGCGGGGCGGATGGTGGGGCAGGCGGCGCCGCCTGCCCCACCAATTCTCAGGAACGGCCCGGGGTGGTGGGGACCAGTTTCTGGATGGTCTCCCACGCTATTTTGGCATCCGCCAGCCGCAACGCTTGAAACTGGCCGAGCGCCCAGAGCGAGTCCTTCACGCGGACCAACTTGCTGAGGAAAGCCCGCTTGTCCACCGGCACGGCTCGCCAACTCGCGCCACCGTCTTCGCTCACCAGGAAGCCGTCATCGGCGGTGATCCAGCCGCGGTTGGAAGCGTCGAACAGCACGCAACTGAGCCAGTTCTTCGCCGGGCTGGTTTGCGCTTCCCAGGTGGCTCCTCCGTCGCGGCTGCGCAGAATCTGTCCGGCGAACCCGACCGCCCAGCCGTTCTTGGCATCGCGGAAGTATACCGAGCTCAGCGACCATGTGGCGGCGGGAGCCTTGATCTGCTCCCAAGTCTTGCCGCCATCCGCGGTCCGAAGTATGGTTCCGGCCCATCCCACCGCCCAACCATGCTCCGCGTCCAGGAAGAACATGCTCTCGATGGATTGCGAAGTGCCGGTGGTCTGCCTGGCCCAGGTGCGCCCGCCATCGCCCGAATGAATCAGCACGCCGGTATAGCCCCCTACCCAACCCGACTGGCCGACGAACTCAATGTCGGTCAAGCTCTCGGTGGTCCCGGTTTTCCGGTCCTGCCAGGTCTTACCACCGTCCTCGGTGGCCAGCAGCAATCCGCCGTCTCCGGCTGCAAAGCCGCGATTCGCATCCTGGAACGCGATCGCCCGCAGGCGCCCCTTGGTGCCGGTGTCGCGCGCGGCCCAGGTAGCGCCGCCATCGGTTGTGACCATCACGGTGCTCGGCTCGCAGAGCACGTATGCCACGGAGGCAGTTGGCGCAGCCCCGTCGCGGAATCGGCAAGATGTCTCCTGCGCACCGGCAAGGGAAACACCCATCAACGAGATCATGGCTAGGCGCTTGAACATTTCTGAATCCTCTGAAAAAGGTCTCTTACTCCGATGATTCTAACTCGATTGCGCGGCAAAAGGATATGGCGGCTAGAGCCTCCGCCTCAGCCCAGCCAAACGACTCCGGCGGCGATGGTCGCCACCGTCAAAGGCGCGCCGACCTTGAAGTATTCCCAAAAACCGATCCGCGCTTCGTGGCGCGCCCTCTGGACTACGATCAAATTCGCGACCGAACCGAGGATGGTCAGATTGCCCGCCAGCGTGGTAGACATCGCCAGCGTAAGCCACGACCGAACCGGATCGCTCAGATGGGCCATGAACGGTTTGAAAACCAGTACCGCCGGCACGTTGCTCACGACATTCGAAAGCAGCGCGGCAAAGGCGCTCAGCACCCAGACTCGCTCCAGGTGAAACTGCCGGGCGGCGCGGAACAGGTTTTCGGGCAGGGAGGTCTTCTCGACCCCCGCCACCACGATGAAGAGGCCAATGAAGAGAACCAGCAAAGACCAATCGATCTCGCGGTAGATTCTCTCCGGCTTCACGCGCCGCGTGACCAGCAGCAGCGCGCCGGCCAGAAGCGCGACTTTCGGAACCGGCCAACCCGCGAAGAAGAACACGATCATGCCGGCCGACACGGCCAGGGACTTCCCCATCAGCACGCGGTTGACGCGCACCGGGCGTCGCACCAGCGCGACCTTCTCCTGGAGCCGGAACTCCCGATGGTAGATGGCGGCGATCGCAATTACCGTCAACACCAACCCAACCGCCGCCACTGGCGAGAGCGCCGCCGCGAACGCGCGGTAGTGGATCCCGGAAAAACTGCCGATCATCATGTTCTGCGGATTGCCCGTGATGGTGGCCACACTCCCGATGTTGGCCGCCATCGCCACCCCCAGCAGGTAAGGCACCGCGTTGCGGCGCAGTTGGCGGGCGATTTCGAGCACCAGGGGTGTGAGCACCAGGCACATGGTGTCGTTGACGAAGAAAGCGGAGAAGAACCCGGCTACGAAGACGATGGCGGCCAGCAGCACGACGGGCCGGTGCGCATGCTCCACCACCCATTCGGCCACGGCGCCGAAGAATCCCGAGAGCCTCAGGTTGGCGACCACGATCATCATGCCGAACAGAAGGATGATGGTGTTGTAATCGATCGCCGCGAAGGCCTGCTCGATATCGAGGACGCCGCAAGCGATCATCAGGCTGGCGCCGATAATGCAAGCGCCCGTTCGATCCACGCGGAACCCCGGCAATCGCCCGATGGCCAACACCAGGTAGGTGGCGAGGAAAATGAGAATGGCCGCCAAAAACCAGCTTACGCCAGTCATCGGCTACGCTATACGGGGTGATGCCGATGGCGCGGAACGTGCGGCACCAAGCACACCCCCGTAGCCGATGCTTTGCTGCTATCCTGGCTCGTTACCAGGCTAGGCCAGGAGGTTGCCGGCATGTTGGTCGAACAGCAAATTGCCGAACGGAGGGAACGGGCGCAAAGCGCCGTGCTCCGGGTGGAGGCGCGGCCCGCCGGGGGCCTCTATGGCGACTATCGCGTGCAGTCCGCCAGCGGAAAGACCTATCGCGTCGCCATGCGTGGCCCGGGCCTCTTCGAAAACTACTGCTCCTGCCCGGATTTCGCCGTCAACACCCTGGGGACCTGCAAGCACATCGAAGCGCTGCTGCTCCAGTTGCGGCGGAAGCACGGCACCGCCCTGGAGCGCAAAGCATACGCCCGCACGCGCGCTTCCATCTCCCTCCAGTACGGAGAAACCATCGCGGTCCGGCTGCGCCTGCCGGCCGCGCCATCGCCCGGGTTGAAAGCTTTGGCCGGCGAGTATTTCGACCCGGCGGGGATCCTGCGGCCCGAGCATTTCCGGCATTTCGGAGACATCCTCGACAAGTTCCGCAAGGCCGACGACCAGGCGGTCATCTACAGCGATGTGCTCGAATACATCGACCGCGAAAACGAGATCGCCGAGGGCCTCGAATCTGAACGCAAGCTCCTGGCGAAACTTCGCGCCGGCCACGATCCACTGGAGGGCGTGCTCAAGACCAAGCTCCTGCCATACCAGGCGCGGGGGGCCATCTTCGCGGCCTGCCGCGGCCGCGTGGTCCTGGCCGACGACATGGGCTTGGGAAAAACCGTGCAGGCGCTGGCCGCCGCCGAACTCCTGCGGCGGCGCAAGGGCATCGAAAGGGTGCTGGTGGTGGCCCCGGCGTCCGTCAAGTACCAGTGGAAGACCGAAATCGAGAAGTTCTCGGATCTCTCCGCGCAGGTCATCGACGGGCCACTCGCCGGGCGGCGCCCGTTGTATGCCGCACCCGCGTTTTTCAACCTCACCAGCTATGAACTGGTCCTCAAAGACGTGAATCACATTCACGAGCTGAAGCCGGACCTGATCATTCTCGACGAGGCCCAACGCATCCGCAATTGGGTCACGGCCACGGCGCGCACCATCAAGCAACTGAAGAGCCGCTACGCCTTCGTACTCACGGGGACCCCGCTCGAAAACAAGCTGGAAGAGCTCTTCTCGGTGGTGGAGTTTATCGACGGGCGCCGCCTGGGTCCCGCCTTCCGGTTCCTCCAGGAACACCGCATGGAGGACGAAAAGGGACACCTCCTCGGCTATCGCGGCCTGGATCGCATTCACACGCAACTGGAGCCGGTCCTGCTGCGGCGCACCCGCAAAGAGGTCCTCACCGAACTCCCCGAGCGCACCGACCAGATTTTCCGCGTCCCCATGACCGACGAGCAGGCCGAGCCGTATTGGGAGCAGAGCGAAATTCTCAGCCGCCTCATGCACAAGTGGGAGAGACAGGGCTGGCTCTCCGAGATCGACCTGCGCCGCATCACCTGCTGCCTCCAGAACATGCGGATGCTGTGCGACTCCACCTTCCTGTTCGATAAGCAGACCAACCATTCGCCCAAGCTCGAGGAGTTCCGCGAGATCATTCGCGAGCTGGCGCTCGAAGAGAACCGCAAGGTGGTGGTCTTCAGCGAATACGAGCGCATG
>Ga0182021_10001407_pt1 | contig 27453 bp, 16 predicted proteins | sample 612E3MmetaG_FD_120493 | JGI IMG/M metagenome (GOLD analysis project Ga0182021, IMG submission 120493) | Permafrost microbial communities from Stordalen Mire, Sweden - 612E3M metaG (Illumina Assembly) | ecosystem: Environmental > Terrestrial > Soil > Wetlands > Permafrost | place: Sweden...
CGCAGAGAGAAGCGCAGAGAAGACATTTTGATGAGAAGAAGAGTCCGAGCGCTCGGATTGACAGGCTGAAGCCTGTCCCACTGGCTGTGCGGCCTGTTTCATGCGGAGAATCTGTTCGAGTTGCTGCCCCAGGGCCGCTCCCGGTGCGTGCGGGGGTTGCCCGAGCGCGAGGGCTTCCCCGGCGAGCGTCACGGCCTCGTCGAACTGGCCGAGTCGGGCGAGCGCGAGAGCCGCATCCATGCGAGTTTGAGAACGGCGCCAGTCCCTGCTCGGCGTGCAGAGCAGGTCGACGATGGTGACGGCCTGGCGGCGCAACGGCAGGGCGCGGAGGGGGTCGCCGGAGGCCTCATATACGCGGGCCGCGATCTGGAGATCGCTGAGGTAAGGTTCGCTGGTATTGCCGCTGAGCGACTCCTGTAATTCCAGGAGGTCCCGCGCCGATGCCTGCGCTTTCTCCCATTGCGAATGGGAAAGCTCAAACTCGATATTCAGGCGCAGAGGCTCGGCAAGGCTGGCGCTATCGGGGCCGTTGGCATCGGTCAGAACGCTGCGATATTGTTCGATGGCGGCGGGGACCTCGCCCAGGCGGCCGGGCTGGCTCATCAGAAAGCGCACGTAGTTCTGCGTCGCGGCGATGAGCGGCTGCATGTTGTCCGCGGACCAGGTTCGCGCCAGTGCGAGCAGGCGCTGGAAGAGTTGCTCGGCTCTGGCCGGTTCCTTGTTCATGGCCAGCCCTTGAGCAACCTGGAACACGGACCACACGACCTGCTGCCCATCGGCGGCTTGCGCGGCGATATCGATGGCATGCAGAGCCAGAGTGTAGGCGTCGTCCCAGCGGTGCTGGTTCGCGGCTTCCCCGGCCTTGCGCATCTCCTCGCCGATGAGGATCTGTCCCGTGGGAGGCGCAGGCCGCGGCTGGGGCGGTTCCAGGGCTTGGGCCGCCCGCAGATACTCGTCGGCGGCCTTCCCTGTCTTTCCGGCGATGAAGGCGAGGTTGAATAGAACCATCCTCTTGTGCTGCCCGTCCAGATGCGGGCTCTCCGCCAGGTAGTCTTTCAGCAGGCTTTCGGCTTGCGCGGCGCGATTCGTCTCCGCGAGGAAACTCGCGTATGCGGTCATCGCCTGGCTTTCTTGCGGGGCGCCCTGGCTCTCCCGCTGGAGTTGCCGATAGACTTCGCCGGCCTGGTCGATCTGTCCGGCCTTGAGCAGGTAGCTCGCCAGATTCTGTTGCATCCAGATCGGCGGGTTGCGAATGCCGGGTTGGTTCAACGATGGCAGGGATGCGATGGCCTGCTGCATCGCGGCAGCGGCGTCGGCGTAGTGCTCTTGCCGGACGGCAAGGCTCGACAGCGATTGCCAGGCGTTGGCCTTGGCTTGCGGATCCGCCGATTGTTCGGCCAGCTTCCGGTAGATGGCGGCGGCTTCGTCGAGTTGCCCGTTCTGTTCGTAGAATCGCGCCAGGGCCGTCTGGTTGGTCGAGGCGAGCGCGCGGATCTTCACCGCGATGGCGGCTACGGCATCGGGCCGGCCGAGTTGTCGATACAGGCCAGCCAGACTGGTGTACGTATAGATAATGCCGGGCGTGGCGGGCTGCGCCGCCGCTGCCTGTTCCAGATAGCCGACGGCCTTCAGCAGGTTGCCGTCCTGCTGCCAGGAATTCGACAGCACATTCAGCACGGCGTTGCGGGACGGATGCGCGTCTCCCAGCGGGCGGGTGCGGTCCAGCGCTTCCTGTAGAATCGTCCGCGCCTGGGCGTTCCAATTCGAATTCTGATAGAGTTGCGCCACCTGCTGTACCCAGTAGGCGAATTGCGGGGAATCCACCGGCGCGCGCGGCAGTAGGGCGCGCGCCTGATCGCGGGCGGCGACGGCCTCTTCGAAACGACCGTTATTGCGCGCCTGCCAGACTGCCTGGATGGCTGCGTCCAAGGGGTTTTGCCGCGGCGATGGTTGCGCCAGGGCGGCGAGGGAACAAACCAGAACCAGCGGCAGGCGAAGCATGTTGGTGTAGACACCGGAAGATCGAGTCCAGTTCCGCATAGGGGCACTCCTTCTCTCCGGCAGAGGCAGCTTGCACGCGAAATACCGGAGGGAAAAGGCCTGATTTGCCATGGTGGGCGGCGCGCGGACCGTGTTCGGCAGAACACTCCTGTGTCGGATCGGCGTCTGGTGGTGGGATGATTGAAAGATTGACAGATTGACAGACCACGCAAGGCGATGGTCTGTCCTACACTATGGACCGCTACTGCGAGTTGCGCGCGCGCGCGGCGGAGTTCGTCGCCGAGTGGGCGCAGTGGGGCGCGGTGGTGGTGCTCGGGCCGGTGCGCGAGGCTGCCGACGAAGTTGCCCTGGCGGCCTGCGGCGACGCACTGGTGGGCGTGCACCGGCTGGCATTCCGCGAATTCGTTTTGGAACTCTCCGCCGCGGAGTTGAATCGGCGCGCGCTGGTGCCGGTGGGCCGGACGGTGCGCGAGGCGCTGGCCGCGCGCGTCACGCAGGAGGTGGAAGGCGCCGGCGGCTTGCGCTACTTCGGGCCGGTGGCGGGCTTCCCCGGGTTTCCCAGGGCGTTGGCGTCTACCTTCGAAGAGCTGCGGCTGAACGCGGCGCCGCTGGACGGGCTCCGCGAGTGCGGCGAATCGGGCGCGGACCTGGCGCGCCTCGTGGGCGCCTATGAGGACGAGTTGGCGGCGCGCGGTTTCGCCGATCACGCCACGCGGGTCGAGTTGGCGGGCCTGGGAGTGCGGGAGCAGCTTGCCGACAAGGCGGTGGTGGCGCTCGATGTGGTGCCGCGCACGCGCGCTGAGCGCGACCTGCTCACCCTCATTCTGAATTCGGCGCGGGCACACCTGGATCTGCGTCTCGGCGCGGGCGACGCGGCGCCGAAGAGGTCGCTGGAATCGCTGCAGCGATATCTCTTCAGTGGGGAGTCCGTGCCGGCGCGCCAGGAGGACGGCAGCGTGGAGATCTTTTCCACTTCCGGCGAGGCGCTGGAATGCGTGGAGATGGCGCGCCGGATCGGCGCGGCGGTGGAGGACGGGGTGCCGTTCGACCAGATCGCCATCGCGGTGCGGTCGCCGGAGCGCTACCAGCCGCTGGTGGTGGAGGGCTTGCGCCGCGCCGGAATTCCGGTGCACTCGACGAGGGGAGCGCGGCGTCCCGACGTCGCCGGGCGCAGCTTTCTGGCGCTGCTGCACTGTGCCGAAGAGCGCCTCTCCGCTTCGCGTTTCGCGGAGTATCTCTCGCTCGGCCAGATGCCGGAGGACGAGGAACCGCGCACGCCGGCCGCTTGGGAGCGCCTGCTGGTGGACGCCGCGGTGATCGGCGGTCCGGACCGCTGGGAAACGCGGCTGGATGGCCTGCGCGAGGAACTCCACCGCCGCTATCGGGAGGAGGAAGACGAAGGCGAACGCGCGCGGTTGGAGCGGCGCATCGCGAGCATGGAGAGCCTGCGCGGCTTCGCCCTGCCGGTGATCGGCCGTCTGGCCGCGCTGCCGGGGCGCGCCACCTGGGGCGAGTGGATCGCGGCGCTCGGCGATTTGGCCGAATTCACGCTGCGCGAGCCGGAGCGTGTGACAGCGCTGCTGGAGGAATTGGAGCCGATGTCGCCAATCGGTCCGGTGGGCCTGGCGCAAGTGCTGTTGGTGATTGGTCCGCGGTTGACCACGCTGGCGTCCGCGCCTGAGGGCTCGCGCTATGGCAAGGTGTGGGTGGGCGGATTGGAAGAGGCGCGCGGCATGGCGTTCCGCCGGGTGTTCGTGCCGGGCGTGAATGAAGGGCTGTTCCCGCGCCCGCCGGCGGACGATCCGCTGCTGCTAGGGGCGCAGCGGGCGGCTTTGGGCGTGGAACCGCGCGCCGACGATACCGAACTGCTGCGCATCGCGGCGGCCTGCGCCAGCGAGCGGATCACGCTTTCGTTTTCGCGCCTGGATCTGTTGACGGGGAGGGAACGTGTGCCATCCTTCTACGCCTTCGCGGCGCATCGCGCGGCCGGCGGGGAGGAGATGGACGTGCACGAATTCGAGGCGCGCGCCCGCTCGGCCACGCGCACGCGCATCGGCTGGCCGGCGCCGTCCGACCCCGCCGATGCCATCGACGACGCGGAATTCGATCTGGCCACCTTGGCTCCGCTGGTCAAGGGCTCGGGCGAGTATCTGAAGAGTCTGCCGGGGCGCGCGGTGGCGTCGCTGCGGGCGCGCTGGATGCGCTGGCACAAATCGTGGAAGGCGGCCGACGGCCTGTTCATCGAGGAAATCGGCAGCGACGCGTTGAAGGCCTACCGGTTGACGGAGCGCGCGTGGCCGCCAACGCTGTTGCAGCAGTACGCGCGCTGTCCCTACCGTTTCGCGCTGCGCGGCATCTTCGGCCTGCGTCCGGCGGAGCGGCCGGCGGGCATACAGCGCATGGACCCGGCGGAGCGCGGCAATCTCTATCATGCGGTGCAGTTCGAGTTGCTGCGCGAGTTGCGCGCGGCCGGCCTGGTGCCGGTCAACGAGGGGAATCTCGGCAGCGCGCTGGAATGGCTCGACGCGATTTTGCAGGTGGAGGCGGCGCGCGCGGAGAGGGAGTTGGCGCCCGCGATTCCGCGGATCTGGCGCGCCGAAGTGGAGTCGATTCGCGCCGACCTGCGGGGCTGGCTGCAACAGAAGGCGCGGTTCGAGGCGGACTGGACGCCCGAGTTTTGCGAGCTGAGCTTCGGTTTGAAGAGTCCGGCGGGACGCGATCCACGCAGCCGCAAGGAAGCCGTAATCGTCAGCGGCGGCTATCGACTGCAAGGCTCCATCGACCTGGTGGAGCGTCACACGAGCGGCACGGTGCGCGTGGTGGATCACAAGACCGGGCGCATTCCGGATCCGCGTCCGGAGACGGTGGGCAAAGGCGAAGTCTTGCAGCCCACGCTTTACGCGCTGGCCGCCGAGGAGATGCTGGGCGAGCCGGTGGGCGTCGGGCGCCTGTACTATGCCACCATCGCGCAGAATTACACCGCGATCGACGTGCCGCTGCACGAGTGGACGCGCCGGCGAGCGTTGCACGTGCTGGAGACGATTGATGGGGCCATCGTCAATGGGACGCTGCCGGCCGCCCCGCGGGAAGGCGGCTGCAAGAACTGCGAGTACCTTCCGGTGTGCGGTCCCTATGAAGAGGAGCGGGTAAAGGAAAAGTCGCCAGCGGAGTTGAAGGGATTGAAGGATATGCGGGGGTGGCGATGAGGAGCCCTCACTCGGCGCAGCCGGGACTTAACAGGGAATCGCTTCCCCGCGGAGACGCAGAGACGCAGAGACAAGCGCGGAGAAGACCCAAAGAGCTGGAAGGATTCACACCTTGGCGCGGGCGGCGCGCAGTGGAAGCAGAGAGCCCGGAGGGAAGGGACTCAGGTTCTGTTTTCTCCGCGCTGATCTCTGCGTCTCTGCGTCTCCGCGGGGAATACGCACGCCGGCACTGTTCTGGCTGCCTCGGGAAAGGGCTGGAGGCCACCGCATGACGCCGGTTCCGGTTTCCGATCTGGATCGCAGTTGGGTGGTGGAGGCCTCGGCCGGCACGGGGAAGACGACCGCGCTGGTGGACCGCATGGTGGAAACGATCGCCGCCGGAACGCCGGTGGAATCCATCGTCGCGGTCACCTTCACGCACGCCGCGGCGGGCAACATGAAACTGCGCGTGCGCCACGAACTGGAACGGCGGCGCGCCGGTGAAGCCGACGCCGAGATCCGCCAGCGTCTGGCCGAAGCGGCGCGCAGCCTGGACCGCGCTTTCATCGGCACCATACACGCCTTTTGTGCGCAACTGCTGCGGCGCCGCCCGGTGGAGGCGCGCGTCGATCCGGACTTCCAGGAGCTGGCGCAGGCCGACGCGCTGCGCGTCTTCGCCCAAGTGTTTCGCCGCTGGACGGAGCAACGATTGTCCACGCCATCGCCCGCCCTGTCCCGCGCCTTCGCGCGCCTGGCCTGGAGGGAGGAACGCGATGGCGGTGAGCCGCTCGACGAGTTGCGCAAAGCCGCCTGGAACCTGGCCGAATGGCGCGATTTCGACGCGCCTTGGGATAAGCGAGCCTTCGCCAGGGACGCCCACATGGCGGCCCTGATCGATACCGCCGAGGCCACGCTGCGCATTCCCTCGCGCGGCGGGAGAGCGCAGGAGGACTTTCGTCCCTTGCGCGAATTCGTCCTCCGCGCGCAACGCGCCCGCGAAGCCGGACGCGTGGACCCGGCGGCGCTAGAGAGCGAGCTGCTGCGCCTGCCCACCGAGATGCGTTGGGTCAGAGGCCGCGATGCCCTCTATGCCGGCTGGGAAGAGTTGAAGCTCGCCATCGAAGCTTTCCGCCAGGCGGCGGATGGCGATCTGGCCGCCCGTCTGCGCGACGAGCTCTGGGAAGTGGTGGGCCTCTATCGGCAGGAGAAGGAGCGCGCCGGCCAGCTCGATTTTCTGGATCTTCTGCTGCGTGCGCGCGACCTGCTGCGCCACGACGGAGCGCGCGCCGATCTGGCGCGCGTGTACCAGCGCATCTTCGTCGACGAATTCCAGGACACCGACCCGCTACAGGCCGAGATCCTGCTCCTGCTGGCCGCCGCCGATCCCAGCGAGCGGGATTGGCGCAAGGCGCGGCCGGCGCCCGGCAAACTCTACGTGGTGGGCGACCCTAAACAATCCATCTACCGGTTCCGGCGCGCCGACGCACGGCTCTTCCATCGCATCTGCCAGGGGCTGCGCGGCGATGGCGTGGGTGCGCGCGAGCTGACCCGCAGCACACGATCGACGCAGGCGATTCAGAGTTTCGTCAACGCCGCGTTTGAGAACAGCATGGAGAACTACCTGCCGCTGGAGGGCGGCGTGGAAGATCCCGAAGGCCAACCCGGCATTGTCGCGCTGCCCATGCCATACCCCTACGGCACGCGCAATCTCTCGGCCGCGAAGATCGACGAATGCTCGCCCAACGCGGTGGCGGCCTTCATCCAATGGCTCTGCCACCAGAGCGGCTGGAAGGTGCGCGACCGGGCGAGCGGGACCTGGGTGGGCGTGCGTCCGGAACACGTCTGCATCCTGTTCCGGCGCTTCACGAATTACGGCACCGATCTGACGCAGGAATATGTGCGCTGCCTGGAAGCGCGCGGGATCGCGCACCTGCTGGTGGGTTCGAAGAGCTTCCACCGGCGGGAGGAAGTGGGCACGCTGCGCACGGCCCTGCGCGCCATCGAATGGCCGGACGACGAGCTGAGCGTCTTCGCCGTGCTGCGCGGCAGCCTGTTCGCGGTGTTGGACGAGACGCTGCTCCGGTTCAAGAACGCGCACGGCAGGTTCCACCCGATGATGGAGCTGGCGGAAGAGATGGACCCCGAGTTCGTGCCTATTCGCGAGGGCCTGCAGTTGCTCCGCGAGTTGCACCGCCGGCGCAACTACCGCCCCATCGCGGACACTATACACGGGTTGCTGGAAGCCACGCGGGCGCACGCCGGCTTCGCTTTCAGAAAAGGCGGCGAGCGGGTCCTGGCCAACGTCTACCGCCTGACGGACCTGGCGCGCAGCTTCGAGGTGAGCGGCGCCGCCACCTCATTCCGCGCTTTCGTGGAATACCTGGAGACGGAGTACGACGGCAGTGACACCAGCGAAGCGCCGGTGCTGGAGCGGGAGGGCGGCGGCGTGCAGTTGATGACGGTCCACAAGGCCAAGGGGCTGGAATTCCCGGTGGTGATTTTGGCCGATCTCACGGCGAAGCTGACCGGGCCGCAGGGAGCGGACCGCACCTGCGATCCCGAAAACCGCCTCTGCGCGCAGCGACTTCTGTGGTGCGCGCCGTGGGAACTGCTGGACGCCGCGGAGAACGAAGCCAAGGCCGACGAAGAGGAAGCGCTACGCGTGGCCTACGTGGCGGCGACGCGCGCCCGCGATCTGCTGGTGGTGGCGGCCATCGGCGAGGAAGAGCGCGCGGGCGGCCCCGTCAGGTGGTTGAGCCCGCTGTACGACGCGCTATATCCGGCGAAGGACGGATGGCGCGTGGCGGCGCCAGCGCCCGGCTGTCCCCCGTTCGGTGGGAGCACGGTTTTGAACCGCCCGCCCGACAATAGCGAGGAAGTGTCGGTCCGGCCGGGTCTGCACGCGCCCAAGGCGGGCGGGCACCAGGTGGTGTGGTTCGACCCGGCGGTGCTCGGCCTGCACGCGGCGCGGACGGATGGCGTGGAGAATGAAGACGTGCTGAAGGGCACGCCGGAGCAGGCGATCGAAGGGCTGCGCCTCTACCAGGAATGGCGCGACCGGCGCGTAGCGCGCATCGAGCGCGGCAGCGTGCCGAGTTTCCGCACGGCGACGGCCGAGACGCTGGGGCGCGGGGTGGGGGTGGCGGTTCGGGTGGAGACGATCACGCTGCCGATGGTCCCGGGGCGTCCTGGGGGCCGGAAGTTCGGACGCCTGGTGCACGACATACTGCAGCACGCTGGCACCGGGGAGGAGGTGGACGCGCTGGGCGTCATCTGGGGCCGCCGCCACGGCGCTGGAGAATTGGAGCGCACGGCGGCGGTGGAGGTGGCGCGCGCCGCGCTGGCGCACGACGCGCTGGCGGTGCCGGCCGGCGCCCGGTGCTATCGCGAGTTTCCCGTGATGGTGCGGTTGGAAGACGGCACGCTGGTGGATGGGCGCATCGATTTCGCCTGGACCGACGGCGCAAGCTGGACGGTGATCGATTACAAGACGGATCGGCGGGAGAAGCGCAACGTGGCGCAAGTCGAGGTGTACGCCCTGGCATTAGAGCGCGCCACCGGGCTGCCGGTGCGCGGCATCGTGCTGGAAGTGTAGGACAGACCATCGCCTTTGGTGGTCTGTCGCGGCTCGCAAGAGCAAGAATGCCGACAGACGACAAAAAGCGATCGTCCGTCCTACCCCCGCTGCAGGTAGACCACGTGGGTCTGGGTGAACTCGTAGAGGCCGTGTTTGCCATCGGCGCCGCCGATGCCGCTCTTGCGGACGCCCGCATGGAAGCCCTGCATGGCCTCGAAGTTTTCGCGATTGATGTAGGTCTCGCCGAAGTGGATCTCCTGGCAGGCGCGCAGGGCGGTGTTCAAATCGCGCGTGTAGATGCTCGAAGTCAGGCCGTAATCGGAATCGTTGGCGAAATCGATGGCCTGGTCCAGATCGTCGAACTTCACCACCGGAACCACCGGCCCGAAGATCTCGCGGCGCACGATTTCCATATCCTGGCGGCAATCGGCCAGCACCGTCGGCTGGTAGTAGTAGCCGCCTTCCAACTCGTGCCGACGGCCGCCGGTGACCAGCGTCGCTCCATCGGCCACGGCGCCGCGCACCAGGGCCTCCACCTTGTTGTAGCCCGCCTGATTGATGAGCGGTCCATAATCCACCGTTTCATCGGCCAGCGGATTCCCGCAGCGCGTGGCCTGCATGGCGGCGGCGAGTTTCTCCGTGAACTCATCGGCGACGCTCGCCTGCACGTAGATCCGCTCGGCGCAATTGCACACCTGCCCGCTGTTGATGACGCGCGAGGCGGTCACGGCTTTCACCGCCAGGGCGAGATCGGCGTCCGCCATGACGATGGCCGGGGCTTTTCCGCCCAGCTCCAGATTCAGCTTGGTGATGTTGGGCGCCGCCGCCGTCATGATAGCCGAACCCGTCTCCACGCTGCCGGTGAAGCTGATCATGCCGATTTTGGGCGACGCGCAGAGAGCTTTCCCCGCCCCCGCGCCGCGCCCGTGGACGATGTTGATCACCCCCGGCGGCAAGTCCGTCTGGGCCATCAACTCGCAGAACTTGACCGCGTTGTGTGGGGTCTCTTCGCTCGGCTTGATCACGATGGTGTTGCCGGTGACCAGCGCCGGCGCCGCTTTGCGCGCAATCAGGAAGAAGGGGAAGTTCCACGGCAGGATGCCGCCGATTACGCCGATGGGCTGGCGGAAGAGCAGAATGGTTTCGCCGGGCCGGTCGCTCTCCAGGATCTCGCCTTCGATGCGGCGCGCCCATTCCGCCATGTAATCCATGTAGTCGGCGGTGAACGCCACTTCCACGCGGGCGAGAGAGAGAGTCTTCCCCTGTTCCCCGGTGATGAGGCGCGCCAATGGCTCCACGTTCTGGCGGATGTTGGCGGCGATGGCGCGTAAGGCCACGCCGCGCTCTACGGCCGGCCGCCGTGCCCACGATTTCTGTGCCGCCGCAGCCGCCGAAATGGCCGCCTCCACGTCTTGGGCAGTGCTGTCCGGGACGGTGCAGATGGCGTCCCCGGTGGACGGATTGATGCAAGTGATCCGCTGGCTTCCGGTGGACGGAGTGAATTCGCCGTTGATGAAGTTGTCGTAGTTGCGCATGGCTTTGAATATAGTATCGAACAGTGGTAGGACAGACCATCGCCTTTCGTGGTCTGTCAAGGCTTGGAAAGGCAAGAAAGTCGACAGACGACAAAAAGCGATCGTCTGTCCTACGAAAGCCTGTTTGCCGCATGTCCGGCCCGTGCCGTGTTCAAATAGGTAGGAACGAATTCGAAATGGCATTTCGGGGCGTGGACTATTTTTGCGTCGACTCGCTCTTTAGCGAAGAGGAGTTGATGGTGCGGCACACGGCGCGGCGGTTCGCCGAGGAACGCATATTGCCATTGATCCGCGATTGCTACCGCGACGGGCGTTTTCCATACGAGATTGTGCCGGAGATGGCGGAACTTGGTTTTCTGGGCGCCAACCTGGAAGGCTACGGCTGCGCCGGCATGAGCCACACCGAGTACGGTCTGGCGATGCAGGAACTGGAGCGCGGGGATTCCGGCGTGCGCAGCTTCGTTTCGGTGCAGGGCGCGCTGGTGATGTACCCCATCCACACTTATGGCAGCGAGGAACAGAAGCGGAGGTGGCTGCCGGCGCTACAGAGCGGCAAAGCGATCGGCTGCTTCGGGTTGACGGAGCCGGATTTCGGATCGAATCCAGCGGGCATGCGGACCACGGCGCGGCGCGATGGCGGCGGCTGGGTGCTGAACGGCGAGAAGACCTGGATCACCAACGGGAGCGCGGCGGATGTGGCGGTGGTGTGGGCGCGCGCGGAGGAGGGAGTGCTCGGCTTCCTGGTGGAGCGCGGGACTGCCGGATACACCGCGTCGGACATCCACGGCAAATGGTCGATGCGCGCGTCGGTGACGAGCAGCCTGGCCATGGCCGATTGCCGGGTGGGAGAGAGCGCCCGGCTGCCCGGGGCCAAGGGGCTGAAGGCGTCGCTTTCCTGCCTTTCGCAGGCGCGCTACGGCATCGGTTGGGGAGTGATTGGCGCGGCCATGGATTGCTATGAGACCGCGCGCTCGTATGCCGTGCTGCGCAAGCAGTTCGACGACCGGCCCATCGCCTCGCATCAACTCGTGCAGGAGAAACTGGCGTGGATGATCACCGAGATCACCAAGGCGCAACTTCTGGCCGTGCAGGCCGGACGGCTCAAGGACCGCGGGAAACTGGAACCGGCGCAGATTTCCATGCTGAAACGGAACAATGTGGCCATGGCGCTCGATTGCGCGCGCCTCAGCCGCGACCTGCTGGGCGCCAACGGAATTACCGACGAATATCCGATCATGCGTCACCTGTGCAATCTGGAATCCGTGAAGACCTACGAAGGAACGGACCACATACACGCCCTGGTGATCGGGGAAAAAGTGACCGGCGTGGCCGCGTACAAATAAATATGATTCTTTACGCCCTGACGATTGTGGTGAGCGCCTTCCTGCTATTCCAGGTGCAGCCCGTGATAGCCAAGATCATCCTGCCCTGGTTCGGTGGAAGTGCCGCCGTGTGGACCACCTGCCTGCTGTTTTTCCAGATGGTGCTCTTATTGGGCTACCTATACTCCCACGCGGTGATCCGCTATCTCAAACCGCGGGCGCAGATGCTGCTGCATGCGGGGCTGCTGGTGGCGAGCGTAGTGGTGCTGCCCATCTACCCCAACGTGGCGTGGAAACCGGTGGGGGCGGCGGAACCCACGCTGCAAATTCTCGGCCTGCTGGCGGTCAGCGTCGGGCTGCCCTACTTTCTGCTCTCCACCACCGGTCCGCTGTTGCAGGCGTGGTACGCGCGGCGCTTTCAGGGCGCCATGCCATATCGTCTATATGCGCTGTCGAACGCCGGCTCCATGTTCGCGCTGCTCAGCTATCCGGTGCTGTTCGAACCCTACTTCACTACGACGCGGCAATCCGGCATGTGGAGTTGCGGCTATGGGGTTTTCGTCGCGCTGTGCGCGTGCACGGCGTTCAAATCGAATCAGGGCAGCCGTTTGGGACCGGGGACAGACAGGACTGCCAGCGAATTTCCGGCAAACGGCGCCGGAAATTCATGGCAGTCTTGTCAGTCCCCGGAGGACGATATCCTAGCGGTCGCGCCGTCCGGTAAGACCTACCTGATGTGGCTGCTGCTGCCGGCGGTGGCTTCGGTGTTGCTGCTGGCCATCACCAATCATCTGGCGCAGAATGTGGCGGCGATTCCGTTCCTCTGGGTGCTTCCGCTGAGCATATACCTGCTCAGCTTCATTCTCTGTTTCGAGGGCGAAGGCTGGTACCGGCGGAATCCGTACCTCCAACTGCTCGCCGTGGCCCTGGGCAGCATGGCCTATGCGGTCAGTACGGATACCACCAGCAATGTGCCCATCAAGATCATGGTCCCGCTGTTCGGCATGGGACTGTTCACCTGCTGCATGGTGTGCCATGGTGAGTTGGCCCGACTCAAGCCCGACCCAAAATACCTCACGCATTTCTACCTGATGATGTCCGCCGGCGGGGCGCTGGGCGGGTTGCTGGTGGGCCTGCTGGCGCCGCATTTCCTGAATGCGTTGTACGAAATGCCGGTGAGCCTGGTGGTCTGCGCGGCTTTGGTCTCCTACGTGCTGAGGCAGGATGCGGAACTAAAGTGGATTCGGCGATGGCCGGGCGTGCTGGTGACCGGCGTTCTGACGCTGGCGCTGGCGGGATTTGTCGGGTGGCAAATCCGGCAAATGGTCAGCGGATCCCGCGTATTGGTACGCAACTTTTACGGTGCGCTGAAAGTCAGGGACTCCGGCGACAAAGGATCGTTGGAAGAAACCCGTACGCTGACCCACGGCACCATCAATCACGGCGAAGAATACGTGCATATCGGGCGGCGCGATCTGCCCACCACCTACTACGGGCCCAACACGGGAATCGGGCTCGCCATACGGGAGAAGCAGAAGGCCGGCGCGGTGCGTATCGGAATCATCGGGTTGGGCACCGGCACGACAGCGGCCTACGGGCGGCTGGGCGATTACATACGTTACTACGAGATCAATCCGCTGGTGTTGGAACTGGCGAAGAAGGAGTTCTACTTCCTGGCGGATTGCAAGGCGAAACTGGATGTCGCCATGGGGGACGCGCGCCTGACGCTGGAGCAGGAGTTAAAGGACGGCCACGCGCAGAATTTCGATGTCCTGGCGGTGGACGCTTTTTCCAGCGACTCGATTCCGATCCACCTGTTGACGAAAGAGGCGATGGATCTTTATTTCCGCCACTTACGGCCGGACGGCATCCTGGCCGTACACATTTCGAACCGCTATTTAGACCTCCAGCCGGTGCTGGAGGGGGAGGTTCGTGCCACCGGGAAAGTCGCTCGCCTGGTAGACACCGAAGACGACGAGACGGTGGATGTTTTTGGCGCCACGTGGGTGCTGATCACGTCGCCTGTAACTGGATTTAAGGGGGAGATTCCGGGTAACTCGGAGCCACTGGATTCCAAGAAGACTGTGCGATTGTGGACGGACGACTACAGTAATCTTTTCAAAATCCTGAAATAGGGTTTAGGATGAAGATAGCCGCGCCCGTATCTCCCTTGTTGTGATGCCGAAACAGACCATCGGGCCTGTTTTTCGGAGTGCTGTTGTTGTATGATCGACTTGGCCGAGGATAAATCATGGACGCCGCTCAAAAACTTCTCAAGAACGCCGCTATTGTAACCGCCACTGCCTTGCTTCTGACAACCGCTGGGTTGGCAGCCACGCCCACGCTGGTCGCTCCCTCCACGGTGTCGATTGGGGCTACCGGTTCCAACTCCGCCACCGTGACCAGTTCCGACGCCGCGACGCCGATCACCTTCACGACCGCCACCAGCTATGCGGTTGACACTACCGGCTCGGGAAGCTGGCTGGTGGTCTCGCCGAGCGGAAGCTCCACGACCACGGCGTACTTGAATCTCACCCTCCGGAACGGCAGCTCGTCCGGGATCACCTCGGGGGCGTCGGCCACGGTCACGCTGACTCCGACCTCGCCGTCCGGCGTCTCGCCGGTGACGATCACGGTGACTTTTGACACCGGCGGCGGCGGCGGTGGTGGCGGCAGCAGCAATATCCTGACCGCCTCCATGACCAGTGTTGCCTTGAGCGCGGCCTACAACAGCACAGCCAACACCACCATCAACATCACAACCAACAGTTTGAGCTCAATCGGCGTTACTTCGAGCGTGTCGGGCACAGCCGGCGGGATCGCGTGGCTGAGCGCCTTCTTGAACACAAATTCCGTCAGTTCGGCCGGAGGCGCCATTCTCAGCATCTTCGCCACCGCCAACGGTCTGGCGGCGGCCACCTATCAGGGCACCGTCACCATAACGCCCACCACCGGCACGGCGCTGGCCATCACCGTGAACTTCACGGTGGGCTCCGGCGGCGGCGGCGGTGGTAGCTGGTCCGCGAGCCCAAGCACCATCCCGTGGAGCTTCACCACCGGTAGTGGCAACTTCCCCAGTTCGTCGGTAACGGTGAGCACCACCACCGCATCGTCTTCCTATAGCGTCAACACCACGGGAAACAGCAGCAGTTACCACTGGTTGTTCGTGTCTACCGGCGGCCAAGCCGCGGGCTATAGCCAGTTCTTGATTCCCATCGGCATGCCATTCACGCTGTCAGTCAGTACCGTAGCCAATAGCTTGCCGCAAGGCACATATATCGACCAGGCGCTCATTACCGATCCGTATGGAACTCAGCAGGCCACGGTTACCGTGACCCTCACCGTGAATGGCGGCAATTCGGCGGGCCTCACCATCAACCCCACTTCCGTCTCTTTCACCTCAGCGTTGAACGGCGCCCAGCAGAGCCAGATGGTCACCGTGACCAGCAGCACCGGCGGAACCCTTTCCATTCCCGGCACTCTCCCCAGTTGGCTGAACTATGCGCTGCCGTCCAATACTTCCATCGACCCCTACGGGTCGGCCGGCGTAATGGTCTATGCCAATCCGAGCGGATTGGCGGCCAACACCTACTACGGCACGATACAGGTCCAGGTGGGCTCGCAGTCCGGCACGCTCAACGTGAGCCTGGTGGTTGGCGGCGGCGGCGCAACCGGGAACACCGCGGTGGCTCCCACCTCGCTCAACTTTGCCTACCAACTGGGCACCAATAATGCGTTCATCGCGCGGCAAAAATTGGTCATCACGGGGCCGCCGGGCGCCTGGTCGTCCACCATTTCCAGTGGCGCTTCATGGTTGCACCTCGACCCGTCAAGCGGTAGTTCGTTGCCCAATCCGTCGATTGACTCCGCCACGCCCACCGTGAGCATCGACCCGACCGGTCTGCAGACGGGCTCATCCGTCGCCACTATCACCGTAACCACCCAGGGCGGCTCGCAAACGATCAATGTCACGATCAATGTCTACTCGGGGGTCGTCCTTCTGCCGACTCCGGGCGCCCTGGTCTTTTCGGCGCAGACCGGCCAGTCGAAGCCCAGCCCCCAGGCGGTGTATTTCAGCGGATCCGACAACTCCTTGAATCCGCTTTCGATCACCGCGACTGCCAGCAGTCCCTGGATGAGCATCACGAGCGGCGCGGCCTATGTGGCGGTTCAGGTGGACCAGACCGGATTGACCACGGGAGTGTACAGCGGCTACGTCACGGTCAGCCAGGCCGGCGCCGCCAACAGCCCCACCACGATTCCCATCCTCCTGGTGGTTAACGGCGGCGGCGGCGGGGGCACGTACGGCAACCTGACCTTCTCGCAGAATCCGATTACGTTCACTTCCACCAGTAGTGTTACCACGCCCAGTTCCACGACATTGACGGTGAGTGCGAGCGCCTCCACTTCGTTCGTGGCAAGCATCAGCTACGCCTCCGGCTCGGGGAGTTGGTTGACGTTGAACCCGCTCACCGGCGTCACGCCGGCCAATCTATCGGTTTCGGCCAATTCGGCTGGTTTGTCCGTGGGCACTTACACCGCGACCATCGCCTTCAGCGCCAACGGCGTGATTCAAAGCGTGAATGTGACGCTGACGGTGAGCGCGGGCGGCGGCGGCACCGGGAACGTCGTGGTATCGCCCACCGGGTTTACCTTTATGGCGCCGCTGGGATCCAACCCGGCAAGCCAGACTCTCAGCGTGACGAGCGCTTCCGGTGCAGCGGGGATCTCCTTCACGACGCAGGTGACCTCCGGCCCCAGTTGGCTAACCACCAATGCCAATTCCAGCAACACCACTCCGGCTACCTTCACGGTCAGCGTCAGCTCGAGCTCGATGGCGGCCGGCACGTACTACGGCAACATTCTGGTCACACCGAGCGGCGGCACCGCGGTCAACATTCCCGTGACCCTGACCGTTGCGGCGCCGACCAGTGTTTCGGCCACGCCGACCACGGTGACCTTCAACTATCGCATGGGCGATTCGGCGCCGGCGGCCCAGACGCTGACGGTTTCCGGGGGCGGCGCCACGCTCGCCTTCAGCGCCACGCCGTCCAGCACCGGCAACTGGCTGGTGGCCTCGCCCGCTCTCGGCACCACGCCGGGGACGGTGAGCGTTTCCATTAACACGGCTAACCTTCCCGCCGGCGTCGGCACCTACAGCGGCACCGTCCTGGTGGCCGGCGCGGGCGGCGCGTCGGGCGCCACCACGGTCACCGTCACCGTGAACGTCACGGCCCCGCTGCCCACCGTCAGTAAGGTGGCCAATGCGGCCAGCTACGCCAGCGGTTCCATCGCGCCGGGCGAGATCATCACCCTGTTCGGCAGCGATCCCACGCGCCCCATCGGCCCCGCAACCCCGGCCGGTCTCGCGCTCGATGCCAGCGGCAAGGTGGCCACCACCATTGGCGGAGTGCAGGTATTGATCCAGGGGTATGCCTGCCCCATGATCTACGCCAGCGCGACGCAGGTTTCGGCGGTGGTGCCCTATGAGATCAAGTACCTTACCGGCGCTACTGTCCTGGTCAAGTTCCTCGGCCAGTCCTCCAATACCATACTGATGAACGTGGCAACGACTGTGCCGGGAGTGTTTACGCTCAACGCGTCGGGCACTGGTCCCGGCGCCATCCTTAATTCCAACAGCATCGTCAACTCGGCGGCCAATCCGGCCACGCGGGGCGACGTCGTGGTGATCTACATGACCGGTGAAGGCGAGACTTCGCCGGCCGGTGTCACCGGGAAGGTGACCACGGTGGCGTCGCCCCCGCTGCCGCTGACCCCCGGTCCGCTGTTGCAGCCGTCCGTCACCATCGGCGGCCAGCCGGCCAGTTGGTTCTTCGCCGGGGAAGCCCCCGGGTTCGTCTCCGGCGTCATGCAGTTGAACGTGGTGGTGCCGACCAATATCGCGGCCGGCGATCAGCCAGTCGTAGTCATTATTGGAGGCACCCCGAGCCAGCAGGGCGTGACTGTCTCAGTGAAGTAAGAAGCGGGACAGGGCGAAAAACCACCGGCATGGTCGGCCTTCCGGCCGGCTGGCAAGCTGAAGCATGCCCCACCAAAGGCATCGGTTTTTCACGAGCTTTCGCGGGCGGCACGCCCATTCAAACAGGGGCGAAAAACCACCCTGAACCGTGTCCAGGTGGTGCCGTGGGTGGGGCCGGCGCTTCCGCCGGCGCTTCCGCCTGCCCCACCATTTTTCAACGGGCCACGAAGGGCGATGGCCTGTACCGGTTACCGCCTGGCGGTGAAGGCCTTCAGATCGAAGGCATCGGCCATGGCCTGATAGCCGGCATCATTGGGGTGCAGGTGATCGCCCGGATCGAACTCGGCGCGGAACCGCTTGGGATTGGCGGCGTCGCGTGTCGCCGCTTCGAAATCGACCACGGCGTCGAAGGCGCCAGAGGTACGGATCCACGAATTCAGGGCGGCGCGGATCCGCTCGCCATCCTCGCGAGAGTAGCCGGCGCCTTCGTAGGGTGTCAGGGTGCAGCCGATTACCTGGATGCCATGGGCGTGGGCCTGGGCGATGAACTGTTGGTAGCCGGCGATGAGTTCGTCGGCGGTAACCGCTTCCGCCGGGACCGTCGCCATGCGGCCGATATCGTTGATGCCTTCCAGCAGCGACACCCACTTGACGCCCGGTTGGCTGAGCACATCGCGATCGAAGCGCGCCAGGGCACTGGCGCCGGTGCCGTCGCGCAGGACGCGATTGCCGCCGATCCCGAGGTTGGCCACGGCGATCCTGGCCGTCCCCTTGTTGGCCGCCAGGCGCGCCGCCAGCAGGGCCGGCCAACTGTGGTTGGTTTCCGCGGTGGAACGCGCGCCGTCGGTGATGGAGTCGCCGAACGCGACCAGCAGCGCGGCGTCGGCGGCAGCCGCCACGTCGATGCCGGCCAGCCAGTAATAGGACTGCGTGGTCACGGGCTCGGCAATCTCGGGCTTCGCGGTCTGGTCCCCTTCCTTCGAGATGTAGGTGTTGTGCAGGCCGGTAGAGTGTGTGGTGGGAGGGCCGGTCTCGCCGGGGAAATAGAGGCTCACGGCCAGATCCGTGACCGGCGGCACGTTGAGTTCCACCGGATCGCTGAGCAACACCACGCCCGGAGCGATGGTGCATCCCGGCTTGCCGTTGAAGCTCAGGCTGCGGTCCGAATCGGGAACGATCCCGGAGTCCTTCGCGCGAAGGGCGAGATGCGCCGAGCCCAATACTACCGGGGCGCTACCGAACGCGTTCGACAGGCGGACGCGCAGACGCTTCCCGCCGATGCTGGTGCGCACGATCATGCGGACGGTCTGATTGTTGAGGCCGCGCTCGGCGATTTCCCGCGGTGTAGTGGCGGGGACGGCGGGCGCGCTCCCCGGGGCCGGCGCAGCGGAGGGTTGCACCGTTACGCTGGCCGGTGCCGCCGGTCTCACGAGCGTTTGGGCGGTGGCCCAGGTAGCCACCCAGTGTTCCTGGCCTTTCGGTTGAGCCTGGATCGGGCCGAGGGTGCCCAGTTGGGCCAACACGAGAACGAGAATCCATCGTAGCGTCACGGTTACACTTCCTCCCGAGCAGGAATTATAACTGCTGGCGCGGGGAGGACGGGGACAGACAGGGCTGACAGCGAATTTCCGGCAAACGGCGCCGGAAATTCATGTCAGTCTTGTCCGTCCCCGATGTTATACTCATCGCTAAATATGGCGAATCCGAAATATGCGGCTTCCGGCAAGCCGGTACCGGTCTCCGAGCTGGTGGACACGCTCCCTGACGGCACCAAAGTGAAACTCCGCACTCCCCGCATGCGCGCCTGTAATGAAAAGGACGCCAAGGAAAAACTGTGCGCCGGCCATCTCAAGCGCTGGTATTTTTTCGGTGAGGAAGTGAAGAGAATATTCGGCGCCGACGTGGAAATCTACCGGTGCGAGCACTGCAAGACGCTGTACCTGCCCAACCCGGAAGAGGAGCCCCGCACCGGCACGTTAAGTTTCTAAGGCCGCAAAAAGAAAAACCGCATCGGTTCAATCCCAAGGCGTGCGAGGACTGAATTCGATGCGGCTCGCCCAGGTAGGGCTGGGATCCGGCGTCGGGCTATCTGGAACAAAACAAGAGCTTGTCGATTCCTGGTCAGGTCCGCGTCCTATTTTTCCTCACCAGAAACGCCAGACAACTACCGCAACTCGCGACCCGTGGAGAGTTCGTATGAAACCGTTTCACAAAAAAACCCCTCTGCCATAACCGACAAGGAAAGAATGGTGAGCTAAAACTCTTGCAAACATCGGCTCCCGCAAGCACGCTGTCTTCTTCGGCCCACTCTTCTTCCACCCGCTTGTTAAGGCAGAGGGCAGGTTTGAAAGTACTTCGCCAATTCACCACTACAAATAGCAATCGGACACCCATCTGTCAATCGGTTCAACTCACTTTGCCGTCAATATTTTGTGCAAATCGAAAAGGGGTGCTTTGTAGTCCGGTTGGGCAGGGTCTGTGTCGCTATGACACAATCTAGTTCATGCGGGCCAAAATCGGGCTGGGCGCGGCGCTGGGCTGTATTTGGGTGACGCTGGCCGCGCAAACTCCGGACGAACCGGTGGCGGTGTACACCGAGCATCCCCGGCTCTTCCTCCGCGCGCAGCGCCTTCGCCTGCTCAAGCGGGAACGCGAGCGCGCCTCCGCGCGTTGGCAGCAGTTGGAAACCCTGGTGGTTGGCGGCGCCCCCATGGCGGAGCGCGGCTTCGCCTGGGCGCTCTACTTCCAGGTCGCGGGCAACGCCGAATTCGGCCGCAAAGCCATCGTTTGGGCGCTCACGCCGGCCGCCGACCTTCGGCAGCAGGCGCTGGTCTTCGATTGGTGCCAGGACCTGCTGACTGAACCCCAGCGCCGCGACCTGACAGCCCGCCTGGCCAAAGGCATCGTCGAGGCCGCCGATCCGGCCATCCCCGCCGTGCGTTCCCGTACGCTGGCCGCCATCGCGCTCTACGACCATGCGCCCCAGGCCCCGCAGCGCGCGCTCGACGCCATCGTCCACCAGTGGTGGGAGCGGGGGATGGTGCCGGCTCTGCGCGGTGGCCAGAGCGTGGTGGCGCGCGACGACGCTTACGCGCTCTGGGAGTTGCTGCACGCCGTACGCGACAATACCAATCTGGATTTGCGGGAAAGCGTACCCCGTTTCTTCAAGGACTTTCCCATCGAGCACCTGCTTAGCCATTATCCGGGCGCCTACGATGCGGCGGAGAACCCGTACCGGATCGGTGTCACCAGGAGAGCTGGCGAACCCGACGTGCAGGCGGCCGCTCTATCGCGGGCGGCCGAGTTGGCCATGGTGGCGCTCGATACCAACGCCGCCGAAAGCCAGGTGTTGCAGGGGTGGCTGATGCACGACCGGTTCATGCTGCGCGGCACCTACGGAGCGCCCTACGAGTTCCTGTGGGCCAACCCTTACCAACCGGGGCTGAGCTACTATCACGTGCCTCTGATCTATCACAATGCGGATTTCGGCAAGCTGTTCGTGCGCTCCAGTTGGGAAGAGGACGCGGAGTGGTTCGGCTACTTCGATGGCGTGATGCAGATGTTCTCCGAGGGCCATCTCACGCCGCTCGGCGCACAAATGAACGCGCCGCCGGTCTCGCTGAAAGAGGCGACGATCTGTTTCGCGCAGCGGGCGCGCAAATTCCGTCTCACGCTGGAGGAAGAGGAGGCCGTGTTCCTGCTGGGCCTGGAGCCCGGACGCACCTACCAGGTGGAAATCGACGACGAAGAGATATTCGAGGCGGGCGCCGACCGGGGCGGGATCCTGGAACTGGACGTGCCGCGCGGCAAGCCGGTGGGGGTGAGAATCAAGGAGATCGGGGCGGGAGAATGAGGCCCGAGTTCATCACTTGTTCATCTGCGATCCGGCATACTTTAGAGGTCAGAGTGGGTCGCGGTTGGCGAGACCCAACTCGAGGAGGCATCACATGCGACGATTTTGCCTGATATTCGCGGTCGGGATGGCGATGGCGGCGTTCATCGGCCTGGCACAGCAGACTTCCAGTACCGGTCCTTACAAGTTGCTGAAGACGGCCAAAGTGGGCGGCGAAGGTGGCTTTGACTATGTTTATGCGGACGACGCCGGGCGGCGGCTGTACATCCCGCGTACCGGTCCCACTCCGCGTATCAATGTGTTCAATCTCGACACGCTGGAGCCGGTTGGCGTCATCCCTAATGCCAGCGCCCGTGGCGCGGCGGTCGACCCCAAATCGAATCACGGCTTCGGCAGCAGCAAGCCCGTGGTGATGTGGGACACCAAGACCCTGGCGACGATTAAGACGATCGACGTGCAAGGCAATCCGGATGGGATTCTCTTCGATCCATTCAACCAGCGGGTGTGGGTTTTCAGTCATAGCCAGCCCAACGCGACGGTGATCGACGCCAAGGACGGATCGGTGGTGGGCACGCTCGACCTGGGCGGAGCCCCGGAGCAGGCCGTCACCGACGGGAGGGGCCACATCTACGTCGATCTGGAAGACAAGGACAAGATTGCGGCGGTGGACGCCAGGACACTCAAGGTGACCGCGCAGTACGATCTGGCCGGCAAGGGCGGCGGGCCCGGCGGGCTGGCCTTCGATGTGAAGAATCACATTCTGTTCGCCACCTGCCACGACCCGGCCACCATGGTGGTGCTCAATTCCGACGACGGAAAGATCCTCGATACCCTGCCCATCGGCAGCGGCACCGATGGCGCCACATTCAACCCCAAGACCATGGAAGCCTTCAGCTCCAACGGCGACGGCACGCTGAGCGTCATCAAGGAAAACAGTCCAACCAGCTTCGTGGTGGAACAGAACCTGAAGACCATGCCGCGCGCCAAGACGCTGACGTTGGACAGCAAGACGGACCACATCCTGCTGATCGCTGCCGAGTATGGGCCGCCGCCTGCCCCGCCGGCGGATGCACCGAAGGATGCGCCGAAGAAGGGTGGCGGCCGTGGCCGCGCACCGATGCTGCCGGACTCGTTTTCCATTCTGGTGGTTGGGAAGTAAGACGGGCGTGTCATGAAACCGCTCCCTCACGGTCGGGGCTCAGATCGGAGCCGCGACCGTCAGGGAGCGGTTTCTCTTGCGAAACTGTCTGCTTAGTACGCCCAGCGCCACAGGCTGGCGCCCACCGTGTACCCGGCGCCGACCGCGGCAAACAGCACGAGGTCGCCCTTTTTCAGGCGTCCTTCCGAAATGGCATCCCGCGCCGCCAGGGGCAGAGTGCCGGCCGTGGTATTGCCGTAGCGTTCGATGTTGATCATGATGCGCTCTGGCGCGATTCCCAGCCGCTCTCCCGCCGCCGTAATGATGCGCTTGTTGGCCTGGTGAGGAATCATGAGGCCCACATCTTCCACCTTGAGGCGATTGCGTTCCAACAAATCGCGGCAGACTTCGTGCATCTTGCGCGAAGCGTACTTGAACACCTGGCTGCCTTCCTGGTGCACGTAGTGCAGCCGGCGATCCACGGTCTCATGGGAAGCCGGCAGCCGGCTGCCGCCCGCCGGCATCTTCAGGAAGTCGCCGCCCGAGCCGTCGATCTCGCCCAAAAAGTCGATGAAGCCGGCGTCGCCGTCCTGTTCGGCGGCGGGCTCGATGAGCATGGCGCCCGCGCCATCGCCGAACAACACGCAGGTGGCGCGGTCGGTGTAATCGATAATCCGGCTCATGGTGTCTGCGCCGATCACCAGCACCTTGTTGTGCGTGCCGGCCATGACCAGGTTGGCGCCCACGGTGAGGCCGTACAAAAAGCTGGAACAGGCGGCGATCAGATCGAAACCCCAGGCGCCCTTGGCTCCGATGCCGTGCTGCACCAGGCAAGCCGTGGAAGGGAACATATAATCGGGGGTGACCGTGCAGACGATAATCGCGTCGATCTCCGGCGCGTCCACCCCGCGTTGCGCCAGCGTGCACCGCGCGGCTTCAATCGCCATGTCGGAGGTAGCCATCTCCGGGCCGGCGATGTGGCGCTCACGGATGCCCGTGCGCTCCATGATCCACTTGTCGTTCGTGTCTACCAGCTTTTCCAGATCCTGATTGGTAAGCACTCGCGGCGGTGCATAGCAGCCGAGTGCGCTGATTTTGGCCTTTGGCAATGTTTTGTCCTTGAGAGCTTAGGTTAACCCAGAGTGCACCCAAGAGGCCAGCGATCAAAAGGGCAGTGCAAGGGGCGGTGCCGAACCGTTTTGGGCTATGCTACCGCGGTCACGGGGAGTTCGATGGCTTGGCGGACTTTGTGCATGAGGCGTTCGAGCCGGGCGCGCTCCGCCGGGGGAATGCCGGCGGCCGCCAGCAGAGCCCTGGCTGTCAAAAAGTCCTTCGCCGCATCGCGGTAAGCGCCGCGAGCGGCGAGCGTACGGGAGCGGTGCAGTTGCCTCGCAATCAGGGTGCACAAATCCCGGTCTGTCTTGGCGCGAAGCCGTGCGAGCGCGGTTTCCATTGGTTCCTCCATTTTTGTCTACTTATTTAGACGCATTCCGGAGGGATTCCGACCAAGAAAAAGCGCCGGCCAACGTGAAGCAAAGTCCCTATTGCGCTAACGCAGCCTCTACGGCCTTAACCAATTCCGCTGCTTCGGGCGTGACCGCCGACTCGAAACGACTGATTACATTGCCCTTCTTGTCGACCAGGAACTTCGTGAAGTTCCATTTGATCTCGCCGCCCGTTTTGGGGTTGGCGGCCTTATCGGTCAAGTACTGGTACAGCGGCGTGGTATCCGCGCCCTTCACCGAGACCTTGCTCATCATCGGGAAAGTGACGTTGTAGTTACGGCTGCAAAACGTTTTGATCTCCTCGTTGGAACCGGGTTCCTGGGCGCCGAAGTTGTTTGCCGGAACGCCCACAATCACGAAACCCTTGTCCTTGTACGCCTCGTAGAGCTTCTCCAGGCCGGCGTACTGCGGTGTGTAGCCGCATTTGCTGGCCACGTTGACCAGCAGCACCACCTTGCCTTTGAAGGACGAGAGCGGCGTGGCCGCGCCATCAATCGAACTCAGCGTAAAATCATACACGCTCGTAGCGCCGAAGGCCATCGCACCGAGCAGCATACCCAACAGCATCAGTTTCATCATGGGGACAGGATAGCGAACCGCCCAATCCACCCGCAACTGGCTTCGTTCTACAGAGTGAGCGTGACCTTGGTCAGCGTGCGCGGCTTATCGGGGTCGAGGCCCTTGTGCACGGCCAGACAGGCGGCGAAAATCTGCGCGGGGACGATATACGGGATCGGCGTCAGGATCTCCTTGACGCGGCGCGGCAGGCGGATGACCCTGGTGGCGTAGCGCTCCACTTGGCGGTTGCCCGAGTCTGTAATGGCGACGATCTCGGCCTGCAAGGCCTGCAATTTGGCGAGCGTTTCGCCGATGGAGGGCCACGTCTTGCCGGGGGGAGCGAAAGCGAAGACCGGGAAATTCTGTTCGACGAGAGCGATGGGGCCGTGCAGGAAATCGGCGGAAGAGAAGCGCTCGGCCACCACGTAGCAGGTTTCCATCAGCTTCAACGACATTTCGAAGGCATTGGAATAGTTCAGGCCGCGCCCCACGACGGCGGCGTAGCGCATGAAGCGGTAGCGCTCGCTGAGGGCGTCGATCTGGGGTTCCAGCGCCAGCGTGTGGCGGACCACTTCGGGGATGCGCTCCAGGTCGGCGATGCGGACGCCGCCGCCGAGCGCATAGGCGAGCAGGTACATCATGAGCATCTGGCCGGTATAGGTTTTGGTGGCGGCGACGCTCTTTTCGTGGCCGGCGCGCACCAGGAAGAGGTGCTCGGCGATGCGCGCCATGGCGCTGCCACTCTCGTTGGTGATGCCCAGGGTGAGCGCGCCCTGCCGGCGCGCGCGCTCCAGCACCAGATTGGTATCGGTGGATTCGCCCGATTGCGAGATCCCGACTACCAGGGCATCGCGATAATTAAGGCGCGCTTTGTAAAGCGTGGTGATGGAGGGGGCGGCCAGGGAGACCGGGATTCCGGTGGTAATCTCCAGCAGGTAGCGGCCGAACAACGCGGCGTTGTCGCTGGTGCCGCGCGCCACCAGGACCACCAGGCGCGGACGCTGCTTTTCCACCAGGCGCTTGAACTTCCCGACGGCGCGCAATTCGGCGGAGAGAGTGCGCTCCAGCGCCTCCGGCTGCTGCCGGATTTCTTCGAGCATACGGGACATTGATCTCAAGATAGCAGGCGTCGCGCCGGCTCACTGGGGTCAGCTCTAAGTCCGCGGCAGAATCATGAAGCCGCTTTCCACCACCTGGTCGCCGAGAATCCGCGTCCAAACCACGCGCGCGCGTCCCCGCTGGTGTCCGTAGGCGAACGCCACGATGTGCCCCGGAACCAGCGCTTGGAAGCCGTGCCGGACGCGGAAACCACCGCTGTTGATGTCCAGCATCTGGCCGGGAATGCTGGTGGTGCTGGCGAACCATTCCGGCCGTAGTTCGAGTTGCCCGCCGGCGGGAGGGCGCGGCTGAGTGCGCCGGTCGAAGGAGTCCGATTGTGTTTCAAGAGGCATGGATGGAATCCTTTTCCCTGCCGCGGGAATTTCCTCTTTTTCCACGCTGTCCAGATCTAGAGGCCCGTGCTCCATCGGCGGGGCAGGTCCCGCTGCCTCGGTATGGCTGGCGTCGATGGCCGGCACACCGGGATAGACGCGCTTTTCTTCGGGCATGTCTCAGTGATCCATATCGGCCCAAGCCGTCGGATTATTAGATAATGCAGCCGGCATTTTGCAGGGTACGGGCTGGCCGGCGGGGGCGCCGGCCGCGGACCAGGGGGTCCGTCCCATCACGAAAGGTGCGCGGGTCAGCCCAGGCTGAAGCTGCGCATGGAGAGATTGCCGTGATGAAAGCCGGCGAAGATGGTCTCTAGTGGGTCGTCCGGCCAGGCCGCCCCCATGACCACGAACAGCGGATCGAAATGCTCCGTGGTGGGGGCCGACAGGCGTCCGTGGGGAGCCGAACGGCGGTACTCGTAGAGCTTCCCGATGTCGCGTTTTTCCACCTGAAGTGCCACCCACGCGTCGAACTCGGCCGCCCATTCGTCCACCGGCGCGTTCTTGTCTTCGAAGCGCACGCGCGACAGGTTGTGCACGATGTTCCCGCTGCCCACCACCAGCACGCCGTCGTCGCGCAGGGGCCGCAGCGCGCGCCCCAGTTGAAACAGTTGCGGCGGATCGAGGAACGGCATGGACACTTCCAGCACCGGCAGTTTCGCCGCCGGCCAGGCCAGCAGTGCCGGGACCCAGGCGCCGTGATCCAGGCCGCGCACGGTATCGAAGGTGGTGTCCCGATCGCCGGCCAGCAGCACGCCCGCGATCCTGGCCGCGAGGCCCGGGTCTCCCGGCGACGGGTATTGGACGCGGTAGAGATCGTCGGGAAATCCGCCGAAATCGTAGAGCAAAGGCATGTGGTCCCACGCCGTCACGCGCAGAGGCCGCGATACCTGCCAGTGGGCCGAAATGACGAGGATGCCGCGCGCGTCCGGATGCTTGTCGCCAAACGCGCGCAGTGCCGCCGCATGAGCGTCGCCCCCCAATGCCGACATGGGCGACCCGTGAGCCAGAAATACCGCTGGTTTCCGCATGACAGAAACCCGGGTTTGACTACTCTTCTTCTTTGACGACTACCACGGTGATTTCCACCGTGACGTCCTTGTGCAATTTCACCGGCACCTTGTACTCGCCCAACTGGCGTATGGGATCCTCCAGTTGAATCTTGCGGCGGTCGATGTTGTAGTTTTGCGCGGTCAGAGCTTCAGCGATATCCTTGCTCGTCACCGAGCCGAATAGCTGATCGTTCTCACCGGCCTTTTGCGCGATCCGGACGGTCGCCCCGGTCATGATCCTGGCCAGATCCTGGGCC
>Ga0182021_10001408_pt1 | contig 27453 bp, 28 predicted proteins | sample 612E3MmetaG_FD_120493 | JGI IMG/M metagenome (GOLD analysis project Ga0182021, IMG submission 120493) | Permafrost microbial communities from Stordalen Mire, Sweden - 612E3M metaG (Illumina Assembly) | ecosystem: Environmental > Terrestrial > Soil > Wetlands > Permafrost | place: Sweden...
ATGGCGGCCTGCGCCAGCATGGGGAGGACAATTTCCCGCCCCTCGCGATTTACCAGTCCAGCAACACCGTCACAGGCTACGTGCTGGGCGGCGGCCTCGAATACAAGTTCAATCCAGCCTGGTCGCTCAAGGCCGAATACCAATATCTGGACTTCGGCAAGCACGATGTGCCGATCTCGTCTGGTGCCGCACCTTCAACCATCCAGGCGGATGGCTCCAAGCTGACCGACGATGCGTTTCACACCGTGCGGATCGGCCTGAACTATTGGGTGAGCCCTGCATACGAGCCGCTGAAATAATGCCGGAACTCCTGACCGTTCCAGCACAACACCGTCATCGCGAGGCGGCCCCGGCCACCGTGGCGATCCAGCTTCCAGCGTCCCACATTTCGCCGTTGGACTGGCTTCGGGACCAAGCCCCCTCGCAATGACGGCAAACGGTCGAGACACACGGCGGCAGGTATTCGCCGCTTGCGCCGGATCAGGAATCGCTGACCTGCCTGGATCGCGTATGCGCCAGGCGGGTCAACGCAAAGACCATACGCTGCCATGCCGGCGGCCTGTGCGCCGCCAGCACCTTCACATCTTCGCCTTGCTGGTCCCCGGCGGTCAGAATCCCGGCCATCCGTATCACCTGCCAAGCCAGCGGATTCCACGCCTGCCAAACCTGCTGAACCTCTTTGGACAGCACGCCGGTCACAACCTCCGGAGCGGGGCCGAAGACCGGAATCCGCCGGGCAATTTCCGTATCCCGCAGGATGTTCCATTTGGAGACGCCGCCCATGATAGGTGAGCGCAGCGCATAGACGACCCGGCCAACCCACGCTTCACGGATGCAGTAGGAGCACATCGCACATGGCTCGACATTGCTGTACAGGGTAGCGCGCGCGAACTCGCGCCTGGACAATGCCTTTTGCGCCTGCGAAAGCGCGATCACCTCGGCATGTCGCGAAACGTCGCCTTCCTTCACCGTGCGGTTCATCGCTTCGGCGACAATGCGCCCGTCTATCGCGATAACGCTGCCAAAGGGATATTCGCCTTCCCCGATCGCGGCACGCGACAGCTCGATGCAGCGCGCCATCATCGCCCTATCCGCCATATATCCAGGAGCCGTCACGGCGGAGCTTCCCCGCTTGGCAAATATCCAGCTAAATTTATCATCGGCTTGGCTTGAACCTGTCATCAAGTTTGCGTGAAGCCGGACCCAGGAGGCATACTTGCAAGCCATTGAATCTAGGCGAGAAACCGTCCGCCCGCGCCAACAAGCGTTGTGATCGAGCCAAGCACCAGATTGAAATAGACCAGGGGGCGGATGCGGGCGATGGCTTGCTCCGCCGCGCCCCAATCCTCTGCCGGCACCGCCTGACGGAAGCGCTGCCATGGGCCGGAATAGATGTAGAAGAAGACCGAGGCCATCGCGATGCCCGCCGCCATCATTGCATTGACATAGCCGGGTGCCGCGGCGAAGCCCCCAAATCCCGGGATCACCATGGCATAGCCGCTTATCAGGATCGTCAGCACGCTAAGCCAGACCCAAGGAAAAAAACGCTGGAAGACGCGATGCCAGAGCGTCAGGCGCATCGCGGTGTCAAGCGGGCCGGCACTTGGCCTCAGCACCATATGCGCGAAAAACATGCCTCCAACCCAAATGACAACGGCCAGTGTGTGCAGCGCCAGCAGGATCGCCATTCTCTTGCTCCTCGAATCGGCCCTCGCATCTTTGTACCTGTCCGTTAGGGAAGCGTGAATTAGCAAATAGACCGGCGGTTGCGTGGGCGCGGCATGATCGAAGCGTTCAACCCCTCATCCTTCTCCCCATGGGAGAAGGGACCCTCGAACCATCCTCGGCGAGATTTCCGGCGTTCCCTCTCCCGTCCATATCCGTTTGCGGATATGGACGCCTTTGAGTAGCAAGCGCGCCAAGGCGAGCGTGCGTGGGAGAGGGACAGGGGGGAGGGGAAATTCGCCCGGTTCATTACGCCATGCGGCGCAGCAGCCGACACTATTTCATCGCGAGAACGCTTGCCACCGCAAAACGCACGTCGGTGGGCGTTGCACCGAAGCGCCGCCGAAAGGCCTTGTTGAAGTGCGACAGATCGGCGAAGCCCGCCTCGAAAGCGATGCTGCTGATGCTCCGGCTCGTAAACGCCGGCTCCGTAAGCATCTGCCGGGCCTGGGCCAGCCTTCGGCCGAGAACGTATTCGGAGAAGGTAACGCCTTCCGCGGCGAACAGCATTTGCACGTAGCGCGGGGTCACGCCATGCCGCTCCGCCACTTCGGGAACGGAAAGCGCGGTTCTTCCAAGGTTGCGGGCGATGTAGGCCTTGATCTCGTAGAGCCGCGCCGCGCGTACCCCGAGGCCGGCCGCTTCCCGCGAATCCTCGCGCACCGCGCCAATCGCCAGAGCCATCAGGCTGTGCACATGCACCGTGAACGCCGATACCACTTCCAGGGATGGGTTCGGGCCGAACAGCAGGGGATCGTCGCGGTCGGCCGCGAGAAGATACCCCTTGAGCAGGCGCAGCGCTTGGTTATCGGGCGGGATAGGCCTCATGAGTGCGTCTTCGGGATCGGCCGCGAGCGCCCGCAGCGCGCCGTCCGGCGCCTTGATGGCGATATACCGCACCGGCCCGGGATTAAGCTTCGAGGCCGGCTCCGCACCCGACACCAGAATTCCTTCGCCGGCGGAAAGCTGCCGCTCGCAGCCGAGTTGCGATATTTGCGCCGTGCCCTCCACCTGGATTTGCAGGTAGACAGCGCTGGCCCCATCGGCGGCGATATGCTCCTTCGTGCGGCGCACAAAGGAGCCGCTGCCTCCGCCCGCCACCAGCGAAAGCCGGGGCATGATGTGTATGGACGCAGCCTGGGAGAAGGGCGTGCCGGGCAATGCCTCGAAATCCGCGCTGGCGAGCGCCTGCTCCATCGTATTGCGCCAAGCCTCCACGCGCTCACCGGCTGGCAATCCTCCGGTAGAAAAACGGTACATCGCGATGCCCGTTTCTTCCTGCCTCATGCAGACATCCCTCCTTATTGAAGGCTCCCCCGGGCCTAACGATGCGTTCAACCCCTTGGTGGCCTGAAGGTTGCGGGAGGTTCGAAGGCGCACGCGATTTATCTGTGGACGGCACGCCGTCTGGCTGTGGCGCAAGCACCACATAGGGTTGCGATTAACGCGCGAGTTCGCCTCTGGCCCAAAGCGAGTTCGCACCTGCCCAAGACCCAAGGCATCCACACCGCTAAGTCTGGTACAGGCAAGCCGCGTGGGGCGGCGATTGCAGGCTCGACAGGGGAAATGGCGTTACAATGAAGAACACGATCTTGAAGGGCGCTGGCGCCCTGTGCGTGGTGGCAGCAATAGCGATTTCAGCGGCTCCGGCCTTTGCGGCGGATATGTCGCGGGCAGCCGATGGCGGGTATAAGGACGGCCCGATGCCGGTTGGCTGGGCTGGCCTCTATTTCGGCGGCCATGTTGGCGCGGCTTGGGGCGACATCGGTTTCCACGACAATTGGACCAGCGGCCTGAACGACGTTTGGAACAGCGGCCGCGTCAGCACAAGCGGCCTGACCGGCGGCGGTCAACTGGGCTTCAATCTCCAGAGCGGCTCGCTTGTTTACGGTATCGAGGCCGATCTTGGCTGGCTCGATCTTTCCGGGAGCAAGACCGTCGTAACCAATGCGCCGCACACATTTTCCAATTCGAGCGGCCTTTACGGCGATATCACCGGCCGCCTCGGCTTTGCAGCGGGTTCCACGCTCTTCTACGGAAAGGGCGGCGCGGCGTTCCTGAACAACACGTTCAAGGGCAGCTACTATTCCGGTGCGGACAACTTCTCGAACAGTCAAACGCTCTGGGGCTGGACTGCGGGCGGCGGCGTCGAGCAGATGTTCAGCCGGGGTTGGTCGCTCAAGGCCGAATACCTGCACTTCGATTTCGGCGACAAGACCTTCAACACGTTCAGCAGCGGCTATCGTTTGAGCTATGCCCCAACGGCGGACACGCTGACGGTCGGCCTGAACTATCACGTGGGCCGCGAGTACGAGGCTTTGAAATAAGCCAGCCCCCATCTGGCCTTTAGAGCGGCGCCTCCGGGCGCCGTTTCTGTCCGGTGCCACTCAGCACCGCAGGCCGCGACCACGGGAAAACTTTCGAACCCCGCCAAATTGCACTATATGCCGTTGAGCTTGGCATGCGGGGCACCATGGATCACGACAGTTACCAAGACAGCTACATCGCGGGCATTTTGCAGGAGGCGCAGGGTTTCGCCCTGGTGGGCGCCAGTGCGAACACGGTGCGGCCCTCCTATTTCGTGCTGAAGTACCTGCTCGCGAAGGGCTACCGGGTTTTTCCCATCAATCCGGGGCTCGCGGGCGGCGAGATCCTCGGGCGGAAGGCGTTTGCAAGCATTGCCGCGCTGACGGAGCCGGTGGATGTGGTGGACGTTTTCCGCAATTCCGAGGCGGCCCTTGGCATCGTCAAGGAGGCGCTGGAACACAAGGACCGGCTTGGCATCAAGGCCGTCTGGATGCAGCTCAGCGTGCGCAATGATGAGGCGGCGCGGCTGGCGGAGGAGGCGGGGCTCAAGGTGGTGATGAACCGCTGCCCAAAGATCGAATACGGGAGGCTTTCGGGCGAAATCGCCTGGGCGGGGGTCAACAGCCGCATGATTTCGAGCAAGAAGCCCTTCATCCTCGGCAAGGGCTATCAGCAGCTCTCCATCCGCAAGGAAAAGCCATAAGGATCGTTCTTGCATCCATGAGGTGATGTATTCTGGCACTGCAAAGGGCGTCGCTCTTCGCCCTGTTGTGTAACGGCGCTCCCTTCCGGCCCAAGAGTAAAGATCCTGAAACAGGTGGCGGTGAATGGCTTTAAAACCGGTGTAGGTCCTATGATTGGCTTTCGGTGGAAAACCTTCTTCGGCGCGGTTCGCTCAAGGAGTTCCCGGTCGCGTATGCCAAGCTTGTTGACGAGGTTTCCGTGCCCGGATAAAAAATGCGCCGGTAAGCGGCGCGTTCATTGGCTGTGCGGAGATAGCTCACGGCTCCGCCGGGGTGTGGGTGCTACGAGCCTTGAAATAGCTAATTAGCGCCTTGATACGGTCCCTGGGTTCGATGCCTTGGGCGCGCATATCGCTTACCATCCTGTCAGCGTCGGGATCGCGAGACATGCCTTCGATATCCGCATCGACGTGAGCTTGCGCTGCTCTCCAGGCGGCGGCTGGGTCTTTGGAGTGAAGCGGGCTCGTAGCCCTGGAGGATTTTAGCATGCGATTAGGCCCCGCCGGTTACGCTTTTATAATACCGACCGGCTCAAAGTGAAGTGCAACTTGCTAAAATACTTGCAAGGAGCACGAAATGGCCAAAGGATACAAACACATAACACGAACAGAGTTTGAGCAGATCGAACGATGGCTTGGTGAAGGAGGGAGGAAGCCGGGGCATTGGCTCCGGCGGGCGATGTAAGCGAACCGGACGAAGGAGCAAATCCGTGGGACGGCGTACTCAGCTAATGCGTCAGCCTCCGAAATACTGTCACGGCTATATCGATTGCCGGGGCAAGCCGCGCTGGTATTTGAGAAGGGCGGGGCACAAACAGGTGCCGCTGCCGGGCCTGCCCTGGTCGCCGGACTTCATGGCGGCCTATGAGGCGGCCATGGCCGGGCAGAAAATCGAGCTGGGCAAAAGCCGGATCAAACCCGGAAGCGTTTCCGATCTCATCACCATCTATTACCAGACGGCCGCCTTCATCCAGCTTTCCGATGCCACGCGGCAAACCTATCGCGGCATTCTGGAACGGTTCCGCGCCGATTATGGCGATCATCCCGTGGCGCGGCTCGAAGAGCAGCACATCACCGCCCTTCTCGACAAGAAGGCGGCGACACCTGCGGCGGCGAACAATCTGCGGCGCATGCTGCGCGCGATTTTGAAGCTCGCCAAGAAGCGCAAGATGATCCGGGTCAACCCAATGACCGAGGTCGAGCCGATCCGCTACAAGGTGAAGGGCTTCAAGGATTGGCCGGATGCCGAAATCAAACTGTTCACCGATTGCTACGCCATAGGCACGCGCGAACGGCTGGCGTTTGAGCTGCTGCTTTGCGCCGCCCCGCGCCGCAGCGATGCCGTCCGGCTGGGGCCGGGGCACATCGTTGGCGGGCGGCTGGTCTACCGCCAGAAAAAGACCGGGGCCGAAATCGACATTCCGCTTCTGCCCCAACTCGAAGCCGCGATTGCGGCTATGCCGTCGCTGGCAAAGCAGGCCGTGTTTCTCGAAACGCAATTCGGCGAAGCCTTCACCGAAACCGGATTCTACAACTGGTTCACCGAGAAGGCGCGCAAGGCCGGTGTCCCCAAGGGACGCTCGCCGCATGGCCTGCGCAAAGCCTGCTGCCGCCGTCTGGCCGAAGCCGGTTGCTCGGCGCATGAAATCATGTCGGTCAGCGGCCACGAGACGTTGAAGGAAGTGGCCTTCGTAACGCATCGAGCCGCCAACCTTCTTGCGCTTGAAGTTCAGAGCCGTCATCCGGCGGCCGAGCGTTGTCGCGTTGACCGGCGTTTATCCGCGATGCGGTCGCGAACGCCGATGTGGTCTTGGTGCCAGTTCAAGCCTCAGCGCTTGACGTTCTCGGCCAGGAAGCGGCTTTCGACATTATCCGCAGCGAAGGTTGACGGCCGTTTCCGGCGCCGGAAGAATCGCACGGAGCCGATGTCGTTCCGCTTCTCGCCGCAGACTGCCCAGCTCATCCGGCGCCTCGCTGACGCTGAGAACGCTTCCTATGTCGAGATCGTCGGACAAGCGTTCGCGCTGCTGGATCGGGTCAAGAAAGGCGAGAAGCTATGACCGGGCATATGACCGGCCGCGGATCGCATGAGGTTCCGCGGACCTGCCGATTGAACCGCCGGCACCAAAAAGCCGCCGCCAAGGCCAATGCTGCGGCGCAGCCCCCTGGCCAGCGGTTTTTCCTTCGCACCTTAAATCTTCCCGATTGTGGCCCTGCACGTTCGACTAAACTATGGGCTATGCCATGGGTTGAACTTGGGAGAGCAGAAAACATCATGCAACTTCAATTGCTTAGCGAATAATCTGGCGGGCCAGGTGGAATAAGACTGCGAACCCTTATGTGATTGAAGTTGCGGTGTAATCCCCTAGGAGACTTTGCCCGATATTTTGTTTTCCGCCACTGCCGACCGCCACGATCATTCGGCCAAGGATTTAGTGAAGATAACCTCGTACGCCTGAAATCCTGCACGGCCGTAGCAGCCTATGGCGGCGGTATTGGCGGCCTTGGAACAAATGCGGATACGCTTGCAGCCACGAAGCCGCATTTCATTTTCTGCGGCGCCCAACAGATGGGACGCCACACCCTTCCGGCGCCAGGCTTCGTCAACGAAGAGGTCCGAAACATAAGCATGGCTGCGCGTCTCCTCCCGTAGAAGCGGGTCGTCATCTTCATCGATCCACGCACAAATGAAGCCGATAGGACGCGCCTTTGTCTTCGCCAGAAAAATGCACCCCATTCGCTCCGAGGTAAGGCGGACCAACTGTTCTGCATAGGATTGCGCAATTTCGTGTCCTGGCTTTAGTTCGGGAACGGCGGCGCGTTCGTACTCCCGGATGGCGCTGACGAACTCCGCAATAATGCCCAAGTCTGAAGGCTGATAAGCACTGATCGTACGCATGAACCCAGTTTCCACATATCCAATTCGCCTGAACATCGAGATTTACTAGATATGACGACAGGTTTTCAAGTCCGACCGCTGACCGTCGAAACAATCTCCGCCATCCTCCAGGCAGACGGAGGTCATGGTTGGCGGCTCAATGCCGAACACTGGGCGTGTCATGCGGGCTTCCGGTTGGAAAGAGCGCGAGGTCGCTTTCTGCGGTGCTGCGGTTGAGGCTGGCCGCATTCATCGGCGTTTCGGAATATCCGACGACCTCGAACCAGCCGCCGGTCCTTTCCACTCCCAGCCATACCGCGTGCCGAACGCCGATAGTTTCGCGGCGGCTTTGAGGGCGGCTATTGCAGATCCGCCATCCTCGCATGGCCGCCCGTCGGCTCGATTGATCAAATGAGCGACAACACCGACGTTCTATGCTCATCGCAGATGAGCATGTTGGCTGCGCAGACGCTGGTCAGGTAGACGCCCGCTGGTCGTGAACTTTCTGTTCATTCAACAGCGAAGCCAATTTGGGGATGAGCCTGGAACGCGGAATCTACATGCTACTTTGTACTTGCCTCTGCGCGGTGGTTCCATTGATGGCGACTACAAATGCTTGCCTTGCGACCGTGTTCGCGAGAGGGAGGGGTTCGTTTCCATGTGGCGGAGGGGGTGTCCGCCAAGATGGCGTCTATCTCCAACGATCACCGTCGCTTGGCACTGCATAAAGTTGTGTGCGCACAATAGCTTACTTGAGAATAGCGTCTGTTAACGTCGATCAATATCTGCTAGCACCGAGCCATGAACTATGGGCTGGATCATGGGCTAGCGTGAATATGGCGAAGACAATGCACCGCCTATCAGCCGTGGGCGTGAAAAATCTCCAAGATAAAGGTTTCTATCCAGATGGTGGCGGCCTCTATTTGCGGATCACCGAAACGGGCACCAAGGGCTGGATTTTTCGTTTCACGCTCGGGACTCGAACCCGCGATGCGGGGCTTGGCATATGCTCTTCTATCAGCCTCGCTAGTGCGCGGGAGATCGCGGAAGACTGCCGGAAGCTATTGAGGCAAGGCATCGATCCAATCGAGCACCGAAAACGGGTGGCCGAAACCCAAAACGGTGCCGTTAGCGGCATCACCTTTCGAGAAGCGGTAAGTCGATATATCGCGGCCCATGAAACATCATGGCGTAACGCAAAGCACCGCGAACAGTGGCGAAACACGCTCGGCACCTACGTTGCCCCGGTCATTGGCAATAAGGACGTTGCCGCGATCACAACGGAAGATGTGCTCCAAATTCTTGAACCAATCTGGCAAGCAAAACCTGAAACGGCGACCCGCGTCCGTGGCCGAATCGCGAATGTGCTGGATTGGTGCCGTGTGAGAAAATACCGGGACGGCCCCAATCCCGCCTTGTGGCGTGGACACCTTGCGCATCTTCTGCCCGCCCACAAGAAAAAAAGCATCGTCCGGCATCATCCGGCACTTTCCTGGGCTGAGATTCCAAAATTCATAACTGAGCTGCGAACCCACACCGCCATCTCCGCGCGTGCCCTAGATTTCACCATTCTAACGGCATCGCGCACGTCAGAGGCGATCCTGGCCCTATGGCCAGAAATCGACATCGATAACCAAATCTGGACAGTGCCGCCCCAAAGAATGAAAGCAGGCGTCGAGCATCGAGTTCCGCTTTCTGCCGCCGCCGTCGAACTACTCCGCGATCTCCCGCGCTTCGAGGAAAGCAAATACATATTTCCGGGTGCGAAGTTAGGCCGCCCATTCTCCAACATGGCAATGCTGGAGGTGCTGCGCGGAATGCGGCCGGGGCTTACGGTTCACGGCTTCCGCTCAACGTTTCGCGATTGGGCCGCTGAGGCAACGAGCTTTCCGTCGGAAGTTGTTGAGATGGCGCTCGCCCATACAATCGAAAGCGCGGTCGAGCGCGCCTACCGGCGGGGCGATTTATTCCAAAAGCGGCGCGCTCTCATGGAGACCTGGGCTGCATATTGCGGAAGCGGTTTGGCGACGGCTACCGCTCCACAACTGGAGGGGGTTTAGCATATGGGGCGTATAAAGACCTCTGAAATCAACAATATCGTAGATCAAATGGAAGCACCCTTCTCGCACCTATCAATCGAGAAAAGACAACTTCTTAGGGACTATATTAATAAAGAATGGGATGCCCATGTATCTAGGCTTGAGGTGAAAGATGCCGTTAAACCATCAAAACGCATCGAGCAGTGGAACAATATGGAGAAACTCAGCAATAGTCTCGGAAAGATGGTTGCCGAAATGGAAATTGATGTAGCTTATGTATTCGACCAGGAAACAGGCCATCCTCTGTCGAGGCAAACGCCTACAGCAGAAGAAATGCAAAACGAGCATCAGGCACTAGATTTGCGTATGCGCAGCTTTCTTGTTAGCACAAAGGTGCTTCTTCCAAGTATTTATGCCAGATCATTTGTGGTTAAAGCGAAGCAGAATTTACAAGCTATTGAATCTGTTTGTCGAAGAGGTAGGGATTTTGAGGAAACATTGAAAAGCACTGGCACCCCCGTTCAAAGGTTAAACCATTTGCGTTATATGTTTGTATACATACTTTCCTCGGTATTCACTAAGATTTTCGAGGCGAAGCCTCTGGCTACGGTTGGCGGTCCATGGGAATTTTTCTTAGCGGAGGTGCTGAGTCATCTTGAGAAAAAAACACTTTCGCCCGGAGGCGCACATAGCCTTTGGCGTGACGTTAGAAAATTCGTTGATGCGGATGCGCACACGGACTGATCAGGTCGCTTTTCGCGCTGATTTTTAGCTTCCCAAAAGCGACTTACGAGGTTGGTTGGCATATGTAATCTGATTTCCATCGATTCCCGATGGAGGACTATGTGAACCATCCTATTACCCTACGCCGACGCGCTTATTCTGTTGATGGCGCTGCCGAACTTCTCGGCACCTGCCGAGATGGGATTTACGCGGCGATCAAAGAAAAGCGGCTGCGGGCGCGCAAATTCGGCCGCAGGACGCTTATTCTCGACGAGGATCTGACGGCGTTCATGAGATCGTTGCCTGATCTCGACCTTAGCGCGCAAGCGTAAGCATAAAAAAAACCGCCGATGGAAACCTCAGCGGCTGCATCAGCCACTTCCTGAACAGCAAAACGCCCCGCTCGATGGCAGGGCGCCTGAAAGTTTGTGCGCGTGTGTGTCGGGTTATCAGTTTCGCGTCAGTACCCTCTCAGTTGTACCGCCTGAACCGGCTCAATCATGCTTGCCTAGAGCATGTGAGCCAAACTGCAACTCGTTTAAGGACTGCAAAGGTTTACCAGCATCGCGACCGATACTCAGCGCCGCAAATGAATCACCTTTGCTTATATAGGCGCTCGCCCGGTTCGCTGCAAGCCCTTTGTGCCCTTTCGAAACAAGGCTCCACATGGAACTTGCAACAGCACATGGCACTGAATATGCCGCTTTTGGCATCGCTCAACCCTATTGGGAATGGAGCAAAGACCCGGAAATCTGGCCGCAGCAATTCAAACAGGCTTTAGCGGCCAGGGGCTTCCGCCAGGATTCCAAAGCGAAAAAGCCGGCCGCGCCCCAAAAGCGCAACCGCACGGCAAAGCCGCCAATCACCTTTTCCGAGCTTGGCAGCTTTCCCGCCGATGCCGGCGAGCTGCTGCCGCTGAAAGAGCGCTTCCATGCCTCGCTGCCCAAATTCCCGCTGTGCAGCGACGATCTCGAAAGGCACGGCTCCTGGCGCGAGCGGAAAAACAAGGCGATCACGATGCCATTCATTGGGCCGAACACTCGCGGCCTGGTGAGCACCATGAACTTCGACCTCGATTTTGAAGACGCTGCTTTCGCCTGGGAAGAGGCGAACGTGCTGCCTCCCAACACCATCACCCAGAACCGCGACAACGGCAAATGTCACTACGGCTACTTCCTGGTTAAGCCCGTTTCCAGATCAGCGAATTCCAGACCGCGGCCGGTCAGCCTTCTGGATGCGATTAAGCGCGGGATGACAGCCAGGCTGCACGGCGATAGGGGCTATGCGCACGTTCTGACCAAGACGCCGGATCACCCGAACTATCGAACGACGTGGCTTTCCAACAGGCCATACGATTTGCACGATTTTCTCGTGTTCCTTGAGCCTCAGGATATGGAGCATTGGCACCGGCCGAAGCAGGACGAAAGCGAATTTGCCGAGCGCGGCCGGAATTGCAGTCTGACGAGTGATCTTGCGAAGTACGGGCTCAGGCAAGCGCTTAAGTGCCAAGACGCGAGCCAAAACCGCGACTTCGGCCAGCTCATGCGCGTTTACGCGTTCGATCTGAACAGCAACTTCGAAGTTCCGCTTGGCGTTCGCGAGTTGACGAGCGTCATTAAGTCCGTGACGGCGTGGGCGTGGATGAGCGCTTCGCATGGCGTGTTTTCCGAAATCCAGCGGGCGCGGGCGCGCATGCGGTGGAAGGGGCACGTTTCGGCTGAGCTAACGAAGCCGTGGGAGGCTTTGGGGATCGGCAGACGCACTTGGTACGACCGCAAGGGCAGCGGCCTGCTCGCGCCCCAAGAGGGGCGTATATCTGATATGGCATTGTGCAATGGGTTGGTGCCAGGGGGGCAATTCTACTCCGGCGTGCACACCCGCTACGGCATTGAACAACCAGCGGTGCCAGCCCTGGAAGCAGGCGAACATCTCCCGCCGCACATGGCATCGGCGCAAGGCCAGCGGCTTGCTGATGCCCGACGCCATAGCGAGCGCTCATCTCGAAAGGGCCGCGGCATGACCGGAACCGCATGCAACAAAGCTCCGGCGGCACCAGGCTATGAGCAATGCCGGTTGCCTCATTCCATCGTGGACGACACGCAGCTAGACCTCGCCGCGCTCTTCCTGCTCAGCTACAGGGTACGGCAATCCCCCGGTTGGGGAACTAAGAGGCACGATCTCGCCCGTGACTTTGGCTTTGGCAGAGAGAACTTTTACAGCGCCGTGGAGAAGCTCGCGGATGCCGGCTACATGGAGCGCACCACGACGAAGCGCAGAAACTTGGCTTGGTTCGCCCGTGAGAAGCTCGATTTCAGCGAGGCGCCAAAAGGGAGGAAGGGCTACCAACACCTACCCCGCGCAATGCCCGGCATCAAGCGGCAGCCGGGCAGCAAATCAGTTTGGAAGCAACATGCGCTGCTCCTTTATCTAAATTCGCAAGCACTCGGTTTCGCGCTCGTGCCAGAGCGGATCGGGCACCGCTTCAACATCCACGTCAAGACCGTGCGCCGGTTGATGGCACCGCTCGTTCAATGCGGCCTGGCTACCGAGGGCACGATTTCCGGCGTTTACGGCTACATCCGATGCCGGAAGCGTGGACAGAAACAGCACGTCGAAACTGGACAAAGCCCGCACACCGAAACGGGACAGAAACAGCACATACCTTATAGAGAAGAACAGTCCCTCGGTCGGTCTTGCGCCTCGACCATGAAAAGGTTGTTGGCGACGCCTCCCGGCGGAGCAACCCTCCCGCTCCACACTACCCTCGTCACAACCGCACCTGCTGTCGATGGAACAAGAGGTAGCGCAAGCGCGACTTCCTCAGATTGCGATTCCGAAATACGTCTACCTTCGGTAGAAATCAAGCCGAAGCGGCAAGGCAAGAAAGGTGCTCGCCAGAAGGCAAGCACCAAGCCTGCCAAGCCAGACCGGCGCGAATGGATTGCGGTCTTGGATGCTGACGGCCAAGACGTGATCGAGCGCTTGATGCGCAACGACTGCAATGGCGTGCTGCACCCCATGCTGTTCCGCTATGACGGCATCTATGAGCTTGCCGAAACGCTCGATAATGTCGAAAGGGTCCAAGCTTCGTTCCACGGCGCGCGGTTCGGGGCTCTTGCCCGCAACACCGCGGTCCATGCCATCATCGGCAAGCTGTGCGGCTGGGCCACATTCGCGGAAATGGACGAGCAGGGGGTGCGCACCTGGGACTATTTCGACGAAGCAATCCAAAGCGAGGTTCAAATTGCAATGGAGGAGGCACGCTATGCAGCCTGAGGACCGAAGTGCCGTTGTGCTGCATTTTCCGGTGAAGCGCAAACCAAGGCCGAAGCCGGCGCTCGCCCATCCCGTAGCTCGCGATCAATTTCAGAACCCGTCATTGTGCGAGATAGAAAGCGCCGGCCGGGCAGGAATAAGGGCCCGGAAAATGGGCTATACCCGTGAGGAGAGCCCCTACAAAAAGCCAGGTGGCAGAGTTTACGCCGGAGCGCGGCCTTGCCACTTGGCATGGCTCAAGGGATGGGACGCCGCAGAAGCTCTGCGTCTGATTGAGAGTGCAGGCCGGCCGTGCCTGCCACGCAAGCCAAAGAAGGCGGCAAGCGCATGACGCCACGGCGAGCGCCGAAAAGCTCCGCCTCGCCGATCTGTAAGCCGCGGCTGCCGGATTGACGTTACCGGGTAACACATCTATAAGCATCTGTTACCCGGTAACGGAAAGGCAGCGCATGGCGAAGACACCGGCCGAACGGCAACGCGCATTGCGAGCCCGCCGCTCTCGCGCCCGCGTCGGTGACGTTCCAGCGCGCGAACGCGGCGAGGGCGAGGCCCGTCTTGATATTTGGGTGCGCATCAACGCGGTGCTCGCCCTGCGGCGCATCGCCGAACGCCGCGGGCTTTCGCAACGCATCGCCCTCGAACGGGTGTTGCTGGAGGCTGATGCGGCCGAAGAAGAGCTGACGTTACCCGGTAACGATGCAAGGGTCATCGCCGAAAAGTACCATCAAGCCGATTGGAACAAGGCCATCGCGCCGGCCTGCTTCAACGAAAAGGGCCTCGCCGAACTGCAAGCCATGATCGAAGCGCACGGCATCGAGGCGCTTGACGAAGCGGTGTCCGTGCTGCTCGCGAAAAGCAAGACGGATCGAACCATCAGCCGCGGTCACGTCCGCAGTTGGCATTTCTTCCGGCCGGCCATCAAAGAACAACTCGAACGATTATAGGAGAACGCGCCATGCGCGGAATAGAGACCGCCTTTTGGGGCGTGCTGGGCAAAGACCCCGAACTTAAGACGTCGAAGGGTGGCAACCCCTTTGCGTCCATGAATGTCGTCATCACCGTGGGAAAGGCGAACGATGGCAAGGACGTGAGCCAATGGGTTCGCGTTGCATGCTTCGGCGAGGTTGCCAAAGCTATCGCGGCACGCTGCAAAAAGGGTGATCGCATTTATTGCGAAGGCACGCTCACCTTGAACAGTTGGAACGCTGCGGACGGCGAGGTCCGGCACGGGCTCAACATCGCGGCCTGGAAGGTCGAAAAGGTGGCCAGCATCGGCAAGAACAGCGAACGGAAACAGCCCGGCGGCGAGGTGCCCGCGAGCTATTGCGCCGGACCCGCACCGCATCAATCGTCCAACGGTATGGCTGATGACGATTTCGAGCGCCGCGGTGGCGACCCGCTGTCATTCTGAGGCTACAGCATGACCGGCCGCACGTTCTCGCTCGATTTGCCTATGCCGCCAAGCGTCAACGCTTCCTTTGCCAAAGTTCCCGGCAAGGGAAGGCTGCACACCGCAGAATATCGCGCTTGGCAGAAGCAAGCGCTGGCCTGCATCGCGGTCCAAGCGCGCGGCATCGCCTTCCGGGGCACCTTCCGCCTTGTCGCGCTGGCTTCCGACCGCGATGCCGACAGCCTGGGGAAGGCCGTCGCCGATGTGCTCACAAGGGCCGGCGGGATCGCGGACGATTGCCAGCAGCCTATGCGCTCGATTTGCATCGCCCGGACGCCCAAACTTGAGCCCGGAAAAGGCCGCGTGAATATGATAGAGTGGGCAGCTATGCCAACGCAGAAGTCGGCGCCCGGCCGATTTAAACCCAGTCATCACGCGAGCCCGTCACGGGCTTCTGCGGACAGCGCGCGCGAAGGCATAGGCCGCCGCGGTGCCAGCCTTGATCGATCATGCGGACCTTGCACGCAAACCGCAGCAATCCGTGCATAACGAAAACGAAGGAGCACCTGAAATGCGTCCAACTCCTGAAAACGCCACTGCGATCAGCGCAGCCCCTCTTGAGCGCGATCCTGACACTGGCCAATTCCTGCCCGGAAACAAGTTCTGGCTTGCAAGGTCGAGCGTCGGCCCGAAGCCTGTTTTCGCGAACGGCGAAGAGCTCTGGAAAGCATGCTGCGAATATTTCGAATGGGTTGAGGCAAATCCTCTTTTCGAGGTCCGTCTCGTTACATTCCAAGGCACTGTAAGGCATGAACCCACTGCAAAGATGCGGGCGATGACCGTCACGGGCTTGTGCTTATTCCTCGACATAGATGTTAGAACCTGGAAACTTTGGCGAGATTCGCGCGCGGATTTGCTTCCAGTCGTGACGCGCGCGGAGGCTGTGATCTATTCGCAGAAGTTCGCGGGTGCCGCGGCCGATCTTCTCAACGCCAATATTATCGCCCGCGAACTCGGGCTTGCCGAGAGGCAGGAGCACACCGGCAAGGATGGCAAGGACCTTCTCCCAGAGAAACGCGACGACCTCGAACTCGCCCGCTTCTTTGCGGGCGTCCTCACCAACGCCGCCAAACAGCAGGAATCGCAGGAATGAGCGAACGGAACATCTGCCAGGCAGCGGGATTACGGTAACCGTCAGTTTGGCGTTTCACTCTTATGCTTTCCGCGAGTCTGCTTACTGGGTAGTCCCGACGTTCGCGAAATTCGAACCGACGAGGATGACCCGACTCGGACATCCTGACGATCAGCGAAGGCATGGTGCCCACCGCCGCCATGCCGAGTTAGCCGACATCCGAGCTCCTTCCTGTCAAGGGCGGAGCAATTCGCAAGTTTATAGGACAGCACTACTTCGGGCAGCAGACATCGTCCGTTGTCCGGCGCGATTGGCCGTGCTCACACATGATTTGGAAAAGCCCGCTTGTCCCCCTGGTAGTTGGAGGAATTGCTGCAGGGGCGAAAAATAGAAACTTGGGCCACCTGCGGTCATTGCGGTCTGGAAGCAGTCAGCTGGGGAAAAATGCTGTATGGACCCGTCGAACTAGAAAAGCTCCCGCTGAAAGCTACCCCGCTCGGCGGGAGCCTCTCCAACTAAGATCCGGGCATGTGCGGCGATGGCGGGAGCAAACGCTGCGCGACGAGGTGGACTGCCATTCATCGCCGTGCGTTGTCAGTGCAGAATATCCACTACATGGCTATGCAGATGACTCCCGTACCTACTACATATTGGGCGTAGGTTTTGACACACGCGAGGCGGCGGAGATCGTCCAAGTCAGCGTAGCACAAGAGTTTTTCGCACAGCCAGGAGGTTCGACGTCAAACCACCACATCTGGTAGCAGGGGAGTTATCTGCATAGATGATCCACTATTACCATATACCCCCTTACACGGAACTCTGGGACGGCGCCGTTGATAACCAATGGCGCCGCTTCCCTGTCGAGCAGCCCCTGAATACGGCCGTCGAGGCCTCAGTTTCGCGACGCTGAAGGCTGCCTCCCCGCACTCAGCCGCGGTTATGCCCTGATCGCGCTGGCGAACCGGCACCGGGCAGGGTGCATTCACGCGGTTTCAGCTTCGAAAGTTAAGCAACCGTTGCGTGCTGCATGGACGGTTGCCGTGTGATAATCGGCCATGAGGACGGCAGCTACTACGGAGGCACTGACAAATCCGGAGTCTTGCCTTCCGGAAGAGGGCGCACGCCGAGCAACTCATCCGCAGCGCGTTTTCCACGGTTTGTGACGATCGCCAAAGCGACCGCGAACGGACTTCACTTTACAAGCGCATTGATCGCATATAGATCTAGCGCAACGTATAGTTGTGGTGGTTGTTAGGCATGGCCAGGGTATTTTTTGGGCTCGGTGCCCTTCCGGTGAAATCAGAGAATTCCCCCACCATTCCTGTGGGATACGTTGCGGCGGGGATATGCCTCGGCATAGCGATTAGCTTCGGCGTTATCAGTCTGGGCAATAACCAGTCCCACGGCGTCGTCACAACCAAAGCGAGAACTGAATCGGGCGGGATGGCGCGCGGAACGCTTCCGGCCATCGATGCAGAAGGCGCGGCGGCCCTGACAAAATCCACGATCATGGCGATCCAACATGCCAATCAGACGGGAAACTATTCCGTGCTGCGCGATCTCGGAACGCCGGCTTTCCGAGAAAGCTTCGATCAAGCGCGGCTCACAGCGATATTCGCTCGACTTCGCGGCTTGGGGGCGGACCTCAGCACTCTTGTTTTGTCGATGCCATCTTCGCCCGGCGGAGCCCCAGAGTTCGATGCTGGCGGGTTGCGTTTGAGCGGCGAGTTCTTGGCTCGGTCCCTGCGCATTCGCTACGATTTGGCTTTCGTCTGGATTGGCGAGCGATGGCGCATCGCAGGGCTTGGGATCGATACAACCTCCGTCACGGAAAGTCGTGGCTTGCCAAGCCCGCCACCTCCCGCCGCGGAGGTCGTCGCACCTGCCCGGTCCACAAATACCGCATTCCCAAGCTGACCGAAGAAATGTTCTTACTTGTCGGCGGTTGTGACTGCGCGGCAACACCGCGCTACGGTTGCTCTGTGCATATCGATTGCCGCTCGTTTTCAGCGCCGCATTAAAAGAGTATAGCTCGATGGGAGAGGCCTCATTCGGCATGGGCTGAAGCGTTGAGGTTGATCCAGGCATCGAACCCATCCACCAGTTAGCTGCGTACCAAGGCAGCGCGGAGTTAAAGTATGAGTATGAGTATGATGGACGGCGATAATCTGCGGCAATTGTCGCAACGCTTTGGAAACACCCTGCGGCAGGGGAGGAAAGCGCAAAGGCGGGCACTGATGGCGGCCTTCGCCAAAATTGATGACGATGCACTCAGGGGGCAATTGGTTCTTATTCTTGAAGCCGTCGCTTCCAGTCCGCGGATCCTGGCAAAGCTGAAAGCCAGGACACTTGGCCACGATTCAGCCGAGCCGGCCGGGAACGTCATTTACCTGCACTCGATCGGATAGGTGTCTCACCGGCCTTCGGACGGCTCTCACTTGAGAGGACTAGAGCTTGCGATTGAGGAGCGATCTTGCGGAACGATAGCGTCCGGTCTCGCTCCTCATGTCTATCTTCAGACAGGCAATTCGATTTCAGCGGGCGTGCCAGTTGTCAGCCATTCCTCGGGAATGCCGTGGCAATCGCAGAGCCGGCTCAATTCCTCCTCCGAAAAGGAAGCGTCGCGAGAGACGGTAATAGAGTTGCGTTGAATCGGCGCGTAAAAGCTTGTTACGCTCAGGTTGAGACTGCGCCGGGCCAATCTTAGCCTAAGAGCAACGGCGCGGCGACCGGTATCGTCGAGAAAGACCGCTCCGTGCCAGCATTTTAGCTCCGAGTCGGGAACAGTATTGCCTCTCTCCTCCAGGATTAAAAAGACCTCATCCCAAAGCTCATCGGGGAGCGGGAAAAGTCGGTCAAATGATCCGCCATGTGCCGCGTAAGACAAATGCCATTCGCCTGCATCCTCGCTCACGAGCGATCGCTGAACCATGAGAGGCCTCAAACCGGCTTGCTCAGCAGTTTTAACCCACGATTTCGCAGCGGCCAGGCGCTCTTCACGCGTATGGCTGGAAAGTGACTTTGGCAAAAGGATATTGTTCGGCAAATCTGTGTCGCGAGCAGTCATATCCGCCTCCTTGGCATGAGAGGGGCTCCTTGTCCGCAATAACGGACAAGCCCGCTTTAAAATGATGGTGGCAACTTCTAGACGTTTTACCGTTTGCAAACCGGTTTTGACTCGACCGCGCATACGATGTGAGTGTCTGGTGCCGGGAAACTACGCGAAAGAGCCGGCCTGCGATTGCGCATGCCCGGTGTTAGGTCCATTCGCGGCTGCGGCAGCGCGGATAGCAGGCATTTGCCCGTGGAGGACCGAGGGCGTTTCTCTCCTTTGAGCATTTCTAACACTCCTACTATTACGCTACTGCCACTTTGGTAGGGCAGTTTTTCAAATTTGACAACACAAAGCATGACATGATTTAGCCATAGTCCGGCCAACGACCACGCGGTCGTGGCACATAAGTCATTGCGACAACGCCAGAAAAGGCCACTGCAAAAAATGACCGAATTAGGGCTAAAAAGTGGGGATAAAATGAATGCGCATCGCCAAGCTCGTGCCAGACGCATCTGGTGCCCGCGACGGCAGCGAAAGTGATTTGCGATATTGATTGCAATTAACGAGAATGGCGCCGCAGAGTGGAAGGTGGCTTGTGTTCGGCTTGGAAAGCGGGAAACGGAAGCCGGGGTTAGGTCCAAACACGGGTATCGGCATGGACGCAGGCGTATGTCGAGTTATCGGAGTTGCGGCGATTTTGTTTTTAATTGGCTCAAATGCGGCGGCACATGAAAAGAAGGTTTCGGTAGCGCTTGCCGGCAAGATTTCACCAAAATGCGTTTTGAGCAATCCGAACGCCGGCGTCGATCTGGGTCCGCTGCAACCGAAGGGAACCGCTTCCGTCGCTTTTTCTCTCACCTGCAACGCGGATTTCCATTTCAAATTGTCGTCCCGAAACGGTGGATTGGTACAAGAGGGCGCTCATGCGCACCGGCATTTTCTCGCGAAAATTCCCTACACTGTTTCTCTCTATCTCGGAGGAGCGCGCATCTCACAAGACAGCGGATGTCAGAGTGACGGCATGATTGGCCCCTTGACGTCTTGCGCAGGTCTTGCAGGCGCGAACATCGCCGCCCCTTCCAGCCAAAATGCAACGCTCAGAGTTTCGTGGGATTTTTCAGGAAATATGCTTCTGGCGGGTTCCTTCCAGGATACCTTGCGCCTGAAGGTCGGGCCCGAATTTTAGCCGGTTGTGGAAATGCACGTAAAAATTGAGGATGATTGCGGCCAAAACGTTGACATCTCTCGGTTGGCGATGCACTTTCATCATACTGTTAAGAATGTGTGGTAATGTGTGGTGTTGTGATGCGTTGCGCGGCCGAGTTTAGCACTGCGTGCGTGATTAGGGGGCTTCCAACCGGAGCTGCCGGCGCGAGAGGAAGGCGCGCGCAAACCCTTTGCATTGAGAACTGCGCACAGGGAGAGTACGTCCTTGAGGCGATGAGAAGCGTGTGGGTTGGCATTATGTCGCTCGCCGCTGGTTCCGAAGCCACCCGCTTCATCACCATTTCATCACGGCTCTACCGCAGGACAGCTGCCCTCAGACGGGCATCGAATTCGTTGGCGACGAATACGATGCGCGATTGCGCCAAAACAATTCGCATCGAGAGAGGCAATGGCGGTTTGAGCGCTCAATCCGTGCTTGAAATTGCCTGGTCGGCCTTCACGAAACGGGGAGATTGCGCCGCGCATGCCAATCGAGGCGTCGCTTTGGCACGGTTGCGGACTTCCGGAATAGCGGGAGGAAGCGGCGCTGAAAGCGCGCTGCCATGGCGTCCTGGCTTTTCCGGTTTTGATCCTTGAGGTCTAAGCGAACCATCTGCCTCTTATCGCCGGTATCTATATAGATACCCTTACGGTTACGTTGTCGCCCCACTTATAACAAAGAAGGCATATGAAGCCATGACACGTCTGCGACTTTTACTTGTCAGTTTGCCAGCTCTTGCATCCACCGCGCTGTTTTCCGCGGGGGTTCAGGCGGACGGCGACGGCCCCGGCTCCGCCTCGGCGCAGTTCACGGTCACCGGACAGGCTCCCAAGGTCTGTGCCTTGCCATCGCCGCAAGCCACGGGCAGCGCCACAAACGCGACGTTCGCCGGCAATGCCGTCAACATCACGCAATTCATTGACTCGAGCAATGCGCGCGTCGTTGCTTCAAACCTTTCGCTTCAATATCCGAGCACGCTTTGCAATTACAACGCGACGCTCTCGATTAAAAGCACAAACGGCGGCCTTGTGTCGACCGACGCGGGTTCCGTGGCCAGCGCCGGAGCATTTTTGCAGAACGTGCCCTATACCATCCAGGCGGTTTGGGGACCTGTTAGTCTCATGCTCGATACCAACAACGCTTCGAAGGGGAGCGCCGTGCTTGCCTCTACCCAAACCAATGGCGCGATTTCCGGCAACCTGGAACTCCACTTTGCGGTGGCAGGTAGCACATTGCCGGTTCCTCAAGGCACATATCAGGATACGATCCTCATCAAGATCGGAGCCCAGATGTAAGCCGGTCGTATCTGTCATCCAAAGTGCCTATCCAGTTTTGTACTCGTCGGGGGTTCCGGGCGGAAACGTTCGGGAAATAGAGAAATGCGTACTCCGGTCATTATTGTCTTCGCCTCTCTTGTATTTCTGACGGCCGCAGCGCAACGCGCCGCAGCTTTGGGAGTTACGCCGCTTGTGCTTGAACTCCGCTCGGGAGGCGAGGGCCGGACCGCTCAAATCGTCGTCAACAATGACAGCGCCACAGATATTCCCGTCGAGCTGTCCATAGAGCGCGTTGAACTCGATGAAAACGGGGGACAGCACAGCACGCCCGCTAAAGTTGATTTCGTCGTTGTCCCGCCGATGCGTTTGATACCTCCGCATGGCAAGCAAGTCTTCAAGATCCAATGGGCAGGCGCGCCACTCTTGAAAAGCCAGAGTTACTCCTTTCTTGTTTTGCAGCCGCATGTGAAATTGCCGGATGCCCAATCGGGTGTGCAACTCGACTTTCAGTTTCAAGTTCTTGTTTACGTCGCGCCGCCTTCCGGGACGCGCACGCTCGATGTGCTTTCGAGTTCGGTGACGGCGGTTAACGGAAAGCGCTACGCCAGCCTTTCGGTCGGCAATTCAGGCAATGTTCATGCCTTTCTTGGCGATGCCACGATCACGTTAAGCTCTGGCTCTTGGAAACGCACGTTGCTTCCCATGGATATACAAAAATCGATCGGAGTGGGAACGGTTCAACCCGACAAGAAGCGTCGCTTCACTCTTCCGCTGGAGTTACCATCCGAAGTAAGCAGCTTGAACGCAAGTATATCGTACAGCGGGGCGTTCCACTAACCTCCGTATTCCAGGGCAACAATTCGAATTTTGTCAAAGAGCAGGTTGGAGATGCACGTCTTCCAACTGTTTGTGGGGCTTATTATGCTTTCTCAAAGCGTCCCGAGCGCTTGGGCCGCCGCCACGGGAGAAGAAGCCGTAAGCGTGGTTGCCAAGGGTGCGGCCTCATCCGGCGCAAATGCGGCGATGATCAACCTCGCGCTCAAAGATGGAAAATTTTACCTCGGCGAAGTCTGCACGCGTCTGGTGGGCGAAGCTCCCCAGGCTATAGAGCGCGAGGACTTCTTGAAAGCAGCAGCTCCAATTCTCCGGGTTGAAGTTGCCGAAGAGGTGCGGAGATTGCCGGCGGAAGCCAGCTTTGTCACGCTTGCCGCTCTAAAAAAGATGGGTCTTGTTCTTGAATTCGACCAAAGCGACATGACGATTTCGATCAGTCCGGCCGTCGAACAGCGTCCGAAGAGCCACATTAACTTGTCAGGCAACGATGAAACCGTGATTCCGGATCGCTATGCGAAGCAATCGGCGCTGAGCGGCTATGTGAATATCCACGGGTCGGTCCAGCGCACCGGCGAAAGCATGGGCGGCAAGGCCTTCATGACGGAAGCGCTTGGGACCACTGCGGCTGTGCGCGTCCTGAATGTCGTGATCGAGAACGAAGCCGCCTACGCGAATGGAACGGTCGCGCGTCAAGGCACACGCGCCATTTACGATGAGCCGGACAGAGCTCTGCGATATACGCTGGGCGATGTGAACCCCACCTATGTGGGATTGCAAGGGGCGAGCGGGTTTCTGGGGATCGCCGTTGAGAAGTCCTACGCCAAACTCCAACCGCAGAAAAACATCCGTCCCATTGGCGAACGCTCATTCCGTCTGGAACGCCACTCGAATGTCGACGTTATCGTCAACGGCCAGCTTATTCGCCGGCTGCAAATGCCCCCAGGGGATCACGATGTCAGCGAACTTCCCCTGCGCCCGGGGGAAAATGTTCTTAAGCTGGAAATCACGGACGATACGGGCCGGCATAGCACCCTGGAATTCCGGGTATTCTTCGATCACACGCTGCTGGCACCCGGCATCAGCGAATGGGGCGCAGCGGCGGGTTTCGTCAGCACTCCGGAGCTTGGCGGCCTCTATTACGATTGGTTGCACCCCGCCGCGACGGCCTATTATCGCGCCGGTCTCACCGAAAACGTCACCGGCATGGCTCATCTGCAAGCCGACAGGGGCGCCGTGATGGGCGGGGCGACGGGCACCACTCAGACCTCTTTGGGTCTCGTTTCCGTTGAGGCGGCGGCGAGTATGAGATGGGACGGCATTCCTGGGTTCGCCGCGGCCTTCACCTACACGCCGGAGGCGCTGCTCAAAGCCTTCGAGCTTCCAGGCATGGCGCAGGTCGCGCTCAATATTCGCAGCGCCGGGTTCAGCCCTATTCTCGCCTCAGCCGCGAGGGCAGGCGCTTATTCTATCAACGGCTTCTATTCCGTGCGGCTTCCGGACGATTACTCGCTGGCTCTGTCGGCCAATGCCGCAGCAGGCCGAGCGCCAGGTTTGGGTGGAGGAGCGTCGCTAACAAAGAACGTTAGCCCCGATCTTAGCGTGGGCGTTTTGGCCACTTACGAATACGCATCCGAAACCTACAACCTTTCTGACGGACCCAACTGGTCCGCGCTCGCCCGTGTTAGCGTCAAGCTTGGCAGCGAAAGCGAGTTTTCCTACAGCCTCGACAAGGCGACCGGAAGAGCCCATGCGGAAGTATCAACGCAGGGCCGAGCTCCGGACGGATCCTATAGCCTCAGGGCGCAGATGGAAAGCGATCCGGCCACTGCCTCTGGGTTGCCACCGGAAGACCTGACCACGCTCAACGCGGGCTATTCAGGCCAACGGTTTGACGTTGGGGCCAGCTATTCCCAGCAAGTTCTGCGAGGCGGCGGCACGCTTGGCAGCGTCAGCACCGTGTCCGCCGCGGGCGCGATCGCATTCGCCGATGGCCGTTTCGCCGTTGGCCACCCTGTCACGGATAGTTTTGCCATCGTGAGCCCTCATTCCTCAATCGAGGACGCGACGATTCAGGTGGCGCCGGGGGAGAGGGGCGCCCGCGCGGTTTCTGGCCTCCTGGGGAACGCGCTTGTCTCCGATCTGCCGTCCTATTCCGCGAGCCACTTGCCGATTCAAGTGGATGGCGCTCCCGAGGGTTACGATTTGGGTTCCGGGCTATTCGATCTCAGACCCAACTACAAGAGCGGCCACGTGCTGCAGGTCGGCTCGGATTATAGTGTCACGGCTATCGGGACGGTTGAGGCTGAAGGCAAACCCCTTGCTCTTCTGAGCGGCCTGGCCAGGGAAACCGGCGACGGCGAGCTTCGGAAGGTGGCCATTTTTACCAACAGCGAGGGACGGTTTTCTGCCGACGGCCTCAAGCCCGGCCTTTGGCGTCTGGAACTGCTGTCCGAACCGCCGGTCTGTTTCGAGATTTCGATTCCGAGTGGCGCCACAGGTTTTTTTGACGCTGGCAATGTCAGTCAAAGGTGCCCGGCATGATAAGGTTTCTTGTTCTTTTCATTCTAGTGTGCGTCACGGCCGGTTCGGCGTTTGCCGGCTGCGCCGGAAAAATCACCAACATTAAAGCGCAGGCTCCTCTCAGTTACAGTCCCTTCGAGCCGTTCAATGCCCGGCAAACGCTTGTGGTTACGGTGCAGAACACCGGGACCCTCGCATGCAGGTATCAAATATCGGTTCCACCCCGCTTTTATCCCTTGCAGTTTGGCGGAAAACTCTCTTTCAGCCTTTCGGGCACGGGTGTTTCGGAAGGCGCTTCGACGCCTCTTGCGCTGACGACTCCAGCGCTTGACCCTGGGAAGTCGACGCAACTGCCTGTGATCCTGACGGTTTTCCGGGGGCAGGCAACGTTGTCCGGCGAATTTGCCACCAGTGTCGAGTTGGACTTGACGGTTGTTGGGACGACTGCGGGAAACGCGCCGGTTGATCAGGGGATCGTTCCGCTGACATGTTCGGTACCGCCTGTTTTTCAAATCAACCTGGCTGGTTCGGGGCACAGGACGAGCGTTCAATTTGGGAACCTCGAAACCGGCCAGAAAGCCTCGGTGGTGTTGCAGACGCGAACGAACAACGATCATCGCCTTGAATTCGAGTCTGCCAATCGAGGCTTCTTGACCTTGCGGGAAGGCTCAGGCGCCGCGTCCACAATACCGTACACGGCGACCCTTGACGGTCAGCCTTTGGCTCTGACGGCGCCGACAGCTCTCAACTTTTCGACGGCGCCAGGAGAAGCGACGCGCCGCTTCACGGTCACGATCGGCGATACATCGGGAAAGCTGGCAGGCATTTATCGCGATGTGATTACCGTCGCCATTCTTTCATCCATGTAAGCGAGAACGGTTCAACAGAGGGAACGAGCATGAGAAGAGTTTACGTCACACTTGCAGGACTGTGCTGCGCGAGCATTTTCGCAATATTGGCCATTGTTCCGGCCCGCGAGGCAAATCTCGCCTATGTGCGTAGCGCCGCAGCTGTAAAAGCGATGCACGAATTGAACGAGCCTGGCATAGCGTTTCGTATTGAAGCCGAACCGGCGGGCAGGCGAGGTGTTTCGCTGATTTCTGGATACACACAGGAGTTGTTTGAAACGGAAATTCAGGGCCTGCGCGCTAATAAAAAGACGACCTTTAGCTTCAGTGGACTGGCCAAATCCTATTGTGCGGAGTATCAACCGGGCTGCCTTGAAATCCACCATGGTCCGTTCTCCAAGGTGGTATCCGTCGAAGTGCCAATGTGACCTTCGGGCTGGCATCGAGGGCTGCGGCGGATTTCTTATCGCAGCTTGCTTTCGCTTCTTCCGCTCAAGGCAAGCCTCTCGCCGATTGCTATTTCTGCCGCACGAAGATTGCGTCCAGCGCTCATGCTCTGGACGCGAGACTGCACAGGCATCAAAATTGCCTGATTACAATCGGCGGACCGTTCGGCGTGCCCGTGCCGGACTGGGTGACGCCGATCGAGGCGCCGTTGCTGTACTGGTTGATCTGCACGCCGAGGTTCGCGCCGTTTTGCTGCGTGACGGTCGCGGTTTCGTTGGTGCCGTATTGCGCGATGCCGGCTGCGAGCTGCGAGCCGTTCTTCTGGGTGATGCTCGCACTGCCGTCCGAACCAAATTGCTGGATTGAGGCGGCGTTAGCGTAGCCCGCTCCGAGGATCGCTTGCTGCTCCACGAGGGCAGAATTGGCGCTGCCGCTCTGTTTAACAATAGCAATATTACCGGGGATTTGATCCGCCTCTGCGGTGGATTGCGTAACGCGGTCCTCTTGCGCGAGGGCCGGTGAGTTCCCGGGGAAAAGCAGCGCCAATCCGGCGAGGCCGACCGTGAGTTTGAGACCTGGATGCATTCCGGTTTCCTTTGGGTGGCAAATCGCCTGCGCCGACCCGCGCGCCAATGGCAGGCGAAAGAAGGGCTGGCAGCACAGCCGGCCCCCTACGGGTTAGCACTGCGTGATCGTCATGGCGTTTCCGGTCCCGGTTTGTGTGGCCGTAGACGTGTTGGTCAAGCCGGTCACGGCGGTTTGGGTGACGTAGGCCCAGTTGGTGCTGCCGCTCTGGCCGACTGAAGATGAGTTCACGCCTCCATTGGCGGTTTGATAAATCCCGGCGATGTTGCCGTTACCGCCGCCTTGCGTGACGCTGGACGTATTGGAGGCGCCGCCGCTGGACTGGACTATATTGGCGGCGTGTGCATTGCCGTCCGTCTCGCTGATCGTGGATGTATTGCTGCCTGCGGTGCCGCTCTGAGCCACGGCAATGCCGCTTGAACTGCTGGACTGCGTCACTGTCGAAGTGTTCGCGGTGGTGCCGGTTTG
>Ga0182021_10001409_pt1 | contig 27452 bp, 24 predicted proteins | sample 612E3MmetaG_FD_120493 | JGI IMG/M metagenome (GOLD analysis project Ga0182021, IMG submission 120493) | Permafrost microbial communities from Stordalen Mire, Sweden - 612E3M metaG (Illumina Assembly) | ecosystem: Environmental > Terrestrial > Soil > Wetlands > Permafrost | place: Sweden...
ACATTCTTGGTACTTGTAAGCCCTTCGGGCGCTCCGCCGATGGCGGAGACAAGTATCAAGTCCTCCGCCAAGCCTTGCTTGGCGAGATCTCGCCGTATGCAATACGGCGGACTTCCCCGGCAGTTTTTTTCGCTTCGCGAAAAAACTGTTTCCCTCGGAAAATTGCATAAAAGAAGCGGAAAAACTCAAAAACAAAGTATTCTGTTTAAATTTTACCATCATTATGAACCAGAAAAATTTTACCAATATTATTTTGATTATACTCATCCTTGCCGTTATTGCGATCGGCGGATATTTCCTCTTTTCCAAAAAATCTGAGGCCCTTGCCGAAACGCAACAATCCAATATAATAGAAAGTAATTTTCAGTACGACGAGGTGATAAAAAGTAAAATCGGTATTAACGGCGGATTAATGCAAAACGCGGACAAATCAATTACCGTAACCATTCCTCCCTTAAAACAAGAAAGAGAATTTATCCTGAGTTTTAAGAAAAGTAATTTTAAAGTAATATCCGGCACACGTTCACCGGTAACAATCAGCATTTATCCCAATATAAACCTCATGGATTCCCCGACGCCGATAAAGATAAGAGTAAAATATGATGATAAAATTGACATACCTACACCATATATACCTGTGCCATATTTTATTGATGAAAAAAATAAGCTGGACGTGGCACAGCTGAGTGAGCTGGATCAAGAAAACCATTATTTTACAATAGATACCTTTCGTGGCGGCGATTACTCCTGGATTTATGCCACCGAGCAATTGAAATAATTTGCTGCCACCCTGCAATCGTTAACCCCAATACTATTCGCCAGCGTTTTATTTATATTTTTTCGTGCCTTAGCGGTGATTAAATATTTTGTTTTCGTTCAAAAAAATAAACCGCCGCGGGAAAAGAAACGGAGTGGATTGACGATATTGCCGATAGGCGTCGCCAAAACGTTTTTCCAATTCCGGGCCTTCGATGAATTTCAGTTCCGCTAATAATAAAATAACGAGCAGTGCCGCCGCTAAAAAAGCGCCCCAGTGATTGCTTAAAAACGCCCAGCCGGACATATAAAAAAAGAAACCCAGCATCATGGGATTGCGCGTATAACGATAAGGGCCGGTGGGCAAAAATTGTTTGGTGGGGACAACCGGCACCGGCGTGCCTTTGCCGCGGCTTAATTGCCAGAAGATTGCCCAAAACATCCAGGGAGCGCCGAAGCCAAAACAGATAAACGCACCTAAATAGAATATAAAAACCGGCATCAACAGATTTGAGCCGGATAACTTACCGGCCCACAAGATAAACACGGGTATGATCGCGACAAAAAGCGTCCCGCCAAAAATCATTGCCAGCACACGCGTAAAAACACTGTGCTCTTTTTGCCCCTGTCTTACCAAAAACTCGATTAATTTGCCCATAAAGACACACGCCTTATTAACTAAGACTCTCAGCGCTATAGCGGGCGATTAATCCCGTACGCACAGCATGCCTATAAGTTGAAGTAAATAACTTACAGGATAAAAAAATATACAAAACGGCTAAAGCGATGCTGATAAATAACCCCGGCCAGAAAACCGCGCCGCCGACGACAGTCGCGCGCAATGCCGCAAAGGCATAAGATGGCGGGAGTAAATGGGAGACGTATTGCATCCACCCCGGCAGAATAGTTACAGGATACAGGACGCCGACAAACGGCGAAACTATCGCCGGAATCGGCCAAATAAACCACTCCGCCGCCGGGCCCAGGCGCAGGACAATCGCGCTGGCAATAATCCCTAAAGCGATGCCGAACATAAATAAAATCAACAAGCACGGCACAATCACCAAGCCATAACTTAAAAAAGATAAACCAAAAACCACTACCGCCAGAAACAACATTACAGCAATACCTACCAAGCTGTTAGTAATACTCGATACTACAAGCCCCGTCAAATACTCGCTTATCGTAATCGGCGTAGAAAACAAGTTAAGAAAATTATGCGACCAGATATCTTCAAAAAATGCCGCGGTAATCCCCTGCATAATGCGAATAAAAAAGTCCCATAATAAAATCGCGCCCAGCATCGCGGGAATAAAATTAAAACCCGCGGCCGCTACGGTATTAAGATACCGCGTCAGGAATCCCCACATCACAACGTCCACCGCCACCCAGATAAATAACGGCATGAAACGCGCAAAGCTGGCGCTCACTAAATAAAACTGCCGCAGTACTATCGCAAACACTCTGGTAAAATTCATTGTTTACTCCATTAAGGTAAGCGGTTCACGAGCTACCGTAATAAACAATTCCTCTAAATTAGCCTTGCCGTATTCTTTGGGCAAAATCTTAGGGTCACCCTCCAGAAGGATTTTACCGTGGGAAAGAAAAAGTACGCGGTCGCATACCTCCTCCACTTCATACATATTATGCGAAGTCCACAATATCCCGGCGCCGTCCTTTACCGCAAAATCGCGGATGACTTCCCGGATATCACGGGCCACTGACGGGTCTAAAGAAGCGGTGGGCTCATCCAATAAAAGCAAATTCGGTTCATTCAGCATCGCCTTAGCCAGGCTCACCCTGGTTTGTTCGCCTGAAGACAACACCCCGCATTTAGTAAACCGGAATTTTTTAAGGTCGAAACGCTCAATCAAGCTGTCGATGCGCCGCTTAAAGTCTTTTACGCCGTATAATAAAGAGAAAATATGTAAGTTCTGGTAAACCGTCAAATTACCGGGCAAGGGCGTATAAACGGCAGAAAAATTTGTGCGCCGTAGAGCCAGGGAACGGTTAACGGCGATATCCGTACCATTGATCGATACCGCCCCGGCAGTAGGCTCAAGCACACCAAGAACCATATTTATCGTAGTAGTCTTACCCGCGCCGTTAGGCCCCAATAACCCTACAATCTCGTTGGCGGCCACAGTAAAAGAAACATCATCCACCGCTATCGTATCGCCATAAAGTTTTTGTAAATTATTAACCCTGAGGACACTTTGTTTCATTGCAATCCTTTATTTAAGCTTGAAGCTACACCGGCTAACACCAGCGGAATCTTGTTGTTCGCTTCGTCGGAGCGCCCGCAGCAGCGAGGTCTCGTCCCGGCGCCGCTAAAACGGCGCCGGGCGGAAAAATCTCGCCGAAGCCCTCGGCGAAGGCGGATTAAAAGTAAAATACTCTCCAAGCTTTTTGTAGACTCTGCCGGCAAGTAATTCATAACCCTTAGCGTTAGGATGGATCCCATCCGAATTCATATCGGGATTGGTTAAAATATTATCGTAAAAACCTTCGATAAAAATTGAACCGGTTTTTTTCGCCAGCTGCCGGAATTTATCCCGGTAGCCGGCCATAACAAAACCGGAGCTTATATCGCACAAGGCGACGGCGGCTCCGGCATTCTGGCTTCCGGCGATTATCGTCTCGACATTTTTCACGGTATCGCCCATCGGCAGGCGTTGTAAAAAATCATTACCGCCCAATTCCACGATTACCAGAAACGGTTCTTTACGCAAAACATCCGTATCCAAACGCGTCAGCGCCGCGCCGCTCGTCTCACCGCTCGCGCCGGCGTTTAAAACCTGCCGGTTAATCAGTTTTGTCAATACCGCGGGATAGCTTTCGACGTCGGAAGCGCCCTCGCCCCGAGTAAGGCTGTCGCCGAAACAGATAATATTTTTCCCTTTGGAATTTAAGTTTTTTATTACCTCTTCGCGCCCACAGCCGGCTAACGCGGCAATAACAATAAATAAAATAAAACATACGTAATACCATCGCCTATTCATCAGTTGATTTTACCATATAATTTGAATTTAGTTCAAACTTAACTATAACGCCAGACAAATGTAAAAGAATACCGTATTTTTTTGTTTTCCTTCCCGATCTTCCCATCTTCCTGTGAATAAAAACGTGTTTTTCAGTTTTGTTATCGGGTATATCTGTTATAATTATATTATGCCTGAGTTTATACTTGACCGTTTCCAGGAAGAAGCGATTGCCGCCGCGGACAGCGGTAATTCCGTTATCGTCAGCGCCCCTACGGGAGCCGGAAAGACCCTGATCGCCGAACGGATCATCGAAGGATGCATCGGCCGCAACCACGGCGTGATTTATACCGCCCCTATCAAAGCCCTTTCCAACCAGAAATTCCGCGATTTTTCCAAAAAATACCCCGAGATGGTGGGGATCCTCACCGGCGACGTCAGCATCAATCGCCACGCGCCGATTCTAATCATGACCACGGAGATTTTCCGCAACGCCATCCTGGTCGACCCCAATGAATTCGCGCAACGCGAATGGGTTATTTTCGACGAAATCCACTATCTCGACGATATCGAGCGCGGCACCGTATGGGAAGAAGCGATCATCCTGCTCCCGCCCAATATGCGCATGCTCGCCCTTTCGGCGACTATCCCCAATATTAAAGGATTTACCGACTGGCTTGCCAAAATCCATAAATGGCCGATAAAAACCGTCATCGAAGAAACCCGCCCCGTGCCTTTGCATTTCTTTTTCCAATGCAACAACGAAGTCTTTACCAGCCTCGATGAATTAAAAAAACTCGACCTGCTCACGGTAAGCCTGAATAAAAAGATACCGGACAGGAATTCTCCCCAGGGCAGGTTTTCACCGATAAAAGCCAACCGGCTGCATCCGTTGATGCACTATTTAAAAAACAATAAAGCCGTGCCTTGCGTTTATTTTTGTTTTTCCCGGCGGCGCTGCGAAGAGCTGGCGGGAGAAGCCTCATTTTTCGATCTTCTAAACGCCGAAGAAAAAATCCGAATCACCACGCTCTTCGACGAACTGGTGGATAAATTCAACCTGCCTTTGGCGTTCACCAATTTCCTGCATCCCCTGATACAGAAAGGCATCGCCTACCACCACGCGGGGCTGCTGCCGACCTTAAAAGAAATCATCGAACGCCTGTTTACCAGCGGCCTGATCAAGATGATTTTTACTACCGAGACATTCGCCCTGGGAATAAATATGCCGGCTAGATCAGTGGCGTTCGACGATATGAGCAAATTTTACGGCTTCGGCCACCGTTTTTTAAAAACGCGGGACTTTTACCAGATGGCCGGCCGGGCCGGCCGGCGCGGTATCGACACCGAGGGGTTTGTCTTTTCCCGGATAAACCCTAATTATATCGATATGCCCACGCTGGAAAAGATTATTTACGGCCAGTACGAACCCATCACCAGCCAATTCAATTCCTGCTACGCGACGGTCTTAAACTTATATAAGATAATGGGCGAAAGAATATACGAGATCTACCCGCTTTCTTTCCATTTTCACCAGACCGAAGAGTGGCGCAAAAAAGAAGCCCTTCAACTGTTAAAAGGCCGGGTCGATTTGTTAAAAGATATGGGCTACATCCAGGGCGGTAAGCTTTCGCTCAAGGCAGAGCTGGCTTCGCAGGTATATAGTTTCGAATTGACCGTGGGCGAACTTTTCGAAAAAGGGTTTTTCGAGAGTCTCGGCGAAGAAAGCTTGTTCATTGTAATCACCGCCCTGGTCTACGAACCGCGTAAAAATGATTTCCGGCCCCCGCTCAACAAGCAGCTGAAAAAACTTAGAAACGACCTGTCATTTTTTACCCGGGATATTCAAAGAATCGAAAAAAAATTCAAAGTGAATCCGTTAAGTAAAATATTTTATTTTCATTTAAGCGAAGCGGGGCGGGCGTGGTTTCAGGAAAAGGATTTTTACAAAGTAACGCAGATTTGCAAAGCCGACGAAGGCGAAATCGTCCGGTACTTTCGCATGGGCATCCAGGTATTACGGGAAATCTATCACTGCCCGGCAGTCACCGCCAGCCTTAAAGCCAAAGTCTTCAACTGCCTTAAACGAATCAACCGCGACGTGGTCGACGCGGAGAAACAATTGCGGCAGGAAATTTAAGAAGAATATTGTCCACAGATTTCTCAGATTGTAACAGATGAATATGAAAAAATAAAAACAGAAAGAAAATACAAATATTGTAGGGGCGGGGATTGCCCCGCCCGTTAACAAATATGTAGGGATAGGGCTAAGCCCTGTCCGTTACAGAATAACAGGATAATTTTTAACAACGAATATCGCGAATTACACGAATGGAAAAAAATTGGTGATTAAGTCGACCTAAAAATTCATATATGAAAACAATGTGAAATTTATAGGGCGAACACTTGAGGCAAGTAAAGAATAAATATACTGGGCATGAAGAAAAAAGCAATTGAAGTTTGCGTGACGAAATCATAAAAACATATAAAATCACGGATAAAGAAATAATCGAATTCTGAACGCTTTGAAAAATCGGTGGACAATTTTTGTCTTTTCTTCCCTATCATCTTCCCAAACTTCCTATCTTCCTGTAAATTATTTTTTATTCGCGTAATTCGTGTAATTCGCGCCTTCGTGGTAAATTTTTTGGTTTTCTTTTTTTCACTTTGTCCCCTTCGGGGAGGCTCCGCTTGGCTACGCACCGCCTTGGCGGGAAAAATATTATTGGATATTTGGTATTTTGTAACGGGCGGGGTAAACCCCGCCCCTACAATATTTTCTCTGTGTTTTTTATTTATTCTCTGTGCCCTCTGTGGTGAAATTTTCTTATTTACGGCTACAACCGCAAAAGCCCTTCCACATATTCTGCAATGGCCAATGACGCAGTCAGTCCCGGCGACTCGATACCGATCAGATTGACCAAACCGGGAAAACCTTTTAAACTTTCTTCATTAATCACAAAATCCCGGAAATCATCATCCGGCCCCTGTAACTTAGGCCGGATTCCCGCGGTATCCGGCGTCAAATCATCTTCTTGTAAAAAAGGAAGGAACTTCGCGGCGGCGGAACAGAAATCTTTCCTGCGGCGCAAATCAACTTCATAATCGAATTTATCTCTTGCCACGTAAAGCGTATCCGGCCCCAAACGCAGGCTCCCGGCTAAATCTTTGGTAACATGCACCCCTAATCCGGCGGCTTTCTCATGAGGAACCGGATAAACCAAGCGGCGGACTAAACCGCATTTAAAAGAATTGCCGACCCGGAAATACTGTCCTTTGCAATATTTTAAGCGATACCCTTCTTTATCGACATCAATACCCGGCATTGCCGCAACCGTATCCGATTCTAAACCGGCGCTGTTGATGACCACACCGGAAGCAAAGGTAAAAATATCCCCGGCGGCATCCTTAACGTCGATTTCATACCCCGTGGTTACTTTTCGCAACCCCACAACGCAGGAATTATAAACCAGATCGCCCTTGTTATCTTTTATTTTTTGCGCCAGATATTTCATTAAATTATGGGTATCGATTATCCCGGTTTCCGGCGAGTAAATCGCCCGCCGAGCGCGAACTTCCGGCTCAAGATCTTTTATCCGCCTTGCGTCAATAAGCTCAAGGCCCTCAACGCCGTTAGCAACACCGCGTTTAAAAAGCTTTTCTAAATCCTCTTCTTCGTTTTCATCAACCGCGACAATCAATTTGCTGATTTTGCGATGATTAACGCCAGCCTTAGCGCAAAGTTCATAGAGAAGGCGGTTACCTTTCACGCATAGTTTCGCTTTAAGCGACCCGGCGGGGTAATAAATCCCCGCGTGGATTACCTCGCTGCTACGCGAGCTGGTCTCCCGGCCGAACGAATCATGCTTTTCTAAAATATAGACCGACCGCCCCGGGCGGGAAAGCCTTGCCCCTACCGCCAAACCTACTACCCCCGCGCCGATGATCACAACGCCTGCTCGTTCCATCATTCTTCCTGTCTTTTAAGGCTTCATTTGTTCCCGCTGCAGCTTTCCGCTGGGGTATATCGTGACAATCTCCTCGATCGCTACTTTGAAAACAACAATCCGTTCGGGAAAATTAACTTCGAAATCCTTATGCCCTTTCTCTTTGCGCACCCCCTCGATAATCCGGCTGACGGAATATTCGATGGTCTTTTTGCGCAGCCCGCCCATGAGCCGGTCATATTCTCCGCCCTTTTCGATAATTTTGGCCTTCCCGTTTATCTGATAACCGACCAGGGTATCCATATCCACGGTAGCTAAAGAAATCCTGGGATTAACTTTCAAGTTGCTGTAAGTCCTGCCTAAAACATAATCGGCCAAATAAATAAAATTACCTCTTACCGCGACTAAAAATTTAGGCGCGACATTGGGCTTACCGCTTAAATCGCAGGTTCCGGCATTAAGAAACTCTTTTCTTTCCAGAAAATAACGTATCTTCTCGGTCATCTGTTTTACGGGCATAGCATTCCTCCTGATATATCATCGGCAATATCCCGGTTGACGGTTAAGCCGGCCGGGAAATAACGATAACTGCCTCGACCACATTCGGCGCTTTATAATTAAGATCCATCCGTTTAACGCTCATGAATTGAGTGGAATATTCTATATTATAAAGAAACCTGGCGACGGCGACAGCGGTGCCTTCCGCTTTCAGCTCAATCGACAATTCCTTATCCTCTCCTTTTTTTATCGCGGTATCGAGCGGCCGGACCTCGCTGATACGTAAACCCGCTTCGCTCGATAAATTTTCCAGTTCCTTAAGGGTAAGCGAAAGAGTATCCCTGCCGCCGGCCGCTTTCCCCGGCAAAGGAAATCCGGCATAAAAATCGGCCAATTGCTTTTTGTTGGCTAAAAGATACCGGTATTCCTTAAGCCTCAACTGAGCCATAATTAATTCTTTTTTAAACAACTTAAACCGGTCAGACAGGGGGATGATGCCGAAATTAATTATGGCGCAGAAAATAATTATAAAAACAGCAAGGAAAGCAATATTCCTCTCTCGGGCGGTCAGCCGGAAAAATGTTATTCGTTCAAGTTTCATGATTTTAAATGGGCGATAATCTCAAATTCCACAATTTCTGAATCCTTTGTTTTTCTTTTGGCCGCATAATTTACTTTAGCGTCTTTAAAAATATCCGACTTTTCAAACAAGGCAAGCGAATCAAGGACGCCGTTTAAACCCTGGGCGTTACCCCTCAATATCACTTCCCGGCCCTGTTCATAAGATAAACTGCTCAAAGCCAGGCCGGCGGGTATAATGCGGTATACTTCATAGAGGACATCCAGCGTCCGCGCCTGGGCGGCTTTTTTGCTTAACGCATCTATTTTTTGCTTTATCGCGGCCAGCTCTTTCACTTCCGGATAAATCTTATCCGCTTCGCTCTTAAAAGCGTTGAGCCGCGAATGATAACCGTAAAAGATAACCACAAAAGAAAAAAACACCGCCAGGGCCGACAATAGAAAAAGAACCGCTATTTTACCAAACTGCGCGCTTAAAGCGGTGTTTTCTTTATTTTCTTTGATTTCCGGCGGCAATAAATTAATAAACCGGTAACTAAGATTTAAAGTTGCCGCCAGCGCCGGCTCGGCTAAATCCAATTCTTCTACCGGCAGATTCGTCTTCTCTTTTAAAACGCTGCTCAGGTTATAAGGCGTTTGCGCGACGATAACTTTGTCGGGGCCGGCCGCGATGTTTTCCCGGTAGTAGGCTTTAATCGTTTTATTTATTTCCTCGGCAAGCTTTTCCCCGAGCCGGTCATCTTGCGCCGAAACTCCTGCCGCCCGGCCGAACAATAAATTATTTCCCGAGGCGATAATAATATCGGCGCACGATTCCTCGATGCTCACGATAACCGCCGGCGTTTCCTTAAGATTAGCGCCGGCCGCAACCAGGCCGTAAGAACTTAATACAAACGCTTCGATATTTTTTGCCCAGGGATTTAATATTTTAAGTAACCGGCCGGCGTCTTTGCGGTGGGCGACATTAAGATTTACGTAAGAATAACCCTGCTCGTCCTGTTTAATCAAAGAATAAGCCGTTACCATTTCTTCAATCGGATACGGCATATAGCGCAATGCCCAAAAATTTACCATCTCGGCTATTTCGCCGGCCTCGACCGAAGGCACCTTAAACTGGCGCAGCGCCACAATCTTTTGCGGCAGGGATACGACCAGCGATTCATTTCTAAACTTTAATTTCTTCAGCGCGGCGCCAATTTTTTCCGTAATAAGTTCGTCGGTTACGCCGGCGCCAAGAACATCATTCTCGGACGAGCAAACGGCCCAGCGGCCTTTTTTAAAGGCGCACCTTACCAACCGGAAACCGGTATCCGATATTTTAATTACGAATTTAGTCCGACGCATTTTTATATTTTCTCATCCCTCTTCCCCGCCATTTGCTACAAAACGGCAAATGGCGGGGTCTCGCCAATTTGTTAACCAAATTGGCGGACTTCATCTCTCGCCTGCCGAAGGCAGGCTCACCAAAATAAATTCGCCGCGGCGAATTTATTTTGCCATCAAATCCATCTGGAACAGCGGCAATAACATCGCGATAACGATGAAACCTACAATCAACCCCATGATTAAAATCAATACCGGCTCAAGAAGTTTGGTAAACATCTTTATATTCCGGTCGGTATCGGCTTCGTATTCCTGGCTTATCTTCAGCAGGGACTCATCCAGTTTGCCTGATTCCTCGCCGACCGACGCTACGTTTATCATAAATGCCGGAAAATACCGGCAGGTTTTAAGCGAAGCGGCGAAACCAATTCCCCGGCTTACTTCCTCCCGGATTTTCTTGATTTCATCTTTAATAAGGCCGTTGTCGACGATGCCCTGAGCCGTTTCCAACGCCGTGCCGATAGGAACTCCGGCTTTGAGCAAAGTAAAAAGGCCGCGGCAAAAATGCGTCAACTCTATTTTGACCGCTATCTCCCCGATAACCGGCGCCTTAAGCTTAAAACTATCAAGGGCTTTTTTTACCTTTTCTTTTTTAACTTGCGCTCTCAGAAAAAAGAATCCCAGGAAACATCCCGCTAAAATTATAAACCAGTAGTTCTGGAATAATTTTCCCAGGCCCAAAATAATTTTTGTCGGCAACGGTAAATTATGCCCCAAATCGGTGAATACCGAGGAAAGCCTGGGCACGACAAAACCCAACAAAACGAAAATCGTGAAAAAACCGACGCTTGCGACAAAAATAGGGTAAACCAGAGCTTGCTTTATATTTGCTCTCAACTCCTGGTCTTTCGCGCAATAATCAGCCAACCGGTTAAGCGTTTCTTCTAAATTGCCGCCGGTTTCGGCGGAACGCACCATTGCCGTGTAAAAAGGAGAAAAAATCTGAGGGTAACCGGCCATGGCTTTAGATAAAGAATCGCCGTCTTTAACTTTAGCGGCCAGTTCCGCGGTCAACCGCTTGAAATGCCGGTTGTGCGTCTGGGTAGTAATCGTATTAAGGCTTGACAGCAAATCAAGGCCGGAATTGATCAAGACCGCCAATTGATGGCTGAAGACGTAAAAGTCATGGCCTGATATTTTTTTTAAAACCAAAAATCCTTCGCCGTATTGGCCGGGTTCGTCCTGGACAGAAATCGGAAAATAACCCTGGTTAAGCAGTTTATTTACCGCCTGGGAGCGGTTTTCCGCTTCAATTTTTCCTTCGCTGATCTCCCGGGGAGAAATTTTCGCTTTATAAAAGAATGTCGGCATATGTCTATTGCAAACCAAAAACAGAAACGTTATCCTAAATTACATTCTAAATTTACCATTGAACATTTTTCATTTTAAATTTTTAAAAAATGATAACTGTCCAATGACCAATGATAATTTTAAAATTAATCAGCCTTTAGCCTCCTTGCTACGCCTCTTTCTCCTCAATACTAGTGACCCGGATTATTTCGCTTAAAGTAGTGATGCCGTCGTAGACTTTCCTTATCCCATCCTGGCGAAGAGTATGCATCCCGGCCTTAACCGCTTCCTGCTTGATCTGTTGGCTGGTGCGGCGGGTTAAAACCAACCCGCGGATAGCTTCATCCATCAAGAGTATTTCGTAAATCCCCGTACGGCCGCGGTAGCCGGTAAACCGGCAAGCCGGACAACCTTTGCCTTCATATAATTTTTCCGCCAGAAATTCCTGCTCCTGTTTATCCAGCAAATCCATTAATCTATCTTTGGTTTTAACCGGCTGTTTACATTCCGGGCAGATTAAGCGAACCAGCCTCTGGGCGATAAAACATTCCGCCGAAGAAGAAAGCAAAAACGGCTCTAAGCCCATATCCAGGAGCCTGGTCACGGAACCGGCGGCATCGTTGGTATGCAGGGTAGAAAAGACTAAATGCCCGGTAAGCGCCGAGCGTATCGTGATTTCCGCGGTTTCAAAATCCCTCACTTCGCCGACCATGATGATATCGGGATCGTGGCGCAGGATATGGCGCAAGCCCGTAGCAAAGCTAAAGCCTATTTTAGGCTGAACCTGCATCTGGGTTATGCCTTCGAGCTGGTATTCTACCGGGTCTTCGATGGTAATTATTTTATTATCGGTAGAATTAAGCCGGCTCAGGCAAGCATAAAGCGTGGTGGATTTTCCCGAACCGGTAGGCCCGGTAATAAAAATTACTCCATGGGGCTGCTGGATCACTTTTTCGATTATTTTTAAATCGCCGCCGCCCAGGCCGAGCTTAGTCAATTCCAGAAAAAATTTCGAGCGCAGCAGCCGCACATGCACCGTCTCCCCGAAGGCTGACGGCAAAATAGAAATACGCAAATCCAGATCATCGTTATCGACATTAAGTTTTATCCGGCCGTCCTGGGGAAGGCGTTTTTCGGCGATATTAAGGTTGGACATTATCTTCAAGCGGGAAACCATCGCCGGATAAAAATATTTAATCGTCTGAGGGATGTTAGTTTCGTACAAAACGCCGTCAATCCTAAAACGCACCCTGACCTTATCCTCATAAGGCTCAAGATGAATATCAGTAGCACTGTCCTTTACCGCTTCTTTTAAAATCTGGTCGACGAATTTGGTTACGGAAGCCTCTTCGCTCTTTTCCGGCGCGCCGGCAGCTTCGGCCGGCGTGGTTTCCCCGGCGGTAGCGATTTCGTTCTTATCCATCATTTTTTCCAACGTATCGGCGCCGATACCGTATAGTTTCTTTAATGCCTCCAGAATATCGCCTTCGTAGGAAAGAACCGGCTGCACGTTCAAATCGAGAAACATGCCCAGGTCATCGAGTATTTTTATATCAAACGGATCGGCCATCGCAATGGTTAAAATGTTACGCGTAAACTCAAGCGGTATGATTTTGTAATGGCAAGCTACCTTGGCGGGTACTTTTTCCATCAATGCATTATTTATCTCGGTTGCTTTAAGGTCGACGTAAGGCACGCCGATCTGCTGGGAAAGCGAAGTAAATACCAGGTCTTTATCCACAAAACCCTTGCGCACGAGCAGGGAACAGATAAATTCACCGGTTTGTTTCTGCTCTTCGAGGCCTTCTTCGAGTTGAGCGGCGGTAATCAACCCTTTATTCACCAGTATTTTGCCGATAATATTGCGGTCTTGCTCCGTCATGACAGATTGAATAATGAGACTTCGCCGAATAATAAAACTTGTTTCGCCGTGCCCGACGAAACTTAGTTTTGTTACATGCGAAGCATGCGCAGTGAAGCGGTAATGAAACTTGCCCGGTACCCCGGGCTTAGTTGAATTATCCCCGCAAGGGGATAGTCGAATTATCCAGCGCTAATTTTGGCGTAGCAAAATTAGCGCTGGATATATCAAACCCACCGACGAAGTCGGTGGTAGCTCACTAATCTTATTTCTTAGCCGCCGGATTTATTATTTTTTCGATATCTTTATCTCTGGTCAAACTCTGGTATTCAACCGGCCGGTCGCCGGAAGTAATATGGGGAGTAAGAAAAATAACCAATTCTGTTTTGGTAACCTTGTCCGACGTACTGCGGAATAAAAATCCAATACCGGGGATATCGCCGAATAAGGGAATTTTTTTTACTTCTTTTTCTTTCTTGTCTTTTTTCAGGCCGGCAATCATGATGGTGACGCCGTCCTTGACCATTACCGCCGTTTCTGCTTCGGAAGTAGAAACGATCGGCACCTGCGTCGTCTGATTGCTGCCGACCAAGCTGGTATATTGCGCGGAACTTACAACCGGCCTTATTTTCAACGTGACAAAACCCTGGTTATTTATCGTCGGTGAGACAAAAAGCTGGACCCCCACGTCTACGAAATTTACCTGGCTGGCCGTAATCGGGACGCCGGTAGCCGGCTGGGAAGTCGTCTGGGTAAGATATGCTTCTTTTGATCCGACCAGTATTTTCGCTTCCTGGTTGTTGAGAGCCATAATCCGAGGGCTGGACAGTATTTTGGTTTTTCCGATTGTGCGCAGCGCGTCGACCAAAGCCTTATATTGGCCCTGTTCGGTAACCGGCAGGGCGGCGGCATAAGTTCCCACCGCGACCGCATTGGCCGTACTCATGGGAAGAACGCTGGAAGTCCTTAGATTCTTTTTTATCCAGTAATCCCAATCCACGCCCATCTGGAATTCATCATGGGGGGTAATCTCAATAATTTGCGCGTCAATGATCACCTGCTTGCTTTTTTCGTCAAAAGCGTTGATGATTTTTTCCAAATCATTGATTTTTTGGGGATAATCGGTAATGACAATTTTATTGGTGCGGGCGTCAATTTGCAGCGCTCCCACCCACTTACTGATCTGATCCTGGATTTTCCCTTTTATGTCCTCGGCTTTGGCGTAATTGAGAGAAAAAACTTTTGTCTCCAGGGGCTTATCCAGGCTTTGCGCCATCGCTTCGATCGCGGCAAGCTTATCGGGGCTATCGACAACAATCAGAGTGTTGGTAGCCTCATCAACCACCAGCGATCCGATGCTGGATTTCACCTGGTTAAGCGCTTGAGCCAACGCGATCGCCTTGGCATATTTAAGAGGGACCATCAAAACTTTTCGTTTATCGGCAAACTTTTTGCCGTAAATCAACTCATAATCACGGCTGTTCATCACGGTGACGATATCGCCGGTTTTTTCATACGCCAGGTCATTAGACAAGATTATAATATTAAAAGCGTCTTCGATATCCACGTCTTTTAAAAATATCGTTACTCTCCCCGTGACATTGCGGCCGATCACGATATTCATATTCCCTTCCTGGGAAAATACTTTCAGGACATCAACAATATCCATTCCTTTTATATCCAGGGAAATTTTCTTAGCCGCAGGAGCGTTTAACGCAGGGGCGGTAATTTTGTTTTCGGACGTCGGTTGCGGCGGCGCCGGAACGCTATTCCCGTCAATCACCGTTTCCCCGGAGGCAGTCGCATTAATATCCTGCGCGGCACAAACACTAACTATCCCTGCCCATGCAAAAAAAGCCATAATGGCCGCAATGATAAATCTTTTCATACCCCCCATTTCAATCAATGCCCTACTGGCTGATGCCTGAAGCCTCGCATTAAAAGACGATGTTTCATATCGCGAATATATAAACTTTCGTTTCATCATTATCCCCTATTTTAATCATTTTTTCTTGCTTTAGCGTCCAAAATTTCCTACGTCTAATGGAGAAAACCAACCAATTCACCTCTCGAGGACTAGCCCTTCTATTTTGTTAAAAGCCACAGCGATTTTATTCGGCCGTAAGGCTCTTAAATTTTTCATCATCCCAGATGATCTTTAAATCAGTATCGCCGCGTATTTCTTTCTTTTTAGATGAATCGATCGCGATTGATTTTTCCACATACTTTAACGCATCGACCTTGTCTTTCTTTAAAGCATATGCACAGGCAATACTATAATAAGCACCAGAAATCACATCCGGCCGGTTTATATGGCCTTTATCTTCGATTTCCTTAAATAGACTTAAAAATTTCAGGCTATATTCCATACCCGCGTCAATATCCCCTGCCCTTAAATAAGCCGTTATTAGATTATTAAAGAGCAACAACCGAGAGATACCCACATATGTAGGCCCACCCAAAGTATAACCATTATTATAAACTCCCGCGAGTAACAACTGGGTGAAGGCATGCTGTTTACCAGAATCTTCATCCTTGATAATCAAAAACAAAGCTTTCTGATAATACCGGCAAGCTTCTTTATACTTTTCCAGATAAAAATACGCGTTACCACTAAGCCAATAGTCATGCGCCAGCTCCATGATGTTGCACGAATCCACCTCTTTATCGCTAAAGGCTTTTTCTAAAACAGTGACTGCGCCTTTAAAATCATGCTTGTCAAAAGCCCCCTGCGCATCCCGCGAGGCATTTCGTAAAATATCACAGCAACCCAGACTATCGGCATATCGCGGCCAGGCTAATTCCGGAGCGGTTTTAATAAGTTGGTCGGCCTGGGCATTTTTACCATCATGCTTATAACGCATTGCTAACCCCTGGATGATTTTTTCTTTAAAACCTGCCGTTAGAGCATCTTCTTCCCGGGAATGATTAGAAGCTCTTTTGGCATCGTAACTTTCAGTCCATAAGGAACTTTCGCTGACAAAATGTTCCCGGCGGGAGAAATCCTCGATATGCCAAGGATTGTTTTTAACCGCTTCCACCAAAACTTTAAGGCGCGCTGCCGAAACCGCGGGGACATACGTTCTACTGTCGCCAAAATACACGTCCGTCGCGTTATGTAAAGGTAAAGACAAATATAAAACCGCATCGTCGGCAAAACGGCTCCGGGGATACTTTTCCACAAAGGCGGCTAATTTGTTTTCAAAATTATCCTGTGTAGAATATTGCGCGAAAATATTTTCGAAAGTTTTTTCGTCTCCCGCGCTGCCGATATCGCTAATGCCTTTAGTAGTCTCCAATATTGCATCTTTGGTTAATCCCGCTAAATCACCTTCGTAAACCAAGCGCGTAATAAATTTAACTCTCGCCATATCAAGATAAGGTTTTAAATTTCTCTTAAGGTAATAGGCCGCAGGCTTATAATCATTAAACCTCAAGATATTATTACTATCGGCAAAAACATCCTGCCCGCAGCAATAAACATCGATACGGGTCTTACCGAGATTGCCGGAAGATATTTTTAAAGGGTAGATCGGCTCAGGAGGATAAAAATCAATGCGTATCGGAGTAGCAAACCCGGAAGAAATGGCACGGATATCGACCTTCCCGGTTATATCGATTTTATTGGCGATAAAATAACAGCCGTGATATTTTTGGATATAGTAATCGACAAGCGCGGTTAAATTTTGCGGCACGGGATAACCGTTTTTATTCAACCAATCAACCAATTCCTGCGCGGATGTAGCCTTAAGTACGGTAATATCATAAATATCGACTTTTTTTGCCTCAATAACCTGCACACCGCGGGCATAAATCAAACCCCTTTCGGCATTTATGGAATTTTTATCGTGCAGGACTGGAAAATAGGCGGCAATAAACCCGAAGGCTTCCATATCCGCAGCATTCACCTCAGGCTTGACCGATGATGGCACCGGCACAAGCCAGGCTATTTTCATCAGGTCTTCAACTTTATCGGCTTTAACCTTAGATGATAAGATAATCGTTTCTTTCTTGCCATCCCACACAAGAATGGCTTTTTGCTCTGGTTCGGATAGATTGATATCTTTATTGGACGGCACAAAACAGCCGTCAGCGTAAACATTGCCGGCAAACAAATACGCCATCAGCAAAACTAACAACTTTTCCATAATTTCTCTTATCATAAGACCAGTTCGAACTTCTCACCTTTATAATCCAGGCTGACTTTCCCGGCGCCGATTTTTTCTACCGTCAAATCTCCGGCGGACTCGCCTTCTCTTAAAAAATAACTCTTCTGGGATTTTTTATCTTCAATGATCGCCTTGGGGTTATCCCCGGAAACAATCCCCGATAGATTATACTGGGAAATTATTTCCGCCATGTTGATCCCAGGCGTTTTCTCTTCTTTAACGCCGCCACTTACCGGCTGGTTGAAGATTTGCCGCTTGTCCAGGACTGCCTGATAAAAACTAAAAGGTTTAATCCCGGCCGATTCGTTGTTAAAATAATTCTGAGAATTATGAGAAACGCCTCCGGCGCCGATATTTTTCGAAGAAAAAAATGCCCGGCCCGCCGAAATACCCATAAAACTCAAAGCGGCGATAAAAACTACCCAGGCTAAACCGGTTAAATATTCAATCTTAAAAAGATTAAAACGGCTGCCCTTGATTCTTAAAAACTTAGAAAAAATGCCGGCGAAAGGAAGACTAAGCCTTGGACTACCGGCCCCCGGCCCGGAAGGCTTACCGCCCTTAATCAATCTTAATAATTTATCTTCCGGCGACACGTTGGCATCCATAATATCCTCAAACGTATTTTCTACTTGCCCTATTCCATGTCCATGCGGCTCATTAACCTGCCCCAGACTGGTTTGAAATAAATTTTACATGTAGAGCATGAAGGACATGCAGAATTATAAAATAAAGCTTTTTATTTCATTTCTACATTTTCTACATGCCCTATATGTGAAAATTTTTTAATTTGGCTAAATTTAATTAAATCGTTGATTACGCCTTCATCAACAATCTCTTTATCGTCCATGATCAGCCTCTCCAATGCGTCATGGCAAAGCATCGTAATCGTACGGGGACAGCCGCGGGAACATTGAAAAATAAGCGAGAGCGCGCCGTCGGTAAAAAGATTTTCCCCGCGCAAACCGGCTTGCGCCAGCCTGAACTCAATCATCGCCCGGGTTTCTTTTTCATCCAGAGGGCCGATCCGGTAGTTCAAGGAAATTCGGTTGGTAAAATTATGGATATTTTTAATTTTTGCCAGCAATTCGACCTGCGCCAGGATAATCACCTGCAACAACTTATGCTCATTCGTCTCATAGTTAAGAAGGGTCCGGATGACTTCGATGTTTTCCGCCGCCAGTTTCTGGCCTTCATCGATTACCAGAACCACGGTCTTGTTGTCCTCTACCCCCGCTTTGAATAAGTAGCGTTCCAGTGACTCTTTCAACTGCCGCGGCGAAGAAAAATTCTCCCCTATCGCCAATGATTTAGCCAACCGCAGCAACAATTCGTATTCGGTGTTAAAATCCGGGTCGAGGACCGCGCAAAAAACAAAATCGTCATCCCCGCGAAATGACTGCAAAAGCATCCGCGAAAGAGTAGTCTTACCCAACCCCACATCTCCGATAATGACGCTCAATCCCCGGCGCAGCCGTATAGCAATCTCAAGCTTCTTAAGCGCGCGGTCATGGGAACTGGAGCGGTAGAAAAATTCCGGGTCGGGGCTGGTGGAAAAAGGCTCTTTTTTTAATCCTAAGGCTCTATAATAACTCATATCAATTTTTAACGGGCGGGGGCCGTCGCTTTCTAGATAAAAATTATAGAATGCTCCGGCACTTCCTTCGGACTGTTGTCCTTCGGTCGCATGCCCCGCCCCTATATATTTTTATTTTTTCATATCGGACAGGGCTTAGCCCTGTCCCTACACATTCGATCATCTTCTAAATCTTCTCTCTTTACCCTATCTTTCTTGTTCCTCGTCCTTCATCTTTCAGCCTCTTTCGCCCTACGCCCTAGCGAGCCGAAGGCAAGCGGACGTCCTCACGCCCTACGGTCTTTTTCTTTCCTCTGCTTATCTCTCCCGCCACTGCAATATGCCTGAATTATTAAATATTATATCATATTCCATTGCCGTGTTTAAAACTTTTATCGTTGCGCGCAAGCGCAATGTTTCGCTATTAACATCGAGTACCCCCCGGGAAAATAATTCCGCGATGCGGTTTCCGTCAAGAGTTCCCGAAATAGAAGCGCACACATAATTAATAACCTCTTCGGCAGATTTAAAAATCCCGTCGCCCTCAGTGGCTTCTTGCTGGTCCGGGCCCAAACGGTAACCCAGAAGCGCGTTAGCCACCTCGGGAGAAATACCCAGGCCGGCAAGAACCCGGACGGAAGCGGTGTTGATGTTTATCTTACCGTTACCGCAAACGGTTACCGCGTCTTCTACCCGGGAAAAAAGCTCCGGCGTCACACCCTCCACCATAAGAATCTCTTCGTTAACACTGAAAGGCTTCAAGCTCGATTCGTTGATAGCTTTACCGCAAGAATCTGAGCCAAAAATATTGCTTATCGCTTCCGGCGCGGCCTTGTTAAGATTAAGCCTGGCTTCCTCATTGCCGAGATAATAGACATAATGCGCCAGGCCAATATCGCCTTCCCGGATTTTACTTAATTGGTAAAGCGAATCGTAATCACCGAGGTTTTCGAGTCTTTGCGCCCGCACATACGCGACCAGGCTTTCCGCGGCCGCACGAGATAAAGTCAATGCGTAGACACGCCGGGCCACCATTATCTGCGGAGTAACAAGACGATAAAGAGCCAGACTATAGATAGAAAATATTACCAGTATCCAGATCGATACTAGAAGAATACTAGCGCGTTTGTTCATAATCCCCGGATATCCAATCACTTAGCCGTTCTGGCGGCCGGGATAAAAATAACCCTCTCCAGCGTCCTGTCTTTTATCACGGCTTTTATTTTTACCGCCAAAGGGATATTGCCTTCTTTTTCCCACTCATCTGTCCAGGTATAAGCCCCGCTATCCCGCTCGAAGACAAAATAAGAAAATTCCACCCCCGCGGCGGAAAAAAGAACCTTTTGCTCATATTCTTCTTTATGATTTAAGATATCGCGATAATCAATCCAGCGGCAGATGAATTGTTTATTCAGCGGGTCGTATTCGTAGATTACTTTCGCAACGCGGTAATTCAAAACCGCGGGAAACTCTACCCGGCTTGAATTACCGCTGAATTTAATCGCACTCATCGTCCAGGTTTGGCGTAAATCACGGGAAAAGGTTTCCAGCTCAAGGGTGCCCTGCGTATCCCCGGAAACTTTCTTATAAAGCTTCATCCCCGAAAAAAATACACTCGCCAACCCTACGGAAAATATAGCCAAAACACATAAAGCGACAAGCATCTCGACTAAAGTGAATCCTCGCCGATGCGAAGGCTGCTTAACCCGGGAAATACTGTTCGTCAGAGTTTTATCCATTTGATTCCAAATAAAAAACCAGGCTTTCATTCTTTTGAATGCCGGATTCTTTCCAGAAAATATCAATCCTCGCCTCTTTTAAACGGCTAAGCTCTTTACCCCCGTATTTAACGGAAGAAAGATTAACCGCCCAGCTGAATTCTTTTCCAGCGCGGGCTTCCTTTCCCTCGCTCATTTCTACGGCCGGCTCCCCCCCGGTGACTGCCGCTTCTTTCATTTCGGCCATTTTAGCATCGAGGAACCCGATTGCCGCCAATCTATCTTGCGTATAGCCGAACGCTCCGGCGACGGAAAAAAATGACTTTAAAATCATCACAATACCCACGCAAAGAATTGTAATGGCAAGCATCGCTTCGACTAAGGTAAACCCCGGTAAAGATAGGCCGTGTCTACACGACGGCAGCCGACCACCGGTTATCTCGCCCAACCTTTTAATTTTCATAATTTTTAATTTGCTTGATTACCTTAAATTTATTGGTATAGTTAATATTATCATACTTAATAAACTGCGCAACTAAGTTTAACGAAACTCCTTTACCCCATTAGAGTTTTTTCGTTTCAGCGACAGAGCTTTCTATAATCTATCTCTAATGGGTTTTATTTTTTGCGCAGCAAAAGGGACTAACCACCGACTTCGTCGGTGGTTTAGTATTACCCGGAGCTAATTTTGCTATATCAAAATTAGCTCCGGGCTAATTCGACTACCACCTCACGCTACGCCCTTCGGGCTTGCGTAGCGTAAGCGGAGTCCCGAATCGCTTCGCGAAAATATCGAAGAAATTTTCGCGATATCTAGGCGGTTTGGGCGTTCGGTGAAGTCTCATTAATAAAATAATGTTTACAAAAATAAAAAATCGAATCGAAAAAGAAATCACCGCTTATACCGGCTATTTCGATAAACTATATTCCTTAAATAAAATATCACCCCTTCTTTCCGGAACGATAAAAGAATTTTTATGCCGTAAAGGCAAAAGAATCCGGCCGGTTCTTTTCGCGGCGGGTTATCTGGGCTTCGCAAAAAAACCGGCACCCGGGCTTTATCGCAGCGCCGTCTCTATAGAACTCCTGCACGCTTTTCTTCTCGCCCATGACGATATCATCGATAACGCCGGCATGCGCCGGGGCAAACCATCGATGCACGCAGCCCTTGACCATCATCTTTCCCGCTACCAAAACGTCAAATGCACCGGCCGGGACCTGGCCATCATCGGCGGCGACATGATGTACGCCCTGGCTATGGAAGCGTTCCTGGCAATCAAGGAAGACCCCCGGCGCAAGGAAAAAGCGTTAAGAAGATTTATCGCCGCCGCCTTTTATACCGGCGCGGGCGAATTTGTGGAATTGCTCGACGCGATAAAACCAATCGAGCAAATTACCGAAAAAGATGTCTATAAGATTTATGATTTAAAAACCGCCCGTTACACCTTCGCTTCCCCCTTATGCATCGGCGCCGAGCTGGCCGGCGCGCCGGAGAAACAAATAGATAAATTATTCCGCTTCGGCATGTGTTTAGGCAGAGCATTCCAAATCAAGGACGATATTATAGGAATTTTTAACTCCGAAGAAGAAATCGGTAAACCAAATCTCACCGACCTGCGGGAAGGAAAAAAGACATTGCTTGTACTGGAAGCCTACAAAAATTCCGACAAAAACGGTAAAACAACGATAAAAAATATTTTTTCAAAAAATGATGTGGGAAAAAAAGACCTTTTAGAAATACAAAAAATAATTCGAAAATCCGGGTCATTAGATAATGCAAAAAAAGAAGCGGCCAAACTTACCGCGGAAGGAAAATCTATAATCCAATCGAGTTCTATCAATCCCCGCTATAAACAAGCCCTGATTGATTTTTCTGATAAGATATTAAGCATGTAATCGGAAAGTGGACAATGTATTTATTCCTCTTCATTCCCCATTAGGAATGTATATTTTTAATCGCCCGGATGCGCTCGAGGACCGGCGGATGGGTATAAGAAAAAAATACCTTCCAGGGGTGCGGAGTAAGATTGGACAGATTATTGACGCTTAATTTTTTTAACGCGTCAATCATCGCCTGAGGCCGGCCATAGGTACGCGCGGCGTAAGCGTCAGCCTGGTATTCGCATTTACGGGAAAAAGCGTGGGAAAAAAGGGAGATAATCGTCTGCAAAGGAGTAAACAGAAAACTAAAAAAGAACAAGCCGGCATAAATCGATAAATGTTCCATCTTGAAAGCATCGAACAGCAGCCGGTTATTCAAAAACAACGACATGAGATAAAACATAAAACCGGTAGTAACAATCGAAATAGCAATTTGTTTTAAAATATGGCGCTTTTTATAATGGCCCATCTCATGCGCCAAAATCGAAACCAGCTCATCAACAGTATGGCCTTTTACCAGCGTATCGTAAAGGGCAATCCGGCGCGATTTGCCGAAACCAGCGAAAAAAGCATTACTTTTTGAGGAACGCCGGGAACCGTCAAGAATATAAACTCCCTGCATGGCAAAGCGCTCTTTTCGCGCATATTCCTCGATCTTGTTTTTAAGTTCGCCGGCCTCCAAAGGCGTAAATTTATTGAATAAAGGCATGATCACTACCGGCGAGATAAATACCACGAACAATTCGAACAGCACCGTGGCAACCCAGCAATAAAGCCAGGCGATTTTGCCGGCATAGCCAAAAAACCATAAAATCAAAGCAAAAATAATGCCCCCTAAAAACATGGTAAGAAGCATTTTTTTAAAAAAGTCGGCAACGAAAGTGCGGACGGTGGTGCGATTGAAGCCGTACTTTTCCTCAATCACAAAGGTGTGGTAAGCGGCAACGAATATTCCCAGAACCTGGGAAAGGGCGATCAGTGTACCGGCAAAAATCAAACCGGTGATAATTTCGCCTGCCTTAAACGCGCGGGCGAACCGGTCCAGGACGTTAAACCCGCCGGCCGATATAAAAACAAGGGTAATAATAAGAAATACGCCGGAGCTGGCCAGTTCGAAAAAAGTATTCTCTCTTAAATATTGCTGGGATTTTTTATATTTTTCCCGGTCGTACACATCGGCGAATTCTTCGGGGACATCCAGGCGCAGCGCCCGCAAGTTAGCCGTCTCGACGGTTAACCCCAGCAAATAGTCGCCAATCAGCAGGGTAAAAATGATAAGAAAATAAATATTCATACCCTATTCCTTTTCTGCTTTGGGATCTTCCGGCGCCGCTTCTTGTATCTTTTGGCCGGTTTTATCGGCCTGAGGTTCGCGCGCGGCGGCAGCCGGGCCTTCTGCTTTCCGGTCAGGAGAGGACGGCTGAGGGATTGATTGTTCCGGGCGGGGATCGGAAGGCTGAACATTTTCCGGCGATGGCACTTTTTCCGGCAGGGCCGGAATCGGACTCTTGCCATCGCCTGCTTTTTCTCCAGGCACGGCCATGTCCGGGCTGGAAACCGGCCGTTTTAATACCGCGGACAGAAAAGAAGGGCCCTTGCTTTCCGACAACCCCTCCGCCGCTTTATCGCCCCATGTTCTTAAACGCTCCGCTACTTTTTCCGTCTCTTCGATAACCGCGCCGGCGTCTTGAGCGTATTTTTTGATATCCTGGTATTTTGCCGGCGGCAAACGCAATTTGCCCTCTTTTTCTTCGGCGCCCAAGCCGGCAAAAAAATCCTCTGTTTTCTTCACACAATCTTTATCGATCTTAACCCAAAGATAATCATCAACCTGGGCGTAATCCCCGGCCAAACCTTTGACCAAAATACGCGGCACGATAGAGCCTTCAACCGTATAGTCGACCGTAAGCTCAAGCGTTTCCTCGCCGGCAATATCCAGCCGAAGATTAAGCTTGAACGGCCCTTCTTTAAAAACAATTTTTTTTGCTTCGGGAGTCAATAAAACCCTGACCCTTGCCCCCAGCGCCGGCAAGGTTTGTTTAAAGAATTGGGGAACCTGGTTGCAAGGTATATTTACCACGGGTTTATCCATGGGCATCCTTGTATCCAGTTCCTGGATACAAGGATAAAAATTATTCCCCGCGCGCACGTAAGACATATCCCTAATAAGTTTGCACATCTGAAAAGGTATCAGTTTTTCTTCACCGGCGGCGCGAAAACCGCTTGTGGCAACCAGCCCCGCCTGGGGATTATAATCGACATCCACGGCCGAGGAAAGCTCCTGCGTCAAAATTGATATTGCCTTCGAAGCCTCGGTCTCCACAACATTGGCTTTCATGCGTAACAACTGCAGCACCGATGGAGTCATCTCATAGGCGACACGCCCTTCTTCGCCGACGACGGAAGCGTTCAGGGAATTAATGATAAGCAGCGTCTCGATATCCGGCATCGATACGGCATAAGTTTTATTTTTGCGCTTGACTTTATAACCGTACCCCGCGGCTTGAGCAATATTGGCCATACTCTCCCGCGCCGAGTCAAAAACAATAAAAACATCGATAAAGTAAGAACCTTTACCGTCGGTATCCAGTTCAAAATTTAGAACCAGGTCTTCGATGACAAAAGGATTTTTTAGTAGCCCTTTTTTTGAATTTTTATCTTCGCCCTTCATGTCTCTTCCTTCTTCCCCGCCATCTCGTCGCCTTTGGTGACGGATGGCGAGGTCTCGCCAATTTGGTTGACAAATTGGCGGACTTCATCATTTACTGTCCGCCATACTTATCCGTCATTATCTTAAACCACTTGGGTGGCTCAAGCCAGGGCGGATAAATTCCCAGGACATAGGCGTTGACGCCGGTAACCGCCTTGCCGCCGGCCGCTTTACTGCCGCGTTTCAAAGCTTTGACAAAATACGCAACTTTTACCTGATTAAGTTTATTTTTTTCCGCGATCGTCATCGCGATAAGTTTTTCCAGCGTATCGGCGTCCCGGCGCAGTTTAGCCAGCTTACTCTCGTCCGAACCGGCTGCCTTTTGCTCATCTTTAAGCTCAGTTAATTTTTTATTCATCGCCGGCAAAGAATGGTTGATTTGTTTTATATGTTGGGAACCGCGCGCCCGCGAATAATCCGCCTGCGCCCGCGCTTTTAAAGCCGATCCCTTTAACCAAACCGGTATTATAAAATTTAACAGCACCAGAACCGCGATGGCCGCCGCCAACGGAATGAGAGGAATGGAATGTTTGACGGCTATGCTGACAGGAACTATCTCCGCCGGCGCAACGGCACCCGGCGGCGAATTTTTTTGCGCCGCCGTATTATTTACGGACAAGGCGGACGGAATGATTGCCTCTGCCGTGACGTTTTGCTGTAGCGCTTCTCCGGGCGCCTTGCCGGCCGGTTTCTCCGGGTGAAGCTGTACCGCGGTTGCATTAACCGCCGGCAAGATTATCCCCGGAGTGATATTTCCCGGGGCCCGTCCAGCCGGCGCTTTTTCCGGCGCCGCTGTTTTCAAGTTTTCCTTTTCCGGCGCCGGAGCAGGGTAATTATCAATTTCGGAAACCGGAGGCTGCAGCGGCGTATCGTTTGCCGGAATATTGCCTTTTTCTATATTGGTAATTTCAAAACGGTATAATTTCAGCGTCACCAGTTTCGACTCAATAACAAGATAGTCGTCGTTTTCGCTTACTATTTTGCACGATATTTTTTTCCCGGTCGTTAAGGTAACCGAATCGGCGAAAACCGCACCGGCAACGGCGCAAAACGCCAACAGCAGAACAATTATCTTTTTATCCCTGGATTCAGGCAGTTTCATATGTTTAAGGAATACATTGTTCACCGCATCACCCTTCAGCCAAAAGAACCAACCATAATTCGGGATATTATAGCACCCTGGAAGTAATTTTGCAGAATATTTTGAGGCGAAACCGTCCTTACGATGATTAAAAAGTAACAACCCTTTCTCTAGATTGGCCAAATCGGCATGGTAAACCGACAACCTCTTGGCTGGCGGAATCCTCCAGGCAAAAAAATAACCCCCGCCTCGAACAAAGCGGAGGTTATTTTAAGGCTAAATCTAATGAACCTCCCTGCAGCAAGCTGCAGGGTATCAAATATCTATAAGGTAATTCTGGATAAGGTACAACCCTGCGGCAAGCCGCAGGCAATAAAATCAAGTTTCGCCGGTTATGGCGAACCAGATTTTATTGTGCGGCTAATCGTTTTCCTGCGCCTACGGCTTGGAAAACTCAAGTCTTAGTAATTATTGCTGTTATGTTTTAGCCAATCCCGGCGGTTATTGCCCTTTATTATCCTTACGCTCTTGCTGCCGGTTTTCGCGATACTCCCGGTGTTCCTCGCGCATTTCCTTTCTCTCGCCATGAAGCTTTTCGCGTTCAGCTCTTAATTCCTGCTGATGCTGCTCCCGCATCGCGCGCAATTTCTCTCTCAGCTCCCTGATCTGGGCCTCAAGCTTTTCTATCTGCCCATGTAGTTCTTCTTCCTGCTGGCGATAGGCTTGAGCCTTTTTTTCTATTGCCCCATGCTCCTGCTCCATTGCTTCGCGTTTAGCCTTCATCTGGCCTTGATGTTCCTGCTCGGCATTAGCCTTTAAATTAAAACCGAACGCCATGCATAAACCTAAAATCATAACACCCATGCTTTTACCCATACACCCCTCCTTTTTAATATAAACGTTCTGTCAAAATCTTACCCTTTTTAACCACTAAGATGGTATGTTAATGTGTCAATCTTCTCCTAAGGGGATATAATTATATCCAAAGGGAGGTGTCACATGATACATACCTACAGGCCCAG